>Ga0209079_10000232_pt1 | contig 24444 bp, 36 predicted proteins | sample PPLLaktember2015_2_FD_187259 | JGI IMG/M metagenome (GOLD analysis project Ga0209079, IMG submission 187259) | Freshwater sediment microbial communities from Prairie Pothole Lake near Jamestown, North Dakota, USA - PPLs Lake P7 Core (6) Depth... | ecosystem: Environmental > Aquatic > Freshwater... | reverse complement strand
TGTTCGACATCCGCCACAACGCCTGGGACCCGACGCTGCTGAACGCGTTGCACATCCCGGACAGCGTGCTGCCGAAGGTGCATGCATCGAGCTACGTCTACGGCGAGACACACACGGCGCTGTTCGGCCGGCCGATCCCGATCGCCGGCATCGCCGGCGACCAGCAAAGTGCACTGTTCGGCCAGGCCTGCTTCGGCGCCGGTCTGGCGAAGAACACCTACGGCACCGGCTGCTTCATGCTGATGCACACCGGCACGCGCTTCCAGGCGTCGGCCAACGGGCTGATCACGACTGCCGCCGCGCAGCCGACCGCGACGCCGGAATTCGCGTTCGAAGGCAGCGTGTTCATCGGCGGCGCGGTCGTGCAGTGGCTGCGCGACGGGCTGCGGGCCATTCCGTCCAGCGGCGAGGTCCAGGCGCTGGCTGAGAGCGTGCCCGATAGCGGCGGCGTGATCGTCGTGCCGGCCTTTACCGGGCTGGGCGCGCCGTACTGGCAGCCCGACGCGCGCGGCACGATCACCGGCCTGAGCCGTGGCACGACGATCGCGCACATCGCACGTGCGGCGCTCGAAAGCATCGCCTACCAGAGCGCCGCACTGCTGCAGGCGATGAGCCGCGACGCGGTGGCCGCCGGCGGTGCGCCGGTGGCCGAGCTGCGCGTCGACGGCGGTGCCTGCGTCAACGACCTGCTGATGCAGTTCCAGGCCGACCTGCTCGGCATCTCGGTGGTGCGGCCGAAGGTGATCGAGACCACCGCGCTCGGCGCGGCCTACCTCGCGGGGCTGGCGACCGGCGTGTACCGCGGCCTCGACGAGCTGGCCGCGCAATGGCAGGTAGAGCGCCGTTTCGAGCCGACGATGACCCGCGAGCGTGCGGCCGAGCAGATGGCCGGCTGGGAACGGGCGGTGCGTCAGACGGTGGCGGCCTGAGGGCGCCTGCGATGGACCGCTGGCGGGCGCATTGCCGCGATTCACAACCTCTCGTCGAACTCACACTGACGGAGAGCATTTATCTGCCGCGCCACAGCGCTGGTCGAGCGCGTCGGGGTGCCGCGGCAGATAAACGCTCGACGCGGCCGATGCCGTCGGCAACGTGAGCGAAGTGACGTGGTCGTCGGCGTGGCGCGTGCCGTCTATTCGAACGCATGACTTCCTGCTTGCCAGCGCCAGCGACGCGATCTGAGCCCACGAAATCGATTCGAGCAGCCGGATCGACCGATTCATCGGTGACCGCGGAGACTTGAGTTCCGACTCTGTCGACGCGCGTACGCTCACGGTTAGCAATCTTGGGCGACTGCTTTGCGACCATCAATTCGCCACCCTGAGCGGTGGGTGTGGGTCGATTGCCGGGCTACGCGAACAGCGGCTGACCGGCTCCACGATTCTTGAAACTGGGCTGCCACAAAGCGGGCACTCGCCACTGGCGCCTTACGCTGCATAGCAGGCTCTCAACGCACTGGATCGGATGACCGCAATGTGTCCCATTGCGGTCACATCCAATTCGCGAGCGTGAGTGGCAGTTGGTGGCCGGGTCCTGACCCAAACCGGCGCAGTCTTGATGTCGGGAGCACACCAGATGGCCGACGTTGGCGCGACCTGATCCGGCAACTCACTGCTGGCCGATCGTCGGCACTCGTCACGACGTCGCCACAAGTCCGCGACGCGGCGTAGGCTACCGAATGTCCCAACGGTCATGGTGAACACCGACCTTCGGGTACCCAGCCCAATGGCCGGCCCTTCGTCACGGCGCCCAATGGTCATTTGGCTCCGTCGCAAATCTTGTGACGTCACAGACCTCGTCACAAGGCTCTGAAATGCAAAAGGCCCGCAGAGGGCGGGCCTTCTATGTTCTTGTTTTTATTCAACTATTTTGGTTGCGGGGGCAGGATTTGAACCTGCGACCTTTGGGTTATGAGCCCAACGAGCTACCAGACTGCTCCACCCCGCGCCAGAACCTGTGATTCTATCACCGAAACGCTGGTCGAGGCCAGCTTTCGGCAGGCTCGAAACTCAATCTTGCTTGGCTTCGCTGCCGGCTTCTGCCGTAGTGGGCTCGGGCCGGTCGATCAGTTCGACGAAGGCCATCGGAGCGTTGTCACCGACGCGGAAACCCATCTTCAGGATGCGCGTGTAGCCGCCCGGACGCGCCTTGTAGCGCGGGCCCAGTTCGCCGAAGAGCTTGGTCACGATGGCGCGGTCGCGTGTGCGGTCGAAGGCCAGGCGGCGGTTGGCCAGCGTGGGCTCCTTGGCCAGCGTGATCAACGGCTCGACCACGCGGCGCAGTTCCTTGGCCTTGGGCAGCGTCGTCTTGATGGCTTCGTGCTGAAGCAGCGAATTGCACATGTTGCGCAGCATCGCCTGGCGATGCTCGCTGGTGCGGTTGAGTTTGCGTAGTCCGTTGCGGTGACGCATGGTGCGGTTCTTTCCTTATTGAACCCCGGCCGTGTCAGGTACCGGGGGGTGCACATTGGCCAAGCTCTAGCGCTTGTCCAGGTTCTGCGGCGGCCAGTTCTCCAGTCGCGCGCCCAGCGTCAGGCCGCGCGATGCCAGCACTTCCTTGATCTCGTTGAGCGACTTGCGGCCCAGGTTCGGGGTCTTCAGCAGCTCAGTTTCGGTGCGCTGGATCAGGTCGCCGATGTAGTAGATGTTCTCGGCCTTCAGGCAGTTTGCCGAGCGCACCGTGAGTTCGAGTTCGTCCACCGGGCGCAGCAGGATCGGGTCGAAGTTGGGCGTCGGGCGCGAGATCGGCGCGTCGAAGATCCCCTGTCCGTCAGTCGGCAGCTGGGCAAAGATGGCCAGCTGCTCGCACAGGATCTTGGCCGAGGCACGGATCGCCTCCTCAGGAGAGATAGCGCCGTTTGTCTGGATCTCCATGACCAGCTTGTCCAGGTCGGTCCGCTGCTCGACGCGCGCGTTTTCGACCGCATAGCTGACGCGGTTCACCGGCGAGAAGGACGCATCGAGCACGATACGGCCGATCGACTTGGTCGGCTCGTCGCCATAGCGGCGCAGGTTGCCCGGCACGTAACCGCGGCCCTTCTCGACCTTGATCTGCATGTCCAGCTTGCCGCCTTGCGACAGGTGAGCGATGACATGTTCGGGATTAATGATCTCGACGTCGTGCGGCGTCTGGATATCGCCGGCCGTGACCGGACCCTCGCCTTCCTTGCGTAGCACCAGCGTCACTTCGTCGCGGTTGTGCAGGCGAAAGACCACACCCTTCAGGTTCAACATGATGTGGACCACGTCTTCCTGCACGCCATCGATGGTCGAGTACTCGTGCAGCACGCCGGCAATCGTCACTTCGGTGGGCGCATGTCCGACCATCGAAGACAGCAGCACGCGGCGCAGCGCGTTACCCAGCGTATGGCCATAGCCGCGTTCGAACGGCTCCAGCGTGACCTTGGCGCGGTTTCCGCCAAGCGGCTCGACCTGGATGGCTTTGTTGGGTTTCAGCAGATTGGTTTGCATTGCAGTCTAAGTTCCTCTCAATACCCTCGGCTCGTTACACCGATAAGGCTGATGAACAATGGCCGGGGCGAGTCTTGGAAGCGCACCGTGCCCGGCAAAACGGTACGCTGGTACCTGGTGCGCGGGCACTCGCGCCCACGCTCGTTCGCAAACCGTCAGCGCGAATACAACTCGACGATCAGCGATTCGTTGATCTCGGCGCCGAACTGGTCGCGGTCGGGCACCTTCTTGAACACGCCTTCCATCTTGGCCGCATCCACCTGCACCCAGTCGGGCATGCCGATGGTGCCGGCCAGCTTGAGCGCGTCCTGCACACGAAGCTGTTTCTTGGCGTTCTCGCGGATTGACACCGCATCACCGGCCTTGACCAGGTAGGACGAGATGTTGACAACCTGGCCGTTCACCGTCACCGCCTTGTGCGACACCAGTTGCCGCGCTTCGGCCCGTGTCGAGCCGAAGCCCATGCGGTAGACCACGTTGTCCAAGCGCGATTCCAGCAGGAACAGCAGGTTCGCGCCGGTGTTGCCGCGGCGGCGCTCGGCCTCCGCGAAGTAGCGGCGGAACTGGCGTTCGAGCACGCCGTACATGCGCTTGACCTTCTGCTTCTCGCGCAGCTGCAGCCCGAAGTCGCTGGTGCGCGAGCCGCTGGTACGGCCGTGCTGGCCGGGCTTGCTGTCGAACTTGGCCTTGTCGCCGATCGGGCGACGGGCGCTTTTCAGGTAGAGGTCGGTGCCTTCACGGCGGGCCAGTTTGGCCTTGGGTCCGAGATAACGTGCCACGAGATGTCCTTCGATCTGTGTCTGACGCGGCCGGCCTCGGGGGCACGCCGCGCAAGTCTGGCGGTGTTCTTGATGTCGCTCAGACGGTGGGCTTGTGGAAGCTCCGGTACTGCACCGGAGCTTCAGGAATGCTGCTGTCCGCCAGGGCTTGCGGATAGCTTGCGGGATAAAAGCCTTTAATTATAGTCGACCGCGGCGCTGCGCCGGTCGACCAGCAAACAGTCGCGTCAGATGCGGCGACGCTTCTGCGGACGGCAGCCGTTGTGCGGGATTGGTGTGACGTCGGAAATCAGGTTGATGCGGATGCCCAGAGCAGCCAGCGCCCGCACTGACGACTCCCGGCCCGGGCCGGGCCCCTTGATGCGCACGTCCAGGTTCTTGATGCCCTGCTCCTGCGCGGCGCGGCCAGCCACCTCGGCAGCCACTTGGGCCGCAAATGGCGTGGACTTGCGCGAGCCCTTGAAGCCCTGACCACCACTCGACGCCCAGGCCAGTGCGCCGCCCTGGCGGTCTGTGATGGTGATGATGGTGTTGTTGAACGACGCATGCACATGAGCGATGCCGTCCGCGATGTTCTTGCGGATCTTCTTGCTCACGCGCCGTGCGGCGGTATTGGCAGGTGCTTTGGCCATGTCTTGACTCTCTATTCAGCTAAGGGCTTACTTCTTCAGCGCAGCAGCGCCCTTGCGCGGGCCCTTGCGGGTGCGCGCATTGGTGCGCGTGCGCTGGCCGCGCAGCGGCAGGCCGCGGCGATGCCGCAGCCCGCGGTAGCAGCCCAGGTCCATCAGGCGCTTGATGTTGATGGAGATCTCGCGACGCAGGTCGCCTTCGATGGTGAGACGGCCGATCTCCTCGCGAATCTTCTCGAGGTCGCCGTCGCTCAGATCCTTGATCTTCTTCGAGTAGGGGATGCCGACCTGCTCGCAGATCTTCTGCGCGGTGGGCCGGCCGATGCCGAAGATCGACGTCAGGCCGATCTCGGCATGCTTGTGCGGCGGAATGTTGATACCAGCGATACGTGCCATCTTGAATCCTTCAATACCTTGCGATCAGCCCCAGGAAATCAGCCCTGGCGCTGCTTGTGACGCGGGTCGGTGCAGATCACGCGCACCACGCCCTTGCGGCGGATGACCTTGCAATTGCGGCACATCTTCTTGACCGATGCAGCGACTTTCATGCTCTTCTCCTTGACCTATTCTTGACCTACTTGGCCCGGAACACGATTCGAGCGCGGCTCAGATCGTAGGGCGTCAGTTCCACCGTGACCTTGTCACCTGGAAGGATGCGGATGTAGTGCATGCGCATCTTCCCGGAGATGTGGCCCAGCACGACGTGACCGTTCTCCAGTTTCACGCGAAACGTGGCGTTGGGCAGATTCTCGAGAATCTCGCCCTGCATCTGGATGACGTCGTCCTTTGACATGTGCTCCGTTCGTTGCTTCTTCAGCTTGCCTTGAAGTTGGCCTTCTTCAGCAGCGACTCGTATTGCTGGCTCATCACGTAGCTTTGCACCTGGGCCCAGAAGTCCATCGTGACCACCACGATGATCAGCAGCGAGGTGCCACCGAAGTAGAACGGCACGTTGTACTTCAGCACCAGGAACTCAGGCAGCAGGCACACCAGCGTGATGTAGATCGCGCCCACCAGCGTCAGACGCGACAGGATGCGGTCGATGTGCTTAGCTGTCTGCTCGCCCGGGCGGATGCCCGGAATGAACGCACCGCTCTTCTTCAGGTTGTCCGCGGTCTCGCGGCTGTTGAAGACCAGCGCTGTGTAGAAGAAGCAGAAGAACACAATCATCGCCGCATACAGCAGCACGTAGATTGGCTGTCCCGGCGACAACGCCGAGGAGATGTCCTTCAGCCAGCGCATGCCTTCGCCGGTGGCAAACCAGCCGACGATGGTCGCGGGCAGCAGAATGATCGACGAGGCAAAGATTGGCGGGATCACGCCCGACATGTTCAGCTTCAGCGGCAGGTGCGACGACTGGCCGCCGTAGACCTTGTTGCCGACCTGGCGCTTGGCATAGTTGACCAGTATCTTGCGCTGCCCGCGCTCGACGAAGACCACGACGAAGGTCACCACCACCACCAGCGCCAGGATGAACAGGCTGGCGATGATGCTCATCGATCCGGTGCGTACCAGTTCGAACAGGCCGGCCATCGCACTCGGCAGTCCGGCCACGATGCCGGCGAAGATCAGAATCGAGATGCCGTTGCCCAGGCCGCGCTCGGTGATCTGTTCACCCAGCCACATCAGGAACATCGTGCCTGCCACCAGGCTGATGACCGCCGTCATGCGAAAGCCCATGCCCGGGCTGATGACCAAGCCCGGCGACTGCTCCAGCGCCAATGCGATGCCCAGCGACTGGAACAGCGCAAGCACCAGCGTGCCGTAGCGCGTGTACTGGGTGATCTTGCGCCGGCCCGCCTCGCCTTCCTTCTTGATCGCTTCGAGCGAAGGCACGACGTAGGTCATCAACTGCATGATGATCGACGCCGATATGTACGGCATGATGCCCAGCGCGAACACGGTGAAGCGCGACAGCGCCCCGCCCGAGAACATGTTGAACAGGTTCAGGATGCCGCCGGACTGGCTTTTGAATAGCTGCTGCAATTGGGCTGGGTCGATGCCGGGCACGGGAATGTGCGCGCCCAGGCGGTAGACCACCAGCGCCAGCAGCAGAAAGACGAGCCGGCGACGCAGGTCGCCGAACTTGCCGCTCTTGGCCAGCTGGTTTGCAGAAGTTGCCACGACTAGGTTCTCTGTTGTGCAGCGGGGTTCAGCCCACCGAGCCGCCAGCGGCTTCTATCGCTGCCTTGGCGCCGGCGGTCGCGCCGATGCCCTTGAGCACGACCTTCTTGCTCAGCTCACCCGACTTGATGACCTTGACCACCTTGGCCTGGTCGCCGACCAGCTTGGCCTGCTTGAGAGCCAGCACGTCGACTTCATCGACGCCCAGGCGCTGCAGATCGGCCAGCGTGATCTCGGCGTTGTACTGCGCCGTCACCGACTTGAAGCCACGCTTGGGCAGGCGGCGCTGCAGCGGCATCTGGCCGCCTTCGAAGCCCACCTTGTGGAAGCCGCCTGCACGCGACTTCTGGCCCTTGTGGCCACGCCCTGCGGTCTTGCCCAGGCCGGAGCCAATTCCGCGACCGACGCGGCGTCGCGCGCGCTTGGCGCCGGCCGAAGGCTTGATCGTATTCAGTTCCATGTTCGTACCCGTTGGGGGTGGGGTGCTCAGAGCACCTGTACCAAGTAGGCGATCTTGTTGATCATGCCGCGCACCGCGGGCGTGTCCTCAAGCACCGATTGGCTGTTCAGTTTGCGCAGGCCCAGGCCGCGCACCGTGTCGCGGTGCGACTGCTTGGTGCCGATCGGGCTCCTGACCAGCTTCACCGTCACTGTCTTCTTGTCCGACATCGTTGTTCTCCTGCCGCGCTTCAGCCAAAGATCTCTTCGACCGACTTGCCGCGCTTGGCCGCCACCTCACCTGGCGTGGTTGAGCGCTTCAGCGCGTCCAGTGTGGCGCGCACCATGTTGTACGGATTGGACGAACCCAGGCTCTTGGCCGCTATGTCGGTGACACCCATGACCTCGAACACCGCGCGCATCGGGCCGCCGGCGATGATGCCGGTACCAGCCGGCGCCGGCGCCATCAGCACCTTGGCCGCGCCATGCTCGCCGCGCACGTTGTGATGAATCGAGCCGTTCTTCAGCGACACCTTCACCATGTTGCGGCGCGCGTCTTCCATGGCCTTCTGGACCGCCACCGGCACTTCCTTGGCCTTGCCCTTTCCCATGCCGATGCGGCCATCGCCGTCACCGACCACGGTCAGTGCCGCGAAGCTCAGCGTGCGGCCGCCCTTCACCACCTTGGTCACGCGATTCACCGCGATCATCTTTTCCTTCAGGCCGTCGTCGTTGCCTTCGGTCTGGGCGCGAGGTTGAAACTTTGCCATTTGTGATCCTTAGAACTGCAGGCCGGCTTCGCGGGCTGCCTCGGCCAGGGCCTTGACACGGCCATGGAACGCAAAGCCCGCGCGGTCGAAAGCCACCTTCTCGATGCCGGCGGCCTTGGCCTTCTCGGCAATGCGCTTGCCCACCAGGGCCGCGGCCGAGGTGGTGCCGCCCTTGCCCGGACCGCCCAGCTGCTCGCGCACCGCCTTCTCGGCAGTGGAGGCGCTGGCCAGCACGCGGCTGCCATCGTCGGAGATGACGCTGGCGTAGACGTGCAGGTTCGAGCGGAACACCGTCAACCGGGCCACGACCTGCTGCGCGATGCGAATGCGTGTCTGGCGGGAGCGACGCAGGCGCTGTTCTTTCTTGTTCAACATGGTGTCGCTCCTTACTTCTTCTTCGTCTCTTTCAGGCTCACGCGCTCGTCGGCGTAGCGGATGCCCTTGCCCTTGTAGGGCTCAGGCGGACGGATAGCACGGACCTCGGCCGCTACCTGCCCCACGGACTGGCGGTCGGCACCTTTGATGAGGATTTCGGTCTGCGTCGGCGTCTCCACCTTCACGCCGGCCGGCATGTCCTTGACCACCGGGTGCGAGAAGCCGATCTGCAGGTTCAGCTTCTGGCCCTGTGCCTGGGCACGGAAGCCCACGCCCACCAGCGTGAGCTTCTTCTCGAAGCCCTTGGTGACGCCGTTGATCATGTTGTTGACCAGGGCGCGCATCGTGCCGCTCATGGCACCGGCGGCGACGCTATCGTTGGCCGGCTCGAAGGTCAGCGTGGCGCCGTCCTTCTTGACAGCGACCAGCGCGTTCGACGCACGCACCAACGTGCCGTTGCTGCCCTTGACCGAAATCTGCTCCGCCGTGATCGACACGTCCACGCCTTGCGGGACGGTCACCGGCATCTTTCCTACGCGAGACATGGCTCGAATCCTTCCGTTAGACGCCGCCGCATCAGGCGACGTAGCACAGCACTTCGCCGCCGACACCGGTCTGGCGCGCCTTGCGGTCGGTCATCACGCCCTTGGGCGTGGTGACGATCGCCACACCCAGGCCGTTCATCACCGCTGGGATGGCTTCGCGACCGCGGTACACGCGCAGGCCCGGGCGGCTGACACGCTCGATGCGCTCGATAACCGGGCGGCCGGCGTAGTACTTCAGCGCGATGTCGAGCTGGCTCTTGCCGTCATCGGTACGCACCGAGAAGCCATCGATGTAGCCCTCGTCCTTCAGGACCTGCGCGATCGCCACCTTCAACTTCGACGACGGCATCGACACCACGGCCTTGTCAACGCTCTGCGCGTTGCGGATACGGGTCAGCATATCGGCGATCGGATCACTCATGCTCATAACAAACTCTCCTGCTCGTGCCTGTGCTCGCGCAACGTGGCCGATATCACCAGCTGGCCTTGACGACGCCCGGGATGTCGCCCTTGAAGGCAAGGTCGCGGATCTTGCTGCGGCCCAGCCCAAACATCCGGAAGGTCCCGCGGGGGCGGCCCGTCAGCTCGCAGCGGTTTCGCAGGCGGGTCGGATAGGCGTTGCGCGGCAGCTTCTGCAGTTCCAGGCGCGCCGCATAGCGCTCTTCGTCGCTGCGCTTGGCATCGTTGGCCGTCGCCTTCAGCTCGGCGTACTTCTTCGCGTACTTGGCCACGAGTTTCTCGCGCTTGTCCTGACGCTGGATATGGGACTGTTTAGCCACAAGGCACCTCAGTTCTTGAACGGGAAGCGAAAGGCCGTGAGCAGCGCCTTGCACTCGTCGTCGGTCTGCGCACTGGTGGTGATGCTGATGTTCAGCCCACGCAGTGCATCGACCTTGTCGTAATCGATCTCAGGGAAGATGATCTGTTCCTTGACACCGATGTTGTAGTTGCCGCGCCCGTCGAAGGCACGGCCACTGATGCCGCGGAAGTCGCGCACGCGCGGCAGCGCGATGGTCACGAAGCGGTCCAGGAACTCGTACATGCGCAGGCCACGCAGCGTGACCATGCAGCCGATGGGCACGTTCTCGCGGATCTTGAAGCCAGCGATCGGCTTCTTCGACTTGGTGACCACGGGCTTCTGGCCGGCGATCTTGGTCAGGTCGCCGACGGCGTTGTCCATCACCTTCTTGTCGGCCACGGCCTCGCTGACGCCCATGTTTAGCGTGATCTTGGTCAGGCGCGGCACCTGCATCACCGACTTGAAGCCAAACTTGGCCATCAGGTCAGGCACCACCTTCTCGCGGTAGTAGGTCTGCAGGCGGGCAGTCTGTTGTTGAGCCATGATTGTTTCGTCCCTGCTTTCTGGCCTCAGACCTTGATCTGTTCGCCGTTGGACTTGTAGACGCGCACCTTGTCGCCATTGGCCAGCACCTTGATGCCGACGCGGTCTGCCTTCGAGGTGGCGGCGTTGTAGATGGCCACGTTCGACTGGTGGATCGGCATCGTCTTATCGACCACGCCGCCGGTGGTGCCCTTCATCGGGTTGGGCTTAACGTGCTTCTTGGCGACATTGACGCCGTCGACCACCAGATAGCTGTCGTCGACACGGCTGGCCACCGTGCCGCGCTTGCCCTTGTCGCGCCCGGTCAACACGATGACCTGGTCGCCCTTGCGAATCTTGTTCATGCTGGTTTCCTTTCGGCGCGCCGCGTCAGAGCACTTCCGGAGCCAGCGACACGATCTTCATGAAGCGCTCGGTGCGCAGTTCGCGCGTCACCGGTCCGAAGATGCGCGTGCCGATCGGCTCGAGCTTGGCGTTCAGCAGCACGGCGGCATTGCCGTCGAACTTGATGAGCGAGCCGTCCTGGCGGCGCACGCCCTTGGCGGTACGCACCACCACGGCGCTGTAGATCTCGCCCTTCTTCACGCGGCCACGCGGCGCGGCCTCCTTGATGCTGACCTTGATGACATCACCGATGCCCGCATAGCGGCGCTTGGAGCCGCCGAGCACCTTGATGCACATGACGGACTTCGCGCCCGTGTTGTCGGCGACATCGAGTCGCGATTGCATTTGGATCATTGTTGAGTCCCCAACTTGTCCCGCGCGCGGCGCCGTCACGGACGACACCGACCTGCGGTCAGTCTTGGGCCCGTCGACCCTTGCAGAAGGTTTCCTGCAAGGGCGGTTGGGGCGGATCCGAAATCGTACCAGTCTTGAAAGACTGGTCAGTTTTCGGTGAAGCTTTGGATTATCGCTCGAAAGCGAGCGCGCTGTCAACGGCGAGTCTTGTCCAACGAGGTGCGGCCGTACTTCCAGAAGACTCAGGCGCGCGCGGCCTTGGCCTGCGCGAGCATCGTCTGTGCATCGCTGACTTCGAACTTGCCAGGCGCTTCGACGTTCAGTGTCTTGACCACGCCATCGACCACCAGCATCGAGTAGCGGTTGGAGCGCAGACCCATGCCACGCGTCGTCAGGTCTAGCGTCAGGCCGGTGGCCTTGGCGAAATCGGCGCTGCCGTCGGCCATCATGCGCACCTTGCCGCCAGTCTTCTGATCGCGGCCCCAGGCGCCCATCACGAAGGCGTCGTTGACCGACACGCACCAGATCTCGTCGACGCCGGCAGCCTTGAGTTCGTCGGCCTTCTCGACATAGCCCGGCACGTGCTTGGCCGAGCAGGTCGGCGTGTAGGCGCCAGGCAGCGCGAAGACGGCGATCGTCTTGCCGGCCGTGGCCTTGGCGATGTCGAAGCTGTTTGGGCCGATCGAGCAGCCGTTGCCTTCGACTTCGATGAATTCCTGAAGGCTGCCGGCGGGCAGCTTGTCTCCGACTTTGAGCATCATGTTCTCCTGTGTGTGGATGTGGCAGGGCTGCAATGAAAAAGGGCCCAGCACCAGTATCCCAGCGCTGTGGCCCCTGCGTGCCGCGCCGGGCCCAAAGGCCCCGCGGCGAGTCCTGACTTAGGCCAGACCGGCCTTCTTCACCAAGCGGGTGACGACCCAGTTCTTGGTCTTGGAGATCGGCCGGCTTTCGGCGATCTCGACCACGTCGCCAAGCTTGTACTCGCCCTTTTCGTCGTGCGCGTGGTACTTGCTCGAACGCGCGACGATCTTGCCGTAGAGCTCGTGCGTGACACGGCGCTCGACCAGCACGGTGATGGTCTTGGAGCGCTTGTCGCTGACCACTTGGCCGACGAGCGTGCGCGTGTTCTTGGCAGCGGCTTGAGCCTGGCTCATTTGGCGGCCCCTTTCTTCTTCTCGGTGAGGATGGTCTTGACGCGCGCGACGTCGCGCCGCGTCTTGCGCAGCGTCGAGTGGTTCGTCAGCTGCTGGGTCGCCTTTTGCATGCGCAGGCCGAAATGCGCTCGCAGCAGGTCGGCGACCTCCTTCTCGAGCGCGGCCACGTCCTTGGCGCGCAAGTCACTGGTCTTCATTCGTGTTCTCCGTTGCTTCGTCTACGCGCCGATCTGGCGGGCGACGAAGGTGGTGCGCAGCGGCAACTTGGCCGAGGCCAGCAGAAAGGCCTCGCGCGCCAGCGTCTCGGGCACGCCGTTGATCTCGTACAGCACCTTGCCGGGCTGGATCTCGGCCACGTAGTACTCGGGGTTGCCCTTGCCGTTGCCCATGCGCACCTCGGCCGGCTTCTGCGAGATCGGCTTATCCGGGAAGATGCGGATGAAGATGCGCCCACCCCGCTTGATGTGACGCGAGATGGCGCGACGAGCGGCTTCGATTTGGCGCGCCGTGAGGCGGCCGCGCTCGGTAGCCTTCAGACCGAATTCCCCGAAGGACACCTTGGCGCCGCGCGTGGCGACACCGGTGTTGCGGCCTTTTTGTTCCTTGCGGAACTTGCGACGTGCTGGTTGCAGCATTCTTATTCCCCTTTGCTCTCGGCGGGCGCGGCCGGCGAGGCGGCCTTGCGCACACGCTTGACCGTCGCCGTCTTGGGTGCGTCACCCGCGGCTTCGACCGGCTTGTCGGCAGCAGCAGCGACAACACGCGGCGGCCTGTCGCCCGTCGGGCGCGGACGGCCACCTGGCGCACCAGGCGCCCCTGCGCCACCCGGACGCGGTGTGCGGCGCGAGCGGCGGTCGTCGTCACCGGATTCCGGCTTGGCACCCGGCGCTTCGCCGTGCGCCAGACGGTCGCCACGGTAGACCCAGACCTTGACGCCGATGACGCCGTAGGTGGTCTTGGCTTCGGAGAAGCCGTAGTCGATGTCGGCCTTGAGCGTGTGCAGCGGCACGCGGCCTTCGCGGTACCACTCGCAGCGCGCAATCTCGATGCCGTTCAGGCGGCCCGAGGACATGATCTTGATGCCCTGCGCGCCCAGGCGCATGGCATTCTGCATCGCGCGCTTCATCGCGCGGCGGAACATGATGCGCTTCTCGAGCTGCTGGGTGATGCTGTCGGCGATGAGTTGCGCATCGATTTCGGGCTTGCGCACTTCCTCGATGTTCACCGCCACCGGCACGCCCAGGCGGCGCGCCAGTTCAGACTTGAGGTTCTCGATGTCCTCGCCCTTTTTGCCGATGACCACGCCCGGCCGCGCCGAGTAAATGGTGATGCGGGCATTCTTGGCCGGGCGCTCGATCAGGATTCGCGAGACGGCAGCGCTCTTCAGGCGCGCCTTGAGAAAGTCGCGCACATGCAGGTCTTCGGCCAGCATGGTGCTGAAGTTCTTCTTCGTCGCGAACCAGCGCGACGCCCAGGCACGAGTGACGGGCAGCCGGAAGCCGGTCGGGTGGATTTTTTGTCCCATGGTCTTTGCTTTCGCCCTTGCCTTAGTTGCCGACCGTCACGTAGATGTGGCAGGTGGGCTTGCTGATGCGGTTGCCGCGACCCTTGGCGCGGGCCGACGAACGTGTCAGCGTAGCCCCCTGCTCCACGTAGATCGACTTGACCTTCAGTTCGTCGATGTCGGCGCCGTCGTTGTGCTCGGCATTGGCGATGGCCGAAGCCAGCGCCTTGCGGATGATGCCGGCGGCTTTCTTCGGCGTGAAGCTCAGGATGTCGAGCGCCTGGTCGACCTTTTTGCCGCGCACCATGTCCGCCACCAGCCGACCCTTGTCGACCGACAGCCTCACGCCGCGAACGCTTGCTTTGGTTTCCATCGTAGGCATCCCTTACTTCTTGGCCTTCTTGTCGGCCGGGTGACCCTTGAAGGTGCGCGTCTGCGCAAACTCGCCCAGCTTGTGGCCGACCATCTGGTCGGTCACGTACAACGGAACGTGCTGCTTGCCGTTGTGCACCGCGATCGTCAGGCCGATAAACTCGGGCAGGATCGTCGAGCGGCGCGACCAGGTCTTGACCGGCTTCTTGTCCTTGGTGGCGGCAGCCTTGTCGACCTTGGCCATCAGGTGGTGGTCCACGAACGGACCCTTCTTCAGTGAACGTGCCATGGTGCTCGGACCCTTACTTCTTGCGACGCGAGACGATCATCGTCTGCGTGCGCTTGTTGCTGCGCGTGCGGTAGCCCTTTGTCAGCGTGTTCCAGGGCGACACCGGCACCTGGCCCTCGCCGGTGCGGCCTTCGCCGCCACCGTGCGGGTGGTCGATCGGGTTCATGGCCACGCCACGAACCGTCGGCCGAATACCCTGCCAGCGGCGTGCACCGGCCTTGCCGTACTGGCGCAGGTTGTGCTCTTCGTTGCTGACCTCGCCGATGGTGGCGCGGCAGTCGATGTGGATCTTGCGCACTTCGCCCGAACGCAGGCGCAACTGGGCGTAAATGCCTTCGCGTGCCATCAGCGTCACCGAGGTGCCGGCCGAGCGCGCGATCTGCGCACCCTTGCCGGGCAGCATCTCGACGCAATGCACGGTGGAGCCCACCGGGATGTTGCGGATGGGCAGCGTGTTGCCGGCCTTGATCGGCGCTTCGGAGCCGCTGACGATCGTGGAGCCCACCTCCAGCCCGCGCGGGGCGATGATGTAGCGGCGCTCGCCGTCGGCATAGCACACCAGCGCGATGTGCGCCGTGCGGTTCGGGTCGTATTCGATACGCTCGACCTTGGCCGGGATACCGTCCTTGTTGCGCACGAAGTCGACCACGCGGTAGTGGTGCTTGTGGCCCCCGCCCTTGTGGCGGATGGTGATGTGACCGTTGTTGTTGCGCCCCGAATGCTGGAACTGCGGCTCCAGCAACGACGCTTCCGGCTTTCCTTTGTGCAGGTGCTTGTGCACCACCTTGACCACCGCGCGCCGGCCCGGCGAGGTCGGTTTGACTTTGACAACGGCCATTACGCGGCCTCCCCGGAGAAGTTGAGCTCCTGGCCCGGCTTCAAGCACACATAGGCCTTCTTGACGTGGTCACGCCGGCCGATCGAGCGGCCGAAGCGCTTGGTCTTGCCCATCTGGTTGACGGTCTGCACCGAAGCCACTTCCACCTTGAACATCAGTTCGACGGCGGCCTTGATCTCGGGCTTGGTGGCGTCGCGTAGCACCTTGAACAGAACTTGGTTCTGCTTCTCGGCAATGCGCGTGGCTTTCTCGGAAATGATCGGTACTACGAGCACCTGCGACAGGCGTCCCTCGTCGGGCCTTTTCACGGTCTTGGCGGTAGTCATGCGAACATCTCCTTGAGCTGCTCGATGGCGCCCTTGGTGACCAGCACCTTCTTGTAGAACACCAGCGACAGCGGATCAGCGTAACGCGGCTCGACCACCAGCACGTTGGCCAGGTTGCGCGAGGCCAGCGCCAGGTTTTCGTCCACCGTGTCAGCGATGACCATCACCGAATCCAGGCCCATGGCCTTGAACTTCTGCGCCAGCAGCTTGGTCTTGGGCGAATCCACGCCGATGGTGTCGACCACGGCCAAACGGCCGTCACGCACCAGCTGCGACAGGATCGAGGCCATACCGGCCCGGTACATCTTCTTGTTGACCTTGTGCGAGAAGTTCTCGTCCGGCGAATTCGGGAAGGTGCGTCCGCCTCCACGCCAGATCGGCGACGAGGTCATGCCCGAACGTGCGCGGCCGGTGCCCTTCTGCCTCCACGGCTTCTTCGTGCTGTGCTTGACCGTCTCGCGGTTCTTCTGCGCGCGGGTGCCCTGGCGGGCGTTGGCCTGGAAGGCCACCACCACCTGGTGCACCAGAGCTTCGTTGTAGTCGCGGGCGAACACGGTGTCCGGCGCATCGACCTTGGCGGTGGACTGCCCTTGATCGTTAAGGAGCTCGAGCTGCATCAGTTGGCTCCCTTCTTGGTCGGGGAAGCACCGCTTTGGGCGGCGCGGGCCTTGACCGCGGGCCGCACGACCACGTGGCCGTTCTTCGCGCCCGGCACCGCGCCGCGCACCAGTAGCAGCTGGCGCGCCTCGTCGATACGCACGACATCCAGGTTCTGCGTGGTGACGGTCTCGTCGCCACGGTGACCCGACATCTTCTTGCCCGGGAACACGCGGCCCGGGTCCTGCGCCATCGAGATCGAGCCCGGCACGTTGTGCGAACGGCTGTTGCCGTGCGACGCACGCTGCGAGCTGAAGTTGTGGCGCTTGATGGTGCCGGTAAAGCCCTTGCCTATGGACGTGCCTTGCACGTCCACGGACTGGCCGACGGCGAACAGGGCCACGGGCAGCGTGGCACCGGGCTTGTATTCGGCAGCAACCTCAGGAGCAACGCGGAACTCGCGCAGCACCTCGCCAGCCATCACGCCCGCCTTAGCTAGGTGGCCGGCCTCGGGCTTGGTGACGCGCGACGCCTTGCGAGTGCCGAAGGCCACCTGGATGGCACTGTAGCCGTCAACGCTTTCGGTCTTGACCTGGGTGACGCGGTTGTTGGATACGTCGAGCACGGTCACGGGAACGGCATCGCCGTCGTCCGTGAAGATGCGCATCATGCCCACCTTGCGACCCAGCAATCCGAGACGATTGCTCAGACTCATGGTTTTTCTCCAGCCCCGGCGTGCGGAGCCTTTGTTTGACGAACCCGACATCGATTGGCCGGGCTGATGAAATTCGGCCCACCCATGGGAGAGCCGAGAAAAGCCTGTAATTGTAGCAGTTGCGCCCGCAGGCGCAACTGCCATCTCAGCTACTGAAGCTTGATCTCGACGTCCACGCCGGCCGGCAGGTCCAGCTTCATCAACGCGTCGACGGTCTTGTCGGTGGGGTCGACGATGTCCATCAGGCGCTGGTGGGTGCGGATCTCGAACTGGTCGCGGCTGGTCTTGTTGACGTGCGGCGAGCGCAGGATATCGAAGCGCTGCATGCGCGTGGGCAGGGGCACGGGGCCCCGCACGATGGCGCCGGTGCGTTTGGCGGTCTCGACGATCTCCAGCGCCGACTGATCGATCAGCTTGTAGTCGAATGCCTTCAGGCGGATGCGGATCTTTTGCTTTTGCATGATGTTCCTTCAAAGAGCGGTGCAGCCTGGGCGCCAAGGGCGCCCGGGCCGCAGACAAGGGCTAGACACTGCGGGCCGCAACTGCGACCCGCCGCCACCCGGCCCTATTCGATGATCTTGGCCACGACGCCGGCGCCGACGGTACGGCCGCCCTCGCGGATGGCGAAGCGCAGCCCCTCTTCCATGGCGATCGGGGCGATCAGCTTGACCGTGATGCTGACGTTGTCGCCCGGCATCACCATCTCCTTGTCCTTGGGCAGCTCCACCGCGCCAGTCACGTCGGTCGTGCGGAAGTAGAACTGCGGGCGGTAGTTGTTGAAGAACGGGGTGTGACGCCCGCCCTCTTCCTTGCTAAGCACGTACACCTCGGCGGTGAAGTGGGTGTGCGGCTTGATGCTGCCGGGCTTGCACAGCACCTGGCCGCGCTGCACGTCTTCGCGCTTGGTGCCGCGCAGCAGGATGCCGACGTTGTCGCCGGCCTGGCCCTGGTCGAGCAGCTTGCGGAACATCTCCACGCCGGTGCAGGTGGTCTTTTGCGTGGCGCTGATGCCGACGATCTCGATTTCCTCGCCGACCTTGATGACGCCGCGCTCGACCCGGCCGGTGACGACGGTGCCGCGCCCGGAGATGCTGAAGACGTCTTCGACGGGCATCAGGAAGGCGCCGTCCACCGCACGCTCGGGCGTGGGGATGTACGCGTCCAGCGCGTCGGCCAGCTTCATGATGGCTTGTTCGCCCAGCTCGCCCTTGTCGCCTTCCATGGCCAGCTTGGCGCTGCCGTGGATGATGGGGGTGGCATCGCCGGGGAATTCGTACTTGTCCAGCAGTTCGCGCACTTCCATTTCCACCAGCTCGAGCAGCTCGGCGTCGTCGACCATGTCGCACTTGTTCAGGAAGACGATGATGTAGGGCACGCCCACCTGGCGCGCCAGCAGGATGTGCTCGCGCGTTTGCGGCATCGGGCCGTCGGCGGCGGACACCACCAAGATGGCGCCGTCCATCTGCGCCGCACCAGTGATCATGTTCTTGATGTAGTCGGCGTGCCCGGGGCAGTCGACGTGCGCGTAGTGGCGCTTGGAGGTTTCGTATTCGACGTGCGCGGTGTTGATGGTGATGCCGCGCGCCTTTTCTTCCGGCGCCGCGTCGATCTGGTCGTAGGCCTTGGCCTCGCCGCCGAACTTGGCCGACAGCACGGTCGTGATCGCCGCCGTCAGCGTCGTCTTGCCATGGTCCACGTGCCCAATCGTGCCCACGTTCACGTGCGGCTTCGTGCGTTCGAATTTACCTTTTGCCATTTCGTCTTCTCCTGAAATCGACAATCCAGACAATGCCTGCGAATGGTGCCCATGGCGCGGATCGAACGCGCGACCTCTCCCTTACCAAGGGAGTGCTCTACCACTGAGCCACATGGGCATCGACACGGGCCTGGACACCGCGATATCCAGGCCTGTGGCGACCGACTCCTTCACTGGAGCGGGAAGCGGGAATCGAACCCGCGTCATTAGCTTGGAAGGCTAAGGTTCTGCCATTGAACTACTCCCGCCCGATTCCCCAGCGTCGCCTTGGTGGAGGAGGCTGGATTCGAACCAGCGTAGGCGTAAGCCAACAGATTTACAGTCTGCCCCCTTTAGCCACTCGGGCACCCCTCCGAGGCGAACCTGCGACTATATCACCGTTTGTTGTCATTTCGGGGGCTTCCTTCTGGCGGCAGGGGCGGATCCAGCCGCCAATCCGGCGGCGGCGTATCCGGTTCGGCGGCCTGGAGAAAGGCGCGCGCCTGGCCGAAGTGGGCGCAGCCGACAAAGGGCACCGGTCCACGCGTCGCTGACAGCGGCGACGGATGGTTGCATTGCAGCAACCGATGCTGCCCGCCGGAGGGGTGCAGCAGCGCGGCCTTGGCCTGGGCATGCGCGCCCCACAGCATGAACACCTTCGGCCGCGGATGCTCAGCCATCGCAGTCACTATTCTGTCAGTGAGCACTTGCCATCCTAGCTTGGCGTGGCTCGCCGGGAGGCCGCCCTCGACCGTCAACGAGGTATTCAGCAGCAGCACGCCCTGCCGGGCCCAGGCCTGCAGGCTGCCCGAGCGCGGCGCCGGCAGGCCCAGGTCGCGCTGCAGTTCCTTGACGATGTTGCGCAGGCTGGGCGGCAGCGGCTCGCCGTCGGGCACCGAGAACGCAAGGCCCTCGGCCTGCCCGGGGCCATGGTAGGGGTCTTGGCCGAGGATCAGTACCCTTGCCTGCGACAGGGGCGTCAGCGCCAGCGCACGAAACACCTGCGCGGGGTAGATCGTGGCGCCGGCGGCCAGCCGTGCATCGACGGCGCGGATCAGGCCCTGGCCCGCGGCGCTGGCCGCCCAGTCGCGCAGCAGCGGCGCCCATTCGCCGCTGTGAGCGCCAACCTGGCAGCCGATCGTTTCGACCAGCCTGTTGCCGGCCGGCGCGCTCACTGGAACAGGTCGGCCAACGCGGCGCCCGGGTCCTCGGCGCGCATGAAGGCCTCGCCCACCAGGAAGCCATTCACGCCGGCCTCGCGCATGCGCTTCACGTCGGCTCGGCCGAGGATGCCGCTTTCGGTGACCAGCAGCCGGTCGGCCGGCACCTGCGGCAGCAGGCCCAGCGTGGTGTCCAGCGTGACCTCGAAGGTCTTCAGGTTGCGGTTGTTGATGCCCAGCAGCGGCGTCTTCAGGCGCAGCGCGCGCTGCAGTTCGTTGTCGTCGTGCACTTCGACCAGCACCGCCATGCCCAAGGCCAGCGCCTGGGCTTCCAGGTCGGCCATCTGCGCATCGTCCAGGCAGGCAGCGATCAGCAGGATGCAGTCCGCGCCCCAGGCCCGCGCTTCGTCCACCTGGTAGGCATCGACCATGAAGTCCTTGCGCAGCGCCGGCAGCTCGCAGGCCGCGCGGGCCAACAGCAGATTGGTGCCGTCGCCCTGGAAGAACTGCCGGTCGGTGAGCACGCTCAGGCAGGCCGCGCCGTGCCGGGCATAGGACGCGGCAATCTGCGCCGGCAAGAAATGCTCTCGCAACACGCCCTTGCTGGGGCTGGCCTTCTTCACTTCGGCAATCACGGCGGCCTGGCCGGAGGCGATCTTGCTGCGCAGCGCGCCGACGAAATCGCGCGCGCCGGGCTGCTCCAGCGCCGCGCGTCGCATCGATGCCGCGTCACGCAGGCGCTTCGCCTCGACCACTTCCTCGTGCTTGACCGCGACGATGCGGCGCAGGATGTCGCTCATGGAACGGCCAACTCCTTGGTGCGCGCCACGAACTGGTGCATCTTGGCCAGCGCCTTGCCCGAGGCAATGGTCTCGCGCGCCAGCGCCACGCCTTCGGCCATCGTCGCCGTGACGTTGGCCGCATACAGCGCCACGCCGGCATTGAGCAGCACGATGTCGCGCGCCGGGCCGGGTTCGTCGTCCAGCACCGAGCGCAGCAGCGCCTTCGAGCCTTCGGCCGAATCGACCTTCAGCGCGCGGTTGCTGGCCATCGTCAGGCCGAAATCCTCGGGATGGATCTCGTACTCGTGGATGCCGCCGTCGCGATATTCGCCGACCATCGTGGCCGCGCCCAGCGACACCTCATCCATGCCGTCCCGGCCGTAGACCACCACCGCATGTTCGGCGCCCAGTCGCTGCAACGCGCGCACCTGGATGCCCACCAGATCGGGGTGGAACACGCCCATCAGGATGTTCGGCGCATCGGCCGGGTTGGTCAGCGGCCCCAGGATATTGAAGATGGTGCGCACACCCAGTTCCTTGCGTACCGGCGCCACGTTCTTCATTGCCGGGTGGTGGTTGGGAGCGAACATGAAACCGATGCCGGTGTCGGCGATGCATCGGCTGATGGCCTGCGGCGTCAACGTCATCGGCACGCCCAGCGCCTCAAGCACGTCGGCGCTGCCGGACTTGCTGCTGACGCCGCGGTTGCCGTGCTTGCTGACACGAGCACCGGCGGCCGCGGCCACGAACATGCTGCAGGTGCTGATGTTGAAGCTGTGCGAGCTGTCGCCGCCGGTGCCGACGATGTCCACCAGGTGCATGCGATCGGCCACTTCCACCTTGGTGGCGAACTCGCGCATCACCTGCGCGGCCGCGGTGATCTCGCCAATGGTTTCCTTCTTGACGCGCAGACCCATCAGCATCGCCGCCATCATCACCGGCGACATCTCGCCGCTCATGATGCGACGCACCAGCGACAGCATCTCGTCGTGGAAGATCTCGCGGTGGTCGATGCAGCGCGTCAGTGCCTCGGTGTTGGTGATGGGCATGTCATTGGTCCTTGAAGAAGCCGCGCACGGCGGCAATGGCCCGCTCGATGCCGGCGCGGTCGACATCCAGGTGGGTGACGAAACGCAGACCCGTCAGCCCGGTGGCCAGCACACCCTGCGAGTGCAGGTGCGCCAGCAGCGCCGGCCCGCGCCCGCTGCGCGCCGTGGCGAAGACGATGTTCGTCTGCGGCCGCACGACGTCCAGGCCGTCGATGCCGCTGATGCCTTCGGCCAGGCACGCGGCCAGCGCATGGTCGTCGGCCAGGCGGTCGATGTGGTGCTGCAGCGCATACGAGGCCGCTGCGGCCAGAGCGCCGGCCTGGCGCATGCCGCCGCCGAGCATCTTGCGCCAACGGTGTGCGCGCGCGATGAGTTCCTTCGAGCCGACCAGTGCCGAGCCGACTGGCGCGCCCAGGCCCTTGCTGAAGCAAACCGACACGCTGTCGAAACGATCGGCGATGGCCTTTGCGTTCGCCCGCGCGTCCCCGCCCAGCGCCACGGCCGCATTGAACAGCCGCGCGCCGTCCAGGTGCGTTCCCAGGCCGCGGCCGCGCGCCAGCGCAGTGGCCTCGGCCAGGTAGGGAATGGGCATCACCTTGCCGCCGAGGGTGTTCTCCAGCGCCAGCAGCCGGCTTCGGGCGAAGTGCTCGTCGTCGGGCTTGATGGCGGCCTCGATGTCGGGCAGCGCCAAGCTGCCGTCCGGCTGGTGGGGTAGCGGCTGCGGCTGCACGCTGCCCAGCACCGCCGCGCCACCCGCTTCGTAGCGATAGCAATGCGCGCCTTGGCCGACGATGTACTCGTCGCCCCGGCCGCAGTGGCTCATGATGGCTGCCAGGTTGCTTTGAGTGCCGCTGGGCATGAACAGCGCCGCCTCCTTGCCCAGCAGCGTCGCGATCTGCGCCTGCAGCGCGTTGACCGACGGGTCGTCACCGAAGACATCGTCGCCCAGTTCTGCGCGGTGCATCGCCTCGCGCATGGCCGGCGTCGGCCGGGTGACGGTGTCGCTGCGCAGGTCGACGACCGCAGTCATGCACGCAGCTCCAGGAAGTTCTTCAGCAGCGCATGGCCGTGCTCGCTGATGATCGACTCGGGGTGGAACTGCACGCCTTCCAGAGGCGTGCGCGTGGCCGCCAGCGTGCGGTGGCGCACGCCCATGATCTCGCCATCGTCGTCTGCCGTCGAGCTGATCTCCAGCTCGGCCGGCAGGCTGGCGCGCTCGATCACCAGCGAGTGGTAGCGGTTCACCGTGAACTGCCGCGGCAGCCCGGCGTAGACGCCGCGCTGGTCGGTGCTGATGACGCTGGTCTTGCCGTGCATCTGCACCTTGGCGCGCACGATCTTGCCGCCGAGTGCCGCGCCGATGGACTGGTGGCCCAGGCACACGCCCAGGATCGGCAACTTGCCCTGGAAGCGGCGTATCGCGTCGATGCAGATGCCGGCCTCCGCCGGTGAGCAGGGTCCCGGCGACAGCACCAGGTAGTCCGGCTTCAGCCCGGCGATGCCCTCCAGCGTGATCTGGTCGTTGCGGAAGACTCGCACGTCTTCACCCAGCTCGCCGAAGTACTGCACCAGGTTGTAGGTGAAGCTGTCGTAGTTGTCGATCATCAGCAACATGTCAGAAGCCCTCCTCGACCAGCTCGGCCGCACGAATCAGCGCGCGCGCCTTGGCTTCGGTTTCCTTCCACTCCAGCTCGGGCACCGAGTCAGCCACCACGCCGGCCGCGGCCTGCACGTACAGCGTGCCGTCCTTGACGATGCCGGTGCGGATGGCGATGGCCACGTCCATGTCGCCGGCAAAGCTGAGATACCCGCAGGCGCCGCCGTAGATGCCGCGCTTGACCGGTTCCAGCTCGTCGATGATCTCCATCGCCCGCACCTTGGGCGCGCCGGTCAGCGTGCCGGCCGGGAAGGTGGCCTTGAGCACGTCCAGGCTGCTCATGCCGTCCAGCAACAGGCCTTCGACGTTGCTGACGATGTGCATCACGTGCGAGTAGCGCTCGACGGTGAAGGCCTCGGTCACCTTGACGCTGCCGGTTCTGGCGATGCGGCCGATGTCGTTGCGCGCCAGGTCGATCAGCATCACGTGTTCGGCGCGCTCCTTCGGGTCGGCCTGCAGTTCGGCTTCCAGCGCCTTGTCCTGTTCCGGCGTGGCGCCGCGCGGGCGCGTGCCGGCCAGCGGGCGGATGGTGACCTTGTCGCCTTCGGGTGTGTGCTCCTGGCGTACCAGGATCTCGGGCGAAGCGCCGACGATCTGGAAGTCGCCCATGTCGTAGAAGTACATGTACGGCGACGGGTTCAGCGAGCGCAGCGCGCGGTACAGGCTCAGCGGGCTTTCGGTGTAGCGCTTGCGCAGGCGCTGGCCCACCTGCACCTGCATCATGTCGCCGGCGGCGATGTACTCCTTGGCCTTCAGCACGGCGGCCAGGTAGTCGGCCTTGGCGAATTCGCGTTCCACCGAATGCGAGGGCCCACGCCGCACCGCGGGCGCGGTGACGCTGTAGTGCAGCTTGTCGCTCAAGGCCGCCAGGCGACGCTTGGCCTTGGAGAAGGCCTCGGGCTGCCCCGGATCGGCATAGACGATCAGGTACAGCCGCCCCGACAGGTTGTCGATGACCGCCAGTTCCTCGCACTGCAGCAGCAGGATGTCGGGCGTGTCGATGCCGCCGCTCTTCTGCGTGACGGCGAGCTTGGGCTCGATGTAGCGCACCGCGTC
>Ga0209079_10000231_pt1 | contig 24445 bp, 18 predicted proteins | sample PPLLaktember2015_2_FD_187259 | JGI IMG/M metagenome (GOLD analysis project Ga0209079, IMG submission 187259) | Freshwater sediment microbial communities from Prairie Pothole Lake near Jamestown, North Dakota, USA - PPLs Lake P7 Core (6) Depth... | ecosystem: Environmental > Aquatic > Freshwater... | reverse complement strand
GACCGTAAATGCAACGGTTGTTATCTCCAATCCCAATCCCGTCGGGGCAAAACTCAACAAAATAGCCTTTGATGTCTATTACCTGGATGACACCCCGAATTTCCTGGGTCATGGCGAACAGACTGATATTGACGTGATCAGCAGCGGAAATACAACGGTAACCATACCGGTAACCATCGGAAATATCCAGGCACTCAGGGCAGCAGCAACCCTGGTCCGGAAAGGCTCTCTCACGCTCACTATCAATGGTTCAGCACTCATTGATGTGAGGGTGACATCGTTCGAAAAGCGGTTTGAACAGAGCCGGGAGTTCCAGCTGCGTGATTTCATGTCCTGATCAAGGAGAACAACCGTTTTTGGGACCCGGTTGACTGTCACGGACGAGCTGCAGCAATCTGGTGGATTGCTTGACGTAGTAACGGGATGATGAAAAGCCTCCCTGGTTTTGTCATAAAAAAAATATCATGGCGATAGCGGTATAAATCCAGACAGGGACGCAAACCCATTGAACTTCAATAAATTTTGGCTCAGGAGAACCGGGCATGAACTCCCGGTTCACACCCGAACCATGAAAATTATTAAACCCTGTGAGCGCTCCCCGCCTCAGGGCCTCTCCGAGGCACGGCGGGGCAGTGCACTGTTTGCATATATTCTTACAGACACTGATCCGCCGCGGGGGCTCCCCGTCGGGGGCGGCGGGGTTCATCGCAAATAATTGAAGTATAAAAATTTCACTATACACATCTGTTAAATTCTATTTTCAAAGGAAATCCTCACTATATTTTTCTCTTTACGTTCTTTTTTGGGCTACGGCATGTAATGCCTCCACCCCCGCCGCTGTGGCACCCCCTGGAGCGATAACTCCAGAGAAGGTAATACATCGCAAAGCGCAGGGACGGTTCGGGGTGACAGGCACTGTCCGCTCCGTAAACAGGTGCTTTACCATTTGTTGAAAACTTAGGGGGTTTCTACAAAGCCTGAATCAAAAAAAGGGAAAGTGATTACTTTGAAATCTTTTTCAGCAGGTCGTCCATGATCCCAGGAGCCCGGTCCTTCAGACCGAACCCGATGAAGATCGCAATACCTGCCCCGAGTCCGATCCCTACTCCCCAGGCGATTGGCGTCACGAAGGTGTAGATGATGGTGAGGTCGATGAGCAGCTGGGATAGTGCGAGGATGAGAATGATGAAGTAGAAGAATACCCGAAGAAGCATGATGATTACACCCAGAAATTCGATATTCTGGGTCTTTCCCCATACCGCAAGGAGATCTGCGAAGTAGTCGACCAGGATAAATCCTGCAATCAGGATGATGAGGAACATCGCAATGTGGGGCAGGTAGACCACGATGTTCTGGAACAGGGTGGTGAGGAACTCCAGCCCGAGCACATTGGCGGCCGCAACAATTGCAATCAGGTAGATGAACCACCTGACAATGATGTCAAAGAAGGTCACGACACTGGTGCCGGACTGTTCGATCGCCTTTCCTACCGATGTCTTGAGGAGTGCATCGTCAACCCCGATTTTATCCAGGATTCCCGAGATGACTTTTCCCAGGATCCGCCCGACTATCCACCCGATGATCAGGATGATGATAGCGGCGATGAGATTGGGAATGTACGCGATAACAGAATAGACCATCTGCATCAGGGCATCGCTTATCGAGCTGACCGACTGTGTGGCTGCGGTTGTTGATTCTCCTAACGTTGCCATAAAGATCAGCTCCCCCATTTGGAAAAAGTACTATATATATAAACCCAACAATACGACCCCCGGGGTCTTGTTGAAGGGAAGGAGATGTTTTGCAGTGCCCGTTTTTGCCTCAGGAAAAGGAGCTCCGAACTATAGCTTTAAGAACAGTATAGCATATTATTGGGGGCTATAGACATTGTTGCGGACTCCTGAAACAGTGAGCGACGGGAGACAACATTTCCACTATCTGAAAATCAGTTGGCGGTGGCGGGAGGCAGTCCGGTCTGTCCCGAATACGGGCTAAAAAAAAGTTCCGGGAAAACAACCCGGAAAACATTTTTATAAGGCCACCAGGGACAGGTTCCCTGGATCTTATCTGTCCGTAAAATCCTGAAAAATAGGATGTAATCTTTTCACAGCGGACCGGTGAGGGTAGGCAGGAACCACCCGACAACGGTGGTCGCTATCCATACGACCACAGCAATTAACAGGGATTTGAGCCAGCCGACAGTGTACAGTCTCTGCAATGCCAGCAGCCACACGATTCCTGCGATGATTGCTGCGATCAACATGTTGTCCGGCAGCAGATAGTATACGACAGAGTATACTATCGTCCCGATCAGGGCAGCGATAAATGCCGTGGTTATGCCTTCTGTTTCACCAAGCAACTTTACAATGACATAAATTATCACCGTTGAAACAATCAACGCGACAATAAATGACAACAGGGTAAAAACAAGTGATGCCATGCTGCATCCCTCTCCTTAGATAGTATTAATACTATCGGATGCGGCGCTGGCCGGTAAAAGTCTGGAATACAGGAAAATACAGAAAACATGCCGTTTCCTCAAAAAATTCTTCCCTGAACCTGTTCTGCATATGTTTTGGAAAAGCCCGGGTCCTGCCATCCATGAACCGAATAAACCATATCTGTCCTGATAGAATAGTGCATAGGATTCATATGCCGGATACTGCTGAACCTCTCCCTGTTGCAAAAGGGGTGAAGACTGTCTCTATGCTGCCCGGGATGGCTAACCGCCATGGTCTTATCGCCGGAGCAACCGGGACCGGGAAAACTACCACGTTACGCGTTCTTGCTGAAAATTTCAGTTCAATCGGTGTCCCGGTCTTTATGGCAGACATCAAGGGGGATCTCTCGGGGCTCGTAATGCCCGGCGGGGACAATGCGAAGGTTGTCGAAAGGGCTGCAGAGCTGGGACTTTCGGGTGTGCTTCCCGCTGGTTTCCCGGTAACCTTCTGGGATGTCTATGGCGAATCCGGCCTTCCTGTCAGGACGACAATTTCTGAGATGGGGCCGCTCCTCCTTGCCCGTATCCTGGATCTGAATGATATCCAGTCCGATGTACTGGCAATACTGTTCAAAATAGCAGATGACTCCGGCCTCCTCCTGCTCGATCTCAAGGATATCAGGTCACTGGCCCAGTATTGCAGTGATCATGCAAAAGAACTGAGGAGCCAGTACGGGAATATATCCCCGTCAAGCATTGGTTCAATCCAGAGGAGTCTCCTCAATCTCGAACAACAGGGGGGCAACCGCTTTTTCGGAGAACCCGCCCTGAATGTGGCTGACTTTCTGAAAACCGATGCATCCGGCCGCGGGATGATCAATATCCTCACCGCTGATCGTCTGATGCAGTCCCCGAAGGTCTATGCTACCCTTCTTCTCTGGCTCCTGTCAGAACTGTTTGAAAAGTTCCCCGAAGCCGGGGATCTCCCAAAACCAAAACTCGTGTTTTTCTTTGACGAAGCTCACCTGCTCTTCCAGGATGCCCCCAGGGTGCTCGAGGAACGGATTGTCCAGGTTGTCCGGTTGATCAGGTCAAAAGGAATCGGGGTGTATTTTGTCACCCAAAACCCGCTTGATCTGCCTGACCCGGTCCTGGGACAACTGGGAAACCGGGTGCACCATGCCCTCCGGGCTTTTACTCCGAAAGACCAGAAAAATGTGAAGGGGGCTGCAGGCACATTACGGCCAAATCCCGCATTTGACACTGCTGCAGCCATGACTGAACTCCGTATCGGGGAAGCACTGGTTTCAATGCTGGATTCCAACGGCAGCCCGATGCCCGTTGAGCGGGCACTTATCTATCCCCCTCACAGCCGGATGACACCACTGACCCCTGATGAGCGGGGTCAGGTTATCAGGAACTCCCCGTTTCTGGCGACCTACATGAATGTGATCGACCGTGATTCCGCCTATGAACAGCTGAAAAAGAGAGCTGAAATGACAGCGGCAGTAAAAGCACCGGATGTTCCGGTGAAAAAACCTAAGAAAACTGCAGGATCCGGTGCCGGGGATGTCATAGGATCTGCTGCGAAAAGTGCAGCGCATGCCATGGGAAGCCAGATCGGGCGTGAAATTATGAGAGGTCTGCTTGGGTCCCTTACCGGGTCCAGGAAATAGTAATCCTCCAGCCCGCGATTCACCGGTGCAAACTGTCACCACGGATATTTGTAGAAACCCTGAGTTTCCAGCAAATGGTAAAACACCTGTGTACGGAGGGGACCGTGCCTGTCCCCCGGACCGCCCCTGGGCTTTGCGCTTGTGTCGTATTACCTTCTCTGGAATTATCGCTCCAGGGGAATGCCACAGCTGCGGGGGTGGAGGCATACCGTAGCCCCAAAAGAGCGTTAAGAAAAATGTTTTGAGGATTTTCTATGAAATTTAATTAAACAGATGTGAGTAATGGAATGTTTATTCTCTTAATTATTTGCGATGAACCCCGCCGCCCCCGACGGGGCGCCCCCGCGGCGGATCAGTGTCTATAAGCATATTTGTAAACACCGCACTGCCCCGCCGTGCCTCGGAGAGGCCCTGAGGCGGGGAGCCCTCACAGGGTTTAATAATTTTCATGGTTTGGGTGTGAACCGGGAGTTCATGCCCGTTTCTACTACGCCAAATTGAAAAATAACGACCCGGTTACGTCATTCTCGGCTGGTTGCTTTCATCATGAAAAAGGAGTTGATTCACATCGAAACCGACGTTACTTCCACTCCCACCATGTGTCATGGACGGTTCCATCCGGCAGGATCTCCAGCTCGAAGACCAGGGCAGCATTGTTGAGCCTGCTGAGTGATGGAGATGCTGTCTGGGCATAGCGTGCACCCCGCATGTTCACCCCCGGACCCTTTCCTGCGACGCTGATACCGGATCCATGCAACATCACCTTTTCTCCCTTCATGGTCATCATAACGCCATTACCCCCGGCATACATCCCGCCCTGGGGCCGTTCCCATGATTTGATGGTGGCAATAAAAGTCACGTCAGTACCGAGGATTTTACCCTTTGATTCAATAGTCCTCTCAATCTTCAGCTCGCCCGTGTGGTGGCGGCGTATGATACGCTGCCCGACAACTTTTCCGGTTAATTCACCGATCATATCCCCGATCATGTTGATCACGAGGTTTCCTGGATTATTTTATATCAGATATATATTTCCCCGAATTCCAAAAAATGAGATATACTGAGACGTATCCGGTGACTTTGCTGGTTTTCCGGTCTTCTTCACCACCATATACTTCTCTTCGCAACGCGGAGGCCTCTGCCGGAAAGTCCCGGCTCCGTTAATCACACTACCGCTGCATTGAAGGTGTCGCAGGAGTCGATGTCTCCGCTGGCAAAACCGGCATTAAACCATTTCACCCGTTGTGCAGATGTACCGTGCGTGAAGGAGTCCGGCACTACGTAGCCCTGGGACTGTTTCTGCAGGGCATCGTCACCGATCCTCGCGGCAGCATTCGTGGCCTCCTCAATATCGCCGGCTTCGATAACCTGGCGTTCCTTATCGGCATGGTATGCCCAGACACCCGCGTAACAATCGGCCTGGAGTTCCAGCATCACAGAATATTCATTTGCCGTGACCTCATCGCTCCGGCTCTGGAGTCTCTGGACCTCGTCTAAGGTGCCGGTGAGGTGCTGGACATGGTGGCCTACCTCATGGGCGATGACATACGCCTGGGCAAAATCGCCAGGGGCGCCGAGCTGGTTTTTCAGCTCGGTATAAAAATCCAGGTCGATATACACTTTCTCGTCACCCGGACAATAAAAAGGACCCATTGCGGATTCGGCAAATCCACAGGCTGAATCCACACTCCCTTTGAACAGGACCAACCTGGGCTGCCGGTAGACCTGGCCATTCTGCTGGAATATGGACTGCCATGTATCTTCCGTATCTGCAAGGACAACGGAAACAAAATCGGCCGACTCGTTCTCAGCCGCTGTTAACACGACAGGGGTGCCATCCAGGGAACCACTTTCAGTGGCGATCGAATTTATCAGTGCACCTGGATCAGCGCCTGTCAGCAGGCCGATGGCAAGAATAATGAGTATCCCGATACCCCCGCCGATTGCCCCTTTCCTGACTCCGGATCCCCGCTGGTCCTCAACATTTTCGCTCCTGCGTCCCTCTCTCCATCTCATGCTGAACCCTCATCGCTCCTGTCAATGCGTGAACCTGTGTATTACTATTATATTTGTTTTTGTGTGAGCAGCAGGCCATCACGACCGGATGCAAAGTTCCTTTTTTCCACTCTGAATACCCCTGATTTCCGGTTATTACAGCAAAATAAGCCCGTTTACCTCATATTTCACCAGACAGTACCGTACCGGGGCAGGGTTTAAAACGATAATTATGACTCAGGTCGTGAATACCAGGCGATACCGTACTGGTCCTTTTTTTCAACCAGAGTCCTGTTCCGAACGCATTTTTTCAGGTATCTCCTGAACATTGACATCTGAATATCCCCGATATTTGAAGGAATGGAATACAGGCTGAATTTTCCCCTGGATTTTTTCAGATAGCCATCCAGTTGCTTTTCCATTCTCTGCTCCGGGCTACCCATTAACGTTCGTGACAGCCTCCGGTCACTCGTTGTCGTTTCAAGGCCGCATGTACCATAAGAACCCTTAGTTTCCTCTGTCCAGATATTTCCGCACCTCTTGCAATGAAGGGTATCCATGAGACTATACACTTCATCGCTTGCACAGACCGGACAATTTCCTTGCGTCACCATGGATCACTCATCAGCAGGTAAGGGTTGACTCTCCTATGAACACGTACTTAATATAAGGATACATGGAAATATGTTTCTGGACATTTATAATATCCTATTTTGGACTTTGTAGAAATACCCATGAACGGGAGTTCCGAACCATGAAAATTATTAAATCCTGTAATTTTATGAGGGCTCCCCGCCTCAGGAAGGGGGATCAGACCCTGCAACCGGCAGGGAAACCGTCTTGGACTATGCAATAAAGAAGAATATCAGGCAGGACCAGGATGAGCAGCGGGATCACCAGGGTGGGATGGTGGCTCCCAACGACCTGACGGTTGAGATCCCGTGGAGTTTGCGAACATCCGTGACGGAAAGGACAAGAGACCAGAGAACAAGGATCCCGACCCGGGTATTCACCCCGGCAGGAGGGCAGGGTTTCCCCGAATGCACGTGTCTTGAGGGTCTCCCGGTAACCTTTTCTGCCGCCGGGAAGCCCTGTCTGCATCGTTACGTGAACGTCCGGATTACTCTGTTTCCTTCAAGAATCCTGCACTGGCACAAAAATTCCTGTTAAGCTTTATTCACAGGATTTCTGCGTTCACCAATCTGCTGACGCCACATTGCGTAATACAAGCCCTTCCGTTCAAGAAGATTTTCGTGAGTACCTGTCTCAACGATCTTACCCTTTTCCAGCACATAGATGACATCCGCGTGCATGATCGTGGATAAACGATGGGCGATCAGAATAGAGATCTGGTCCTTACTTATTGAAATATCCCTGACCGTATTCGTTATATCTTCCTCAGTTAACGAATCGAGTGCTGAAGTCGCCTCATCAAAGATCAACAAACGGGGATGACGCAATAAAGCCCGGGTAATCGAAATACGTTGCTTCTCCCCTCCGGACAACTTCATACCCCCTTCCCCGATAAGAGAATCAATACCATGAGCAGAGCGACTCAGTAAATCATCACAGGCTGCCTTATGCAATGCATCCATCATCTGCTCATCGGTAGCATCCGGCTTGACGAACAAAAGATTCTCCTTTATTGTACCCGCGAACAACTGGGGATCCTGCGTAACGAGACCTATCTGCCTGCGTAAGGGATTATACCTGATCTGTGAAGACGGATGATCATTGAAATAGACCTCTCCACTGACAGGCCGGTATAACCCCACCAGGAGCTTCACCAGGGTTGACTTGCCTGAACCGTAAGGGCCCACAAAAGCTATCGTCTTACCTGTCTTCACCTGGAAAGAAATTCCATCGATGGCATTGTAATGTGCCGTCCTGTGACGAAAAACTACATCCTCAAAACGGATGTCATTCAGCTCATCGATCTCAATCGGATTTTCCGGACTTCGTTCAATGGGTTTCTGCATCAGTTGATCGAACGTGTTCACGGATGCTTCAACCTCCCGATAACTCAGAATTATCGTTCCAAGATCCTGCAAAGGCCCGAAAATGGCAGTGGATATGAACTGCATCGCGATCAATTCTCCGGTGGTGAGGACGTTCCGGAATATTAACCAGAGAAGTATGAACAATATGGACTGCTTCAGGACGCTCAGGGTTGTTCCCTGCAGGAACGTTAATGTACGGACCCGTTTTACTTTCGTCATCTCCAGATTGAAAATTTTCAGGTTCTGGTCCCGTAATCTCCGGATTTCGGGAAATGTCAGACCAAGACTTTTGACAAGCTCAATGTTCCGGAGGGATTCTGTGATCACACCCGACATTCTATTCGTTTCGCGATTGATCGCCCGTTGCGTGGTCTTGATCTTTTCGCTTAATAATCCGGTAAGCGATCCCAGCACTACAATTCCAATCAGAAAAACAGGAATCAACAGCCAGTTCTTTGTAATCGAATAGGCTATGAGAAAACCCATTCCAACGATTGTAGAGAAGAGGACATTGATAAATGAATTAATGAATACCTGGGTATCCATCCTCACTTTCTGCAGTACCGATACTGTTTCACCGCTCCGTTGATCCTCAAATTCATTATAGGACAGACGAAGGGTCTGCTTCAATCCATCATCGAATACCTGCATCCCGAACCTGTATACTACCAGTCGTATGAAATAATCCTGGAAAGCTTTTGCAACCCGGGCAAGCAATGCGACAAAGAGAGCGACACCCAGCCAGAAAAGTACCCCTTTGACCCGTGCCTCTTCGGTTAAGGTGCCCGGATTCAGGGCAAAATCATCGATGATCCTTCCAAAAATAAGCGGATCGACAAGGTTCAGCAGCTGACTGACCGCTGCCAGGACGAGAGCGACACCTATCAACCACTTTTGCGGCTTTAAATACTTCCAGAGGATCCACATTTTTTTTGCACAACGGCGCTATATTCTCCCATATATTCTATGGCGTTTACAAAATACTTGTCATCATCATCAGTACCTGCCTGGTGGCTGCTGCCCGATATTCTCCCGGAATCGCCACGGTGAAATAATCCAAACCTGTCCTGCAACCGGATGATCTATACCCGTCTCAAAAGCGAGTATTAATGCGAATACTCCAAAGTGAAGACTGATCAGTCCTGGTATACCATAATCTTTCTGTCAGTAAGATACCCGGGTATTCGTCAGGATGTACTGGTAAGAGCCGTTATGGGTGTTCCGGGGCAATGGACTGTGGTCGTTTCCCTCAATAACCGGTATTTCCATTATTCGAGGGAACAGAAGCGGCAGTCATTTTCTGCACAGCTCAGAAGAGAAGGGTAGTATTTATTGACATACTCTTTGACCATACGGCGGGATGAAAATGCTGCGCTGGTACTTTTTATGGTTTCTTTCATCATCTTTACCCAGCCGTGAGGTATTCCGTCAATGGAGGCAGAATAGTAGAGGGGCACTACCTCTTTTTCAAGCAGATTATAGAGAGCAGCGGCGTCGGGTGCGTCCCGTGACATGGGAGGAGTTTCACCGCCAAAGGCCCAGCCATTACTGCCATTATACCCCTCAATCCACCACCCGTCAAGAATGCTCAGGTTGAGTACCCCGTTTAACGAAGCCTTCATGCCACTTGTCCCGCAGGCCTCCATAGGAGGGACAGGATTATTCATCCAGACGTCGACGCCATGGACCAGGTACTGGGCCATCTGTTCCCCATAATCTTCGACAAACCCGATCCTGCCACCGAATTCCGGTTGCTGGGCAAATTCATAAATCCGTTTCAGAATTAATTTCCCCTCATTATCGGCAGGATGTGCTTTTCCTGCAAAGATAATCTGCACCGGATGCCAGGGATTATTCAGGATCCGTTGTAACCGGGCCGGATCATGAAAAATGAGATCTGCCCGTTTATAGGCAGAAAAACGGCGGGCAAACCCGATGGTAAGAACAGAGGGGTTGAGCATCAGGCCGTCTGCGACAAGGTTACTGGGTTCTTTTAAATGGGTCTCCCACTTGATTCGCTTTCTTTCCCGGATCCTGTTGAAAAGTTTTTGTTTCAGCCATGTATGTATTTCCCACATTTCTTTATCCGGTATCTCATCAATCATCTGCCAGATCTCCGGGCTGTCGTGGTTGATCTGCCAGTGGGGATCGGTGGAGTTAAAATATTTTGAATAGAGAACTTCCATCCGGGGATTCAGCCATGTCGGAATGTGAACCCCGTTGGTAATATGGTCGAGGGGGATTTCCTGTTCCGGCAGGTCCGGCCACATACAACGCCACATCCCGCGGGCAATCATGCCATGTCTCTTTGACACACCATTATGGTATTCCGTTGTCCGGAGTGCAAACGCGGTCATGTTGAACCCGGCTCTCGCGTCACAGGGATGGTGTCCGAGCTGGAAAAAGGTGTCCTGATCGATGCCAAGCTGAGGATAATACCGGGAAAAAAATTTATCCATGAGATCGAAAGGAAAAATATCATTCCCGGCGGGAACAGGAGTATGGGTAGTGAAGACCGAAGTCCCTTTCACCTGCACCAGGGCATCCCTGAAGTTCATCCCTTTTTCCACCCGTTCCCTGATCCGCTCCAGCTGGGCAAACGCAGGATGCCCTTCATTGAGATGGAGGGCTGAGAATTCTATTCCCAGATCATTGAGTACTTTCCGTCCCCCGATCCCGAGTACTATTTCCTGCAGCAGTCGTTGTTCAGTCTGCTCTGTGTAGAGGCGGTGGGAGATGGTCCTGTTTTCAGGAAGGTTTGCAGGAATATCAGTATCAAGCAGGTAGAGAGGTACCTTGCCCACATTAACTCTCCACACCGCTACAGAAATAGGGGGTTCAATGAAGGGGACCCGTATCACCATCTGGTCTCCGGAATCATTCAGGACCCTCAGAATAGGTGCTGCATCGCGATCCAGCACTTCAGTGACGTTTTCCTGCCAGCCATAGGGACGAATATGCTGGTGGAGGTATCCTTCTGAGTACATGAATCCCACTGCTACCAGGGGAACACCCAGGTCGCTGCATTCCTTTAAGTGGTCCCCGGCCAGGAACCCGAGGCCCCCGGCATAAAAAGGAAGCGAGTGGTGGAGGCCGTACTCCGCAGAAAAATAGGCAATGGTAAGAGATCTGCGTTTTGGGTAATGTTCCGAAAACCAGCCGTTCCGGTTGGTCATGTACCGGGAAAAACGGTTCATAATGATGTCATAACGACGGAGGTATTCCGGATTTGAAAGAAGACGGTCAAGAAATTCGGCGGGAATATCCCGAAGCATTTTCACAGGGTTATGGACACTTTTTTTCCATGCCTGCTGGTTGATCTGCTTAAAAAGTACCCTTGCCTCCGGGTGCCAGCTCCACCAGAGATTGTATGCCAGATCGACAAGACCGGCCAGCCGTTCCGGAACATGGGGAAATTTGTCCGCCAGTCGGTCATAATGATCGGCCATTCCGTTTACCTTCCTGATTTTAATGTGGGTACCGTCATGATTAATACCCTTGGGAGAACCAAAAAGCTGGAAAACAGGGGATTATCGTATCATAACATTATAATCTTCTGACTTCCCATCTGGCGTGCGGGGATATGACGTTTTTGTGAACGCCGGCGTTTGGGAGAAGTTGTATCAATCCCTGCAAAAGCCGGAGCTGGATCCGGTACTTACCGGGTTCAATGCCAATATCGACCGGGTTATTCCGGTGACCCCCGGGATGCTGAGGTCCTTTAAGCAGCACGGGGTGCCGGCATTCGATGCCCTTCTCGACCGGCTGAAACAATCAATGCGGTCCTGTTCTGCCGATGAAGTATTCATCAGCGAACCATCGCGCTACCGTGAACTTTCAGCATCGTTTTCCCGATCCGGAACGCTCAGTATGGGAGGCCAGGCAGGAATTGCTGCAGTTCACCTGTGCAGACTTGGCGTCCCTTCAGTTACCTGTGCTGTACCCGGTGCCGGCCCCAAGACCTGTGCTCTCCTGGAGCATGCCGGTGTCATTCCCCTGAGGTTTGAATCGGGAGCGGGCGATCGTTCTGACATGATCCACCTGATTTTCGAATACCCTCCGGACCTGGTGCCTCTGGCTGATGGTGTTGTGCCTCGGAGCAACCGGTTTATCGTGTCTCCTGCCCATGACCCATCGACGGTAATTATCCCCGATGCCCCAATGAATGCATTCCTGGAACAGATTGCCTCCTGCCGGCGTGCATTCCTCTCAGGCTACCAGTACCTGCGGACGGAACAGGAATTTTTGACCGCAGCACGGCAGATCCGACTGATCCGCAGTGTTCACCCCCTGATGCGGACACATGTGGAATGCGTCTCCGAAGCGGACCGGAATGTGACGACGATGATGCTTCGCCATATCCTCCCGGATACTGACAGCATCGGACTCAACGAGCGGGAACTGGGGATGTTCATGCATGCGCTGCGGGCACCTGATCTGTCGTCAGCGGGTTATACTGCCACCTTCTCCTGTTGCCTGCGTGCGTGATGCTATTGCCCTTGCAGATGCCACGGGCGTAAGACGGATTCATCTCCATATCTTCGGGTATTATCTCCTTATCCTGAAATCCGGAACCACAGAGCCGGAAGTATCCCGGAATGCCCTCCTCCTTGCTGCCCGCATGACTGCCGATACCGCGGGAGGGGATGAACAGGTCCTGTCACGGGAAGGTCTTCTGGCGTACGCTGCTGTCCGCGAGGTGTTTGGTCCGGATGAGACGCCGGGGATTTTCAGGGATGGTGAACGGGTGGTGGTGCTCATCCCCACGTACATTTCACACAATATTCAGAAGACAACCGGGCTTGGCGACGTTCTTTCATCTACTGCGTTCGTTGCAGACCGGTTCTGATCGAAAAAATGAGCCAGCTTTTTTGACGGTATTCAATAGTAAAAAAAATTCTCTCTTTAAAAATTGTAAACAAAGGAAAATGTTATATCTTCTCTCTGGTATCTTCTCTATGACTGAGGAACGGCATTCGTATTCCCCAGAACCCCCGTGCGGAATCTCTCTCGTGATTTTTTATCCTGATACCGGTTGCAACCAGGCGCAGAGGACCTCAAACGGTTCAGGTTCTGGTAAGGCTCCTTAAGCCGTAGTCAATGGGGGATTGAATAAAAGTATGCCACACATCTGTATTGGGTTTGAAGTCCACCAGCCTTACCGGCTGAACCGGATGTTCTCGCCTGATTCGAAGGTTAAGAAAAAGGATCTGTTCGATCATTATTTCGACAGTCTGAACAGGGAAATCCTGTTACGTGTCGTAGATAAGTGCTATGATCCTGCCACAAAACTCATCCTTGAAAAACTCGATGAAGGATTTGCATGCTCATTTTCGATGTCGGGTATTCTCATCGAGCAACTGGAGAAATGGAGCAGGGATACCCTGTCGCTTTTTGAGGAGGTGGCCCGGCACAAAAACACAGAAATGATCGGGCAGACCTACTACCACAGCATTGCCAGTTGTTTTGCCGATAAAACAGAATTCAGGGAACAGGTTACGTTGCATTCAGAGCTGATGCATGACCTGTTCGGTGTCCGTCCGACCATCTTTGAAAATACCGAATTTACGTTCAATAACGATGTTGCTGCCACAATCAGGGATATGGGATTTGCCGGCATTTTTACCGAGGGGGTGGATCGCATCCTGGGCTGGAGGAGCCCCAATCACCTGTATACCTGCCGGGACATACCCGTACTTCTCCGGAATACAAAGTTGTCCGATGACATCGCCTTCCGGTTTGCAAACCGTACATGGGACAGATATCCGCTGACTGCTGACACCTATGCCCATTGGATTGCCTCATCATCCGGAGATATCATTAACGTATTCCTTGACTACGAGACATTTGGTGAACATTTCTGGCAGGAGACCGGCATATTTGACTTTTTACGCGCCCTGCCCGAAGAACTCAGCAAACGGGACGTAGGAATGATCCTGCCATCACAGGTTGTTTCCCGGTATTCTCCCGTGGGAGACATTGATGTTCGCGAGACCATTTCCTGGGCGGATCTCGAGAAGGATACCTCCGCATGGATGGGAAATGATCGCCAGCAGACAGCGTTTCAGGCTGTGCAGTCGGCACGGGCCTACGCGGTCAATAAACCCCTGTGGCGGTATCTCCAGACCAGTGACCATTTCTATTACATGGCATCAAAATACGGTACGTGCGGGGAAGTCCACATCTATTTCAGCCACCATGAAGCAGAGGATGCGTTCCAGACGTATATGAGCGTCATTGCGGACTACGAGTCACGAAATATCAGGAATATGAAAAACCGGAAATCGGCAAAGATATTACGAACCCTTTCTCCTGAGCAGGCATTTCATTTTGCGTGTCCGACCGGGTTCATCGGCCATACTGCCTACAACCTTGACCAGTTTGAAGAGCTCCTCTGTTTCATACCCCCGGATTCTCTCAACTACCACCAGGAGAGAGGTGATTTTGCCAGATGGATTACCGATGTGCTCGATGATCCAGAGCTCGCAGAGAGGATCGGGGGACTCACTGAACGTCACGACCTTCTCAGTGTCATACAGGAACGGAGGGAACTGCTGTGGAGCCACTTAAAATAGCCTTTTTCTGCTGGGAATCGATGTATGCCGAACGCGTCGGCGGGCTTGCCAGGGCTGCGACACATCTCGCAGAAACCCTGGTAACCCAGGGCCATGACGTGCATTTCTTCACGCGGGGGGCTATACCCGACCAGACTATCAAAGGTGTCAGCTATCACTATTGCCAGCCCTCCGGAAAAAACATTGTCGAATATTGCGACAGCATGAGCGCCTCGATGGTGGACCAGTTTAACTGCTGTGATATCCCCCGGCGGTTTGACTTTCTCCATTTCCATGACTGGCATCCGGTCCAGGCCCTCCATCACCTGCAGGACAGGAATACCATCCTTACCTTTCATTCAACAGAATACGGGAGGTTTGGCAACCAGTTCGGCGACTGGTGGGAGTTTAAGGAAATTTCCGGGAAAGAATGGTATGGCGGGCTTATTGCCAAACGGGTAACCGCAGTTTCCGCAACACTGAAAAAAGAAGTGATGTGGTTGTATAATGTCCCTGATGAGAAATGCGATGTGGTCCCGAACGGTGTGGTCCCCCGCGAGTTCCGGGCAGCGGTCGATCCGGGGGAAGTGAAGAGATCGTATGGTATACACCCCTGCGCGCCGCTCATCCTGTTTATCGGCAGGCTTGTCTACCAGAAAGGCCCGGACCTGCTCATCGAGGCGATACGAAAAGTCTGCCAGCACCGCTGGGACGCCCAGGTCGTTGTTGCCGGGGAAGGGGGCATGCGGCAGTTCCTGGAGGAGCGGGCAAAAAACCTGCCGGTCAACTTTGTCGGGTACATCCCGGATTCTGAGTATGTCCGGTTATTAAACGCCGCTGATATCATTGTCATTCCCAGCCGGAATGAACCTTTCGGGCTCGTGCTCCTGGAGGCATGGAGTGCAGAAAAATGTGTTGTTGCATCCAATGTCGGCGGACTCTCTGAGAACATCGACTCATTTGAAAATGGTATCAAAGTGGATGTCGACCCCGAATCCCTCGCATGGGGCATCAACATGATGATAGACGAACCAGAGACAGCAGGAGCCCTGGGAAAACGAGGCAGGATCAAAGTGGATCGCCTTTTCCTCTGGGATCCGATTGTCAGGGGACTGACGGATACCTATGCCCGTACGGTTGCATGAACTATGGTGTGGAACTGGGTCCTCCTTTTTAAAAAAGGGCTTCCAACATTGGTATTGTCTCTCCCCCGGCACTGTATCTCTATCGGGAAGGCCGGAGTATGACTCAGGACGGGGATATTTGATGGTTTTTTCCTGATTCATCCCTCTAAAGGAATCACGCATGCATCGCAAAAACTTTAAGGACACCATTGCAGCATCGCCCTGTATCTTTACCCTTGGTGTTGCCGGGGACAGCGGGTCGGGGAAAACCACGTTCACCGAGGGCGTACGGAGCATCTTTGGCAATGATCTCGTGTCAACGATCACTCTTGACGATTACCACAGCCTTGACCGGGCCGGGCGAACGGAACAGGGAATAACGGCGCTGGACCCCCGGGCAAACCGGATTGAACAGCTCGAACGGGACCTCATCCTGCTCAAACAGGGGATGCAGATCAAAAAACCGGTTTACAACCATGCTACGGGAACATTTGATCCTCCCGTCCTCTTCAGGCCCAAAAAAATCCTCATACTTGAAGGACTTCACACGCTGTTTACCCCGACGCTGCGAAAATACCTTGATTTTACCCTCTTTGTGGATCCGGCACAGCAGGTGAAATATGACTGGAAGATCCGCCGGGACATGGCAAAAAGGGGATATTCCCGTGAGGCCGTCATGAAAGAAATTACCGAACGAGAACCGGATTACGAACGCTATATTGCCCCGCAGAAGGAATTCGCGGATGCCGTGATCGGGATCGACTATTCGGAATTCGGGAAAGACCTGGGTCTGGAGCGCAATGTCTACCGGATCACACTCTTGCAGAACCGGATGAACCAAGCCATGGAAGATATCGATCTCTCCCTGGATCTCTATGCCATCCTCTCCCTTTCCCAGCGGAATTTCTCGCTCAAATTTCTGACCAGTGAGCATAATAACCACCGGATGGGTCAGCTGGTCATGGATGGCGAACTCCGTGAAGACGTCGGGGAAAAACTTGAGCGCAGCATCGAGAACCAGACACGGGTCCACCCCATCTCACTCTTTAAGCACCGGGACTATCTACCCGCCGGGGATCTTGCCCAGCTGATTCTCTGCTGGCGGATTATTCACTGCCGCATTTTCATGGAGACCTCACGGTAATGGTACTCCACGGGATTCCTGCAGAGGGGAAGGTTGTACGACGAGGAGGATACAAATGATGCAGAAAGGAATAAGCGACCACGTATGAAGGGAACTCCCCCGGCTCCCAAAAAATCCTCATCCGACCCGGTGTTTTCTGTCTGCTGGGAGGGTCCGCTCCCCGAACCTTTGGTCAGGACTGCAGAAGATCTGCGGGGAGTTCTTGCAGATCCGGGATGTACCAGCACCGGACCGGTGTATTACATGTATCGTGATGTAGCCCGTTCGGTAAAAGACCGCAGCTGGTTAACCAGGCAGCAGCTCCGGTTTGATATCACGGTCATCCCACCGCGTGAGATCTGCGGGGAGTTCATCAAGACAAAGGGGCACTACCACCCGGATAATCCATCAGGTACCGGCTACCCCGAGATATATGAAGTCCTTGCCGGAGAGGCACACTACCTGATCCAGGACATGGATTGTTCCGATGTGGTGATGATAGCGGCGTGTGCCGGGGAGATCGTTGTTGTTCCACCGGGTTATGGGCATGTAACCATCAACCCTGCCAGAACTACGGTCCTCCAGATGGCAAACATTGTCTCTTCGCAGTTTTCAAGCAACTACCAGAGATATGAAGCGCAACGGGGGGCAGCATATTTTGAGAGGGTAAAGGAAGGGTTTGTACAGAACCCGGCATACGCAAAACCTCCGCCTCTTCGATGGGTGAAGGCACAGCGGCTTGCGGGCGTAAGGAATACGATAACTGCCCCGCTCTACGATTTGATTGAAAAGCGGGCTCCGGTCCTGGAATTTCTCAAGTATCCCGAAAACTACGCATCATTATTCCGGGAACTCTGCCCGTAAACACTTTTTTTAGTAATTCACGTTCTTGAAAAAGACATGGACAAAATAGCGTTCATACCCGAATCATGAAAATCGTTTTCTCTACGATGAACTCCCGTTTCAGGGGCCTCTTTGGAGGCACGGTGGGCAGGGTGTTTTTTGAATAATCACTCATCCGCCGCCCCCGACGGGGCTTCCCGTTCGGCGGTTTGCGTTATTACAAATGCCGGAACCCCTTTGCCCCACCGTGCCTCGGAGAAGCCCTGAAGTGGGGGACTCTCGTACCTTATCGATTTTCATGATTCCGGAGTGAACTTTATTGGTACATGTCTGTTTCAACCGAGAGCAGTAATTCACGTTCTCCCGTAGACTTCCGTCATATCACTGAGGTTTTCAGTCAAAAGAGGGCTGACCTGGTCTTTTTCCAGCTGCCATCTCCAGTTGCCCTTATCTGTTCCAGGCCGGTTCATCCGGGATTGTGCACCGAGGCAGAGGATATCCTGCAGGGGAAAGACGACCGTATCCGCCACCGACATCATGGCAAGCCGGATCAAGACGGTGGGTACCTGGTCTGCTGGAAGTTCCTGCCCGATATACCGGAAGAGCCGGTGTTTCTCTCCCGTTGTAGCCTCCGATTCCAGCCACCCGCGGACAGGGGCATTGTCATGGGTACCGGTATACAGGATACAGTTCTTTTTCAGGTTATGCGGGGCGTGCGGGCTGCCGGAAGGATCACCGGTAAAAGCAAAGAGGAGGACTCTCATGCCCGGCAGATCGAACCGGTCCATGAGGTCTGAGACATCCGGGGTAATAATGCCGAGATCTTCTGCAATAAGGGGAAGACCGGCAACACGGTTTTTCAGGACAGTTAATAATTTTTCACCGGGTGCAGGAACCCACTTCCCGGTTATTGCATTGTCTGCACCTGCCGGAACTTCCCAGTACGCGACAAGGCCACGGAAGTGATCAATTCTCGCATAATCGACCAGGGAAAGGGTATGCCCGATCCGGTCTATCCACCAGGAAAAGCCGGATCGTTCATGCTCTTCCCAGCAGTAGAGCGGATTGTTCCAGAGCTGCCCGGTTTTACTGAAATAATCGGGGGGTACCCCAGCAATAACGAGGGGAAGCAGGTTGTCATCGAGCCGGAACAATTCCGGGTGCGTCCAGACATCAGCACTGTCATACGTAACGTACATCGGGATATCCCCTATCAACCGGATACCTTTTAGTATGCAGTAATCCCTCAAAGCCTGCCACTGCCGGGAGCATATGTACTGGAGAAATTTTTCCGTTTCGATATTTTTGTCAAGGGTCTGTCTCATCGCATCCAGTGCATCCGGATCACGATATTTTACCGCATCCGGCCAGGTGCTCCAGAGACTTCCCTTATAGTGCCGGTGTAATGATGTGAACAGCGAAAAATCCTCAAGCCACCAGGAATTGTTCCTGCAGAACTTATCATACCCGGCGCGGCCGGTCTGGTCCTGCCTGAACCGCTCATATGACCGGGAGAACAATGTTTCCTTGTACCGGATCACCGCGTCAAAATCTACTGTACCCCGGGAAAATTCCGGAACTTCGGAAATATCGGATTTGTGTATATAACCGTCTTTTACCAGACCTTCCGGGCTGATCAGATTCGTATTGAATGCAAAGGTGGATATGCTGTGATACGGGGAATTGTCATATTCCGGACGGGTGGGATTCAGGGGAAGGATCTGCCAGTAACGCTGGTGTGCGTCCGACAGGAAATCCACAAACTGACAGGCAGATGGCCCGAGATCCCCGATACCATATCCTGAAAACAGGGAGGTGATATGCACAAGAATTCCGCTTCCTCTTTGTTTCATACAGGAACCCCCGGATTTTTTAAGGATACCTTTCCTTGTCCGCTCCACCACCCGGCCATTCCAAACCGCATCATAAAAATTTCACCCCGAGATAACATCCCAGTTCTTCGAACAGCCGGATCCATTGCCGGGCATCTGCATTCCCGGATCCTGCAAGCACCTGCATACCCGCCGCCTTTTTGCGGCCTATACGGAAATAATAATTCTGGCATTCCCAGAGGTTGTAATCCAGGGAGAGCGGGCATAAAATGGTAAAGACCTCATTGATCTTTTCTATCAGGGATGCATCGTCAGGGTTTTCAAGAAATCGCTGCATGAGGGTTGTGATGGTTCCACTTGCGGTGAAGTTGAGCGTCGCAGTATCCGGTTCGAATTTCCCTCTTGTCATTTCACCAACCAGGATCGCAAGTCGTTGTGTATCGGGATCTTCAGCTGAAAGGATTTTTTTGAGATCAAGATTGATGATATACCAGACCGGGTCTTCGAGTACTTTTGGCGGGGGTATCTGCATCTCTCTCATCGCAGACAGAAGCGGGAAAAACTGATTGTACATATGCCGGAATGCAGATTCCATATCCGCGAGCGTGGAATCGAGAACAGCATAGAGCACCTTGCGCTGTCCGTCCCTGAACAGGTGCCTGAGGGTATAGGAATGACTGCCATAGTGCACCTCAAGACAAAGAATCATCCGGGGGATGTCGCTTTTGGAAAAAACATCCATTAATTCATCCCTCATTGGAATAAACGTCTTTTCATCGACGTATTCGCGTGCCCCCCCCATAAAATTGTGGCTTCCCAGATGAAGGACAGCAAACATCAGGATATTTTCTTCCCACGTAGTATCTGAATGCAGGTAGACTTTTCCAAGGGCAAGCCTGAGATCGCCGGATTCTGCCTTCTCGAACGCTTCGTTCCGGAGGGTATAATTCCGTATCCGGATCGTTTCAGGAGAGCCTGCAACCAGTGAGGATACGGCATAGTGAAATCCAACCCTTGAAAGATCAACAACTGCTGTCCGGGCAAAATTTTTGTATACCTGTGCGCCATTCGCGTGTTCCGGGAGGTCACCAGGAGCTTTTTCCAGGATATGGATAAATTCAGGTTCGAATTCAGCCCCTGCCACTTCCCGTGCAAGCTGCATTGCACGACAGGCATACCTCATTACCTGGACGGATTCGATGCCGGAAATATCCTCGAAAAACCACCCGCAGCTGGTATACATGAGCATACCGTTTCTCTGCATCTCGAGCAGCTTGAGTACCTGGACCTTATCTTCCTTTGAAAGTGACCGTACCGCATGGTTTGAGAAGAAAGCTTCGATGTTTCCTGACGATCGGTCCAGGATGACGTCAATATAATCATCCCGCGACTTCCAGGGATCAGAAACATATGAATTCATTTTTTCATGATAGAGTACCGCAAGGTTCTGAGCGAGCCAGTCCATTGCCTCACGGAGTGGTGCCCGCCACTTCTGCCGTGAAATGATCTCACAGTACTTGTCACCGGGTGGTGTTTCCGGGACCGGGGAAGGGCCAGGGGGGTGAGGTGGAGTCACCTGGATAATGGACCCCTTGGTACAGCATCCGCAGTCGCTTCTCCAGCGCTCGACACCGTGGGGGCAGCTCCATGACGTATTTTCGATGATTTCGACCTGGTGGGTGGGTGGATATAGGCTCAGGTATTCTCCATAGATGGTAATCCGGGCAAGGTTTCCGGATTCAAGATGATGAAGGGCGTACGCAAGCGCCATGTCACCAAAGCGGTGGTGATGCCCATAGGTTTCCCCGTCGGATGCAATGGATAACAGCCCGGATTGCTTCTGCTCCCGGGAAAAATAGTGCATCATCCGGTTGGCAAACCCTTCGCCATTTTCCAGGAGACGGGAAAACGCCACCTCCTGTGCGATGGTTTCTTCATAAAAAAAGATGACCATCGACGCACCTGATGGCAGGCGGCACAGGTATGGTTCGGAACAATCAATGTTCCCCGCACGTACATCCGTCCACCGGGAGTCATGGATCGGTCTGGTACGGCTGGCCTGTTTTGGGGAGAGTATCGTAAACGCAATTCCCTGTTCTGCCAGGATTTCCAGGGTTTCAATGTCAACTGCCGTTTCGGGAAGCCACATGCCTTCAGGTCGCCGCTTGAACCGGAAGATAAAATCCTGTATTCCCCAGAGTACCTGCGTACGCTTGTCCCTGTAGCTGGCAAGGGGCATGATAATATGGTTGTATACCTGTGCAATTGCTGAACCGTGCCCGGAAAACTGTTGTATGCTGTCTTTATCTGCTTCGAGAATAGCTGAGTATACTTCCGGCTGGTTGCGCTCCAGCCAGGTAAGCAGGGTGGGACCGAAATTAAAACTGATCCTGGCATAGTTATTGACAATATCGATGATCCGTTTATCCGCATCGAGAATCCGGGATGCCGCATTCGGTGCGTAGCATTCCGCAGTGATACGTTCATTCCAGTCATGATACGGGTATGCAGAATCCTCTGTCTCGACTTCTTCAAGCCAGGGATTCTCGCGTGGGGGCTGATAAAAGTGGCCATGGATACAGACAAAACGACTCATGTCTCTTCCCTTCACAAAAATCCCGCAGACCTGACAGGCTCAATTTTCGGGTATTCCCACTCTCTTTTTCCCAGATAATAATCTTCTGTGCGGTTATGCGGGAGATTTTGGTATTCCCTCTCCTCTTCATGTATTCCCCACCCGTTTTTTCCTTCCCGCACAAATCTGCATAATCACAGGACCTGCAGGTCTGGTACGCCGGAGGGGATCGAACCGTTCCGCGGCCCATAATGTGGGGAATTGAAAAAATGTGCTCAGTTGATTTGTACTTCTCTGGTTTCTGGCCTTGTCTTATCTGCCTTCATACCCCGCGGTATCATCTTTTGCAGGGAGACAAAGAGTGGCAGGAAACAGATTTCACATGAGAACAGGGTAACCGGTAGTATGATCAGGATTCCGGAACCCCCCACGTCACTAAAAAAGGGAATCTCTTAAAAAGCAGCTGTTCAGAATGCGACAGCCACCCATCGCGTATATATTTCACGGGGTTGCCGAGATCAATGAAATGACCGTGTAGGGTGCAGGTTTTGCAACACAGGGTGAACTTTATACACTGTCCCGCACTATGGAGGATTGTTCTGACAGGAAACAATCATACCAGGAAACGGAGTTGAAAAGATAATGGCACCTCGCAAAAAAACAGACGATCATGAGATACCGAATCTTTCAGTCCTTGAGGCTGAAAACATAATTGTCCGCAAAAAAGGAAAGGACCGCAAGAAACCGATCACAGAATTCGAGGATGAACCGGAAGAACGACAGCCGGAACAAAAAGAATGAAGACGGGGCGGCTCCAGGAACAACAAGCTGAACACGCCTGGAGGGACCCGGAAAACGTAAAATGGATACAATCGATGCCCACAAAAATCGTTTCTGATCGGGGTCTCCCGACACCGGAGTTGCACCGGTAGAGTAGTGAAGCGCCAGGGTTTTTCCCTGATTGCTCGTTCAGGAGATTCCACAGGACCGCTTAGCCCTGATCCAGGCGAGGAGTGCCTCAAAATCATCCGGGTGCATCCGTTCCTGCCTGGTATGCATGCCGGCAGGAACCATCCTTGTACGGATTTTTCTTTCACGGAGAATCTGCATCGTATACCCCATCACTTGTCGCAGAACCGGTCCAGGTCGCAAAACCGCACGGACTGGTAAGATATACCCAGGGCGTCCGTAAGAATTCCCCTCGTACGGATACCCCGGAAATTCGCACCGGCCCTTGTGCCATCATAAGCGGTATATGCAGCTTTGTGAACGTCATCGACTGCTTTTCCGCCATTTCTTTTTCGATTGTCAGTCATTGTGGTTTCAACTCGTTTTTTTACCGGCGTAAGCACATTACAGCGGGAGGGAATATATATCTCACCTGGTATTACAGAATCTGAAACAAATAATGAAAGGAGGAATTACTGGCTTTGTTGAAACCCTAAGATTTCAACAAATTGCGAATCACCTGGTATCGGAGGGGACAGTGGCTATCACCCCAAACCGCCCCTGCACTGTGCGATGGTGTTGTAGTACCTTCTCTGGAATTATCGCTCCAGAGGGAATGCCACAGCGGCGGTGGCGGAGGCATTACGTGCCGTAGCCTAAAAAGAGCGTTGAGAAAAATATTGTGAGGATTTCCCATGAAAACGGATATGATGCCGAAGGGCCACAAGCATACAGGATGAAAATACCAAGGACATTTTTATATTAAATTGCATAATTCCGGTAATTTCGGGAAGTGCCAACCCCGTTCCTGCGATGACTTGCGCCGCCCCCGAAGGGACGCCCCCGCGGCGCTTCAATGAGCTGAAAACCCCGATCCTGGCATCTCAAGATCCTGTTGCGGATGCCAGCACCTTCACAATTTTTCATGGTTTGGTGAGAACCATTCCCGTTCATGCACGTTTCAACAGAGCGGAATGATTCTCCTTTTAAATGAACAGGAAATATCCTGACGGGATCCTTTCCAAAAAGGTCTGGTCTGTAGAAAACTTGGTCCATTGGTTTTAATGATGACCTTGTTATGGTGACAAGGTCATGAATGAAGTCGTATATACCTGAAAAACGATCTTCCCTGTCTTCTGGGAATTAACATGCAGAGATGATTATGTCTCAGATACTTTTTACACTCCCCGTGAAAATCCCCCTATATTATGAGGTGTTCTCCGGGATTCCAGGAGAACCGGAACTTTGAGGGGGAAAAACAAAGTCAATAATATCCATATTTTTTATGAGCCTGGTCGATAGGCAGGATTTCCTGAACAATCACCAGTTTTTCTT
>Ga0209079_10000230_pt1 | contig 24686 bp, 20 predicted proteins | sample PPLLaktember2015_2_FD_187259 | JGI IMG/M metagenome (GOLD analysis project Ga0209079, IMG submission 187259) | Freshwater sediment microbial communities from Prairie Pothole Lake near Jamestown, North Dakota, USA - PPLs Lake P7 Core (6) Depth... | ecosystem: Environmental > Aquatic > Freshwater... | reverse complement strand
CTCCAGATTTGTAAATGTTCCCTCTTTCTCCGCGTAGGTGCAGGCGGGCAGGACAAAATGGGCCTGACGACCGGTGTCGGTTAAGAAGGGATCTTGTACAACCAGCAGTTCGAGCCGTTCGAGCGCGCTCCGAACTTCGACCGAAGCCGGGAGTGTGGCCAGGGGGTTTTCACCGATCACATACAGGGCCTTGATCTGACCGCTTTTGCAGCGTTTCAAAATTTCCATCAGATTGGCACCGGTTGCAGTAGCGGGTAACGAGGTCTCCCACGCCTTGCTGAATCGATCACGTGCCGCCGTATCGTCGTAACGGCTCTGGCCTGGTAAGAATTCAGGCGCCACGCCCATGTCGACGGCGCCCTGCTCATTCGGCTCCTCGGTCAGGGTGTTGACGCCGCAACCGGGCTGGCCGAGCTTTCCGGTAATCCAGGCCAGGTCGATGAGCTTGAGCACGTTCTGATAGCCGTCAGGCCGCCGCACGATGCCTTCCGCGCACAAGAAGATCGAACGCGGAGCTTCGGCCATGATGGCGGCGATTTCCCGATAGGCGTCGACGGTAACCCCGGTGTGCGTGGCAATCTGTTCAAGTGAGATGTTCGCCAAGGCGGCTTTCAATGCTTCAAATGCCTTCGGATACCGCGCGGTCGACGCCTCGTCTACCAGATCCTGCTCAAGTGTAGCTTTGACGAGGCCATCAATGACCCATCCCTCCGTACCGGGCTTGATGAGGAATGGATGGGAGGCCAACTTTCCGATATTCGTGACGGTCGAGTCGAGAACGACCACCTGCGCTTTGTACACCCGAATGGCTTCCTTGATCCGGACCGCAGTCAAGGGGTTGGTCTCGGTGATGTTGGATCCGATCACCAGAATGGCTTTGGCTTTGGTGAGATCCTCCCAATCGTTGGGGGTCCGGCCGAAGCCCAGGGCATGGCGTGAGGCATGGACGAAATTCATATGGCCGTAGCGGGCGCTGCTGTCGAGATGATTGCTGCCGAACACGGTCCGCATGAGTTTCTGGAACAGATAGAGTTCTTCGTTCGTGCAACGGGCGGTAATCAGTCCGGCAATCGCATCCGCGCCGTGCTTCTGCTTCACTTCAGTGAAGCGGTCGACGACCTGGTGCATCGCTTCGAGCCAGGGCTTCGGGACAAGTTGGTCCCCCTCGCGCACCAACGGCTGGGTGAGCCGGGTCTTGCTGTCGAGATATTCAAAACCGAATCGTCCCCGTACGCAGAGTCCACCGTGTCCTTTGGCGGTTTCCTCGCGATCGCCCCATTTGTTTTTCCAGGACAAGGGAGAGGTTACCCGGATGACTTCGGAGTCTTTCGTTTCCAGATAGAGCTGGCAGCCGTCACCGCAATAATTACATGTGCTGGCGGTCTTTTTCATCTGCCAGGGCTTGTACAAGTACTTTGAATACTTGTTCGTGATCGCGCCGACGGGGCACACGGCGAGACAGTCGCCGCAGAATTCGCAGGACAGCGGAAGATCGCCCTTTGCGACGACCTGGTTGAATCCGCCCTTTTTCATGAATTGCAGGGCATCGATCATCAGCACGTCTTTGCAGACGTTGATGCATTCGGCGCAGGCGATGCAGCGATTCATGTTGAAGTCCAGCACCAGACTGCGGGTGTCTTCCGGAATGAACTTCTGCTTCGCGCTGGCCAGATTGGTCACGCCGTGTTGAAACGCCATGTCTTGGAGTTCGCAGTGACCGTCCGCGTCACAGACCGGACAATCCAGCGGATGAACCGAGAGATGTTTTTCGACGGCTTTCTTTCGCGCCAGGAAGAGATCCTCCCCTTCCGTTCGGATCACCATCCCGGCGGTGGCTTTTGCCGTGCAAGAGCGAACCGGAGCCTTCTTCCCTTCCTGCATGACGAGGCACATACCACACGAGCCGAAAGGGTCGAATGTATAGTGGTAGCACATGGCCGGGATGATCTTGCCCGTGCTGGAAATGACGTCGTACAGCGAGACGCCGTCTTTGGCGGAGACCGTCTTCCCGTCGATGCTGAGCTCGATCGACGTCGCTTCGACATCCGGATTGGTGGCTGGCTTCAAGCCCATGGTTCGGATCCTTGTCTCTCTCTTGCTACCGGTCGCATTCGCCCATGACGATATCGTACGTGCCGAACAGCGTGATGGCGTCGGCGATCATATACCCGCGTGACATATAATCAAATGCGCCCATATGGATGAAGGAGGGGGCGCGGATTTTCAGACGATAGGGTTTCCCCCCGCCTGTGCTGACAATGTAGAATCCCAGCTCACCCTTGTGCGCTTCCGTTCCACAATAGATTTCCCCCGGAGGGGCATTGAAGCCCTGCGAGAAGAGTTTGAACTGCTGAATCATGGCCTCGAGATTCGTGAAGACCCGTTCCTTCGGCGGCAGGGTCACGCTCGGGACATCCGCCATGATCGGACCTTCCTGCATCTGCTCCAGGCACTGGCGGATGATTTTCACGCTCTCGTACAGTTCCATGACCCGGATCCAATAGCGATCGTAGGTGTCGCCGTTTTTTCCCACCGGCACACTGAATTCGCATTTAGGATAGGCCGAATACGGCTCATATTTGCGCAGATCGTAATCAACTCCAGATCCGCGCAAGGTCGGCCCGCTGAGGCCGAAGCTGACGGCATCTTCGGCTGAGATGACGGCAACACCTTTGGTGCGCGCAACCCAGATACGGTTCGTTTCCAGGAAGACGATGTACTCATCGATCTTGGGCGGAAAATAGTCGAGAAATTTCTTGAGCTTGTCGAGCAAGGACGGTGTGAAGTCGCGTTCGACTCCGCCGATACGGTACCAGCTGGTGGTCAATCGGGCACCGCAGAGTTCATCGAACCAGTCCAACAGAATTTCACGGTCGCGGAAACAATAGAAGAAGACGGTCATGGCGCCGATGTCGAGCGCCTGGGTTCCCAGCCAGAACTGATGGCCGATGATGCGCTGAACCTCCGCGACGATCGTACGGAGGTATTCGGCCCGAGCAGGCACCTGGAGATTCAGAAGTTTTTCAACGGCGCGGCAATAGGCGAAGTTGTTGTACATCGCGCAGACATAATCGAGCCGGTCGGTATGGGGAATAAACTGGTGATAGGTGCCATCCTCGGCGAGCTTTTCTACCCCGCGGTGGAGAAAGCCCAAAACCGGCGTCGATTTGACGAGCCGTTCACCTTCCAGTTCCAAAATCACTTTGAGGACACCATGGGTGCTCGGGTGCTGCGGCCCCATGTTGAGAAGCAGTTCCTCGGTCCGGAGCGTCGGGAGCGATTCGCTCTCCGGATGTTCCGGGTCGACTTTATAGACTGTCGTTCTCTGGTCTTCAAACGCCATGAGCCAATCTCGTTCCTATCGAGGCACTTCGTCGAGGAAATCAAACGTGTCCCGCCAGCCCTTCCCGCGAAGCGGGAAATCTTTCCGCAGCGGATAGCCTTCCGTGTAATCGTCGGGCATCAGGATGCGGCGCAGGTCCGGGTGATTGCGGAAGCGGATCCCCATCATGTCGTACACTTCGCGCTCCATGAAATCGGCACCTTTCCAGATGTCGGTCAGGGAGTCGACGATGCAATCAGATTCCGGGACCCGGGTCTTGAGTCTGATGCGCTGGCGTTTTCGGATCGCATAGAACTCCCAGACCACTTCAAAGCGTTCTTCGTCATCGGGCCAGTCTACGGAACTGACATGGACGATATAGTCAAAGTCCATCCCCGGGTCGTCGTGCAGAAACTGAGCGACTTCGTGCACCTTGTCTCTCGTGACGGTTACGGAGATGTCCCCGCGCCACTCATTTGACGACACGAAACCCACCGGAAAGGTGTCCTGCACTCGTTGCGCTAATTGATGCATCGTGCCGTTTCCTAGACCTTCAGGCTGGCTTTGACCTGGTCTGGCTGTTTCACAAACACCCGCTTTTGCATAATGCGTTCTTGCAATTTCAGAATGCCGTCGAACAGTGCCTCCGGCGTGGGCGGGCAACCCGGAACATAAATATCGACGGGGACGAACCGGTCGACACCCTGAACGACGCTATAGCTGTCATAGATATTGCCGGAGGTGGCGCAGGATCCCATGGCAATGACGTACTTGGGTTCGGGCATCTGGTCGTAAATCTTCCGGATCACCGGGGCCATGCGTCGACAGACCGTACCAGCAACAATCATCAAGTCGGACTGTCTGGGGGAGGCACGAAAGACACCCGCTCCATAGCGATCCATGTCATAGCGGGATGACACCGCGGCAATCATTTCGATCGCGCAGCAGGCCAGGCCGAAGGTCATGGGCCAGAGCGAGCCTTTGCGTGCCCAGTTTACGGCCTTTTCAACGGTGGTAGTAATGACATCGGGAGAGCCGTCCTTGTCCGGCCGCCCCAGTTGGATCAGTCCCATTCAAGTGCCCCTTTTCGCCAGGCGTAGACATACGCGACCAGGAACAGCGCGATAAACACCATCATTTCAACCAACCCAATGATCCCGAGTTTTTCGAATACGATGGCCCAGGGATACAGAAAAATGACTTCAATATCGAAGATTACGAACAGCATCGCGAAGACGTAATACCGGACGGGAAACGGCATGCGGGCATCTGAAAATGGTTCGGATCCGCACTCATAGGTCGATAACTTTTCCGGCTCAGGATATCTCGGTTGCACAAAATAACTGATCACCAGCGTCACCACCCCGAATGCCAGAGCGATGAATATGAATAGCAGTATCGGGAAATATCTGGTGAGGTACTCAAGCAGAAGATCAAGACCGCTCATCGTTCCCATCTCGCAAGATGTTGAACTGGAAAGAAGAGTCGAGATCTTAGTTCTGCACTCTGGGGGATAGCAAGCGGACAAAGGACCTACGGAAATGGACCCGAAAGCCCTAGGGCATGAGGATGCGGCACGCGCAGTTTGAAAGAGCGGAAGCTGCTCGCTGATTGATCGGTTTCGAGGATTTGGTGAGTTGGTTGGAAGTGGGCGTGAATAACTCGTTATTCTACTTTGGAATTCGAGGTAAGCGAGAGGTGGCAGGGGTTCGAAGCTGGGTTGGAGGAGTTCCTTGAGAGAGGTCCCATTCCGCTTCCAGCGGGGAGAAGGCCTTCGCTTTCAGGCGCCGGTGGATTTGAGTTTCGATCCGCGGTTGTTTCGTCGGATCGGGATTATACGGTGACTTTGGGGGAGTCATGTCCTCTGATGCCAATTCCCTTTGGATGGAGAGCGTTGACCGAGCTCCTGTACGATAGCACCTTGCAAAAACCTCCGTCAAACTACTGTCCAATCAGGAGAAATTCTTGACAATACCCTATTACTTGCTATGGTTTGCGAAGATCCACTCGCCTCAACCAAGGACAACATTTATGAAAACGACTACTTCTCTCTTCTTGGCGCTGGCATTGTGTGTGGTCACGGCGCCGGCTGGAGCCCAGCCGGTTGATACGAGCACCATACGATTTGGGGAAGGCGCCTTGGCGTTTGCTGCGGGCACGATTCAAAAAACGACCCCTCGTGATGGCATCGTGAACCTTATCACCGGTGACAATCAGTCGACCGGCGACCGAATGATTTTGGGGGCCAATGATACGTTGTATTTGAAGCTCAATAACCCGCATGACGTTGCGCCGGGGGATCTGTATACCGTCTATCGTCGAGTGCGGAAGGTCTTTCACCCGGCCACAGGCGAGTATTTGGGGTTTGTCGTAATCCGGCTGGCGGTGGTGCAGGTAACGCAAGCGGAACATGCCCTGACGACGGTTGAAGTCGTGCGGAGCTATGGGGTGATTGCTCCTGGCGATCCTGTGATGCGTTTTGTGCTGCCGGTTTCTTCAGAAGAACCCAGCCAAGTGAGTGATGTGGCGGAACTCCGGGGAATGATCGTCGAGCTCCAGGCCGATAAGCCCATGACTATGGTGTCGCAGTTCGATGTTGTCTATCTCGACCGTGGAAAAGGAGATGGTCTCAGGAACGGAGACCTTCTGGAGTTGCATCGCCACAGCCAGGGGCTCCCGCCGCGGAAAATCGGACAATTGAAAGTGATCGCGACGGAGGATAGGACGGCGACAGCCATGATCCAGGGCGCCAAGACCAGAGTGATGAAGGGCGATCGATTCAAACTGGTAGGGCATTCTGCGCCGGCGGTTTTACCCGTCGCGACCCCCGTTCAGCCGCTGTCTCAGCCCAAGTCTCTCCAGATGGAGAAGACGGTGGCAGCGGTTCCGTCGGATCTCGTTGCGAGGAAGCTGAAGGTGCAAGATGCCGCGGGAGAGAGCCGGTTGAATCTTGGCGAAATCACGAATTTTCTCCGATACGATTCAGGAGAGGCTTCAATTCGGCCGGAGGGATACAAAGTCCTGGATCAATTGATCGAGTATCTGCGTACCAGCGGGGATGCGCGAATGATCCGGGTCGAGGGTCATGCGGACAATGTCGAGATCGGTCCGACTCTGAAGTCGCGGTATCCGAGCAATTGGGAATTGTCCAAGGCCCGCGCGAGCGGTGTCCTTCGCTATCTGGTCGAAAAAGGCGGATTGGATTCCGCTCGTCTGGCTTCCGTCGGGTATGGTGATGGACGCCCGGTCGCGACGAACGCAACTGAAGAGGGCCGGACCAGCAATCGGCGGGTGGAAGTCTTGCTCTACGCTCCCGCCTCAACTGAGGGCAATCCTTCACAGCCGGCGATGCCAAAGACAGCAGACAAGCTGGATAGTGATCCTGCCAGCCTCAGCGCTAAAGGCGCTCAGGACTCTCTATCTGCTCCTGCTGCACAGGATGCCGTTGGTAGCCCCGCTGACTCTTCAGCAACCGGGCAGGACGCCCTCCCGGCCAACGACGGGCCTGGGACGCTCAGTCTTCCTGACTCTTCTGGCCCGGCGGGACTCTCAGCTCCAGCCGCGCAGGATCCGGCTGTACCCGCTGGTGGGCCTCTAGAGTAAGTGTGTGTTCAAGGGGCGGACACATGGGATATGCGCCCGCCCCTTGAACAGTTCTTCTGCGGTTGTTCTCCCCTCGCGTCTTTCTCTTCATTGTTCTGGCTTTCGGCTCGCTGCTAGAATGCCGGATGCCCATCGATTCTAATCAACGTATCGATTGTCCGAACGTGCCCATGTTTGCCGACGTGATTGTCCCTCGGCATCTGACGAAGACCTTCACCTATCTGGTTCCGCCGTCGCTTCTGACCCGAGTTGGAGTGGGCCAGCGGGTTGTCGTGCCATTTGGGCGAACAACGTTGGAGGGGGCCGTTGTGGGACTGACTCGTGATCTGCCCGGCGGGGTGATTGCGTCCCAACTGAAAGCCATCACTTCAGTGTCGGATGGCAACGGTTTGTCCGGGTTTTCTCCCGGGATGTTCGAACTCTCGCGGCAGGTCGCCGAAGAATATATCGCTCCCTGGGGGCAGTGTCTACGGCTTGTGTCGCCGCCGGCTCGCGCGGTTGCTCAACCGAAATGGTGTTATGTGGTCACATCACAGGGACGTCTCGCCTTGGAACAAGGGCGTTGTCCGGACGTGCATCTTCCGCTACTCCAACGAATCGCGCGTAGGAAGAAGGGCCTCTCAACTTCCACCATTCAGTCGTCTCGACGGAGCAGTAACCGTGAGGCCCTTCTGTTTCTCGAAGCTCAACAATGGATTCTCCGGAACGAGGGAGCCGTCTCCAATCGTCCGTCTCGTATCCGCGGGAGTGAGGCCGGGAGTGAACTCTCGACCCCCGTATGTGTGCCGATCGCTCCAGCGGTTGAGGTGATGCAGCGGCTCCAGATGCTCATGCAGGCTTGCCCGACAAGGGTGCTGATCGACGGGGTCTTGGACTATCGAGTCGGTATCATGGCAAGGCTTGCCCAATTTGTTCTGGAACAAGGGCGGTCCGTTCTCATTATTATTGGTGAAGTGGTGCGAGCCCAGTGGTTGGCTCAGGTCCTTCAAGAGGCCACAACATACTCTGTCACGATTCAGTCCCGTGGTGTGTCGGGAATCGATGCTGAACTGAATGGGAAGGTAACTCCGCAGATTGTGATAGGTACCCGCTCGGCTATCTTTTATCCACTTCGATCGATCGGGTTGATTTGGGTTGATGGAGAAGAAGATTCCGCCCTCAAAGAGCCTCAGGAGCCGCACTATCATGCACGAGAAGTGGCATGGATGCGGGCGCAGCGCGAGTCTGCGCTGCTGGTGTATGGATCTGCCCATCCGTCTCTGGAAGTGCGGAGCGTGGGCGGGATCGAGCGGGTGGCTCAATGCAGAGAGCCAGACAGTTTTCCCCACATCGAACTGGTAGATATGAGCCGGGAGTTTGGTGGATTGCCATTCAGCGCAACACTCACGGCGGCCCTGCGAGCCACGGTGGCGCAACAGGATCGCACAATTCTGTTTCTCAACCGCCGGGGATATGCCGGGGCTCTCGTCTGTCGCGATTGCGGATGGGTGCCGCGCTGTCCTTCGTGTGCCGTTGCCTTCGTGTACTATCGGGAATCCGTACGCCTTGTCTGTCGCTATTGCGGGCGTAGAGAGTCGCTGCCGGAAATCTGTGGAGCCTGTGGAGCATCACGCTTAAGCCCGATTGGCGAGGGAACGGAACGAATCGAGCAGGAAGTCCGCCGGCTGTTTCCCGGGGCACGGATTCTCCGAATTGATCGCGACACGACTCGCGGGGTGGTGTCCACGCGTCGACTGTGGCAGCAAGTCCATGCCCGTACCTGGGACATCCTGATCGGGACACAGGCATTGTTTCAACGGGAGCCTATTCTGCCGGTCGGTCTCGTTGGAATTGTCCATGCCGATTCCGGTCTGCACCTCCCGGATTTTCGAGCGGCTGAACGGACCCATCAGTTGTTGGTTGATGCGGTGAATCTGGCGCGGCCGGCGCCCTCAGGGGGGCGTGTCATCTTGCAGACTTCTTTGCCGATGCATCACGTTATGCAAGCGGTGGCAACGCACGATCCGGCCATATTTTATGATGAGGAGATTCAGGCGCGTCGCTTGTTGGGTTACCCGCCGGTCCAGCATCTCATCTATCTGACGGTGTCAGGGAAAGATCGGCGGCTGACCGAGGTAGCGGCGCAGCGATGGGTAAGCGAATTACACAAAATGCTCGTTGCGACACCATCTGGATCGGCATCGGCGCAGCAGAGTCTATCGGCTGATCCACAGAGCCAGGGGATCGTCGTTCTCGGACCGGTGTCGGCGACGGGGGTGGGCTCCAGAGGGACATTGGGGTGGCACATCATGGTCAAGGGTGGAGATCGCACGGCGATGCGTGACGGAGTCCGCCGATCGCTCGAGACGATGGAGCGAGCGTATCCGGGTCGGACCTTCAAGTTTAGTGTGGATGTCGATCCGGTCGATATGGGGTGAGAGGCTATCGCTTCTTCTGGCGTGAGGGCTGTTTGGTGTGTTCAGGTGTGGAGGAGGTGGTCGGGGGTGCCGGTGTTCCTGGCTTTCGTTTGAACAGGCCGTAGGAAAAGGACATCCAAAAGACCGATGAGAACAGGCCAAGGACCACCGCGGAGAGGATCGTACCCATCTCTTCATCGGAGGGTCCTGCTGCAGCTGATTTGAGCTGTACCATCAGTTGCAGCGGCCACGCGAAACTCTCGAGTCCGAGCAACAGTGTCGACCAGGCCCAAATCTCCGTGACGGTGCGGCACTTCCAATATAAAAACGACGCGACCAGTGCGACCCACAGAGCAACCACCCCGGGCACCAGCGTGCCCCAGAGCAGCCAGAATCCTATGGCCACGACGAGTGTGCCGAGGCTGATATTCAGCAGCATGATTTTTTGAGTGGCTGGAGGCATGGAGGCGGCAGTGTGCCGGGCAGGATGCCGTGATGTCAACGTTGGAGTGAGGGTTTATGGACGTGAGCTAGTGACTGAGTTCTGATTGGGCCGCATCCAGAAGCGTCTGCATATCGAACGGCTTCTGAAGGGTTCGTCGGGCGCCAAGCATTTTGGCCACATCGAGGAAATTCAGGATGCCGATCATGTCACTGCCACCGGTAATGGCAATCACGCGCGAGGCCGGGAACTCACGGCGCAGGGTCATGATACTTTCGAGCCCGTCTTGATCGGGCATCAGAATGTCCATGATGACGAGATCCGCGGGCTTGGTCCGATACCGCTCCAGGCCCTGCTTCCCGTTGCTGGCTTCCTGTACGTCGTATCCTGCCTGCTCCAGGGTCTCTCGGATCAGCTGGCGGATTTGATCTTCGTCGTCAACGACTAGGACTGATGGCATCGTGTTCCTCAACAAGTTCGCGGGCGAGTTCACGGTATCGCTGATGGGCTGACGGAGTTTCCGAGGCCGCTTGGTCGAGCACCTGCCTGATGGTGCGAGCCACATCCTGCAGCAGCAGCGGTTTTAAGACATATTTGGTCATGCCTTGGACTTGCTTAGCTTCTGCGGACAGCATGTGTTCCGATCCTGAACAGAGAATAATTGGAAGATCGGGACGCAATAGGCGACAGTCCTTCGCTAGGGCAATGCCGCTCATGTTCGGCATCGTGACGTCGGTGATCAGAAGGTCGAACCGCTGAGGGGCCATGCGAAATGCCTGTAAGGCTTCCGATGCACTCATACGCACCACGGCATAGTATCCCAGCGACTCTAGCATCTCCCCTCCAAAACGGGCAAGGGATTCCTCATCGTCGACAAAGAGGACGCACTCATGCCCTTGCGGAATCGGCTCTTCGGCGTTGGGAGAAACGGCAGCGGCGTTCTGGGAGGGGATAATCGGCAGGTAGACCTCGACGGTCGTGCCGGTTCCCCGGGCGCTGTCCACAAAAATGGTTCCACCATGGGCTGTGATGATGCCATGCACGACCGCGAGGCCCATGCCGCGCCCTGTGCCAAGATCCTTCGTGGTAAAGAAGGGATCGAAGATGCGTTCCTGAATGTCAGGAGGCATCCCTTCCCCTGTGTCCTGGACCATCAGCCGCGCATAAGCGCCGGGCTCCAGTCGAGCCTGGGGGCCGACTCGCAGTTGTGCAACCTGGACTTCCTCCAGCGCGACGGTGAGGGTCCCACCCGTTTTCTGCATCGCGCGCAACGCGTTCTCCACAAGATTGAGCAGCATCTGATGCATCTGGGAGGAATCGGCGGACACCGGCGGCGTCGGCACATGGATGCGCTCGTTGAGATGGACCCAGGAGGGGACGAGCGGCCGGAGTAGTTTCAGTGATTCCTTGATGAGGATGTGCAAAGAGAGCGGGCGTTTGAGATGGCGCCCTTGCTGGCTGAAAGCGAGGAGTTGATGGACCAGGTCTCGGGACTTCCGTCCTGCGGCAATAATCTGATCGAGGTGTCGTCGAATCTTGTGATCTTTGGAGATAGCTTTGAGGGCCAGTTCACTGAATCCAAGGACGGCGGTCAGGCTATTGTTGAACTCATGCGCGATCCCGCCGGCCAAGGTTCCGATCGCCTGCATCTTTTGGAGGTGTTGCATTTGAGTGAGGAGTTGTTCTCGCTCTTCTTCCGCCTGTTTGCGGGTCGAGATCTCTTCGTGTGTGACGACCAATCCGTCCCAGGGTCCGTGAATCGGCATGACGGTCATGGCAAACCACTGAGCCTCAGTGGGAGTCTGGCAAGGGTATTCGAGCGAAAACCGGTCACGGGTCCCTGTTCGGACTGCCTCGATCCCTTCAAGCGCGCTCTGCGCAGTGGCATCCCCTCCTTGGGCCGCGTTCTTGAGGCTCACAAGGTAGTTTTGTCCCGGCGAGATTGGGGCAGTCTCGCCGGCGATGGTCTGTCCGAATTGCCGCCACGCGGTATTGACGGCCGTGATCTGGCCGGTTTGGTCGAGCACGGCAACCTCAGCCGTCAATGAATCGAGCACGGCTTGATTCAAGGCATCTTTCTCACGCAGCAGTTCGTCCAGGTTTTTGCGAGCGGATATATCCACAATGGTGGCAAGGACGTGAGTTCCGGTTGACGTGCGAAGCGGGGCGAGTCCGATTTCAACAGAGATCTCCGTCCCGTCTTTTCTTCGCGCGAGAAACTCACGAACGGCGCCCATAGGGCGAGAGACCGGTGAGGAGAAGAAGCTTCGGTGCTGATCGGCGTGGCTGGACTTGAATTCATCCGGCACGAGGATGTCGACCGAATGGCCGATGAGCTCGCCGCGACCGTAGCCGAATATCTTTTCAAGGGTCGCGTTCGCCAGCGTAATCGTTCCGTCCTCTGACGTCAGGAGGATGCCGTTCTGGGCGGATTCTACGACCGATCGGAATTGTTCATCCCGATCGTGTGCAATCTGCTCCATCATTACGTGTGGAGTGAGATCTTGAAGGGTGCCGGTCACCCGGATCGGCTGATTCGCTGAGTCTCTGACAATCTCTTCTCCGAGGCAGTGCACATGGCGAACGGTGCCATTCGGCTGCACAATGCGGCAGCCTACATCCAGGGGTGTGGCACTCTCAAGATACCGAGTCAGGGCCATATGGAGGCGATCTCGATCATCCGGATGGAACGAGGACAGGAACAGGTCATGGCTGGGAACGACCGTGTTCTGTGGATGGCCCAAAATACGGTAGAGCTCCTTCGACCAATGCGCGGTGTTGTCTCCCGGATTCCATTCCCAGCTTCCAACGTGGGCTGCGGTCTCGGCCGACGTCAATCGTTGTTCAAGTCGCTGGTTGGTCGAACGGGCCTGTTGCTCCGCGGTCAGATCCGCGCAGGAGAGCAACGTGGCAGCCATCCCCTTCCAGAGCACGGGCGAGGCGGAAACCATAACCGTGACGATTTTGTGAAGCGTGTGCGAATCCAAACAGACGAATCGCTCTTCGTAACAGGTGCGTGAATCCCCTGAGCCGCGCAGGTGCTGCAGCCGTTGTCGGGCGGCCATTTGCCGGTCAGGAGGCAGTATCGCCGCCAGGGGATTCCCAATGAGTTGTTCCGGAGAAGTGGCTCCGAGGAGTCGAATTCCGGCGGCATTGATGTAGACAATGCGGTTATCTTCGTCGATCACCAGAATGGTCTCGGTCATGAGCTCAGCCAACAGATGTGAGGGATCGTCCGTGTGTTTGAGGGCTTCTTCAGCCTGCTGTCGCTGGGTGACATCATTCATCACCCAGACAAACTGGATCACGGTGCCTGCACGATTCTTGACGGGGGAGAGCGTGACTTCGTTCCAGAATGGAGTTCCATTCTTTCGATAATGGCGGACGGTGACGCGACAGGCCCGGCTGTCCTGAAGAGCCAGCCCGATTTTCTCAAGCGCCGTTCGGTCGGTCTGAGTTCCATTCAGAAAGTGAGTCGATTGTCCCAAGACCTCGCTCTCCGCGTAGCCGGTCAGGAGCCGGAATGCCGGATTGGCTTGGATGATCGGATGACGGGGGACGGAGGCATCGGTGACAAGCACGCCGGAGTTTGTGGCGGCAATCACCCTCGATTGAAGAAAGGTATGACGTCGTTCGCGAACGAACGCCCAGAGAGCGGCTCCAGAGAGAAGGGCGCTGCCAAACAGGAGGCTTCCGGTTACATCCATGTCGGGCTCCAATGCGCGGCCAGCTTCGGCATGCGGGACTTCTCGAGAACGCGCTCGCGGTCCGGTCGAGGCCCGACGCTCTGACCTGAGGTTTTCGCAAGGAAGAAGAGAGCCAATTGAGACAGACAAGGGCCAAACAGCGTCACGGGAGAATAGCAACGAGGGATAGGTGCGAAACAGGTCATAGGTTGCCGACAAGTATAAAGAAATTCATGCGAATAGCCTAGGGGTCGTATTATTCTCCGTAAATATCCGATAGTCCGTCCTCCTGTGCAGCCAGGGGTTGCAAGGGTGGCCGCAGAGGCGACAATCCTCAGTGCGGCCGGTGGTAATGATACCGGTCGAGAAACATGTGGACCGCGGGAATCAAGCGCGGCAGCTCCTCGGCGCGATAGGTCCCCCAGCCTAGGCATTCCTTGCGCAACGTGCGGTTGAAGCTTTCGATATAGGCCTGTTCATTCTTCTTGTACGGCCGGCAATGCGATGCCGATCACAATAGGTGCGGGCTTGTTGGGCGAAGGAGCCCTTGAACTCCGGTCCCCCGTCAGTTTGCAGTACCGCGACATGTCCCGTAACGCGTCGTGTCATCGCGGTCTGCAAAAAGGCGGCACCGCTCCCCGTTTCTGATTCTTATGCCACTTGGAGCGGATCCCGTATTTCTCGGCCAGGATCTCATCGATCTTGGGCACGGAGAATCGGACCTGATGCTCCCGTTCCAGGAAATAGGTGATCTTCTGACCGCAGCACTCGTGCTCATGGACCTGCAATTCCCCAATCAGCCGTTTGATTGTCGCCGAGACTTGGCGAGCCCGTCGGGGGCCCTTCTTGGCCTGCCTATGACGTTCGAGAAAGCCCGAGAGCCCGTCCGTCGCAATCCCGTTGAGCCAAAGCCCAATCGTCTCCCGGTGTCGTCCCAGATGGGCCGCAATCTTCGTGTGACTCAGGCCTTGCGCGGCAAGCTCAGCGGTCAGCATGATTTGAGTCGGGGTCTGCATGTCCATAGGCGACTATGGACTGTCGGATATTTACGGCAACATTGCGGACCCAAATGGACCGGGCGGCAGCCTGCTCTTGCACAATCCGAGGGTTCATGGGTCTGTGCCGGGATTCCTGGTGTGAGCGGCGTCGAGACTGCTCAGAAATGGCGAGGTGTTTGAGATAAGAGAACTCACCCGCCAGACACGCCTGCTGTGAGGCGACTGTTCGGCGAGTGAGATGAAGTTGGTGCCGAAGGCGGGACTTGAACCCGCACGGCTTGCGCCACACGCCCCTCAAACGTGCGTGTCTGCCATTTCACCACTTCGGCTACCGGCAGGATGTTGAAACAACCCTGCAACATCGAATCCCACAGCGTGGCGGGAATGAGGGAGGCGCATTATAGAAGTAGGGCAAAATTCTTGTCAATAAAGGAGACGTCCGGTAGAATTGCCACACTTTCACGCTGCTGTTCCCCTGTTTCCTTCTGTCGAGGAGATCGTTTGCCCCATGTCGGTCGCTTCCTCTGCATCCCAACATCGTTTGGCCACGTCGATCGCCGCGTTTTTCGACGTCGACAATACGCTGTTGCCTGGCGAAGCCAGTGAGGTGGGATTTTTTCGCTGGCTACGGCGGCGTGGAGTGGTCGGCTGGCCGGAAGCCCGTGCAAGCGTGGCCTGGTGGTTGCGGCATCTTCCGTCGCTGTCGCTGCAGCCACTGCGTGAACGCAAATTGTATCTGACGGGAAAGCCTGCGCAAGTCATTGAGTCGCTTGGTGAAGAATTTTGTCGTGAAGCCCTCTGCCCGCGTGTGTCTCCCGCTGCCATGACGGCGATTGAGCGACACCGGAGTGAGGGGCATCTTGTGATTCTGCTGACAGGGTCGCTCGATTTTCTGATGGAGCCTATCGCCGACTCCCTGGAAGCTGATCGGTGTGTCGCCAGTCAGTTGGAAGAGATGGAGGGAGTCTATACGGGACAGGTGGTCCCTCCGCTACCGTACGGCGATGGGAAGCTCACCTATGTGCACCGGCTTGCGGAAGAGCTGGAATTGGACCTAGAGGCCTGCTTTGCTTACGGCGATAGTCCCGGAGATCGGGCCGTCTTGAGTGCCGTGGGGCATCCTACTGTGGTGAATCCGATTCGCGGCATGGGCCGCGTGGCCCGTCGCAACGGCTGGCCGGTGGTGTCCTGGCGATGAATGCGCCTCTCCAAACCCAGGAACAGACGCTCCGGATTACCGAAATCTTTCATAGTATCCAAGGAGAGTCGACGTATGCGGGGCAACTCTGCGTCTTCATTCGGCTCACGGGTTGTCCGCTCCGTTGTACCTGGTGCGATACCGAGTATAGCTTTTACGGCGGGACCTCTCTCACCATCGATGAGATTCTGAGCAAAGTTCTGGACTATGGCTGTCAGCTGGTTGAAGTGACCGGCGGCGAGCCACTCGCCCAGCCGGCGGTCCTTCCGCTCATCACACGTCTTTGCGATGCCGGCTATACAGTCTTGATCGAAACCAGCGGCGCGATCGACGTGCAGCCGGTCGATCAACGGGCGAAACTGATTCTCGATGTGAAATGTCCGGGGAGCGGGATGACCGATCGGATGCATTGGCCGAATCTCGACCGTCTGATGGCGAAGGATGAAGCGAAGTTCGTCCTGGCCTCGCGTGCGGATTATGAGTGGGCGCGCGGCATTGTGGCGCAATATCGTCTGGCGGAGCGCTGTACGGTGCTGTTCAGTCCGGTATTCGGATCGCTGGATCTTCGCCCTCTTGCGGAGTGGATTCTGGCCGATCGGCTATCAGTAAGGTTTCAATTGCAGATGCACAAATATATCTGGGCTCCGGATATGCGGGGCGTGTGAAGTGCGTGAAGCGTATCTCGTGATGCGTGAAACGCAAGAATTAAACGGATCAACGGACGAGCGACGCTTCACGAACGACGAGAGCGAAGGAGATGGGAATGAAGATCATGCGAGTAGATGCACGGGCCGGGCGAGTGGAGACCGAATCGACGGAGGTCTTGGTCCTGACCCATTGCGAGGGCGGCGTATTTTCGAAACAGGCGACGATGATCGACAAATCGATGAACGGAGCTTTACAGGAGTTGCTGCAGTCGAAAGAATTTGAAGGCAAGGCCAATGAACTCGTGCTGGTGCATACCCAAGGCAAGGTGCCTGCCAAGCGGATTCTGCTGGTGGGGTTGGGGAAAGAGAAGGATGTGACGGTGGATCAGCTGCGGCAGGCCATGGGGCATGCGGTGAAGCGCGTGCGCCAGGTCAAGGCCGGCTTCTTCACGGTCGCCGTTCCGTCCGTGACCCCGCAGGGCTCCTCCGCCGTTGAGGTGGCGCAGGCGATGACGGAGGGCGCCATTCTGGGCAGCTACCAGTTCACGGCCTATCGAAGCGAAGGCGCATCCGGAAAAGATGTGAAAGGGATGTCGCTCCTGGCGGCTCAAACGAGCGAGATCAAGTCGATTGCTGAAGGTATCCGGCGCGGCGTGGCGACGGCTGAAGCCGCGGTCCTGGTGCGGGACCTCTGTAATCATCCTTCGAATGTCATGACCCCTTCCAGAATTGCCAGTGAGGCGAAGGCTATCGCGAAGGAAGAGTCGCTCACGCTGAAGATCCTGGAGAGGAAAGATATTGAAAAGCTAGGGATGGGGGCGTTGCTTGGCGTGGCGCAAGGCAGCCATGAGCCGCCGAAGTTCATCATCCTCGAATACAAGGGATCGAAAAAGAAGGATGAACGTCCGGTTGTGCTGGTCGGGAAGACGATCACGTTCGATACCGGCGGAATCTCCCTTAAGCCGGCGGAGAACATGGATCATATGAAGGCGGACATGACCGGTGGCGCCGAGGTGTTGGCCTCGATCCGCGCGGCCGCGCGCTTGAAGCTGCCGCTTCATCTGATCAGCATTCTGCCGGTGGCTGAGAACATGCCGGGCGGCCGGGCGATGAAGCCGGGCGACGTGGTGATGACCCTGTCCGGAAAGACGGTCGAAGTGCAGAACACTGATGCGGAAGGGCGCTTGATTCTGGCCGATGCGCTGGCCTACGCCACTCGCTACAAACCGGCGGCGTTGATCGACATTGCCACACTCACAGGCGCTTGTGTGGTGGCGCTCGGACAATTTGCCATCGGGATGTTCGGGACCGATACAGGCGTGAAGGAGTCGGTGCGCAAAGCCGGCTTGCGCGCCGGCGAGCGTGTGTGGGAAATGCCGCTCTGGGATGAGTATTTCGAACAGCTGCGCAGCGACGTGGCCGATATGCGCAATATCGGGGGGCGTGGGGGCGGGATGATCACGGCTGCGTTGTTCCTGAGCAAGTTTGTGAGCGACTGTCCCTGGGTCCACCTGGATATCGCCAGCACGGATTGGAGTGAGCGGGAACGGGCCTATGTTCCAAAAGGCCCTTCGGGGATCGGCACCAGATTGCTGATTCAATATTTGATCGATCGGACGCTGTGATTCGGTTGGGAACGGGATTCATACTCCTATGGGCCCTTCAGAAAGCGGCACCAGGTTGCTGAGTCAGTATTTGATTGATCGAACGCTGTGATTTGATTGGTAGACGGGATTTATATTCCTATGGGCCCTCAGGAATTGGGACGAGATTGCTGATTCAATATTTGATCGATCGAACATTGTGATCCGGTTAGGAAACGGGTTTCATGCTCCTATGGGTCCTTCGGGGATCGGCACCGGATTACTCATTCTGTATTTGATCGATCGGACACTCTGACCTCAGTAAGGGACACCGCTCATGCTCATGTCGCGCGAGAAGATCGGCCAGTTGTTCATGGTGGGGTTTGAGGGGATCTCGGTCACGCCTGATCTGGCGGCATTCATCAAGGAGTACAAGCCGGGCGGGGTGATTCTCTTCTCGCGGAATCTCGAATCGATCGAGCAAATTGTCGAACTGACCAATGCCTTGCAGGCCTGCAGCCCCCATTCGCCGTTGTTGATTTCGATCGATCAAGAAGGCGGCAGAGTCTCGCGGCTGCCGAAAAGTTTCACGATTTTCCCTCCCTGCGAGGTATTGGGTCGGTGCAATTCGTCGGAGCTCGCCTATGCGGCGGCGGCGACGATTGCGAAGGAACTCCGGGCTGTCGGGATCAACATGAACATGTCGCCGGTATTGGATGTGAACAGCAATCCCGCCAACCCCGTGATCGGCGATCGGGCCTTCGGGTCGACGCCTGGCCCGGTCTGTGAGTTGGGCTTGGCGACGGTGGGCGGATTGCAGGACAATCGTGTGGTCGCTTGCGGGAAGCATTTTCCCGGTCATGGCGATACCAGCGTGGACTCGCACAAAGAGTTGCCGGTGGTGACGGCGTCGAAAGAGCGGCTGGAGCAGATCGAATTCCCGCCCTTCCGGCATGCGACTGCCCATGGGGTCGCGACGCTCATGACGGCGCATGTGCTGTACCGCGCGCTCGACGATCAAAAACCTGCCACGCTGTCTTCCGCCATCATCACGGACTTCCTGCGGGGTGAGCTACGGTATGACGGTGTGGTGCTGACGGACGATCTGGAGATGCATGCGATTATCGATCACTATGGCGTTGAAGAAGCCACGGTGTGTGCCATTCAAGCAGGCTGTGATATGCCGTTGATCTGCAAAGATCGCAATCGGGAGATCGCGGCGATCACCGCACTGGACAGTGCGGTGGCTGACGGTTCGATCAGCGTCGAGCGGTTGGAGCAGTCACTGGCCAGAATTGCCCGATTGAAACAGCAATTTCTCGTCCCGTACAAACCGGTCCTGATCTCGGATGCCAAACTGATCGTCGGATGCCGGAGCCATCACGTACTGCTTCGTTCCATCCATCAAGCCCGTGAACGATTGGCGAAAGCCACGGTGTGAACAGTCCCCCCTCTTTTCCAGCCGGTCGTCGAGAGCTCTGGGCTTGGTGCTTCTACGATTTCGCCAACTCCTCCTTTTCCACTCTGATCGTGACGGTGGCCTACAGCGTCTACTTCATCCAAGTGGTGGCTGCGGATGTGTCGCCGCCCGGTCTGGCGGAACGGTTATGGTTTTGGGGGTATGCGCTCTCGATGCTGGTGGTGGCTCTCGTGTCTCCCATCCTGGGGGCACTGGCGGATCTCCGTGCGAACAAGCGGCGGGTGCTCATCGTCTCGACCCTCCTCTGCGTAGTCAGCACTGCGCTCTTGTGGCTCGTCCACCGTGGTGACGTAACGCTAGGGCTCCTCATGTTCGGGATCGCCAATATCGGTTTTGACCTGGGGTTCGTATTCTGTAGTGCGTTTCTGGTCGAACTGGTGCCGCCGCAGCAGATGGGCCGCCTGTCCGGGTACGGCTGGGGGTTCGGCTATGTTGGCGGATTGCTCTCTCTGGCGCTGGCCTACCCTTTCATCGCAGGTGGTTTTACCGAGGCGAATCTCGCCTCGTATCGACTGAGTTTTATCGTGACGGCGTTGTTCTTTCTGATCGGCACATTGCCGACCTTTCTGTATCTGCAAGAAAGGGCTCAGCCGCGCCCCGTGAAAGCCGGTCTGTCGGTGTGGCGTGCGGTGATGATGCAGCTGCGTGACACGGCGCGTCACCTCACCACCTATCGCGATCTCAAGCGCTATTTCATCGCCTATCTGATCTACTCGGATGCGATCAATACGGTGATCGTTGCGTCGGCAATCTTTGCGAATAAAGTCCTGGACTTCACGCCGGGCGATCTGATTATCTACTTTCTGGTCACGCAGATTACGGCTGGTCTCGGCTCGGTCGGCTTCGGGATTGTGGCGGACCGGATCGGGGCGGTCCGCTCGATCACGATGACGTTGCTCGTCTGGATCGGCTTGGTGATCTGCGCGGCTGCGGTACAGACGCATATGCAATTTTATCTACTCGGTCTGGTGGCCGGCGCCGCGCTCGGTGCCAATCAATCGGTGAGTCGCACGCTGCTCGGTCGCTTTACGCCGCTGGGTCTCCAGGGTGAGTTCTTCGGTTTCTTTTCCGTTGCAGGAAAATTCGCCGCGATATTCGGGCCGATCGTCTATGGAGAAGTGACGGCCTGGACGGGCAGCCAGCGCTGGGCCGTACTCTCGATGGCGCTGTTCTTTCTTGTGGGGCTGGTCGTGTTTCTGGGAGTCGATGAACGACGTGGTATAGCTGCTGCGCAGGAGTGAGATCACAAGATGGGTCTAAAAAAAGGCGATTTCATTGATGAGCATAGACGCCATCCGCATGCCTGCGGATTGGTCGTGAAAGTCATGGGCGGAGGCGACGGATTCGAGAAGATCATCTGTTGCGATCATGATTTGACGGAGGAAGACGTCGTGACTGAGATGGGCTCACCTGCCGGCCGGAAAAGAGGCGCCTTGCCGTCGGCGGTGGTTCTGGATGAGAAGAAGTTGTATCCCGACTCCTGCGGATTGCGGGTGATGATCATGGATGGTGGTGCGGGGTTCAAAGAGATTCGCTGCTGTGGTCATTCCTTGACGATCAGTTCGATGCGCGAGTTGAAATTCGGTCAGATGCGGGCCCCTGAGCCGGAGCAGACCGGGCAGGCTGGTACGGCCTAGAGGAGGAATGCATGATGATGAGTCCTGAGGCAGTCACTCACCGCAGCGAGATGATGAAGCGCTGGTGCGGTTACATGGAATGGCTCGACCGCCTGGGGTATGCGACGGCGGGGTTCAGTCTCTTAATCCTCGGCATGTTGATATTTTTCCATGCCTGGTATGTGTTCATCGTGGGCCAGTTCGATCCGAAGAGTCACGTCGTGATGCTTCCGGCCGGTCTCAAATTGTTGAATGACATCCTCCTGGTCATTATTCTTCTGGAGTTGTTCAGGACCGTGGTGCGATTTTTACAGACTGAAGTGCTTGTGCTGGAGCCCTATTTGGCTGTCGGCGTCATTGCCTGTACGAGAAGAGTCTTGACGGCCAGCGCGGAACTTTCCCACCAAGAGGGTATGACCGAAACTCAGTTCTACCAATACCTGATGGATGTGGGCTTGAATGTGACCGTCATCATGGTTCTCATCATCGCTGTGTTCATGATCCGGAAACGGCCTGAAGAGGTCCGCTCCTCAATGGCTCCGCCGTCCCGCCAGGGAACATAGGCACTCCGACTTGCCTGTTTCCAGGGAATTATGGCATCATGCGCCCTCTTGGAGACCGGCATGGCGAATCTGCTTGAATACGTCGGCTGTGTGCATATCTATCTCGGTCCCTATCGAGGCAATCCGATTGCCTTGTATTTGAAGCGGACGGATTCCTCCTGCCAGATCAGCCCGAAAGCCTATCCATGGAACGATGTGATGGGCGTGGGCGAGACTCCCAACAAAGCCGCTGCTGATTTCGAGGATAAGTGGAAGACCAAGGGCCTTGCGGCAGAGATGTATTCCGGTCCTTCCTGGGAAGGCGGGATCAAGCCGGAAAAGCCTGCGCCGCCAAAACCGGCCGCTCCCCCCAAGCCGGCAGCCGGACCGGCTGCAACGGGTGCCGCTGCCGCTTCTCAACCAACGGCTGCGGTTTCCCCGGCTCCTGTCCCGGCGACTCCGCCCCCAACTCCCTCAGCTCAAGCAGCTGATGCTCAACCATCCGCCGAGCCGAAGTAGTCTCACTCATACCGCGAGAACGATTAGCGATTCGTCGATGAAGGCGCGTTGGCTGGTGCTGACTGCGTAGCCAGCTTGCTGTGTCGCATGCCGTATAACCCATAAATAATTACCCCGGCGAGCGTCCACCAGACGAACCGATGCCAGGTGAGGGCGGGGAGTTGCCACATCAGGCCGAGGCAGGAAAGCGCTCCCAACAGCGGGATCCATGGCATCAGCGGAGTTTTAAACGGTCGTGCCAGATGAGGGCGGGTGTAGCGCAGGACGATGAGTCCAATGCATACGAGCGTGAAGGCGAAGAACGTTCCGATGTTCGTCATATCGGCGGCGGTGCCGATGGGGACGAAGGCCGCCATGACCGCGACGCCGATGCCGGTCAGGATCGTGGCATGGTGCGGTGTGCCGAAGCGTGGATGAACCACGGACAACCATGGTCCCAGGAGACCGTCGCGTGAGATAGCGAAGAACACACGGATCTGGCCCAGCATCATGACGACCAGCACGCTGGTGATGCCGGCGACGGCTCCCATGGCCACGACGGCCGCTCCCCACTTATAGCCGACGAGTCGCAGCGCTTCCGCCACCGGGGCATGAATGTCGATCTGGCTATAGGGAACGAGCCCGGTCAATACGGCGGCGACGGACACATAGAGAATCGTACAGATGCCGAGAGAGGTCATGATTCCGATCGGCAGATCGCGCTGCGGATTGCGCGCCTCTTCCGCCGTCGTGGTGACGGCATCAAATCCGATATAGGCGAAAAAGACGGTCGCGGCGGCAGCGGTGACTCCGGTGAAGCCGTTCGGCATGAACGGAGACCAATTGTCCGGGTTGACGGCCGGGGCTCCCACGGCGATAAAAAACAAGATCACCGCGAGCTTCAGGCAGACGATGATGCCGGTGGCTCGCGCACTTTCTTTGATGCCGATCACGAGAATGATGGTGACAAGCAGCACGATAATGGCGGCTGGGAAATTCGCGATGCCTCCCTCGGGCCCTCCTGGTGCGTGCGTGGCCCAGTCGGGCAGATCCAACCCCGCCAGTTTCAGAAGATTATTGAAATAGCCCGACCAGCCGATGGCGACGGCTACACAGGCAACGCCGTATTCCAAAATCAGATTCCATCCGGTGATCCAGGCGAGAAATTCACCCAGGGTGGCATAGGAATAGGTATAGGCCGATCCGGCGACGGGAATCATCGCGGCGAATTCCGCGTAGCACAGAGCAGCGAGCACGCAGGTCAGTCCGGAGAGGATGAAGGAGAGGATGATCCCGGGGCCGGCCCCGGGCCGACCTGCATCTCCGACGATGGCGGTTCCGATCAACACAAAGATACCGGTTCCGATGATGGCTCCAATGCCCAAGGCGGTGAGGTCCCAGGCGCTCAAAGTCCGCTTGAGACGATATTGGGGATGGTCGGCATCGGCCAGAATACGCTCGATGGATTTGGTGCGGAAAAGGCGGCGTGTCACGGAGTCTGCGAGAGCTGGATGAGTCGTTGATTCAGAAGGAGCGGGATCCATATGGCGCGTAGTATAGCAGTCAGAGTGAAAAAAGCTGTGTGAATTGTAAAAGCCGTCGCTCCCTCGGCGTCAGGTGTGCGTGCGGCCGGCGGCGCGGATCAGGGCTTGAAACAATCGGCGATGGGCGATGTGACGTTCAAAGAGGAATTCAGGGTGCCACTGGATCCCGAGGAAGAATCGGTGGCGGGGGGATTCGACCGCCTCGATGACGCCATCCGGGGCAATCGCGCTCGCAATCAGCGAAGGGGCGACGGTTTTCACGGATTGGTGATGCGAGCTATTCACCCGCAAGGTGGCTTTGGTGACGATCTTTCTGAGAAGGCTTCCGGCGGTGATTTCGACTGAATGTGCCAGGTGGATGGCTTTGGTCGTTTGTCGGTGCTGCAGCACATGCGGCATTTGCGATGTGAGATCCTGAAAGAGACTGCCCCCGCAGGCGACATTGATGGTCTGCATCCCGCCGCAGATACCAAGGACAGGAAGGTCGCGTGCTTGAGCGAGGTGAACCAAGTCCAGCTCAAAATTCGCGCGGCGTTCGCTGACAAGGGGAAACTTGTAGCGTTGGCGTTCCCCGTATAGGCGTGGGGGAAGGTCCGGCCCGCTGCCGGTGAGCAGGAGTCCGTCGATGCGTTCGAGCAGGCGCCGGCGCCCGGCCGCATCGGCCACTAAGGGAAGAATGAGAGGGATGCCCCCGAGTTCTTCTATGGCGCGAACGTAGCGGGCGCGGAGGAAATAGGTGGGCTCGCGCCCGCCCCATTCCTTGCGGTCACCGGCATTGAAGTCCGGGGTCACGCCGATGACGGGCTTCATTGGTTAACGAACAGGCTCCTCGGCAGGCGGAGCAGCTTGGGCGGGAACATCTGGATCAGCGACTCCGAAAAAGCGGATGGCCTTATCTCCTCGCAGGTGTTCGGGTGTGATGATGTAGGTGCCAAACATGCTGGTGGCCCAGACGCTCTTTGCGGCCGTCTCGTTCCCGGCAGTAAAGGCATAGGTGAGCCCACCGACTATGCCTCCGGCTATGGCGAAGGCCCCCTTGACAGGAAGATAGAGCAATGTGGTGAGGCCTGAGAGAGCCTGCATCCCCGCACTTGAGGCATTGCCTCCTTCAGATGACGACTCCTGGCAAGG
>Ga0209079_10000228_pt1 | contig 24890 bp, 24 predicted proteins | sample PPLLaktember2015_2_FD_187259 | JGI IMG/M metagenome (GOLD analysis project Ga0209079, IMG submission 187259) | Freshwater sediment microbial communities from Prairie Pothole Lake near Jamestown, North Dakota, USA - PPLs Lake P7 Core (6) Depth... | ecosystem: Environmental > Aquatic > Freshwater... | reverse complement strand
AAGCGGCCGCCAAGCTCGGCATGGAGCTGCGCTGCGTGCAGAAGGTGGGCGGCGCGGCGGAGAGCGAGGCGACCGAGGCGATCGCCGAGACGGCAGAGAACGCCCGCGTGTTCGAGATGCTCGCGAACGGCGATGTTGAGGTCGCCGCGGGGACAGCGTGGCTCTGGGCGCGCGAAGAGGCGGCGGACGCGGTCGATGTCCTGTTCGTCGACGAGGCCGGGCAGATCTCCCTCGCCAACACGATCGCCGTCTCGCAAGCGGCTCGGTCCGTTGTGTTGCTCGGCGATCCGCAGCAGCTCGAGCAGCCGAAGCGCGGCAGCCACCCCGACGGCACCGACGTGAGCGCGCTCGAACACCTGCTTGGCGAACACCAGACCATGCCGCCCGACCGCGGCCTCTTCCTCGGAACGACGTGGAGGCTGCATCCGTCGATCTGCGCGTTCACGTCGGAGCTCTTCTACGAGAACCGGCTCCGGTCGCGCGAGGGTCTCGATCGGCAGGAAGTCCTCGGCGAGACCGCGTTCGCGGGCGCCGGCCTGTGGTTCGTGCCGGTCGAGCATGAGGGGAATCCGAACGCGTCGATAGAGGAAGCCGTGGCCGTCGCGTCGCTCGTCGCGGGCCTGCTCGACGGCTCCGTGCACTGGCGCGATGAGAAGGGCGTCGTTCGCCCCGTCAGGCTCGATGACATCCTCATCGTCGCCCCGTACAACGCGCACGTCGCGGCGCTGCTGGAACGTCTGCCCGCGGGGGCTCGGGCCGGAACCGTCGACAAGTTCCAGGGCCAGGAAGCGCCGATCGTCATCTACTCGATGGCGACGTCTTCGCCCGAACTCGCGCCGCGCGGGATGGAGTTCCTCTACAGCCCGAGCCGGCTTAACGTTGCCACGTCGCGAGCGCGCTCTACGTGCATCCTCGTCGCCAACCCGCGCCTGTTCGAGCCCGAGTGCCGCACGCCGCGGCAGATGAAGCTCGCCAACGCCTTCTGTCGGTACTTGGAGATGGCCCAGGTTGCTCCGGCGTCTTGCTGAACGTGAGATCGGGGGACACATACCTGATCTCGGCCCGCGCAAGATCGCAGCATCCGGGGTCAGAGCTTTATTCTCGAATCCAGGCAGCAAGCACCGCGAGGGCCTGGTCCTGCAATCCAGCACTAGCTTCCGGCAGACTGCGTCATGACGCTACTGCTCCGTGGCTAGCGCTTCCTCCGCGCGAGGGGCTTGCCGCGGATCGGGGGACACGTACCTCAACTCAGCCGAGACGAGGGAGTTGAGGTGCATCGGGGGTCAAAGCTTTATTCTCGAATCCAAGCAGCAAGCGCCGTGAGGGTCTGGTCTTGCAGTCCGGCACTAGCTTCCGGCAGACTGCGGCATGACGCTTGGGCTCCGTGGGCTAGCACTTCCTCCGCATCAGGGCTTGCCCTTGGTCTCCTCGGCGGCGCAGGACACGGGGATCTGGTTCTGCACTCCAGCACCAGGGAATGGCGGTTCTCGGGGACGGGCGCGTGGCGCGTGGCGAGTGGGCGAGGCACGCACAAGGCAAGTCGCCTGTCAGTTCCTCGGGCCTGTCTGCGAGGGGAACCAGCGCCAGCCGGAGCCCTCGGACGCAATGCGCCCCAAGCCCGGGAACGGCGCATGCGAGAGGAAGACGAGGGCGCCGCTCCGCGCTGCTCGGTCGAACAGCCGGCGCCGCGTCTCCCGGATTCTCTCCTGCGAGGAGTCGTATCCTGTCCTCCACGTCGGGTGCTCGACGACGATGGGGTGGAGCACGGTGTCTGCCAGGTGGAGGAGGGTCTCGCCCCTCGAAACGAACTCGACGGCGGTGTGCCCTAGGCGATGGCCGGGTGCAGGGAGAGTCCGCACTCCGGCGACGACCTCGGTCTCGTCGCGCGTGAAGAGGACGCGCCCCTCCAAGAGGCGGGCGAGCGTGCGGTAGGACTCGGCATCCGTCGGCGAGCACATGGCTAGGATCCGCTCGGACCTGTACCCGGCCCAGGCTTCTTCGGCCATCACGTAGCGCGCGTTGGGAAACGCCAAGCGCCCATCTGGCGCGATGACGCCTCCGGCGTGGTCGAGGTCGAGGTGGGTGAGGATGACGAAGGCGACGTCGTCCGGCTCGATGCCGGCCTGTCGGAGGCGCGGCACGAATCGGCTCTCCAGCCGATCTGTGCACGGACCCCAACCGGGATCGATGACGATCGCGTGGTCTCCGGCGCGAACGAAGAGCCCGAGGAAGTCGTACGACATCTCCTCCGTCGACCAGCCACGCAGAGCGAGGGCCTCTCGAACCTCAGGATCGTCGATGTCCGGGAGCAGTTCTCTCACGGGGCACGGCTCTGCGGAGTCTCGTATTGCGATGCATTCGAAGTCCCCGACGCTGAATGGGTAAGCGCTCTCACACATGTCGCTCCTTGCGGCGGGGGTCCAGCGACCGGCTCTCTCTCCCTACGCCGCACTTTCGGTCGTGCGCTCGAATCGGTCGTCGAGGTCGTAGGCGGTCTGCGTCGGTCCCCTCGTTCCCCCGCCTTGCACCAGGATGCGCCTGACCGTCGCGTCTTCGTCTCCCTCCCGCACCAGTGCCATTGAGATCGAGGGACACGTACCTCAACTCAGCCGAGACGAAGGAGTTGAGGTACATGTCCCCGTCGGCGCAAGTTGGGGCGTGAGCGCCAACTCCCTCAAGCTAGCGCCGGACTGCGGCTGCCGACTGCAACGCGCCCGTTGCGGCGGCGTGCTCGGGAGACTGAGGTGCGCTTGCGGAGTAGACTGGACTTGGCCGGGCGTAGCGAGTCGGCCGGGGAGGACGATGAAGAAGCAAGGGTTCGAGACAGACAGGCTGGGCACGTCCGAGGGCGACCTGGAGATTACGTTCCTCGGTCACGGCTCGCTCCTTCTTCGCTCCGGGGGGAAGAACGTGTACGTCGATCCGTTCAGCCGCGTGGCCGACTACTCGAAGCTGCCGAAGGCGGATGTAATCTTCATCACACACGAGCACCGCGATCACCTCGACCCGGGCGCGTTGGCCGCAATCCGCACGCAGACGACGAGCGTCGTCCACACGGTCTTGTGCGAGGGCGCGATCGACGGCGGTCTGGCGATGCGGAACGGCGACGTGACGGCCGTGCAGGGCATCGGCGTCGAGGCGGTCCCGGCCTACAACCTGGTCCACCAGCGCGAGTCGGGCGACCCGTTCCACCGCTGCGGCGACGGGAACGGCTACCTCCTCACGTTCGGCGGCACGCGCGTGCTCGTCGCCGGCGATACGGAGAACACACCGGAGCTGAAGGCGCTGCGGGACGTTGACGTGGCCTTCCTGCCGATGAACCTGCCCTACACGATGACCCCGGAGATGGTCGCCGACGCGGCGCTTGCGATTCGGCCGAAGATCCTCTACCCCTACCACTTCGGCGACACCGACCCGTCCCGGCTTGTCGAGCTTCTCCGCGACCATCCCGAGATCGAGGTTCGCATCCGGCGCCTCGCCTGAGGTTGTGTCCGCCGCAGAAGCCGGGACACAAACCCTACTTCGGGTGCGACGGGCAGGGGCTCCGCGGAGCGCGACTCCTCCGAGAGGGGGACATAGCCCTGGTTTCGCACGCTGGGTACCTGCGACTCCGTGCGCTGGGCGCGAGGGTCTAGTCCTGCATTGCAGCACCGAGCCTCGCGAGACTCTAGCTGCTCTAACCCATCGTTCTGCGGAGATGTCACGCGACAGCTCCGCAGCTTTGCCGGCTTGAATCCATCCACCGCTAGGCTTGCGCGATCTGCAACCTGCCCAGGCGTCTGGCTGCTGCGCCGCCGGAAGCCCAAGGTTTCTTCACGCTGGGCTCACGGTGGCGCGATAGCTCGGGGACACGATGGTGAGTTACGGAGAAGGTCCGAGAGGCAGGGACTTGCACAGGCTGCGGGAGCGAGTCCCCTGACGAGGTGAACGATGCACACGAGCGGGCGCACGAGGCGGATGGTGAGGATGGGAGCGGCGGTCGCCGTCATCGTCGGCGCGGGGTTGGTGCTGTCGTGGATCGGATGGCAAGCGGGCCTGCGGAACAGCGCGGCCGCTCAGGAGGGTGCGATGAACGAGACGAGACCGGCCCAAGGCACGATCGAAGAGGCCGTCTTCGCAGGAGGATGCTTCTGGTGCATGGAGTCGATCTTCGAACCCCTACCCGGGGTCATCGACGTCGTGTCGGGCTACACAGGCGGCGAGGTCGAGAACCCGACGTACGAGGCTGTCTGCACGGGAACCACCGGGCACTACGAGGCGATCCGCGTGCGCTACGACTCGGGGAACGTCTCGTACAAGCAGCTGCTCGACGTCTTCTGGCGACACATCGACCCCACCGACGCGGGCGGCCAGTTCTACGACCGGGGCCGCCAGTACCGCACCGCGATCTTCTACGGGGACGAAGGGCAGAGGCAGTGGGCCGAGGCGTCGAAGCGCGCGCTCGAGGCGGCCGGCGTCTTCTCCAAGCCGCTGGCGACGCTGATCCTGCCCGCCGGTGCGTTCTACCCCGCGGAGGAGCACCACCAGGACTACTACGTGAAGAACGCGACCCACTTCCGCGCGTACAGCGCGGCCACGGGACGAGCGGCATTTGTTGCGGCCACGTGGGCGGGGTTCGAGAACCTGTCGCTGTTTCCGCCCGAGCGACCTTGGGTCGACTTCAAGAAACCGTCGCCCGAGGAACTCCGAGCGCAGCTGACGCCGCTTCAGTACTTGGTGACGCAGGAGAACGAGACCGAGCTGCCGTTTCAGAACGGGTACTGGGACCATCACGAAGACGGCATCTACGTCGACGTCGTGTCGGGGGAGCCGCTGTTCAGCTCCGCGGACAAGTTCGACTCCGGTTCGGGGTGGCCGAGCTTCACCCGACCGATCGCGCCGGACAGCGTAGTCACGCGGGAGGATCAGAGCCTTGGCTTCGCCCAAGTCGAGGTCCGAAGCCGTTACGCGGACTCCCATCTGGGACACGTGTTTGAGGACGGCCCGCCACCGACCGGGAAGCGTTACTGCATCAACTCGGCCGCGCTGCGGTTCGTTCCCAAGGAAGCCCTGGAGACGGCGGGGTACGCGGAGTACCGCGGCGCGTTCGAGTCATGACGCAGCGGGATCGGAGACACAACAAGCCACATCTCGCTCCCGCCGCGCGGCCGCAAACAGGTGACACAAGGGCCATTCCGCTTCTGCTTCTCTCTCGGCGCGGAAGGAGCGGGGCGAGCCCCGTCCCCTTCGCTACGGCGGGGGCGCCGCGCTGACGACCTCGACTCCGTGGAGCGTGGGGCGGGGTCAGACCTTTGTTTTTGATTCCCGGTGGAGTATGGTGAGCTACTATGGCGCGGCCGTTGCGGGTCGAGTTCGAGGGAGCTCTCTACCATGTAACCTCTCGCGGGAACGCTGGAGACAAGGTCTTCGCCGACGATGACGATCGCTACGCCTTCATTGCCGCGCTCTCCGAGACCGTGGGCAGATTCGGGTGGCGTTGTCATGCCTACTGCCTGATGTCGAATCATTACCACCTTCTGATCGAGACCCCGCGGCCGAATCTCAGTCGCGGTATGCACTTCCTGAATGGTGTCTACACGCAGAGGTTCAACCGCCGTCACAGACGTCGCGGCCATCTCCTACAAGGACGCTACAAGGCCATCCTCGTGGAACGGGACTCCCACCTTCTGGAGCTCGCGCGGTACGTTGTGCTGAACCCCGTTCGCGCGAAGATGGTTCGCTCCGCCAAGGATTGGCCGTGGAGCAGCTATCGTGCAACGGTAGGCCATGTCGAATCGCCGGAGTTCCTCTATGTCGACGGGATCCTCGCTCAGTTCGATGCGAGGCGGGATCGTGCCGTGCACGCGTACCGGCACTTCGTTCGGCAGGGACGGGACGTAGACGTCTGGCAAGGCCTGCGAGCAGGCAGCCTCCTTGGGAGCGACGAATTTGTAGAGCAGATGAGGCCCAGGCTTCTCGAGGCGCCGCCAGACCCGAACGTGCTTCGCCGAGAGCGCGACGCGGCGAGACCCTCTCTCGGCGAGATCTTCCGGGGAGCAGACGACAAGCTCACTCGCAATGCCTGCATCTACACGGCGGTACGCGTTCACCACTACCGGTTGCAGGAGGTCGGGGAGCATCTCGGGCTTCACTTCAGCACGGTCAGCGTCATCGCGAAGCGGGAGGCGTCGCGGGTTCAAGAATAAAGCTCTGACCCCTGGCGTGCAATGCCTGCATCTACACGGCGGTGCGCGTTCACCATTACCGGTTGCAGGAGGTCGGGGAGCATCTCGGGCTTCACTTCAGCACGGTCAGCGTCATCGCGAAGCGGGAGGCGTCGCGGGTTCAAGAATAAAGCTCTGACCCCGGCACCTCGAGACGCGGAACTCGAGGTACGTGTCCCCTACGGTAGTTGGGATGGCGCGAAGATCAGGTTGGTGAGCGCGATGCGCTCTGCGCCGTCAGCCCAGAGCGGCGCGAGCTCGAGCCGCATGCAGCGGGTGAAGTCGGCCTTGACGTACACGTCGACGGTTCCCGCGACGAGGTCACAAGAGACGGAGTAGAGCGTTCCTCCGATCACGTCGGGTGGGGGAACGACGCTCGTGGCCCGGAGGATCTGCGCGACGCGACCGGGCGTTGGGCTCGCGTCCCACGTGATCATCGTCTTGGCGGCGTTGTAGCGGTCGCACGGCCACCCGCCAAGGGAAGGGTCGTCGAGCCAGAAGTTGGTGACGACGAACCCAGGCGTGGTTCGGAAGACGTCCTGCTTGCCGGTGTAGACCGCGGCGTTTCCGGCGCGGTCGGCGACGAAGACCTGAACCTCAGGCTCATTCCCGGCGTAGTCTCTCGCCCGGAGGAACGCCAGGGCTTCCGGCACCGTCGCGCACGTGGTCATCATGTCGTGCTCGATCGTGGCGCCTTGGCGGCTTCCGCCCGCGGGCAGGTTCCCGGAACCCTGCAGCGGAGCAGGCGTCGAGCGGAGCGGGGTGCTGAACAGGTCGAAGTAGAGACCCTGGTCGTTGATCCCCTGCATCTCGCGCCACTCGGCGGGGCGGTTTCCGACGCTCGGGAAGCGGAAGCCGAAGAAGACGGCGCCGTACGTCGTCTCGGTCGCCGCCTCCGCCCACAGTGAAGCGCTGGTAACGACTGTATCTTCGTTCCCGCCCACGACGACGGCGCCGGCGCCGACGAGGACGACGCCGGTGCACGCCTCGGCAGCGACGAAGGCCAAAGCGAGAACGAGAAGGGTCACTCCGACGACTCTGCTCACGCATCCTCCTTCTTCCTACGCTCGGTGATTCTACCGGGCGAACGGGGCGTCGTGCGGCGCTTTGGCTCGCGGCGCCGCAGGTGTAGAGTAGCGTTAGGCTTCTTCGATTCTGGGGGTCGATGGTGATGGCACAGCGGTGGATCGCGCGGTGGTTCGTTCTCGCCCTGGTGGTTGTCGCGTCCCTCGCAGGGACGGCGTGTGCGGCGGACGCGGCAGCCGGGGCGCAGGCGGGCGGGGTGCTCGGGGAGATCGCTTCGACGGGGGTCTTCCGGGTCGGTCTGCGCACCGACGTGCGGCCGTTCGCCTACGTGGATGAGCTGGGTCGGCCGGCGGGGTTCTGCGTGGACATGGCGCTCCTGCTCACGGCGAAGCTGTCGGAGTACGCGGGGCGGCCGGTGGAGATGCAGGCCGTGCCGATCACGTCGACGAACCGGCTGGACAAGGTGGCAAGCGGCGAGGCGATGATTGAGATGGGGGCTTCGACTCACAACGCGACGCGCGATGTGGTGGTCGACTTCAGCCTGCCCTACTTCCTCTCCGAGACGTCGTTCATGGTTCGTGCGAGCGGCGGGATTTCCAGCCTCGCCGACCTCGCGGGGAAGACCGTGTGCGCGACGCGCGGGACGTCGAACCTGCCGGCGCTCGAGGCGGCAGTGGCCGACGGGCGAGTCCCCGCGGCGGGGATCGCGGTTGCAGATTCCCACGAGCAGGGAGTGAAGTGGCTGCGCGATGGAAGGGTCGACGCCTACTTCACCGACACGGTGCTCCTGCAATCGCTCAGGGCGTCCTGGCCGAAGCCCGCCGACTTCGTGGTCGTGCAGGACTCCATCCACACGGAGCCGTACGGGTGGATCCTTCCGGAGAACGACTCGGATTGGCGCGACTTCGTCGACAGCTTTCTCATCTGGACCCTCGAGGCCACGTGCGCCGGGCAGACCTTTCTTCTCTCCGAGCTTGGGATTCTGAGCGCGTGCCGGGACGGGGCGTGGAGCGCCTTCGACGCGGTCTACGACAAGTGGTTCGGTCCGTTGTCGGCGACGCCGGTTGCCCGCTCGGCCGAGTTCGACTCGCTGCTCAAGGCGATGCAGTGGCCGGACGTGCTCCAGGTCTGGCCGGGAAGCGCGGGGAAGTAAGTTCGGGGGACACGCACCTCAACTCCTGCCGATGCGAAGGAGTCGAGGTACATGTCCCCGGCGGCGACAGCGCGTTCCGGTCCCTGAGGACTGCGAGCGCACGGAGCGCTTCCTGCACGGCGGTTCGAGTAGAATGGAGTCTCAGAACCAAGGATGGTGCGCCATGGCACGCGAGATCATCTTCATCGTCGAAGAGTCGCCCGAAGGCGGATACGAGGCACGGGCCGTTGGCCAATCCGTACTCACCGAGGCTGAGACCCTCGATGAGCTCAAGCAGAGAATCCAGGACGCGGTCCGCTGCCACTTCGACCCGGCAGACATGCCATCCCTCATCCGGCTCCATCAGGTGCACGACGAGGTCATCGCGGCATGAAGCTGCCGCGGGACATCGGCGGCAAAGAACTTGCCGATCTCCTCTCGAAGTACGGCTACGAGATCACGCGCCAGACAGGAAGCCACCTGCGGCTGACCTCCTCGATTCGGGGCAGCATGCACAACGTGACCCTTCCGAACCACAAGCCGCTCTAGGTCGGCACCCTGAGCGCGGCGCTAGTGGATGTTGCCAGGTACCTCAAGCTCGAGAAGCAGGATCTCGCTCGCCAGCTCTTCGGCTCCTAGCATGGGCTACGTGTCGCTGCGCGAGGGATTGTCCAGAGGCCGGGCGGTGCGTAGGATGCGACCATGACTAGAGATGAAGTTCTCGCGTTTGTGAGGGCGAATCCGGTGGCGTTCATGGCAACGGTGGAGCGCGGGAAGCCCCGCGTGCGCGCGATGCAGACGGCGCTCGTCGAGCCGGCGGGGCTCGTGTTCTGCACGGGCGTGCAGAAGGATGTCCACCAGCAACTGGTGGCGGGGGGCTCGGTCGAACTCGCGTACTGGGACGCGAAGAAGGACGTCCAGGTGCGCGTGCGCGGCGAGATGGAGCGCGTGGCCGACGCTGCGGTGACGAAGCGGATCCTCGACGAGGTGTTCACGTTCCTGAAGCCGGTCGTCGCGCAGTATGGGTACGAGATCTTTGCCTCGTTCCGGCTCGCGAAGGGGACGTCGATCGTTTGGCGCATGGCGCAAAGCGGCGCGCCGCTCGAGGTCGCGGAGTTCTAGCCGGGGGCATGCGCCCCGGGCTGGATACGCCAGGCAGAGGGGCGGCGGAGTGCATCGGACCGCGGTCTCGGGGTTCCCCGACGTCGTGGCGGGCATGCAGCGGAGCCCAACCACCTGGCACAGGCGGCTCGCTCCCTCGACGAGCGGCCGCAGCGATGGCTGACCAACCAGGGTCTCAGGCTGCACGAGCTCGGGAGTCTCGAGGCACTCGAGCGCGTTCTCTCATCGAGCCCTAGGGTGCGGCCGGCGGCCCGCCGTCTACGATCTCGACGCCGTCCGGGAAGAAGTCGGCCCGGTAGACCCACAGCGAGCCGTCTTCGGCGTCGGCGCGGAACGCGAGGAACTCGACGCCGCGGGCGTACAGGTCGCTGTCTCCTGCCGCGCTCGAGATGAGATAGCGGTCGACGTCGAGGACGGACTCGCCGGCGACGAGTCGCGCCGGGCCGGCGTACTGCACGGTCATGACGGGAAGAGCGCCTGCGGCGGCGCCCGCCTCTTGGCTCGGGGGGCCGCCGAGCATGAGGACCTGGAACGATGCTGAGCCGGCGCTCTGGCGCAGCGCGAACAGGTGGGGCAACAGGGCGTACGTGCTGAACGTGCCCAGAGTGAGGACTCGGTCCCGATCGACCTCGATCTCCTCTTCCTTTCCCGACCGCTCGACGAGGAACCGGTCGCCGGCGACGGCCGCGCGGATGCTGCGATCCATGCCCAACGGCGCGTGGAACTGCGCGGCGTAGAGGGTGGGCCGGAGATTCGAGTCCGCCTCCAGGGTCTGCTCGAACGCGATCCGGACGGTGGCGAGGAGGACTTTGAACCAGAAGCGCCCGCGCGAGGTGAGCGTGGCTCCCTCTTCCGCGATGCGCAGCTCGTACGTCTCTTCTCCGAAGGGCTTTCCGTCCGCGAGGAGCGCGAGCGTTCCAGCGGTGGCGTATGGCATGGCCAGCCCGGGAGCCGGTTCCTCTGCGCGGGCCGCAAGAGGGTCGGCGGCAGGCTCCTCGGATGCGACCCAGCCGGCGGGGATCTCTTTGGGTGGAACGGCCGACGCGAGGGCGGCGGGCGGGGAGGGCGTCGACAGGACAAGCGCGAGGGCGAGGCCGCCGACGGCAAGAGCCAGCGCTCCTGCGATCCATAGTGCGACTCTCCATCGGCGGGGAATGCGTTGTCTCTTGGCCATGACGTCACCATACTCGGCGCCTGCGAGCACGCTGTGAAGCGCGTGTGGTCGTGACAAGGGGACGCGTACCTCGGCTCCTCGTCGCGGGAAGCGGACGGGCGTGTCCCCTGCGAGCGGCGCGGGAGGTTGAGGTCCAGGCGCCGCGCTAGGTTGCGAGGAATGCGGCGACGATCTCCGCAGCGGTGTGGTCGTCGCGGACGGGTGAGGAAAGCGCCTGCCGGATTTCCTGCTCGTACCCGGGCAGCCGGCGGAGGGCGGCCAACATGAGCGTTCGAGCGTGGTCCGGGGGAGTCTCGGGGTGCGGCTGGATTCCCCAGACTGGGCGATCTCCGTAGCGCATCGCCTCGACGGCGCAAGCGTCGTTGGCGGCAAGGACGCGCCACGGCGCGGGCGGGGCGACCACTTCGTCGAGGTGCGCGGCGAACGCGTGCCACGGGGTCGCAAGACCCGTCAGCAAGGGATCGGGCGCAAGGAGGTCGACCGCCACCCACCCGAGCTCGGGGCGCGGCGCCCGGCGCACGTACTCCGGGCCGGAGAGCGCCCACGCGAGCATCTGATGGCCGAAGCAGCTGCCGAGGACGGCCAGGCCGCGATCGAGGGCTCCCCGCACCGCATCGGCCTCCGCATCGAACCACGCCTCGGGGCGGCAGACGGACGCCTCCGAGCCGGTCACGAGAAGGTGCGTGTAGCGGTCGAGAGGCGGGATCGGGTCGTCGGAAGGGACGCGGACCGTGTCGAACGGCACGCCGGCGAAGTGCTGCGACCACTCGGCAACCGGATGGTAGGCGGCACGATCGATCGCGTTGTCGAGCACGAGGACGCGTTTCTGCATGGCGTCAGGGTACACGATCGGCGATGCTCCCCCTACCCGCCCGGCGGCCGGGCGTTGCCGAGGGCGGGAGAGTCCCGCTAGAGTAGGTTCGTTCTCGGCCTTTGCGGAGGCCGGGGCCACTCTCTGACGTCGTGGAGAGAACAGGGGGTAGGGATGAGACGAAGAACCTTGGCAGCTTCTGCGATCCTGGCGCTCGCGGTCCTCGCGTTGGCGCTTCTTCTTGCGGTGTCGGCCTGCACGTCGACGCGCAAGCCCGCGCCGGCGCCGACGAGCTCTGCGGCTACGAGCAAGACTCCTACGGCAGTGGCGCCTGCGCCCGCGGCGCCCGCTCCGACCAAGCCGGCGTCTGGGGCCTCTGCGACGACGCCCGCGGCGGCTCCTCCGGTCACGGTGGCTCCAACGCCGCCCGCGCCGACGCCCACAACGCCCGCCGCAGCGGCTACGGCAACCGCGACAGCGCCGGCATCTCCACCGCCGCCACCTTCAGCTTCTGCACCCGCGGCGGAGGCCGCGACGCCGCCGGCCGCCGCACCCGCAGGATCTGTAGTGTCTCTCACGCCGCTACCTCCGGCGACGGCAACGCCGCCCACGCCTCCTGTGACGGCCCCCGTGACGCTTCCGGCGGCTCCTCCGACGACCGTGCCCGCGACGCAGTCTCCTGCTGCCACGGCGGCGCCATTGGGTGTCGCTGTCGCCTCGCAGACAAGTTCAGCCACGCTCGTTCCAGTAGGGACGGCACCTGCCGTCGCGGCGCCGCCGACGGAGGCGGTCCTGGTCGCGGTTCCTTCGCCCGCGGTTCTGTCGCCTGTGACCGAGGCAGCACCCGCTGTCGCGTCCGCGGCGCCTGCGGGCGATGCCACGCCGCACGCGGTCGTCCCGGCGCCTTCCGTGGAGCCCACGGCTCCCGCGGCTCCGGCCGCTCCCGGAACGCTCCCGGAGACGACGTTGCCGCAGGGCGATCGGGTCTCCGTGAGCCAAGATGCCCCGTTCGCGAATTCGACGACGGCCCTGGCGGCGCTTCAGAGCTACCGCTACGTCACCGTGCTCTCGTTCACCGGCGAGGTTGACGGGAAGCCGGAGTCGGGATCGATGGAGGTGAGCGGCGCTATGGCCGGGCCCGACCGTCAGATGGTGACGTGGAAGGACTTGGACACGGGCGAGGAGTACGGCGTCGTCCGCATCGGCGATGAGGCGTGGATGCGCGAGGGCGAGACGTGGGAGTCCATTCCTACGATGGTCGCGGACCTCATGGCCGGGGTCGCCCTCATGTTCGCGCCGTCGGCGAGTTGGGGCGAGATGGCGGACGACGTAGGGGCGACGGCCACGTACGTTGGGACCGAGACGGTGAACGGGATCCGTGCGCGGCACTACACATCGACGTACCGCGATTGGGCGGACGAGGGGGAGGGCGACGTCGAGGTCAAGGACGCCTCGGGCGATGTCTGGATTGCCGAAGCGGGCTACCCCGTTCGGTACCGTTTCGCGGCGAAGGGCATCGACGCCGAGGGGAACGAGGGTTCGATGCTGTGGACGATGGAGCTGTCCGACGTGAACGGTCCCGTGACGATCGAGGCGCCGCAGGTCGTGGAGGACGCAGGCGAGTAGCCGGTGATGTGCAGGGAAGGCCGTGCCACCGTGGGACCGTCACGCTCTTCGTCCCGCGGCGGCACGGCACGAGAAAGGAACGCATGGCTCTGCGACAGACCTACTTGAGCATGAAGGACAAGCTTCCGCGGAACGCGGAGTACGTGCTCGTGATGCACGGCCGGGGAAACGACGAGCTCGCGCCGTCGAAGGAGCTTCTCGACGAGTTTGACGCGTGGAAAGCGAAGTTCACTCCCGACGGGGGGTACCCGACGGCGTACCACTACGCGTGGGCCAAGTCGGACTACGAGGCGCGGTTCCGCGCGGAGATCGCGGCGAACCCGAAGGCGGCGGAGCGACTCTCGGAACTGGCCGAGCGCGCGAGAACGCACGACGTCTTCCTCATCTGCTACGAAGGTAACGACAAGCCCTGCCACCGGAAGCTCCTGCTCAAGATCGCCCGGGAGGAGTTCGGCGCGCCGGTGGACGACTCCGCATTCGTGCCGCCGCGCCGGGGGTGAGAGCGATGAATGAGCAGCGATTGAGGCCGCGGAGACTAGGCCGCAGGGCGTCCCTGCTGTGTCCCTCGACGCGCGCGTTCTACCGCGAAGCGCGGAAGCTCGAGGGCTACTCGCTCCTCGACTTCGTGCACGGCTACGTCTACAGCCGCTGGCTGCACGAGTACATCGGGACCGCGATCCGGCCGAAGTCGACGCCGATCTGGAAGCGGCCGCTCGCCTATTTCGGACTGTGGATGGCGTATCGAAAGAAGGGGGAGACCCAGCCGGGCCACAGCACGTTTGCCGACCACTACCACGGAAAGGTGATGCCGCTTGACGCGGCGGAGCGGCTGGTGACGCTTAAGGTCGACCTCGACCTGCGGGGGCTCGAGCAGGTGATCCCGTACCCCGTGGCGCGCGACATCGTGCTCCAACACCCCGACCACATCGCGGCCCTCGAGTGCCCGTGCCGGACGGCGCGAGTGAAGCCTTGCCTTCCGCTCGACGTGTGCCTGATCGTCGGCGAGCCGTTCGCCGGCTTCATCGTCGAGCATCACCCGAAGAAGGCGCGGTGGATCACGCAGCAGGAGGCGGTCGCGATCCTGCGGGCGGAGCACGAACGCGGCCACGTGCACCACGCGTTCTTCAAGGACGCGATGCTCGGCCGGTTCTACGCGATCTGCAACTGCTGCTTCTGCTGCTGCGGCGCGATTCAGTCGTCGCTGCACGGAACACCGATGCTTGCCTCATCGGGGTACGTGAGCCGGGTAGAGGCGCCGTCGTGCGTCCGCTGCGGGGCGTGCGTCAAGGCGTGCCCGTTCGGCGCGCTCGAGATGGGGGAGAAGGCGGTCGAGGTCGACGTCGGCCGCTGCATGGGATGTGGGGTCTGCGTCGCGAAGTGCCCGAAGGCCGCGCTGTCGCTCGTCCGCGACGCGACGAAGCCCGAGCCGCTGGACGTTGGCCGGGCGGCAACGGCGTGCGGGCCGCCCGGCTAGGAGGCTGGCTGAGCAGCCGGGTGGTGTGGGTCGCTCAGCTAGGAAGCGGCCGGGCGGTGACGACGTGCAGGTCGCCCGGCTAGGAAGCGGCCGGGCGGTGACGGCGTGCAGGTCGCCCGGCTAGGAGGCGGCCGGGCGGTGACGACGTGTAGGTCGCCCGGCTAGGAGGCTGGCTGAGCAGCCGGGTGGTGTGGGGCGCTCAGCTAGGAGGCGGCCGGGCGGTGACGACGTGTAGGTCGCCCGGCTAGGAGGCTGGCTGAGCAGCCGTTCGGAGTGGGCTGCTCAGCTAGGAGGCGGCCGGGCGGCAACGACGTGTAGGTCGCCCGGCTAGGAAGCTGGTCGGGGATACGGTCCGTCCGAGGAATAGGGCTCACATCCTGTCGCTCGGCGGCTGCAAGCTTGGCAGCTCAGGCGTAGTTCGACGAGCACGTTCGAGACAATAGCCCGCGGGTTGGACTTGGGACGAGCAGGAATTGACCGCGGGGGCGAAAATAGCCACTATGTAGCCAGAATGCTCTACGAGATTCTGCTCGCGCCGGAAGCTGTCGAAGGCCTGAATGGCCTTCGCGCGAATGAGCGAGCACGGGTCCGACAGGCGCTCGAGACGCACCTGCGGAACGAGCCGCGCAGGGTGTCGAAGAGCCGAATCAAGAGGCTCAAGGGGCTGTCGAAGCCGCAGTACCGGCTGCGCGTCGGCGATGTGCGCGTCTTCTACGACGTCTCGGAGGACGTCGTGGAAGTCCTGGCCATCGTGGCTAAGGATGATGCGCGGGAGTGGCTCGAGAAGGCGGGTGGATGACGATGAAGAAGGCCGCGCTGTCCGAGGTGAAGGACGATCTGTCGCGTTACCTGCGGCTCGCTGAAAAGGAAGACATCGTGATCACGCGGCACGGGAAGCCGGCTGGGATCCTCATCGGATTCGAGAGTGAGGAGGACTGGTTCGACTACCGACTCGAGAACGATCCCGGCTTCCTCGCGCGGATCGAAGCTGCGCGCGAGAGCCTGCAAGCCGGTCAGGGCGTGCGCCTCGAAGACGTCGAGGATTGAGAGCCCGCCCGAGGGGGGAAAATGGATGCGCCGACCTACGAAGACGCCGTGCGATTCCACGGCCACAGCTGCCCGGGGCTCGCGATCGGGTACCGAATGACGGCGGCGGCCCTTGCCGCGCTTGGGACAGCAAGGGCTGCGGATGAAGAGCTTGTGGCGATCGTGGAGAACGACGCCTGTGGCGTGGATGCTGTGCAGGTGGTCGCCGGCTGCAGCTTTGGCAAGGGGAACCTCGTCTTCCGCGACTACGGCAAACAGGTCTACACGTTCCTTTTGCGCAAGACGGGACGCGGAGTGCGCGTCGTGGGGCACCGCAAGGGCATGCCGGAAGGACTGCGCGAGGATCGTGAGGGGCGCGTTCGCTGGATCCTCACGGCGCCGGAGAAGGACGTTGTCTCATGCCGCGAGGCGACGATCGACGAACCGCCAACGGCGCGGCTTCATCACTCGGCGCCCTGCGCGGCGTGTGGGGAGTCCGTGATGGAGACGCGGCTCTGCGAAGTGGGCGGACGGCTCCTCTGCATCCCGTGCGCCGAGGGCGCGCGCGCCCTCGGCTAGGGGGCCGTAGCTCGGTGTGCGGGTGCGCGTCCCCCTTCGGCGTGTAGAATCTCGAGGACAGGGGGACATCCGACTATGACGCAGGACCTTTGGCTGCTCTTTGGATACCTGGCCGCCGTGCTTGTGCTGGAGTCGACGCGGTCGTTGCTCAACCGCAGAGCGCCGCTCTCGGATCGGGCGGGCGCAAGCGTGCCGTCGGGGCGGAAGGCTGCCATGGCGGTGTGCGGCGCCGGGACTGCAATCCTGATCGGCGGACTGCTCGTCGTGTGGTTCGTCGTGAACGCCAAGTTCGGAGGGGTTTGGCCGCTCGGCATTCGGATCGCCGGCGCCGCCGCGGCCGCGGCGTGGCTCCTCCTGACGCTCGTCGAGTGGGGCGGCGGATTCCGGATCGTGAGCGTGGGTCTGAGGAGCCGATCGGTGGACGCCCCGCGCCGATCGTGGCGGTCCGCGTTGGAGATCGCCCTATCCGCCGTGTTCCTCGCGGTGGCGGCCGGACTCCTCTTGTTGTTCCTGCGAGCCTAGTCGCGTTCCGCGGGCCGGCGGCTATTGCCCTTCTTGGAGTGACTCCTGCCAGGCGGTATCGTGCGTCTGCACCTGGTTCAGGTGTCGGTATAGGCCGTCCTGCGCCATGAGCTCTCGGTGCGTGCCCTCTTCAACGATCCGCCCCTCCTGCAGGACGACGATCTTGTCGGCGCTGCGAATGGTCGAGAGGCGATGGGCGATGACGACGGTCGTGCGGCCGCGCATGAGGCGCTCGAGCGCCTGCTGGATAAGGAGCTCGGTCTCGGTGTCGACGGACGACGTTGCTTCGTCGAGGATGAGGATCGGCGCGTCCTTCAGGACGGCGCGCGCGATCGCAAGGCGCTGACGCTGCCCGCCGGAGAGCTTGACGCCGCGCTCGCCGATCAAGGTGTCGTATCCCTCGGGAAGCTCCGTGATGAACTGATGGGCGTTTGCGACGCGCGCCGCGTTCGTCATCTCCTCGTCCGTCGCCCCGGGGCGGCCGAAGAGGATGTTCTCGCGCACGGTGCCGTGGAAGAGGAAGACCTCCTGCAGCACGAGGCTCGTCTGCTGCCGTAGGCTCGCGAGAGTGAGGTCGCGGACGTCGCGGCCGTCGAGGGTGATTGTCCCTTCGCAGACGTCGTAGAAGCGGGGAATGAGCATCGAGAGCGTCGTCTTGCCGACCCCCGTCGGGCCGACGAGGGCGACGACGGACCCCGGCGGCACGTCGAGGTTGATCCCCTCGAGCACCATGTCGCCGACGCTGTATCGGAAGCTCACGTTCTCGAAGCGGATCGCACCCCGAGCGCGGCCCGGAAGCACGACGGCATCGGGCCGCTCGGCGACGTCGGGTTCCTGCTCGAGCAGCTCCGCGATGCGGTCGGCGCCCGCCGCCGACTGCTGGATCGACTCCCACACTCCCGACAGCGCCCGAACCGGCTGGTAGAGGAGTTCGAGGTACAGGAAGTACGCGACGAGGTCGGCGACGGCGAGAGTCTGGTTCAAGACGAGCTTCCCGCCGAAGTAGATGAGGATCACGGTTCCGAGGGACGCGGAGAACTCGATCGCCGGGTGGAAGACGGCCATCAGCCGCAGGGCGTGGAGGAGCGAGTCGCGGTAGCGGATGATGCGGCTCCAGATCCGCGCGCCTTCGGTGTCTTCGCGCGTGAACGCCTGGATCTCGCGAATGCCCGAGATGTTGTCGTTCAAGGCCGCGTTCAGCTCGCCCAACTCGGCCTGGCGGCGGCGGAACGCAGGGCGCACGTAGCGGGAGAACCCTCTCATGGCGAGGACGACGAGCGGGATCGGGATCATGCTGAGCAGGGCGAGCTGCCAGCTCATGCTCATGAGGACGGCGGTCACGCCGAAGAGGAGAAGGATGTTGATCGTGAGGTCGGGGATCGCGTGGGCGACCAACTGCTCCAGGAGTTCGGTGTCGTTCACCGTGCGGGACATGAGCTGCCCGGTCTGCCGGTTCTCGTAGAAGCGAAGCGACAACCGCTGCAGGTGCCGATAGACCTCGTCGCGAACGTCGGCGACGACATGCCAGCCGGCGACGTGGGCCGCGTAGCTGCGGACGAACTGCATCACGGCGCGGAGAACGTAGATGCCGAGCGTGATGAGCGCCAACTTGGCGATCAGATGGAGGACTTCAGGTCCGGCGCCGGGGGCCGTGACGGCGGCGACCATCAGCTTGACGAGCCACGGGCCGACGAGCTGGATGCCGACGAGGGCAAGCATGCTGAGCATCGTGAGGGCAAGCGGCAGCTTGTACCGCTTCACGTGGTGGAGCACCGCGCGCAGAGACTTCACGTTGTTACCCCCCTCCGGTCCCGTCCGACGGACAGTTTCCTGACGCTGCCGCGGGAGGCGGATTGTACCGCAGGTCCGCTCGAGGAACGCAGTGCGAAGGATTCACAGCGCACCGCGCACTCCGAACCAAACAAGCGAACCGCTGCGGTGACATCCACGGACTCCCCTTTGAGCCTTCACCCCGGCTCCACATTGCTGCCGTACGTTCAGGGTGTCGTGCGGCGCTTTTCCGCCGCGCGCCCGAACCGGATAGCAGGGTGGCGAGGGAGGACGGGTTGAGGAGCACGGTGGTGACGCTCGTGGGGGTGCTCGCCCTGGTGGGGGTGGGGATCGGCGCGGCGTTCGCGCTCCGCAGCTCGGCGCCCGCTCCGCTGGCTGCGAGTCTCTCGGCGTCCGGCGTGTTTCCCGGTTCGGCGGCAAGCGTGGACAGTGGGACGCAGGCGCCAAGCCTGGACGATGGGGCGCAGGCGGCGGCGACCGGGTACGAAGGGGCGCGGCCGAACGCCGACGGGCTCATCTACGCCCGCGAGTACCGGCACTGGCTGTACGAGCCCAACACGGGGATATCCTTCTTCTGGCAGAACGACGCAACGACGCTCTACGTTGGCTTGATCAGCCCGGGCACCGGGTGGGTGTCGGTGGGGCTCGGCGGCCGCGAAGACAAGGCGGGCACGGACACCGTCATCGGATGTGTTCGAGACGGCAAGGTCGTCCTCGAAGACTACTGCGGCGTCTCGAAGGCGGAGCATCGCCGCGACCGTGAGTCGCCGTTCGTTGAGGCTGGAGGGACGGAGCTTCACGGAGAGACGACGCTCGAGTTCGCGATCCCCCTCGAGAGCGGCGATCGGCGGGTCGCCGACCTGGTTCCGGGTGGAACCACCCGCGTGACTCTCGCGCGCCATGGGGTGAAGGACGACTTCGCGGCTGAGCAGACCTGCTGCGGGACGACGTGGATTCCGCTCGACTGAGTGAGCCGCAGACGGGACGTCCCCGTTGTCCTGATCCCGCAATGTGGGACACACCTCTCGCGCCCCATGGGAATTCTCCTCTAGGGATGGGGACAACATGATGCTTCCTGGTGGAGTTCGCCCCAACGGCCGGGCTTCGTTTCGGCCTTGACTTCGCGGTCCGCATCCACTAAAACCACAGGCTGTTCGGCGGCCAGATTTCAGACGGAGGCCGGAAAACTACACGTTTTCGGTGAGAGGACCCATGAACCTACTCGGACTAGCGAAGCACGGTCTCAACAACTTCGAGCAGATCGCGATTCTCTGCGTGCTGCTCACGGCGTTCCTCAGCCTTGTGTACGCCTGGTTCCTACGCAGGGTCGTCATGAAAAAGGACAAGGGAACGGCGCAGATGCAGGAAGTCTGGAACGCGATCCGCATCGGCGCGGACAGCTACTTGAGCCGCCAGCTCAAGCGCATCCTGCCGGTCGTGGCGGTTCTCGCGGTGGTGCTCTTCCTGAGCGTCTACATCGTCAAGCCGAGCGCGGAGGCGACGGCCGAGTTCGGAGACAACGCGGTGATCATCGTGGCCATCGGGCGGACGATCGCCTTCGTGATGGGCGCGTTGTTCTCGCTCCTCGTCGGTCAGCTCGGCATGCGCATGGCGATCCAGGCCAACGTGCGCGCAGCTTCGGCCGCGCGCCGCAGCTTCAACGAGGCGCTGTCGATCTCCTACTACGCCGGAACGGTCACCGGGATGCTGACGGACGGTCTCGGTCTGTTCGGCGGGACGATCATCTTCATCGTCTTTGGCATCGCGGCGCCGGACGCCCTCCTCGGATTCGGGTTCGGAGGAACGCTTCTTGCGATGTTCATGCGAATCGGCGGCGGCATCTACACGAAGGCCGCCGACGTCGGCGCCGATCTGGTGGGTAAGGTCGAGAAGGACATCCCCGAGGACGACCCGCGCAACGCGGCGGTCGTGGCCGACCTCGTCGGCGACAACGTCGGCGACTGCGCCGGCATGGCGGCCGACATCTTCGAGAGCTACGAAGTCACGATCGTGTCCGGGCTGATGCTCGGTCTTGCGCTCATGGCCGTCGATCCGACCCACAGCCTGAAGTGGATCGTGTTCCCGCTCATCATCCGCGCGATCGGCGTCATCAGCTCGATCCTCGGGACGTTCACGGTCCCGATCTGGGCGAAGTTCCCGATCAAGTTCCTGCGCGCGCACGATGCGGAGGAAGCGATGTTCCGCTCGTACGAGGTTTCGAGCGTGAACACGATCGTCCTCTCGTTCGTGCTCGCGATCTACTACGCCGGCGACTGGCGGCTGGCGATGCTCACGTCGATCGGCGTGGCGCTTGCCGTCGCATTCAACCCGTTGACGTCGTACTTCACGTCGACGAAGCGCAAGCCGGTGAAGGAGATCGTCGAGTCGACGAAGACCGGCCCTGCGACGACGATCCTGTCCGGCCTGTCGGTCGGCATGGAATCGAGCGTGTGGGCCCTGCTCGCGATCGTCATCAGCTTCATCGCCGCCCTTGCCCTGTACGGCGGCGAGATGAACGCCACGTACGTCATGTACGCCATCGCGATGGTCGGCATCGGCATGCTGAGCCACACGGGCAACAACGTGGCCATGGACTCGTACGGCCCGATCTCGGACAACGCGAACGGCATCGGCGAGATGGCGTGGCACGGCATGGAGGACGCGGAGACGAAGAAGGCCCGCCAGATCATGGCCGACCTGGACGCCGTCGGGAACACGACGAAGGCGATCACGAAGGGCGTGGCGATCGCCTCGGCGGTCATTGCCGCGATCACGCTGTTCGCCACGTACTTCACCGACATCGGTCGCGTGCAGATGCAGCTTGGCGTGCCCGCGGACAAGCTCCTCGGCGCGATCCGCATCTCGGAAGTCAAGGTGTTCATCGGCTTCCTGCTCGGCGGCGCGCTTCCGTGGCTGTTCAGCTCGCTGTGCATCAAGGCCGTCAGCCGCGCCGCGGGCCTGATCGTCGAGGAAGTGCGACGGCAGTTCCGCATCCCCGGCCTGATGGAAGGGAAGGTCAAGCCGGACTACGCGCAGGTGGTCGGCATCTCGACCAGCGCGGCGCAGAAGGAACTCATCCCGCTCGCCATCATCTCGGTGTTCCTGCCGATCGCCATCGGACTGATCCTACAGGTTGAGGCGCTCGGCGGGTTCCTTGCCGGCGTTATCCTGAGCGGCCAGATGCTCGCCGTGTACATGGCGAACGCGGGCGGCGCGTGGGACAACGCGAAGAAGATGATCGAGGACGAGCCGCGCGACCTGGTCGCGAACACGGGGAAGGGCTCCGAGCGGCACAAGGCGAGCGTCGTCGGCGACACCGTCGGCGACCCGCTGAAGGACACGGCCGGTCCGGCGCTGAACCCGATGATCAAGGTCGTGAACATGGTCAGCCTGCTGGCCGCTCCGATCCTCGTCACCTACAGCAAGATGAGCGTCGGAACGATTCTTCTCGCCGTCGGCCTGCTCCTCGCGGTCGGCGTCGCGATCTGGTGGAGCAAGAAGCCCGCGAAGCCGTTCGAGGAGAAGAAGCCGGAGAAGGCGGCGAAGGCAAAGGCGTAGCTCCAAGCAGCTCCGCAACGTTCTGCAAAGATAAGGACGCCGGCCTGAGGGCCGGCGTCTTCCTTTTGCTCCGATGGACGGCGATCGGGCGGCTCGTGACTCCGCCGGCGTTTGCCCGCTCCGATGGAGTCGCGCTAGTCTAGACATGCGGCGAACAGAGGAAGTATCGAGGCGTTCGATACTCGGCGCAGGCACACGGCCTGAATGGGGGGTGGAATGCGGCTGCGCACGCAAGTCGTCCTCGGGATCGGTGCGATGGCCGTTGTGGTCGTCGTGCTCCTCTTTGCCGTCGTGTTTCCTCACCTTGAGCGGACGTTCTCGGACATCGAGCGGGCGGACGTGCGGCGCAACGTAGAGCGGGCGAGCAACGCGCTCGCGACCGAGCTGGCGACGCTCGAAACCGTGGCCCATGACTGGGCGTCCTGGGACGACACGGCTGCCTTCGTCCAGGGGCGGGAGCCGCAGTACGTCGACGAGAACCTGTTCCCCGAGACGTTCACCAATCTGCACGTCGACCTCATGGCGTTCTTCGACTCCTCGGGAAGGCTGATTCACGCTCAGGGATTCGACTTGGTGCAGGATGCGCCGGCCGCCTTGTCCGGAGCCGAGTTGGCGGCTGCGGGCTCCGTGGTCTCACGGGACCGAGCGGCCGACGACACCTCCAGTCGCGCGGGACTTCTCGCTCTCGGCGACGAGCTGGCTCTTGTGGCGGCCCACCCTATCCTGAGCAGCCTTCACGAGCCGCCCGCGCGCGGCACCCTGGTGATCGGGCGAACCCTCACCGCGTCCGAGGTCGAGCGGCTGGCCTCTCAGGTGCGCCTGCCGATCTTCTTCCGGAGCCTCAGCGACCCGCGGAACGATCCCGACGCGGTCGCGGCGCTGATCGAGGGCGATCCGGAGAAGCTGGGGCCCGCGGTGGCGCCTCAGAGCGAGGAGACGGTGGCGGGATACACCGTCCTGCGGGACATTCTGGGCGCGCCGGCCGTCGTTCTCGGCGTGGAGATCCCGCGGGACGCGTACCGGGCAGGGCTGGCGGCGTCGCGGTACTTGATGGCCGCTCTCCTCTCCGCGCTGGCGATCCTGGGCGGCGGATTCCTCTACTTCCTCGATTCGCGCGTGCTGTCTCGTACGGCGCGTCTTTCGGGGAGCGTGGCGCGGATCGCTCGCGCGAAGGATTCCTCGGCGCGCGTGGCTGCCGAGGGAAAGGATGAGCTCGGCGGGCTGGCCGCGAACATCAACGGCATGCTTTCGTCGATCGAGGAGTCTCGCGTCGCGCTCGAGCGGAGCGAGAGGCGGTACCACAGCCTGTTCGAGTCGTCCCGCGACCCCATCTACATCACGACCGAGGATGGGCGGTTCGTGGACGCGAACCCGGCGCTCATCGACCTGTTCGGCTACGCGAAGGACGAGCTCATGGCGATGACGGCGGGGGAGTTGTACGCGAGGCCGGAGGATCGCGACGGCTTCCGAGCCGCCATTGCGCAGAAGGGGTTCGTCACGAGCTACCCGGTGACCCTCCGCAAGAAGGACGGCGCTCTTGCGCGGTGTCTGCTGACGACGATCACGGAGAAGCTCTCGGGGACGGGGGAGCCCGTGTATCAAGGGATCATCCGTGACGTCACCGAGCTTCTGCGCCAGCAAGAGGAGTTGACGTTCCTCGCGAGCCACGACCCGCTGACGGGACTCCTGACGCGCAGCGCGCTCAACGACGTGCTGACCCTCGAGATCGCTCGCGCGATGAGGAACCTCGAGCGGTTGGCGGTGTTCTACCTTGATCTCGACAAGTTCAAGCGGGTGAACGACGTCCACGGCCATGCCGCCGGCGACCGCGTGCTGCAGGACGTGGCGGCGCGACTGCGCGAAGCCCTGCGCGCGAGCGACACGGTGGCGCGTCTCGGCGGCGACGAGTTCGTGGCCCTGCTGCCGGGGATCGACTCGCCGCAGGATGCCGAGCTGGCGGCGGAGAAGATCCTCCAGGTCCTCCGCGACTCGTTCCGCGTCGCCGACCTCGCCCGCGGGCTGTCCGTGAGCATCGGCATCGCCCTCTACCCGGACGACGGCGACGACGCAAGTCGTCTCCTCCAGAGGGCCGACGCTGCGATGTACAACGTCAAGAGCCGCGGCCGCGACGGCTGGAAGCGGTACGACTCCAGGGCCAACGACCCGTCGCGCAGCTAGGCGAGTGGCGAAACTCGCTGTTCGTCGACCGAGGAGCTACGATCGTAGGATTGCGGTGGTAGGTTCGTGCCGCTTCGTTGAGCAGGAGGATCCGATGGGAAAGGGCCGCTTGGTCTTGGTGCTTGCCGTTCGAGCCGTCGGGCGAGCGATTCGTCGCGCAGTTCGCCGGGCGGTCGGACTTGTGTCCCGCTAGAGGAGGGACACCGATTGCAGGGCCGCGGGCGGCTCACGCCTCTTCGTTCTGCAGGAGGATCCGATGAGAAAGGGTATTCTGGCACTGACTTGTCTGGCTGCGCTGTGCGTTTCGCTCGGGAGCCTCGGAGAGACGATGGGCTTTGGGTTCGGCGGCGGCGGCGCGATGGCGTTCTTCCCGGATCTGGCAGGAATCGATGCGTTCCTGTTGGAGAACGGGCTCGATCCGCTCGAGGGAGGCTTCCTCATCGGCGGCGGCGGCAGCGGCCGCGGCGGCGTGATCGGCGGGATGGCGTTCGGTGGGATGGGCTTCGGTGTCGTGGCGGAGTCGGAAGGGGCCGATCGTTCGGCGGAGCTCGTGGTCGGCGCCGGCGGGTTCGACGTCGGATTTGCCGTTGGTGGGAGTGAGCGCTCCGTCCTGACGTTGGGCGTCGTGCTGGGCGGCGGGGCGGCGGTCGTCGACCTCTCCTTCTGGG
>Ga0209079_10000227_pt1 | contig 24985 bp, 19 predicted proteins | sample PPLLaktember2015_2_FD_187259 | JGI IMG/M metagenome (GOLD analysis project Ga0209079, IMG submission 187259) | Freshwater sediment microbial communities from Prairie Pothole Lake near Jamestown, North Dakota, USA - PPLs Lake P7 Core (6) Depth... | ecosystem: Environmental > Aquatic > Freshwater... | reverse complement strand
TCGAGCGGCGATCTCGTCGAAACGAGCGCAAACTCTGGGATCGCGGTGATTGGCGCGAGCAAGGTGACCAATGCCAAGATCAACCCCGGAACGAACTCTACGCTGAAGGGAACGGCTTCTGGTGCTGTGAATGATATTACGTTAGGTGCGGGATTGCTTATGTCTGGTACTACATTGAGCACCACAACTACTGTTGCAAATTTAGTACAGTTTACAGGAGGAATTTCTTACCCAACGTTAACTGGAATTGGTACAACGGCAATTACATATACGGCGTTTTCAGCGTATGTTAGATACACAAACCTCGGTTCGGACGTTCGGGAGGTTTGGTCGTATCCCGGAGGTGTTTATACTCCAACGTGGCCTGGTGGGGGGTCGGAACAAGCTGTGTACGTTGCATTTGTTCCAGACTACACGACAAAAAGTTTGAAGATTGTTGAATATTCTCTGTATCGAAGCTTTCCTTTCAGCCAAATCGCGGAAATTGTATTTTATACGATTGCGACGCGTGATACAGGAACAACTTTTTTCACAACGTTTGTTTCGTATATGGAAGGTTATTACGGAACAACATATGCCAATAAAATTAAAATATTCTCACAAGGCAGTAGTCTATTGAATTTGCTTGGATATAGATTGACCCCAGAAGCGACAAATTTTGGTGGTGCTGTCGGGCCGTATTTTAATTTAGCGTCTGGTTCTGCTGAAGTATCCGGTAGAAATTATTTAAATGATATTTTTTCAACCTATGTTATAACGGATGATCCTGCGGTTCAAGGAGCTTCTTCAGCTATGACTGTTACTGTGGCTGGTAGAGGAACAACTGGGAATGAAGGGCAACAGTTTTTTAGAACAACAGGGTCGGGAGCAAAAATTTTAGGAAGTTCATCCAATCTAATCTACGAACCTGTTAATGCAAATTCGACAGCAGATTATGTTGTCGTTGCAGCAACTAAATGGACTTGTTATAAATTACTCGTGTTCCCCGGATCACGCATCATAGTTGTCCAGCCACATAATCAAGGAGCGTTCAGTTCGGCAGCAACTGCTATCGCAACAACGCATATTTACGACACAGTTCCCTATAATACATATGACAGATGGATTCCGACAATATTTGTTGGTTACATGGCATTGAGAGGAAGTTTTAGTTTAACGAGCAGTTGGACTGCTAATGCCGGCCAATACGCGTTTTACGATAGAAATAAGGTTCAGTATGCTTAACAATTTAAAGGTTTCAAACCTTTAAATTTTTAAACACCGATTTTAGTTTTAATGCCCATTGCATTAAGCTCTTGTAATAAATTTTTGAAAGAATATGGTATATGACATCGTTTAATATTTAATGATTTGCAAACATGGCATTTTTTGTGTGTGCTGCTCGTCATGCCACAGTCTTTGCAGACATCTATTTGAAATGGGTCGCTATTTAGAAACATGCGTTCGTTTAAAAATTGTGTGGCTCCGTGTACCAAAACACAGTCTTTTTCCATTTCTCCAAAGCGCAATCCTCCACCGTGTGCTCTGCCACAGTTGGGTTGTCTGTGCAGTGTTGTGACTTGTCCGTGAGACCGTGCGTGCATTTTGTCTTTGACCATGTGTTTGAGGCGATGATAGTAGGTGGGCCCCATAAAGATTTGGCTTTCGATTCGTCTGCCGGTAAACCCGTTGTACAGTGCTTCAGAACCGCTGTAATCAAATCCGTGCTCTATTAACTGATTACACAAATCATTTAAAAGGGTGGTTGAGTTTTCCATAAAGGGATTTGCAATTTTAAATTTTTTTTGAGGTCGTAGTGTATATAGTTTACCCATCACAGTTGCAATGATTTGGTTAATCGTCATTCTAGAAGGAATACAGTTTGGATTGATGATTATATCCGGAGTCATACCGCTGTCGCTGAACGGCATATCTTCCTGGGGGTAAACTATGCCACACGTGCCTTTCTGGGCCATTCCGGAACAAAACTTGTCGCCGATTTCCGGCACTCTAAACTGAGCAATCACAACCTTAACAAGACGACTTCCATGTACTGTCATCGTGTCAACGATACGGTCGACATACCCTTCTTCTCCGTGTTGCACGATAACACTGCTATCTATAATTTTTTCTTCTTCGTTTTTAATTCTTATGGTTATTTTACCAATCAAAACATCTCCTTTTTGAACTTTTTGTCTAAGTTTGACAATGCCTGTGTGATCAAGAAGTCCGTAATTGCAGTCGCGGATTTTGACGTTGTTTGGCGGAATGTCTATTTTTTCTTCGACAAGTCCATTTTTCTTTTCTTCGGCTGTAAATGTGTTATATGTTGCTGTGCCAAATAGGCCTCTTTCAAGAGACGCTTTGTTGAGAATGACGCTGTCTTCTTGGTTATAACCCCCATAACACATTATTGCGACTATGGCATTGATTCCGTTTGGGTAATCGTTGATTCCGTTGAACTCCGCGACATCTGTTGTTACGAGTGGCTTTTGCGGATAGTTAAGGGTGTGAGAAATTGTTTCGGTTTTTAAATTATGACATGGAATGAAGCCGATGGCTTGTTTAACCATCGACGTGTAAAAACAGTTTCTAGCAGACTGTGTGCGGTCTGAAAACGGGATGATGCTGGCAACGATTCCAAATAGTCCGCACGGGTGGAGTTCCATCAGTTTGTAATCCGTGTTTGGGTTTTCAATTAAATCGGTAGGTTCGATTGCGGTTTTGTTGGCCATAATTTCGTTAATATCAACATATTTGATTAACTGGTTTTTTAAGCAAAAGTCGAAAGACGGGACAATTGTGGATTTAAATTTGGAGATTTTTTCCAGATCAAATACGGGTCTTATTAATCTGCCAGAGTCGGAAAAAAGTTCAACAATTTTTAAAACATGATTAATAACAATACTTATATTGTTGTCTTTTAAAAAGTTGAGCTCGTGAATTTTATTAATGTGCACCGACAAACAAGGCGTACCATTAATAAAAACAGGAAAACAGTTTGACAAATCTTTCTTCTCGCAGTTGCACACAATCGTGTTAGCAAATATATATATATCGCTAACTGGACACCTGCAGATACGACATGTCTCAAGAGACCTGAGACATGTCGTGCATGCGGTGTGTCCACATTTTAGAACCGCGTTCGTTTTGTTGATCAAGCAGACCGGGCATTCGACTGCCGAGTGGTATACTTTGAGCACATCTTTCGAGTCTAACGGCATGCGGCACTTTCGACACTTCTTCTTCGCCGCGCACGAGTCGCAGAATGCGTGTCCGCAAGTGGTGTGGATTACGGAGGCTGTGTTTCTCGAGCACTTTTCGCATATTGTGTGTTGGTTTTCAAATATTTGCAGTAGGTCTATAATTTCGCAGGTTGCGATTCCAACGGTAACCTCGCAAAAAATGGCCATGTTTAGCACCGTTCCCACTCCCTTGCCTTCTGGCGTTTCGACTGGACACAGTAGAAAGGCGCTTGAGGGGTGTATTTGCCGCAGCTCTGATGTCTTGGCTTCTTTCCCGTCCTTGCTTTCGGGTATGACAACCCGTCTTAAGCTGGAATAGTTTGCCAACAGTGAGACTTTCGGGTTCACAACTTGCGAGACCCCTGTTCTGATGTAAGTGTTTCTCTGAACCCCCCAGTACCCAGACGAAAAGCTGTACAGAATCCCTGTTGTAAGACCCGACGTGCGCAAAAAGTTTAAAATGTCTGGTTTGCGGTTTTTGATCTGCGACACGCATGATTTTTGAAACTTTTTGTACAACAACCTAAACAAAAAATAACACAACTCTCCTGCTGTTTCTACTCTTTTGTGGTTGTAATCATCTCTATTGTCTATTGATAAAACACCTGTTAAAGTCAAAAGATATTTTTTGATCATTAACGCAAGTAATTGCGCTCTTTGTTGTTTACTGGATGTGATTCCCAAATGGGGAAATAGATCCTGATCGATGCTCTTTTGGATATCTTCGATCGTCAGATCGTTGGAACAAGCGCCTTCTTTGTCGACACTGATGCTGACATTTCGAAACACGTTGATCAACGCTTCGGTGTCGTCCTCCTCTTCGGCCTCGTCATCGCTTTCGTGTTGGGCAGTGTCAATCGAAAACTCTTCGAAACACGTATTTCGGATATTTTCAAAATACCTTTCGTATTCGTTCGGAAGGTTGAACAGATCATAAAAATCTTGACTCTCTAAATGATATCCCAAAGATTTGAATACGATTCCGACAGGGACATCGACACATTTTCCTTTGAGTTTGAGAGAGACGAGGAGCTTGCCTTTGGCCATTTTCACTTGGACAGATGTTGAGTGGAACGTTTCATCGCACATGCTTCTCATTTCGCAAATGAGAATGTCCTCTTTCTGAGTCACGGTTTTGACAAAGCACAGTGGTTTATTGTAGGTCTTGCGGACTTGACTAATCAGAACGCGTTCTTTGCCGTTTATGATAAAATATCCGCCTTGATCAGAAACAGAATGTCCATTTAGTTGTTCATTTTCTTTTAAAGTGTGTTTGCGCAAATGGCACGCATCAGACAGAAGCATAATCGGGATTTTAGCAATGGGAACTCGGTAATATTCGTTGATCTGCGGAGTCTTACCCTCGTTGTTTTGAATCGTTTCGATTATATCAACACACACGTTCCCCATGTAACTCATGTCCTTGTTGCGAGCTTCCTGCGGATACAGCGGTCGGATGGTTCGGTCGTCATCTATGATGCTTGGGTGTTCCACGCAGATATTGGTAAACTTCAAGATATGACTGTCATACTTTGATGACTCGTATTTAATCGAGGGTTCATTATTAATGATATTTTTTAACCCTTTTGATATAAACCAATTAAAGGTGTGTAATTGATGTTGTATAAGACCTTTTTTGTCAAAATAGCTTTTGGTTATTTTGAGTCTATTTTTTTCTGACAACAGCGTTTGCATTTTATTTAACGTTATTTTTTAAAATTTAAAATCATTTTTTAATGTTTTAAACAACATTAAAAAATTATATTTAAAATTACATGTTTACAGTTTTGACGGTTCGTACGACTTTAGGGGCCGCGACTTTTTCTTCGTCGTCGTCATCGTCGTCGCTGAATTCGCTTTCGGACTTGTTGTTGGTGGGCTTTTTCCACTGAGACGTGGCCTTTAAAGCCCACCCACCAGACCTTTTAATCATGGACTTGGCAACATGTGGCTGGCTCCATTTTACGACCAATACATCATGAACCTTTACTTGCAATGCCAATTTTGAGCCAATAAAAATACTCTCAATCTTTAAAGATGCTATAAACTGTCCATATTTTTTGGCGATGGTTAATGGGTCATCGATGGTTTTATAATTGACTGCTGTGGGTCTTCCGTCAACCATGACTATATCATCCCCTTCTTCCTTTTCGGTTAGCACTTTTGTTCTCTGTTCTGTAAAAATGGTTTTAAATTTACCTTTTCCATTTTCATCCTCGACAAACAGAATTTTGGGATATAATTTGGGTCCGCCTGCATGTCCAACTTCTCCCTCTGTCCAGGTTAATCCTTTCATCGAATCAATTTGGCCTTTAAATTTATTTTGAAACGGGCTTTCCTTTAAATGCTTTCTGCATGCAACAGCCAATTCTTCATATTTAGCTGCCCACTTTATTTCATCGACACTAGGATTGTTACGATCGTACAAACACAATGAAATCTGATAAGAGCATTTGTTTTGATCTAACATATTTTGATTCAGACCAAACGAAAATACTTCTCGGGTTTCAATTATCAATGGCTTAATTTGATCTAAACTTTTGAACCACTTTTCCGAAAGATTCTCTTTAAACCACTTTTTAGAAATCAAGATAGTATAACGTTCGACCGGAATACCACACATCAAATTTGGATTTTCTCGACAAAGATCTGTGGCATTGAACACCATAAAATTTTGCAAAATTTCGTCGTTGTAATTAACGTCCTGATACACATTGGGGTTAATATTATAGAGAAATGATTGTTCAGCCAAATCAGAGTCAATGTTAATCTTGTACCAGTCGTAATCAACCAGGATTTGGTAGTTTCCATCTCCAACAATTGAACAAATTTGTTCAACAGAGTCAACGGTTTCCAGTCGTTTTTCTAAGTCGGTCTTCTTTTTTTCGACAAGTCCAATCTGCGAATCAAAGTCGACAAGTTCATTAAAGTCATAGAATGATTGTCTAATATTTTCGATTTTTCTGGGTTTCGGTCCAGTCATTGCAACAAAAATTCTGCTGAACGTGATATTGCTGGGGGCCGAAGGTGATTTGGATGGTAATTTAAACATGATGGGGTTTGAAAAGACTAAACGCTCAGCATTAAAGTGTTTCAAGTTGGTCAAAATCAAGTTGTTGTTGTTGTAGTATAAATCAAGGCGATTATAATTGGTATCTTTAATAACGATTGTGTTTTTATTGTTTTTTTTATCTTCCATTGCTTGTTTTATTAATCTCTTTTTTTTTAAAAAAAATCAATTTTTCACATTTAAATTTTACTTTGGCGACAGGTGGAGTGATTTTTAACACCTTTTTGATGTTAAGCTTGTCTGTCTCCTCTTTTCTCAACTCGGGCGCTCTGCGCCCTCGTGAGGTGGTGAAACCACCGAACTCTCTTCAACTCGGGCTCGTGAGGTGGTAAAACCACCGAACTCTCTTCAACTCGGGCTCGTGAGGTGGTAAAACCACCGAACTCTCTTCAACTCGGGCTCGTGAGGTGGTGAAACCACCGAACTCAATTCGCTCGTCTCTCTCTCTCTCTTTAACACCTTTTTGGTGTTAAAAATTCTTGCTCGTCTCTCTCAACCCAATGTTATTCTGGAACCTTGTAAACATGGTTAATCAACATATTCCAGTCAATATCTTTAAAAAGATCGTGTTTCTTAACCTGTTTTGCACCTCGGTATCCCAATCGTTTTTTTGGATTCGTGGTCAACAGACGCGAAACAAAATCTACAGCGTTTGGTTGGTTGCGAGTGGTTCTCTGCACTTTTTTTATCAAAGATGTTGGCGAGTCAGCATTTTTCTCGAAAATGCCCTCGTCCAACAACAACTCTGAAAACAAAATTCCAGCCGACCAGAAATCGACAGCACATGTGTATTCTGTTTCGCTTGACACTTCTGGAGCAATGTAAGGGATTGTACCAAAGTATCCTCTGGCTTTTCCACGCTTGTTGGTTCTGATCGATCCTCCAAAATCTACAAGCGTTAAATAACCATCGTCCTCGACCATGACATTTTCGAGTTTGAGGTCTCGATAAATGATGCTGAGAGAGTGTAATGCTTCCAACGCCAAGATAAGCTGCGATATGTAGAAAATAGAACGCTCAAGAGAATAAAGGTTGTCAACAACCTTTTTTTCAAACAAATCGCCAGATGAGTAAAATTTCATCACGATGTATAAATGTTTACATGTTTCAAAAAGATACAGTGGGCTGGTTAAAAATGATTGATTTTTAATCAGCTGATTGATCATTTTCTCATTATGTGCATGTGTTGCATTTATATCAACGATTTTTAGAGCGTAAAGAGTTTCGTGTCGCTTAGCCAGCTTTACTTTGCCGAACGCACCACTTTGCAAATCCGATGTAACCTCAAACTCCGCAATTGACGATATTGGGTGTTCTTGGGTTATTTCAAACCACTTGTTCATAACTTCTGTTGGTTTGATGTTGTGTTGTTGTTTGAGTGCAATGGCAAGTTCTGCTATATTTTGTGTTAAAAGTTCCATATTCATATTTATTTATTTTTTTTATTTTTCGATTTTTAAAAATCATTTATTTAAAAGACTTGTTGGTCTCGAGGCAGTTATACCCGCAAAAATAGATTTTCTTGTTTCTAAAAACCGTAGCAACTTTATCATCGTTGAGCTCTTTTTTGCACTGTGCACATTTTTCTAATTCACCAGAACAGCGGGTAATACGCCGTTTTGATTTGGTGGGCTCGACTGTGGGATTAAGCGAACTTTTAAATTTTTCAATAAAATTTGGATTGTCAATTTCGATTAGGTTGTTTTCAAGCAAGATTAACTCTCTTTCGATCAAATGCTCCAATTCGACGACCAAATCATCACTGTGCACATGTTGTATGTTTTTGACCAGTGGTTTGCTTGCATAACGAGTCAAAAACATTTGAATAAACTTCTCTGAGAATGGTCTGTTTGTATACGGGTTCGTTGGGACGTCTTGTTCCTGAAACATGGTATACAAACTGTAAATGTTAAAACAGTAGATCTCGTCAGTTGAGTCGTCGGTATAAAATACAATGTCCTCGTCGTTTTCGTTTTCAACGTCTTGGCGATTCTTACAAATTGACTTGATATCCGGGAGTTCCACTTGCTTGGCCGGCTTCGTCCACAAGAGGGACTTTGTGGGTTTTCTGACGAGCGACGAACCAATGTACATATTTTCGAAAAAGCTATTCACAAACTTTACTCTTTCATCTTCAAGCTTCTCTAATACAAAATCCTGTGTTTTTTTAGGAACGTTCTGTACCATAAATATTTCTGGTAATTTATCAGCGTCTGTTAAGAAAGGTAGTGTTCCTGGTAGATAAATTTGTTCGCGCAATCGTTTGACGAAGACAGAGCTTGACACAAAACTGAGGTTAATTTTCAAAAAAACAATCAAATTGGCAAGCAATCTAACAAATGAGTCGCCATCCGTGGAATTTTTTTGAATTGTATGCACCACAGTTTCAATAAAATCACTATTAATAGATCGATAAGATATAGGAACGTTTCCTTTGATCGCATCTTGAAGAGCGTTTGATAGCTCGTATTTAGCAACCAAAATCATTTCTTCGTTTGAATTGTTTTTTTTCAAATCATTAATATATTCAACCTTGTTATGATTCCAGACTCGAAGATACTCTAATTCTGTCTTAAACATGTCTTCGTCCTGTAATCTGATTCCCTTTGTAGAAGTATCAATTGCGACGATTAATCTATAAATTTCGGAATTTTTGATGATGGTTAAAACTGATCCCTCTTGAAATTTAGTGCTTAAACATTGCATATCATAATATTTATTTGTGGGTTGATAAAAATTTTCCTGATTATACACAATAAATTTTTTCAAATCTATTAATCCTTCAAAGTCTCCTTCCACCGGATGAATATAAATATTATTAACCAAATCTTTAACCCATGGGATCTTTTTGTATAAAAATTCACAATCTTTATTGGTTATATCAGTTTTAAACTCGGTTATCCGAACCGGTTTTTGGACAACGCTGCCAGCAAATACCGGCTTAGTGAAATTGCCCTCCTCTGGAAACTCAACAAGCTGTGTTAATTGCTGCTCAGACTTCTGTTGCACCACATTATCTCTTATCTTCTGCAACTTATCCTCAGTCGTCAGGCTTTGCCAATCTGGGCGCTCAGAAGAACGTGATGACGAAGACGAACGTGATGACGAAGACGAACGTGATGACGAAGACGAACGTGATGACGAAGACGAACGTGATGACGAAGACGATGAACTTTCATCGTCGCTTAGATCAACTGCCCATATATCTCGTTTGAAATATTTTTTAAAAAAAATATCAAGTGGATATTTTTGATCCACAAATAACACAGCAAACTTTTTGAACTGATTTAATGGGATAATTCCATCTTCCAGTTCAAACTGAAGATGACGAATCATGTCTGAATATGCTGCGTTTTTGGAAAGGTTAATATATTCTGTTAAAATGGCCACCACATTTTCTAAGGTGGTATCTTCTTTTTCTAAAATTTTGCCGAAGCTGTTTTTTAAGAGGGTCAAATCGTCTTGATCAACGCTTAAAAGCCGTGTTCGTTCCAAATCGAACATCTTTTTGATATCTAACAATTTTGTTGACTTTTCTTTTGACATTTATTAATTACTTAATCAACAAAAAAAAATTTATTTTAATTTTTAAAGATATTTTATCTTTAAAATTTAATTCTCGTTCTCATTTTCAAATGATAAAGCAACGGGGTGTGCCTGGATTGCGCCGAGATCAAAGTCTTTGAGATACAAACCGTCTAGCGTTCTAACACGGGACAGTGCCGTATAGGCCTGCCCGTATTCGAACACATCCCTCAAATCAACAAAGACACAGTCCAAAGTAGAGCCTTGTGAAGAGTGAATGGTTAAGGCATATGCTATTTTTAGCGGGATTTGAGTGACATACCCAACCTGTTTGACTGTGCCGTGAACAACAGCGTGTAAGGTAAATTGTACCGGCTTCACACAAATCTGGCCACACAAAAACTCAACAATCGGCAAATCGTCTGTAGTAAAACCAACCACAACTCCACGACTACCGTTTACAAGTTGTGTACTTTGATTGAATGTGAGCATCACCTGAGCGCCGAGACACAGTTGAAGTTTGTTTGGGGTTGTAGAATTTTTTATAAACGTTTGTTTTATATATTCAAACGACGTGGGATTTAAACTCTTGGTGTTACAAAACATCATGTTATATTCACGAAACTGATGACCTTTCGCAGCCAGCTTGTCTAATTCCCGGTCGTTTATGACAGCCACCGCTTTTTTGGTGCAGAAAAGCTTTGTGGGCTTGATGGTCAGATTTGGCGAAGGACTGCAAACCCTCTTTTGCAAAGTAGTTATGACATGGTCATCAACGATACCACGCCGTATTTTGTTCAAGACGCGTTTGAACACGTCGTCTTGTTGCCGCACGATACACCTCAGCTCCACAGTCACGTCGATGCACTTTCGAAAGCTCTGCGAGGCGACGATCAGATCTGCACTGTCACTAACACACGGCAACTGGAACAGATCACCCGTAAATACAAGCTGTACCCCCCCGAATGGTTTGGAGGAGCCGCGAATTTTGCGGGCCAGTATTTCAAGTTTTTCAAACAGCTTTGGATCCAACATACTTACTTCGTCTATAATCAGGGTTTTCATGTTTTTCCATATTTCGAGTTTTTCGCGAAACGTGGTTAATTTATTGTACAACTTGTTAACATCTTCTTTGCCAAGGCCAATCCCAAGATACGAGTGCAAAGTTACTCCGCCGATGTTAAGTGCTGAGATACCGGTAGTTGATGTTATTCCCACCGTATTTTTTTGGCTGTGTGTGTTATAATAGTGTTTGAGGACCGCGGATTTGCCTGTTCCGGCGGGCGCGTGTATAAACACGTTGCGCCCTTCGCCAATCAGCCTCAAGACATGTGCTTGCTCGGGGTTTGGGTTAAACGAGTTGGTGGGTGGGTGTTGCTCGATGTACTTTTTCCAGTACATGTGCCAAAAATGGGGGTCGGTAAAAAACATGACATCTTGATAAGGTAAATTGGTCAAAATTTCGAGTTTTAATTCTAAAGGTAGTTTTTCCATCTTTTTATTTACATTAATTTAAATCAAATAATCATTTTTAAATAACGTCGCGGAGTCAGCGCCCTGACTCCTGGAGCCATTCTGAGTTTGCTCTGCTCGTAAAATTTTCTTAATACAGCTAAGATCTGTTTTTAACTTTGTAAGTGAAATGCGGTTTTTTGCTTCGGTGTTGATACTTAGGAAATCTTCCTCCTTTATAAATGGGTTTTTAAGGGATAACCAAAAAAAAATTGCAGAAATCCATAAAGTGTTAATATTGTCGGTAAGCGGCTTACCTCTGATTGAGTGTATTCTCACAATTACCTGCTCTATTTCATCATAGTATTTAATTGAGATGCCATACTTAAAGATCAGTTCCTGTAGCTTTTCCTTATGTGTTGAAATGAACGAATGCCCAGAGGAGGGGTCGGGTTCGCGAGATTGCCATCTGAGTTCGCCCATCTGAGTTCGCCCATCTGAGGTTGAGTCGTTGTCGCATAGCGATGAACGAGCTCCCGATGTCGCGAAGCGACACATCGGGTACATTTTTTCAAACACTCCGGTATTTTCTTGCATCGCAATCTGGCACAGTCGAATACCTTTTGCACCGTGTATTCGTGTAAGATTAAACTTTTCCAACAGGGTTTTAAAACTTGTGGGTCTTTTTAGATAATAGTACGCGTAATACAAAGATGCGCAAAGTATTGACTTTCTGTTGGTCCCTTTGACGGTTTTCGTCTTGGTTGTTAGAATAAAAATTTTTTCAGCAATCTTAAGAACTGATACATCAACAATTCCATAATCTTGCTCTAACACAATCCAGGCTGAAGACTTTTGCGGACTCTGAGTACATTGTGTCACGACAAATTTATCTACATACAACTTTTTTTCAAAATGAATTGAACAATCAACACATGTTGAGGTTCCGTTACCCTCGAGTATTAAGTTTTTATGATTACACATTTTAATTTGTTTATTTAACCTTTTTTAAAAATCATTTTAAGACAATCTGAGAAGCACGTAAAATTGTGAGATTGGGTTAGATTGCAGTTAATAAATGAAAGATAAGAAAAAACTGGTGTTGTTGGATCTAGACAACACTCTGATATGTGCTGAAGATTTGAATGCCCCTTTTGATTTGAGTAAAATGGAAAAGGCCCGACAAACGTTTAAAACTGTTAGAATGCAAGATTATTATGACATTTTTGAAAGACCTCATTTGCAAAAGTTTTTAGACTACCTGTTTAAACACTTTAAGGTTGGAGTGTGGACTGCTTCTTCAAAAGAGTATGCAATTTTTATAGTTAAAAATTTTATCACCCATCCAAATAATGAACATAAACAGGAACGCCACATTGACCTTTTTTTATGTTCACATCATTGTAACGTATCCAAAAAATTTTTCAAAGGAACACCAAAAGATTTACATCTAATCAGCGACAAATGGCAACTAGAAGATATTCAAAACCTTCTTTTAATAGACGATTTAGAAGAACTTGCAAAACCTCAGCCCGACAATGTAATTGTTGTTAAACCATTTATGTACGACCGAGACGACGCATATAATGATACCGAGCTTTTGAAGACAAAAAAAAAATTAAAAACTTACTAAATAAATGAAACATCAGTTGATTTTATTTAGTTGTCTACTATTAGTTGTCAACGGTTGGCACTTTGCCACAACAGACGAAGAATGTGACGAACGAAGCCGCTGCGCACCTTGGCTAACTTGTGTCGACGGTAAGTGCACACGATGTAAAAAAGCTGGAATCGCTTGCGATCCAAGCGACGGAACCTGGGGATGCTGCAAAAGATTAACATGTACCAAAGTCCCCGGTCTAAATTCTAGCATTTGCGAGGTTTCCAGCAAATGCACCAAAGACCAAGACTGTCAGTTTGGCTTAAAATGTGTGCAGCGGCTTGGAGAGTGTGGGGTGTGCAAAAGCGATTATTCGTTTTGCACATTGCCGTACGACTCCGGCGAGTGCTGTAGTAACTATTGCTCCATCTTCCCAGATCATCCCGGAATTGGGGTTTGTAAAAGTTTGTAAAAGTTTTAATGGTTTTTAACCATTAAAACTTAAAAAGTTCGTCTCTCTCTTCTCAACTCGGGCGCTCTGCGCCCTCGTGAGGTGGTGAAACTACCGAACTCGTTCGTCTCTCTTCTCAACTCGGGCGCTCTGCGCCCTTGTGAGGTGGTGAAACCACCGAAAAAATGCTCGTCTCTCTTCTCCACTTGCAAGCCAACTTTCTTTAGAGCAACGAAAATGAACACGCAAAAGTTCTAAATCGCTTTCAGAAAAGGTATAATACTGCAATAAATCAAAAAACAATGTTTTTTCCAATATAGGTTTGTTCGGGTAAATATTAGCCATCAAACAAATTAAATCTTCGACATTGATTTCATTGTAAAAAAGCCGAATAAGCTGTTGGAGACGCAGGGAGTCGGGCTCGTTGCCCTTTTGACAACGAGCGCCTGATCGACTAGTTGCTACATAATTGTATAAGGTTTCAATTATTTTTTCCTTTTTTTTTCTGAAAAGCTGTTTTGCCCATGGATTGTCAATCCAATTGAAATTTATTGCATCTAAAAAGTCCAAAGTTGTTGATATGTCTAAAAAGTTTGTGATATAAAAAATTTCATTTGAGAAAACATGGGCTTTGTTTTTATTACGTTGTTGATGCATTTTAAATAATTTTTAATTGGGTTAAAAAATTCATTTTTGGGTTTCTTCATCAGAACAGCTATAAGTGTCATACTCTATTTCTGTCGTTGGACGAGTTAAAAGTTGAAGGCTTTTTACGAAATCGGTTTTACTTGTCAATTTACACCCCACTTTTTTGGCGTTTAAGAGTTTTGCCGACTGTTTTCCATCCAGTGTATTAAAAATTACGTCCGTGGTTTTTTGAGATACGGAACTGGCGACTTTACCGCCAAGTTCTACGATCCTTTTCTCGAGAGAAGAATCTCTAAAACCGGTAAACACAAATGTTCTGCCCCTGAACCCATCATTCTGGACATTCAGATTGTGCAACACTTTTTCGCCGTTGGGTAGTGACGAATCGGTAATCCCCACCAACGATTTGATATGTTTTACACGGTTCAATCCGTCTATCCAATAAGGAATAATTTTATTTACCATTGTATAGGTGCTTAGACCATCGAACTTTGAGTTTTGCAGATCATCCACCGAACTTTGAATAGGGATTGTTTGAATCTTTTTTAACCCAATTCCTTCTCCAAACACGTTTAATGCGGCCAACAATTCGTGATATGTTGCGTTTTGTACTTGTGTATAAATAGACGACGCGATTTTATGCGCTAATTTTATACCAATTCCGTCGGCCGTGCTCAATGTCGGCGAAGCCGGGTTTTGCAACTCTTCCACTGTTGCTTCAATAACTCTTTCAATTGTAGTAAATCCGGCATTGTAAATTTTTAACATCGTTTTATCTTTACAATTTAAACAGTTTAAACTAGTAAAAAAATATACCATTTTTTTAATCACAACATCTTGAGGATCATCTCTAAAAGTGTGATACAAATCAACCGATTCTGCTGTTTGTCCGGAACGCCCGAGCTCCGCGCTGAAAGCGCGTCGCGCGACGCCTCCAGCGTCGAGCTGCCATGTGCTGTTTTTTGGCAGCTCTAGCATAATTTTTCTGTCAGTTTCCAAAACAGCAACAATATGTGGAATAACATCTCCACGTCGTGTAATCAGAATTGTCGCACCTGTTACAATATGATTATCAACAATATATCGCGCATTAAACCCAGTTAAAGAAGAGATAACGACACCACTCAACTTAACCGGCTCGACGAGAACACGCGGTTTGTATTTGCCGCTTTTCGACAATGCCCACATCACTTCGGTGACCACGGTTTCGGCGGTTTCTCCTTGAATCTTGAATGCAAATGCGTACTTGGGGTTATCCGAACTGCTACGAGTATATGGTTTGTTGACCGATATTACCAGTCCATCAATCTGATACTTGCTTTTTTGTTTTCTGCGACTCAAATACGCCGATAGTTTAGATTCGTTTATTTTGTGTTGTTTAAGTTTTCGATTATACACAACCTTGAATTCTAACAATCTCAATTTGTCTATTTGTTCAGCGTATGATTGTTGTAACGTGGCATTTGGGTCAATTATTTCATATGCAACAAAGTCAATGTCTTTTAGCACGTCAGAATCCGGAGAGTGTTTGGCCAGTTGGCCGCTCACCATGTTTCGCGCGTTTTTGAACTCGTTTTGGTACTTGGCGAAGTTTTCGTTCGACACGACCAACTCTCCTCGAACCATCAGCGCAGAAACACCCGACAAACTCGGGAGCTGCAATCCGCAACCAATCAAATGAGTAATGTCAGTTCCAACCGTGCCGTTTCCCCGACTGTAAAGCATCACCCGCTTCCCTTCCACTCTCAGCAAACAACTTACTCCGTCCAACTTTTCCTCAACTATAAACTCTATATCGTCATATTTGCTTAAAAAACTCTTCAACTTCTCTTCTGTATTGTATTTGGTCAAACTACCCATAAAAACAGGCAAATCGACTTTTTTCCCGAAAGTAGGTGAACATCCGACAGTTGCAGATAATTTGAAATGATTGCACAATGCATCATAGTCTTCATCCTTCATTATTGGGGTGTCAGAATTAAAATAGGCAATATCAGCCTTGTATTTTAAAGTTTTTGGATCCATTTTATTAAATATTTTTTTAGTTACACCAATCATTTTTTGCGGATTTGATAAATTTTAATGTTGCTAAAACATTAAAATTACTCAACCAGAGGGAAAGCCGATCAGAGTACCAAAACATATTGTGTTATCAACTTTTACATTCGTAATTTGAATTGTTACCAATTTGTTTATAACACTGTCGTCTGCAAATCCTCGGACAAAAATTTTTAACGGCCCAATATCAACCCACTTATATTTACTAATTGCACTTTTTTTCAAGATAGCCTGAAAAACATGATTAATTGTCGGAATATAAACATCTGCTCGGAATTGAACATCAAAAACAACCTGTCCAGAGTTGTTTAAACGATTGTCTAAAATATTGGTAATTGTAACATTAAAAATGTATCCAACATTTTTATAGGTTTGTGGGTATTTTTCGATAATCATTCGTTTTAAAACTTGAAATAGATCGTGATTCAGCAGACGTGGGTGCACGACCAATGTCTCAACGAACAATTGTTGTTTCAAGTAGGGGTCCATTTACTTGTGGTTTTTATTATTTTTTTAATCATTTTTCAGACAAAACCAAGTTGTATTCGGTTCCGTCATAGATGTGCTGTCTTTTGGAACAATTCCAACTGGCGGAGCTGATGGGGTCAATAAGTCCAATTTGCATTGTCGGAAGAAACCTCGAGAAACAACTGACCATCAATAGAAGATCCACTAGTGGTAGGAGACAAAAACATCAACCAGGCTGGATATCTTAAATCCGGGCAAGTTGACGATTTCAATTCGGGAAGAGATGGTGAGGATATGGTTTACTCCAATTTTAAAACATTATCAAACGTCCCCATTACAACTTGATGCGCCACAACAAGAATTGTTTTTGTTGGGAAGGTCGTCTTAATCTTATTAAATATTTTTGTGCTCAAATCCTGATCCAAGTTTGCTGTACACTCGTCCAACATGACAATTTGTTCCCCCAAGATTTCTTTGAACGTCAAATCAAACGCCAGTTTAACTCTGGCGTATTCTCCGGTGCTTAGCGATTTATAATCCACCCTGTTTCCTTTATAGTTGATAATGGTATCAATCTGTGGCCGTTTCTCGTGTAAAAGCTCCAACACAATTTGTATTGGGTCGCCTGTGCTTTCAGAAAAAAAATCTTGCAAAAAAAGACTCAAATGCGTATTAATTATATCAATCATAAATTGTAACGATTCGTGCTCGGATTCAACCACTTTCTGTTTAAATAGTAATATTTTGATATATTGATGTTCCAGTTTTTTTTTTTTATTTGCAAGTTCTGTAAGTTCTTGTTGAGTAGTATCATATTTTGTCAGCCGAGCTTGAAATTCGGCGTACTTCTCAAAGGACGCCCACCAATTTAAATATTCCTCAATTTGATCAAGTTGATCGTTTAAATCAGAAATGGTGATCTCCCAACCTCTGGATGGGGTTATTTCTTTAATCTGTTCATTAAAATTATATAGTTGTTTTTCAAGTCGTTGTTTTGTTTTAAATTTCTCAAGGTCCATCTGCCTTTGACGCAAGAGCTCTGACACAGACGCAATTTCATCCAACAAACACCCACTAGCGACCTCGTCGTACGCATTCTTAAACGTCTCAATCTTGTTCAAGATACGCTTCTTGATTTTCAACTGTTGTAAAACATTACCATGTTTTATGGTTAATTTGTTATGCTCTTTTTTTAACGACAACAATTTTTCGAGTTCGAGATCGAGATCGAGATCCAACCCTTCCTCTGCCCCACCCAAGTTCTTCTCCATTTTCAACAGATATTTAGAGGGTTTAAAATTCTTTAATTGGTCAAGCTGAGCAGATGATTCAATGTAACTGCTTACGTTTTTAATCTCGACTACAATCGTCTCCAAATTTCTCGCCCCAATTACACAATTATCCTGAACCAACCGATCTTTCGTCTTTTCCAACTTTTTAAGTTTATCTTTAATTTGAACCAACCGATTAACCTCCACTTGCATTGGGTTGTCTCGAGAATCGGGCGATTCGTCGCGACCATCGGACTCGACTTGTTCAAATGTGTCAAGATTGATTGTCAACGTAGTTTGACAAACCAAACACCGATACCTCTTCAAGAACGACCGCTTCAAAGCAGCAATTTCGTCGTTACATCTCCCCAAGTCATGCTTAGACGCAAACTCTATTGCGCGTTCGTATTCGAGTTTTTGCATCTTCAGACCAGATAGATACTTGTCTGGCTCGTCCAGCGGCTCGCAAAGAGTGCCGGATGCCTGCGCGCACAGTTTTTGGTATTTGTCGACTTTTTGCTCCCAATCGTCGCGTTCTTGTTTCAGAAGCTGTTGGTATTCCACGCGTTGACTTTTTAGCTCTTGTGCTTTAATAGATTCGTTCAGCTGCTCAAGCTGACGACTGATAATGGTGCTGGTCTCGTCGGTTATAGCTTTATATTTTTCTAGTTCTGTTAGCGCATCTTTCACGATTAAAAATTTTTCTCGTTCTTTTTGAAACAACAAACTCTGTTTTGTCATCTGCTTCAGCTTAGATTCAAGGTTCAACACTTGTTGTTGAACACAATCGTCTACTCCGGAATTGAGTTCGGTGGTTTCACCACCTCGCATTCGAAGTAGCGATATTTCACTTTCAATAACCGATTTTTGGCTTGTCAACTCATTCCACTTTTTTTGTTTAGCTGTCATTACATCTAGCAACCGCAAAAGTTCTGTTTTCTTTATCAACAGCTCATCTTTACCCACTTTGTGAGATTTGCCCACCCAAACAGGTTTTTCCATATGTTCTGGTTTTTCGATCAACCCAGCCATAGATGCTGCAGTTGACAATTGGCCATCGATAACGGCCAGTTGTTTATTAAGTTCGGCTACTTTATTTTTTATCTTGAGTTTGAGGTCTTTGACATTGCAGTCTGCGTTAACAATTTTTTCAAGAAAGTCCATTTTTTCAAAATGGGAAAGATCTAGAAAAAAAACACAACTGTTTATAACACCAAAATATTTATTAAGTAACACTTGCGCCTCCTTGTCTTCATAAACACAGTTATTCCAATTAACATATAAAATATTTGGTCGTTTCGTTCTTTTAATTTTGAAATCTTTGTACTCCAAAACAGCTTCGCAAGTTGTTTTGTTATGCGATATTAGATATTTTTGCAACGTCGAACCATACAATGCAAACTGTATAGCTTGCAATATAGTCGTCTTTCCTTGCCCACTTGGACCACTAATTAACGTGAGTGTATCATCATCAAACTCAAACGATTGGTAATGATAGCATTTAAAGTTTTTTAATGTAAGTTTCATATTTATGTTTAATTTTATAGTTTTTTTAGTTTCATTTTGTTGAGCGAGATGCCTTAGGCATCACGACCAGAGGTCGGTCGCGAGCGCAGTTGGGGACTTTGCCCAACTAGGTCTGTGGAGAAAGCGATTACACGTTAAGGACACCCAACATTGTGTGTTGATAAATTTTTAAAAGTTTTTAACCTTTAAAAATCCGAAAAGCAGGTATATTGACGACAACCAGCACACGACTCACAAGCATAGTCTCCCCAACCGGAGGGCTCATATGTAATTTTTGTGTGACTGCGATAGTCGCATCTGACACATGTTTTCTCTTCGCAGTTTAGACATCGGCCCGACTGCAAGGCTCCAAAACACTCGGAACAAATTATTTCAAGGGTTTTATAATTTGGAAAAGTTTTGTCAAAAAGCGGTGAAAATTTTCTCTCAAATGTTTTCAACTGTTTTAATTTTTCAACGTTAATTAAATCAGCATATTGAATCAAAAATTTTTCACTTACAAGTTCTGCGATTGGATAAAAGGACCAGGGACACTGTCTACTAACGATAAACCCCCACAATGTGTCAAAACATGTTCGAACAGTATCTCGGTTCAAGTCTTTTAAGCTAATAACAGACTTAAGATCGTATTTAGAGAAACAAAATAAACTGTAAATTATGTAGTCTTTTTCTTCACGCTGATCATCGCTTAGGCCATCTCGACTCCAACTTAATTTCAACAATCTCTCCAAATACACTTGTTCAGTCCCTATAGCGCGGATTAAGTTGAGTGTATCTTTTGAATTTAAGTACGAGACAATTTTATCAAGCAACAAGTGATTAGTGGCTAACACAATTGCTGCAATTGTGGGCACCGATGCCTGTTGATAATAATATTCCGGTTCGAGTTCGTAAAAACCGCGGACCAAACAACGAGTCCAGCGTTTTTGCTTGCGTTTATTTTTATTTCGCATGTTATAGTCCAATAAATTTACTCAAATTTTGATAAAAATTCAATTTGTGTCGAACGTTTTTAATCTTTGATCCTCTTGAGAGGATAAAAGATCTTTGTTCTTATTTTCTGGGAGATGTTTGTTGAGGAACACGAGCCAAGTACGAAGCTTTTGTTTCGTTTGCGTGTTTAAAGATGCAAATATTTTCAGCTCTGTTTTTCAACACCACTCCAGAAGCGGTGGTTTTAACAACTTCAACTTTTTTGCATTTGTCACCAAAATTACACTCCTTCAAATCAGAGTACTGGTGAGCAAATCTGCAGTTGGATCCGTGAAAGCACTTCATATTTTTGACAAACGACATACAAAACCGTGTTGGCTTTTGAAGTAAAGCACACTGGTCAGCTGTCGGATGTTGAGTAACCGATGCATGAGGAACTCTCGCTTGTTGAGGATGAGTTTTTGCTTGTTGAGGATGAGTTTTTGCTTGTTGAGGATGAGTTTTTGCTTGTTGAGGATGAGCTCTAATTGAGTTGGGATTTTTCTTGTTCTTTTTCTTGTTGGTTTTTTTGATGGAAGGTGGGGGTAGCAACGCTCCATAATTTAAAACTCCATTGATGATACGTGCGTCTTCTTTGATAGTCTGCGTTTTTTCCCACCAGGTTGGAGGTTTGGTGGGCGACGCCTTGGGAGTTTTGGTTGGGCTCGTCATCCAAGGATACGGCTTCAAAACACGGTCTTGTTTAATACGCGACAGTTCGTATTCGCGCTCTTCTGCTTCTGGATCAAACGGCTCATAATCATCACCATCATTAAATTCTTCGTTTGTAAAAGGTTCATAATGATCATAAAAATCATCTTGATCGTCTTGATCGCCAATAAAAGAGTCGGCATCGTCGTAAAGAGTGTCAACTCGTTTGGCATAATCATCAATAATCATCGACATTTTTAATAGTTTATTATTTTTGGTTTTTTAAACAATTTTTGTTCATTTTTCTGAAAACTTGACTTTAACTGAAAAAATAAAGATGTCCAAACCCACAAAAAAAAATTATGCGTATTTAGTAACTGAAAGAGATGGTTATAAGGTGATTGGAGGGTGTGTGTTGTTTTTACTTGGAGTCCTTGTTTACAGAAAGCTTACGAGTCAAAAAGGAACATGGGGGAGAAATTTGTCTTTATCAACAATTTACAAACCAACATCCAAAAACAACCTAACATCATCTATTCCCTCTCAAGATTCAAAAGGAGAAGTTGAGTGTAGAAAGTTTCTAGAAACTTTTTTTCAAAGACCATTTCCAAAAACAAGACCAGATTTTTTGAAAAACGCGATCACAGGTAACAATTTAGAAATTGACTGTTTTAACGCAGATCTAAAACTGGGGGTCGAGTACAACGGAAAACAGCATTATACATTCTCGACATTTTTCCATAAAAACGTTGAAGCTTCCCTCAACCAAAAATACAGAGACGAACTAAAAAGACGTATGTGCAAAGACAACAACATTACATTAATAGAAGTTCCATATACACTGAAAATAGACGATATTGCGGCCTTTTTATATTTACAGCTTCAAAAAACGGGGTATGCTTAATTTTTAATGGTTTCAAACCATTAAAATTAAAATTTCTAATCTTCGTCGCTACTAACATTGATGCCGTTATCCAACTTGTTGACTGATAAGACCTTTCTGCTTTTCAATAAAGGTTTTGTGGGGATGTTAGGCTCCTCATCTTCATCTTCAGTAACTTTTGGCTCAGTGGTTTTGATGCCGTTATCCAACTTGTTGACTGATAAGACCTTTCTGCTTTTCAATAAAGGTCTTATGGGGATGTTAGGCTCCTCATCTTCATCTTCAGTAACAACTTTTGGCTCAGTGGTTTTGATGCCGTTATCCAACTTGTTGACTGATAAGACCTTTCTGCTTTTCAATAAAGGTTTTGTGGGGATGTTAGGCTCCTCATCTTCAGTAACAACTTTTGGCTCAGTGGTTGGGTGTTGTTCAATATCATTTTCGTCGCTTTCGTTTTTCTTTGCTTCCTCCTCTTTCTTTGCTTTGGATTTTTTGGGTTTAGGAGGAGTGACGACGACATCGATTTCATCATCGCTTTCCTCTTTTTTTGCTTTGGACTTTTTAACTGTTTTGGGTTTAGGAGTGACGACGACATCAACTTCATCATCGTCGCTTTCCTCTTTCTTTGCTTTGGGCTTTTTAACTGTTTTGGGTTTGGTTGGAGCAATGTCATCGTCAGATCCAAAGTCTTTTGAAATTTCGGTTGTTGCTTTTTTTGCAGAAGACTTGGCTTTGGTGACTGTTTTGTCCTTGGGTGTGTGTTTGCTACAGTATACTCCAGATTTCGGAGTAACGTCGCATTGTTCACCCGCTCGTTCACCAGAAAAGATATACTCGCATTGTTTTTTCGTGCGTTGCGATCTTGCCCTGGGTTTTGCCTTTTCGTTCATGTCCATTCCAGAAATGACGTTCCACTGTTCGATAACGTCTGTAGATTGAATATTGTATGTTTGTTCAATCCAGGACGCGAGTTTGCCAACTGGCAACGCAATAATATTTGAAATTTGATTAACAAGTGACATATTTATTTAGAGATTTTTTTTAAAATCAATTTCATTTTTCTGACATACAAATGTTCAATTAGAAAATGCCTTTGAGATGCATAGATACCGAGTCTAATTTGCAGGGCCAGAGACCCGTTGTGGCTGAGAATTATCTCGTTCTTTGGCCAACTCCGTTGCAATCTCAAGAAGCGATTTTGTTGAGCGAGTAGTACTCCGATCGGCTAACCTCTCCTCCGGAGTTGCTTGTGGCTTCGCTTCATCAATTCGAGGTATCCAACCCCCCTGGGAAACGGATACCGATTCGTCGCTTTCTGAATCGTTGTTTAACTGTGCAAACCAATCGAATGCATTTTCTCCTGTGTAAAGTGAAATCTCATCTTTGTCAAGTATAACAACTGTTGGGACAACTGAAAATTTTTGTAATACTAAAGATTTCATTCGCTCATTATCAATATTAACAAATTTAAGGGTAAAATCAAACCTTAAATTTTTTATAGTTTGTAATAACGCTTTACAATTTGGTGAAGTATTGCTGTAAAATAACGTAACGTGCATGCTTTATTTTATTTACAAAGTTTGTCATTTTTTTATAAATAAAAATGCACTGCCAAATAAATAAACTTTCAATTTTGGAGAACACAACAACCCCTCTCGACTTAGAGTCACAGTCAACTAAGTTCATACCAGTTACGTCCATTCGGGATCTGGTTCGCGACGAATCGGTAACCAAGGATCAACAGACTTTATTAAATCTTTTAACCGATAAAGTTTTCTATATTTCTCATCCCTCGATTTCGAGTTTAGAATGTAACGTAAGTTTAAAAGGTCCACATGTTGACACTGCCCTGTTCATTTTACTCGTAGCTGAAATATTAAAACTGGGTCGTTTCAATCTAATAGACATAAAAATTGACTACAAAACATTTTCACTTCGTTTTAAAGATGTTGCAGCCATGAAATTATTAAATTTAATATTTAAAGATAGGTTTGACCATGCTTTATATCCATTGTATTATAAATGGGTTGAAGGGGCAGAATGGATGTCAAAGTTTTAAAGGTAAGGAACCGATTCGTCGCGGACCCCGAAGGGGTCGGGTATCACACTCAGGGTAACAAGTCATGGTTAATCCAACTTTAATTTTTTGAAAATCTTACGAGTATTGAAGTTTAATTAGTCAACAAATAAAGATGAGTTTTCACGACATTCACAAATTAAATCTTACACGCGCTTCAGGTAATCCATATTTACTTAATGATTTAGCTTATTTAAAAGATGGAACTTTTTTACCAATAAATAAACAAAAATCGATTGGTGGTTGTACCAAATCAAATATTGGGTGGATATCGTCCGATGTCACAACAATGGATCCGCAAAGATCAACTCGCATGTGTTTAGATTCTGCTCCCATGACTTCGCAAGTCACAGATTATTGGGCGATTTACGACAAGAACTCTGAAAACCAAAGGTATAAATCTATTTATTACGATTGGACAGACTTACCGGGACAAATTCAATACTACGTTGACCCAGAAATGACCAATCCCTTTTTTAGTCCACTTTTTGACAAGAACGTAAAGGCATTTGGAGCGGTTTATATCGACCCCACTAACAATGTGCATTATGATTTTAGAAGAGCAGCGTTTAATCAATCTTTAAAATGTGATGATTGTGATATTCCAGAGTTTCGTGATTTAAACGAACATCGGCAAGACTTGGTGTCAAATATTATGAGGTCGAGAAATAAAAACGAATACGAACCAATTTACTTTAATTTTACAACGCGTTACACAGATGGACACTAATAGAGATTTGTTTTATGGTTAAAAACCATAAAACAATTTTGTTGTGAATCAATTGTCGTTGGAGGAGGACGAGGCAGACTCTGGAACTTTTTTTGTTTGACGCGTTCGTTTTTTCTTCTCTGGTCGACTAACCGGTTCTTTCTCCTGTTCCGAATCTGAATCGTCTGTTGGAACAAATTCGGGTGTTAGTCGCCGGGTGGTACGCGAAGAAATTGGAATGGGTTCCCTGTGACTACTACAATAGTTGCCCACCTTCGGCTTCACTCCGCACTGCGTAGTCTCGCTGAGCTTGCGATTGCAGAACACGGGGTTCACGACTCCGCCCACAAGAGGCACAGTCTTGATCTTGGGAGCCCCGTTCCTGTGAATACTGCATAG
>Ga0209079_10000226_pt1 | contig 24994 bp, 24 predicted proteins | sample PPLLaktember2015_2_FD_187259 | JGI IMG/M metagenome (GOLD analysis project Ga0209079, IMG submission 187259) | Freshwater sediment microbial communities from Prairie Pothole Lake near Jamestown, North Dakota, USA - PPLs Lake P7 Core (6) Depth... | ecosystem: Environmental > Aquatic > Freshwater... | reverse complement strand
CTTCTTGCGGCCGCGCTGTCGCTTCTACCCGACGTGCTCGGAGTACGCGATCGAGGCGATCGAGACGCACGGGCCACTTCGCGGGAGCTGGCTTGCCCTGCGCCGCCTGCTCAAGTGCCACCCGCTGCATCCCGGAGGCCTGGACCCCGTGCCGCCGCGGAAGCCAACGACCCCGCCAAGAGAAGGAGGCTCGACGTGACGGAGCGCACCCCGGAAGCGAGCGGAGGAAAGTCCCCTGCTTCGCCGGACGATATCCACGACGTTCTCATCCTCGGGGGCGGTCCCGCGGGCGCGTCGGCCGCGATCTACTCGGCTCGAGCCGGGCTCTCCACGCTCGTCGTCGACAAGGGAATCACGTCCGGAGCGCTCGGCATCAGCCGCGAGATCGCCAACTATCCGGGAATCCCTGAGGGAACGCCGGGCGCCGACGTGGTCCAACGCATCCGGACCCAGGCAGAGCGCTTCGGGGCCCGCTTCGTGGCCGACAAGGTGTCGGCCGCCGACCTCGCCGGAGATGTCAAGAGCGCGTACGGGACACGGGGAACGTACCGAGGCCGCGCGGTGATCGTCGCCTCCGGGGCGATGGGACGGGCACGCTCCCTTCCAGGCGAAGATCGCCTCGTCGGCCGCGGCGTCTCGTACTGCGCGACCTGCGACGGATTCTTCTTCCAAGGCAAGGCCGTGGCCGTGGCCGGCGCGACGGACGAGGCGATCGAGGAGGCGCTGTTCCTGACGAGGTTTGCGGCTCAGGTCCACGTCCTCTCGCCCAGCGAGGCCCTGCGGTGCTCGCCGAGCCTCGCCGACGAGGCCGCCCGGTCGCCGTCGGTCACGCTCCATCCGTCCACCACGCTCGAGGAGATCCTCGGGAGCGACTCGGTCGACGCTGTCCGGGTTCGCACCCGCGGCGGCGTCCCGACGGTCCTCCCCGTCGCCGCTGTCTTCCTCTACCTCCAGGGAGGACGCCCGATCGTCGACTTCCTCGGCGGACAGGTCCCGCTCACCGCCGACGGCTGCCTGGCCGTGGACTCGCTCTTCCAAACGCAGGTTCCCGGAGTCTTCGCAGCCGGAGACGTGCTGTGCAAGCACTTGAAACAGGCCGTGATCGCCGCCGCCGAGGGAGCCAGCGCGGCCGTCGCCGCCGATCGCTACCTCTCGGGACGAGAAAAGCTCAGGCCGGACTGGGCCTGAACCGAGCGCCGGGGCTCCGCGGGGAGCTAGAGGTCACTCCCCGCGGAACTCCCGCTGCATCGTGCGCACCAGGTCGGCTGAGGTCAGGACGTCGACCGCCGTCATCGCCATCGCCTTCGCCGCGGCCAGCATCCCCTGATGCCCCCGCTCAGACTGCGACGCCTCGGCGAAGCCCCGCGAATGGAAGGCGATCGCTCGGTCGCAGATCGCGACGTAGGCGTGGATGGCGGGCACGGCCTGGCTGACGTCGCCCATGTCCGTCGAGCCGAACGGCAGATCGTCCGCGTCGAACGCCCACCCAAGGCTTTCGAGGTTCCGGGTGAACGCCGCGCCGAGGGCCCGATTGGGGCGCATCGCCTTGTACGGGGGCGAGATCTCGCTCATCGAGAACGTGGCTCCGGCAGCAAGCGCGGCTCCCTTCGCGCACCGCTCCAGCTTCCCGAGCAGCTCGTCGCGGTACGCCGTTTCGGCCGCGCGGACGTAGAACTCCGCCGCCGCGTACTCGGGGACGATGTTCGGCTTCGCACCGCCGTTCGTGATGATTCCGTGGATTCGCGCACCGTCGCGAATGTGCTGCCGCAGCGCATTGATTCCGTTGAACGTCTGGATCACGGCGTCGAGCGCGTTGATGCCTTTCTCCGGAGACGCCGACGCGTGCGCGGCGACGCCGCGGAACTCCAGCCTCACCTCGGTGATCGCGAGACTGCCGTGCTCGACGGCGGTGAACGATGAGGGATGGAACATCATCGCGGCGTCGACGCCTCGGAACGTGCCGGCCTCGATCATCACGACCTTGCCGCCCCCGCCCTCCTCGGCGGGCGTGCCGAGGAACACGAGCCGCCCGGGCACGTCCCGCTTGACGCTCGCCACGGCGAGCGCCGCGCCGAGCGCGCCGGCGGCGATGAGGTTGTGGCCGCAGGCGTGGCCGAGCTCGGGAAGAGCGTCGTACTCGCCGAGGATGGCCACCGTCGGCCCGGGCGCCGCCGACGGGTGGACCGCTCGAATCGCCGTGGCGAGGCCGGCCGTTCCGACCTCGACCTCGAACCCCGCCGCCCGCAACTCGTCGGCAAGAAGCTTCGAGGCCCGGACCTCCTCGAACTTCTCCTCCGGGTGCTCGAAGATCTCTCGGCTGATCGACCGAAGCCGGCCCTCCAGAGCGTCGACGGCCTCGACTGCACGCGTCTTCGCGTCGCCCATCTCACTCCCTCCTCTCCAAGCCTAGTTTCCACGCCCCGCGAGCGCGGTGCGGACCGTGGCCTCGACCAGGGCGTCGAGCGCGTCGATCCACACGAGGGATTCGTCGACCCTCCCGAGAAGCGACAGCTCCGTGCACCCGACGAGAATCGCCCTCGCTCCGCGCGCCTTGAGCGCGTCCACGACGCGTCCGATCTCCTCCCGGAGCGGCCCCGGCGAAGGATGCGCCTTCAGCGCGGCGATGACGCGTGTGACGTCCGCTTGGCCGTCTGCGTCGGGGACCAGCACCTCGAGGCCTCGGCGCCGGCCGACGTCCTGGTAGAGACCGAGACGGGCCGTCGCCGCCGTGGCGAGGAGTCCAACGGGCCCCGTCTCGACCTTCGCCGTCGCCTCGTCCAGCATGTCGAGGACCGGAATCGCCACGGCGTCTCGAATGGCGTCTAGGTAGGCGTGGGCCGTGTTGCACGGCATGGCGAGAAGCTCCGCGCCTGCCGCCTCCAGGCCGCGCGCGATCTCGCACAGGCGCGGCGCGGGATCGGGCCCGCCGTGGAGGATGGCCGCCGTCCGCTCAGGGATGCGTGGATCGCTGTCGATGAGAACCCGCAGATGCTCGTCGTCACGCCTCGCGGGAGTCGCGACGATCAGCCGACGGAAGAACTCGGCGGTCGCCGCAGGTCCCATCCCTCCGATCACGCCCACCGTCTTCGGCCTGTTCATCGTCCGACTCCAAGCCCCCTTTCGATCCTGTCGGTGAAGCGTAGAAGGTCGCGGCCCTCGGCGCAATCGGTCCGCGGCGCGCCGCAATCCCTGCCCGCTCCGTTCCTCGAACGCGTCACGCGCCGTAGCGGACGAGCGCGGACGCGACGAAACAAGGCGGCGCCGCGCCGACAATGGGAGCGTAGTCCGCCAGGTCGAACGACAAGACCTCGAACGGCGCGGGAACTCCGAGGTACGCGGCAACGACGGGGAGGATCTCCCGCTGGTCGTTCAGGAGCCTGCCGCGAGACAATGCATACGCCTCGGCCCGGTCTCCGCGGGAGAACGCCGCGTCGAGGCAGCCCTCGACCTCGGGGCGGAGCGCCGCGACAAGGGCCTCCCGGTCGGCCGGAGCCCCCGCGACCCACGCCTCGCCGTACCCCGTCCCGTAGTGGACGAGGTCCCCGGTCGTCACCACGGCCGTCTTCGCGTCGCGCTCTGTTCGAATCCACGCCGCGAGGTCCTCCGCCGCCGAGAACGATCCGCTCACCGGGTCGCGCGTCATGCCGACGTACGCTGCGAGGACGGGAATCGGGCGCCGGCCGAGGGCGTCCGCCCCGGCGCGGCCCATCGTGAGGAACGTGTCGAGCGAGAACTCGGCCTCGAGGAGGCCGCCCGACTCGACGCGCGCTGTCCCAGTCTCGCCGCACGGCCGTCCCAGAGGGACGGGACCGAGGGGCGTGATCGCCTCTGCGTCCGGGCGGAAGAACGCCCCCCGAACGACGCGAAACGCCTCCGCCCTTCGGCTCACGGTTTCCCGCACGTCGAGGGCCGTTCGATACACGCCGATCCCCCCGCTGTGGAGGACGCCGAGCGCGAGAACCCGCTCGACCCCGGCATCGAGAAGGCTCCTCACGACCCGGGCCTGCAGCGGCCCGGCGTGCGCGAGCGCGGTGTGAGGAAACGACAGCACGGCGCCTCGCCGCACGGCGGCGACGAGCGGCGCGTCGGCGCCCTCAAGAATCCAGCGCGCCATCGTGTCCCGCGCCCCCAGGGCCGCACACTCGCGGCGGTAGTACGGTTTCCAGTCCATGTTGCCTCTCTGCAAGCGAGCATACTCCGAAGCGAGCGCGCCTCTGCCCGCTTCTCTTCCCTCAAAGGGGCGAGTGGAGAGGCGACGCCCCTCCACTCGACTGGGCACCGGGTGGTGCTAGCTGTCTGTGGCAAGGATCATGACACACGCCACCTTCTCGGACCCGGCCATGTGTCCACCATCTCCCGGACAGCGCGAACCCTAGGGCCTCCGGCGCCTCACGCCAGCGCAGGTCGCCGGCGTGTGACGTCCCTCACCCTCAGGGGGACTGCCGCTAGCGGCTCACGTACTCATGGATTGCTGCCGCGGCGCGCTTCCCGGCCCCCATCGCTTCGATGACGGTCGCCGCCCCGGTGACGATGTCGCCGCCCGCGTAGACGCCGCGCAGGTTCGTCGCCCCGGTCGTCGCATCGGCAGCGATATTCCCCGACTTCGTGAGCGCGAGGTCGGGCGTCGTCTGTGGAATGAGCGGGTGAGGTCCGTTCCCGATGGCGATGACGACGGTGTCGGTCTCGATCTCGAACTCCGATCCCTTGACCGGAACCGGGCGCCGGCGGCCGCTTGCGTCCGGCTCGCCAAGCTCCATGCGGAGGCAGCGCACCGCGCGAACGCGCCCCTTGTCGCCGAGGAACTCAACAGGATTCGTCAAGAGTTGGAGTTGGACTCCTTCCTCCTTCGCGTGGTGGACCTCCTCCTTCCTCGCCGGCAGCTCGGCCTCGCTACGCCGATAGACGATGACCGACTCCTCGGCGCCCAGCCGCAGCGCGGTGCGCGCTGAGTCCATTGCCACGTTGCCGCCGCCGACCGTCACGACGCGTCGCCCGACCTTGATCGGGGTGTCGTACTCCGGGAAGCGGTACGCGCGCATGAGATTCGTGCGGGTGAGGAACTCGTTCGCCGAGTACACACCGTTCAGGTTCTCGCCGGGAACGCCGAGGAACTGCGGGAGGCCGGCGCCCGTACCTACGAACACCGCGTCGTAGCCGTCGCGCAGGAGTTCGCTGATCGTGGCGACCCGGCCCACGACCTTGTTGACTTCGATGCGGACTCCCAGCCTGCGAAGCGCGTCGATCTCGCGCTGCACGATCGCCTTCGGTAGGCGGAACTCGGGAATCCCGTACATCAACACGCCCCCGGCGACGTGGAGGAGCTCAAACACCGTGACGTCGTGCCCGCGGCGCCGCAGCTCGCCGGCCGCCGTCAGCCCCGCGGGCCCGGAGCCCACCACCGCAATTCGCTTCCCGGTTGCCGGCTGCACCGCCGGGGTGCACGCTTCGTGAGTGGCCTCCCAATCGGCGCAGAACCGCTCCAGCCGCCCAATCGCCACGGGCTCGAGCTTCTTTCCGAGGGTGCAGACGCCCTGGCACTGGGTTTCCTGCGGACACACGCGTCCACACACGGCCGGAAGCGCGTTCGACTCTTTGATGCGCGCGATCGCGGCGTCGTGCTTCCGTTCCTTGACGGCCTGGATGAAGCCCGGGATGTCAATGCCGACCGGGCATCCGCCCACGCACGGCGCGTTCTTGCACTGCAGGCAGCGCGACGCCTCGCGGATCGCCTCGTCCTCGGAGTACCCGAGGGGCACCTCGTCGAAATTGCGAATCCGAACGTCGGGAGCCTGCTCTCTCATCGGTGTGGCCTTCGGCTCGATCACCGCGTACCCCCCTCGCCGCGCTTCTGCGCAAGGTACTTCTCCACGGCGCACGCCTCCTCTTCGGCGTAGAACCGCTGGCGTGATATCAGAAGGTCGAAGTCCACCTTGTGCGCGTCGAACTCGGGGCCGTCGACGCACGCGAACTTCGCTTCTCCGGCGACTTCGACGCGGCAACCGCCGCACATCCCGGTCCCGTCGATCATCACGGAGTTCAGGCTGACCAGGGTGGGCACTCCGAATTCCCGAGTCACGCCGGCGCACACTTTCATCATGATCGCCGGCCCGATGGCCCAGACCCGAGCGATCTTCCGGCCACCCGCCAGGATCTCGCGCAACGGGTCGCTCACGAATCCCTTCCGCCCGTAGGTCCCGTCGTCCGTCATGACGTGGAGTTCGTCGCAGACGGCGGCGAGCCGATCCTCGTAGAAGAGAAGGTCCCGGCTCCGCGCCCCGAGAATCCCGATGACCTCATTCCCGGCGGCCTTGAGGTCGCGGGCAATCGGGTACAGCGGAGCGATGCCGAGACCACCGCCGATGCAGATGACCGTCCCGTACCGCGCAATCTCGGAGGGGAGGCCGAGCGGGCCTGCGACGTCGAGAACCGAGTCGCCCTCCTGGAAACGGTCACCCATCTCTTGCGTGCTCTTGCCAACTTCCTGGACGACGAGGGTGACCCCCCCCGTCTTGCGGTCGCACTCGACAATCGTGAGCGGAATCCGCTCCCCGCGCTCGTGCAGCCGGAGAACGACAAACTGCCCCGCCTTCCCAACCTTCGCCACGTCGGGGGCCTCGATGACGTACTCCCGGATCTTCGGACCGAGGGTCCGCTTGCTCAGTATCCTGTACACGCTTCCTCTTCCTCCTAGACCAGGGTCGCCACTGCTACGGCGTCGGCATTTTGCCGGCCGCCGTAACCTGCCGCAAGCTGCGCAGCGACCTCCGCAACCGTACAATCGCCACGGTGGTTCAATGCGCTGCTATGTGGAGAGCGACGGACGGATCTATCTGGTGAGGCGGAACGGGCTTCGCGATCTTCCGACGCTCGACGAGCTCCCGTTCCCGGTCGATTGCATCGCGCCGCTGGGGCCCGACCCGGACACCTGGTTCTGCGTCCCCAAGCTCGACGCCCACCCGGCCGCGTGGCCGAGCAAGGACGACGTCCCCCTCCTGACCGACGTCACACCGAGGGTCCGTTCGGCGGTCCACGCCTCGATGCCCCGCGTGGTCGTCGAGGGGATTTGCATCGAGGACAGTCGAGCGCTCCTCGTTCTAGGAAGCCGGGGCCTCAACGAGGGCCGCTGGTCTTTGCCGGGCGGATTCCTGCGGTACGGCGAGTCTCCGGAGGAGGGTTTGCTCCGAGAGGTCGACGAAGAAGTCGGCGCCCCGGCAACGATCCTTCGCCCCGCGGGCGTTCACGCCAAACTGGGTCCGAAGACGCTCCTGCACTGGATCATGTTCTTCTATCGATTCGAGCTCTGTGGGACGCCGCACCCGGACCCGGACGAGATCGCGGAAGCGCGGTTCGTGGACCTTCGCGACGCGCCGGGGATGCTTCACGATCCCGCGATGGCTGAGGCCGTGCGGCGGGAGAGCCGGCTTCAAACGTAGGAGTCTAGAGAAGCTCGATCTCGATCGCGAGCGTCGCGTCGACGTTCCACTCGGTGTAGTACGGTCGATGCTCGAAGACGAAACCCACGACCACGGAGGCCGTGTTAAGCGGCGTAACGACAACGTCCAGAGACAGCTTGTGGATGTCCGTGGGCGTTCCGGCGTTCGTCTCGCGGACGAAGTCGTAGGCCGCGCGCAGCGTCACGAACTCGTAGGCCATGTAGTCGTACGAGGTCGACACGTCGATCCGATTTGTGGTCGCGAGCGCCGGGGGACCGGACAGAGTCCCCTGGACAAGGAACTGGGTGTTCGGCGCCGTGGAGAACGCGTAGTTGAACGCCGCGGTGACCAGGAACTCGTTCGCGCCGCCGGACGAGTCCAGGATCTCGTATCCAAGGCCGATCTTCCCATCCCATCCGCAGTAACGCGAGAACGAATCGTCCTGGATGTAGCTCGTCATCTCCGAAATGTCGATCGCGTCCAATCCACCCTCTCGCACCAGTCCGGAGTCCTCGATGATGTCCTGCACTACGGTCAGCAGGTCGGCAGTCGAGTCGTACTCCGCGGCACTGCTGATCTCGTAGGCGAGGATCTGCAGATCGACGGCGTGGAGGTGGTCGATGAGGCTTCCCCGGCGTACGAGGTAGGTGTCGATTCGCGTCGCGGTGGCCAGCGGCGTCACGTCGGTGAAGCGCCCGTACCCCACTCCCGCGCTCGCCGTCAGCCCCAGAGCTCCGCTCGACGACAGGCTGCGCGCGCTCGCCCCCGTGAACGCGAACAGGTCCTCTTCCGAGGCGAAGTACCGCTTGTAGTTCCCGTCGGCGCGCAGGGTGTAGGAGAGCTTGTCCCTCACGACCGCCATCTCTCCGTCCACGTCGATGTCAAAGCCGTACTCGGGCCGGTCGTACAACCGAACGTAGCTCACGGCGAAGTCGCCGTTGCTCTTGTCCTCGGCTGCGAGTCCGTAGGGATCGTTGTGGTATTCGTAGGAGAAGGAGAGCGCCAGGTCCGACAGATCCGTCAAGGGCGATTGGTAACTGCACAGAGGCACGGCATAGGCCGCAAGCGCCGGGCCCAGAGCGGCGACAAGAAGACCGAGCAGGAACCCCCTCATCCCCATCACCTCAACGTAGAGCGTAGAGCGACGATCGAGCCGCGGCCGCCGAATCCTTCCGCTCCCGAGGTGCCGGTTGTCCCCCATCGCGCCGCGACACCGTACGCGGCCCTCCGTGCGCGTTTGCCGCCGGCCCCCGCCCGCCGTGCACGCTTGCGGCTCCGTCCCCGTTTGCCGCCCGTCCGCCTTGCGGCCCGCACGCGGCCCTCCGTCCACGTTTGCCGCCGGCCCTCCGTGCGCGTTTGCCGCCCGTGCTCTCGCGACAACGTCCGTTTCGCGCCGCGGCCCTGGCTTCTCGTCCTCTTAGAAGAGCGGCAGCTGGCGCGCCGTCGTCCCGACGAGGTTTCCCACACCGACGCCGATCAGCCGGACACCCCGCTCGTCGAGATCGACGCGGCGCCGCAGCAGGTGGACGGCGACCGCCTCGATCACGCTCGCCGAGTCGACGGCGACGCCCAGCCGGAGCTGCCGCGTCACCGTGCGAAAGTCCGGGTAGCGGATCTTGACCCGCACCGTGCGGCACAGGAGAGACTCCTCCTCTAGGCTCGCCGCCACGATCCGGGCCATGCGCTCGACTTCGCTCTGGATCTCGTCCGCTGAGATCACGTCGAACGCGTACGTCGTCTCGCGGGAGATCGACCGAGACTCCGTCTCCCCGGCAAGCGGGGTGTCGTCGCGTCCGTGGGCGAGTTCGAACAGCCTCTCCCCGTACGACCCAAATTCGCGGACGAGGAGCTCGATGTCGGCCTGGCGCAGGTCTGCGACGCGCAGAAGCCCGAGGCTGCGGAGCCTCTTCCCGGTCACCTCGCCGACGCCCCAGATCCTGCCGACCGGCAGGGGGTCGAGCGTTTCCCGAACCGCGGCCGGCTCGATCACTCGGAATCCGTTCGGCTTGTTGAGTTCGGAGGCAAGCTTGGCGAGGAACCGGTTCGGCGCCAAGCCAACCGAGCACGCCAGCCCGGTCTCCGACTCCACGGCGCGCTTGATCTCACGTGCCGCCAGCTCGACCGCGTCGCCGTGATGGGACAGGTCGAAGAACGCCTCGTCGAGCGAGATCGTCTCCATGACCGAGGTCGCACGCAGGATGACGGCGCGAACCCGTTCGGACACCTCGTGATACCGCTCGAATCGTCCGGGAAGGAAGATGCCGTCCGGACAGCGCCGGTGCGCGAGCGCCATCGGCATGGCGCTGTGAACCCCGTACGGGCGCGCCTCGTACGATGCGGTCGCAACGACGCCCCGCGGTCCGAGGCCTCCAACGATCACGGGCTTCCCGCGATAGGCAGGCTCGTCGAGCTGCTCAACCGAGGCGAAGAACGCGTCCATGTCGAGGTGCCCGATCCACCGCTCGCTCTCGCCGCTCACGGCTGCCGCCTCCTCGCACGGGCAAGGCCCGGCCCCGCCGGCGGCTTCCTGGGCGAGGCCGCCGGCGACAGGATAGAATCAGATCCCATGGGCTTCAAGGGCCGAATCGCCCTCACCGGGCGCCCCGGCGTCGGGAAGACGACCCTCATCGAACGCCTGCTCGAGCGGCTTCCCGTCTCGGCCGGCGGGATGCTGACGAAGGAGATCCGCGTGTGCGGTCACCGGGTCGGGTTTGCCATCGTCGACGTCGCCACCCGCCGCGAGGAGGTCCTTGCCCACATCCACCAACGCATCGGCCCCAGGGTCGGCGCCTACACGGTGAACCTCAAGTCGCTGGAGGAGTTCGGAATCCCGGCGATTCTCCGCGCCATCCAAGAGAACGACCTCGTCGTGATCGACGAGGTCGCCCCGATGGAGATGTCGTCGCCTCACTTCGTTCCGGCCGTCGAGGCCGCGCTCGCGAGCTCGAAAGGACTCCTCATTTCCACCCACGCCCACGCCGACTGCCCCGTTGCCCACCGCGTGCGGCAGGAGCTCTCCCTCGTTCGCGTCCGTCTCGGGAACCGAGACCAGCTCGTGGACTCGATCCTCGCTTCGCTGGGCGCGCAGGAGCGCGCCTAGAAAGCGGGCGCGCAGGAGCGCGCCTAGAAAGCGGGCGCGCAAGAGCGCGCCTAGAAAGCGGGCACGCAAGAGCGGACCTGAGTGTCCCGGGCCGCGCGTCATCGCCCGGACTTCGGCACGCCCTCCCAATCCTTCAGAAACCGCTCGATTCCGACGTCGGTCAGCGGGTGACGGAACATCTGCTTCAGCACGGTATACGGGACCGTCGCGATCTCCGCTCCGAGGAGCGCCGCCTCGAGGACGTGACGCGGGTGGCGCACGCTCGCGACGATCACCTCGGTCCCGAACGCGTAGTTCTGAAGCGCCTCGAGGATCTCCGCGACGAGGTCCATTCCGCCGCCGCCCACGTCGTCGACGCGGCCCACGAACGGAGACACGAACGATGCACCGCACTTCGCGGCGAGGAGAGCCTGATTCGCGGAGAAGACGAGAGTCACGTTGGTGCGGATGCCGTCCGCGGCAAGAACCTGCGCCGCCTTCAGCCCGTTCTCGGTCATCGGGACCTTGATCACGACGTTCTCGTGAAGCGCCGCAAGGGGTCTGGCCTGGGCCACCATCCCGTCGGCGTCCATGGCCGTCACCTCGGCGCTCACCGGGCCGTCGACCAGGTCGCAGATCTCCTTGATCACCTTCTCGAACGGACGCTTCTCCTTTGCGACGAGCGACGGGTTCGTCGTCACTCCGTCGATCAACCAGGCCAGGTCTCGGATTTCCTCGACGTTCGCCGTATCCAGAAAGAGCCTCATGATCCCTCCTCGCCTCGTCGTGCGTTGCGTGCCCATCGCAAGTTTACTGCGTCGGCGTCGCGGCGCCCATCGAGCGTCTTCGGCGTCTCCAGGATGAACGGCACGCGTTCGAGCGCAGGGTGGCGGACGAGGGCCGCGAGTCCGGAGCCGATCGCGCCGCGGCCGAGGTGCTCGTGCCGGTCCCTGCGGCTTCCGAGGCCATGCGCGGAGTCGTTCAGGTGCACGAGGCGCAGGCGCTCGAGGCCGACGGCATGGTCGAACCGCCGAAGGGTCGCCTCCACAGCCCTCGGGGTTCTGAGGTCGTAGCCCGCGGCGAACGCGTGACAGGTGTCGAAGCAGACGCCGACTCGCTCGTCGGCGACGCGCTCCGCAATCGTCGCGATCTCCTCGAACCGCCCGCCGACCGTCGTGCCGGACCCCGACGAGGTTTCGAGCAGAAGTCCGACGCGGCACGTCGCCGCGAGGACGCGCCCGATGCCCTCGGCGACTCGGGCGACGCCCTCTTTCGCTCCCGCCCCGCGGTGCGCGCCGAGGTGCGTCACGACGCAGTCCGCGCCCAGCGCTTCGGCCCGCTGCATGTCCAGAACGAGGGCGGCGACCGATCGCTCGTAGAGCGCGTCGTCCGGCGTCGCGAGGTTCAGGAGGTAGATGGCATGCACGGCGACGAAGCGAAGGCCGCAGGCCGCGGCGGAGCTCCTGAATGCGGCCGCCTCGGCGGCCTCGATCGTCCGCGCGCGCCAGACCGACGGGGAGCGCGTGAAGATCTGCAGCGCCGTCGCGCCAAGCGCTCGAGCTTCGTCGACCGCGCCGGGGAATCCTCGAGCCCGCCCGCCGGCGATCGAGAGGTGAGCCCCCACGACGAACCCGCTCGCTCCGTCGATCGCACGCCGCATGCTGCGATCATCCTCGGCATCGGTCCCCGGGACAACCGGTTGAACGAAGCCCGGTTCCCCGCTACGGTATCCGCGCGGAGGGATCCCCATGAAGGTCGACGTCGTCATCATCGGAGCGGGGCCGGGCGGGTACGCCTGCGCCATTCGCTGTGCTCAGGTCGGGCTTCGGACCGCCCTGGTCGAGGAGAAGAAGGTCGGCGGCGTGTGCCTGCACTGGGGATGCATCCCGACGAAGGCGCTCTACGCCGCGACGAAGCTCCTTCACCAGGCCGCCACGGCGCCCGAGATGGGGATCTCGTTCGCTCCGCCCGCCGTCGACGTTCCCGCGCTCGCCGCGTGGAAGGACCGGGTCGTCGAGACCCTCGCCGGGGGCATCACGACCCTGCTGACGAAGGGCGGGGTAGCGATCTACTCGGCCCGCGCCGAACTCGAGGCCGCCCACCGCGTGCGACTCGCGACAGGAGAGATCCTCGAGGCCGAACGAATCGTTCTCGCCACCGGCTCCGCGCCGATCGAGATCCCCGGCTTCCCGTTCTCCGATCCCGCCGTCTGGTCCTCCGATGACGCGCTGGCCCTGCGCGAGGTTCCGCGCCGGCTCGTCGTGATTGGGGGCGGCGTCATCGGTCTCGAACTCGCGAGCATCTATCGCCGCCTGGGAAGCGACGTCACGGTCGTCGAACTCCTCCCCGAGATCCTCGCGACCCTCGACCTCGATCGTCGCACGATCGCGGGGTTGAAGCGGTCCCTCGCGGCGCAAGGAATCCGCGTGCTGACGGGCGTCAAAGCCACGGGCATCGCGCGGGCCAAGGCTCCGATGCCCGACGAGGTTGTCGTGACGACGGAGGGCGGCGAGCCGCTGCACGCTGACCGCATCCTCGTCGCCGTCGGCCGGCGACCGAACTCGGGCGGCATCGGCCTCGACCGCGTCGGCCTCTCTCCGGATCGGCGCGGCGCCCTCGCGGTCGACGCGGGATGGCGCACGACGGCCGACGGCATCTACGCCATCGGCGACCTCGTCGCCGGCCCGATGCTCGCCCACAAGGCGACCGCCGAGGGTGTGGCGCTCGCCGACACGTTCGCCGGCGAACCGCCGGCACGCTTCCCCGCCGACGAGATCCCGCAGGCGATCTTCACCGACCCGGAAGTCGCCTCCGTCGGGGTGTCGGAGAAGCGAGCCAAGGAGCAGGGAATCGAGGTCCTCGTCGGACGATTCCCGTATGCCGCGCTCGGAAAGGCCCTCGGAATGCGCGAGCCGGACGGCTTCTTCCAGGTCGTCGCCGACGCCGCCGACCATCGGTTGCTCGGCGTGCAGATCCTCGGCGCCGAGGCGTCGGACCTGATCGGAGAGGCCGCCATCGCCGTGCGAAACCGAATGACGCTCGAGTCGGTGGCGCACACCGTGCACGCGCACCCGACGCTCCCCGAAGGCCTCCAGGGGGCCGCGGAACACGCGCTCGGCCGAGCGATCCACACCGCCAACCGTTGATCCAGAGGAATGCCCGAGAAAAGGCCGGGGCGCCGCCCTCCGCGGAGCCCCGGCCAAGACCGTCAACCGTTCGCTAGACCTTCGTCTGCTTCTCGACCTCGGCGTCGTCGTGTACGTCGAGCGTTTCCATGTACTCGACCGTCTTGATGTGGCACCCCGGTCCGATGACGACGCGCTTCCCCCGGACGACGTCCGCCGTCGTGCCCTCGAGTTCGATCTCGTCGCCCTCGATCGATGTCGTCGTCAACTCCGCGGCCGCGCCGCGCCAGAACATCCGCACGAGGCCGTCGAGGAGGATGCTCTTCTCGCGGAGGCCGCCGCGCTCGACGTGGATCGACTCCCCGCCGATCTCCCGCGCGCTGCACTTCCCGCCAAGGTGGATCTCAACCTTGTCGGCCGAGAGCAGGCCCTCGACGTCGAACCCGCCGCTTGCCTTGAAGATGTCCGCCTCAAGGTTCCCGCCAACGCGGATGTGGCCGCTCACCTTCACGTACTCGCTCGAGAGGTTCCCCGAGACGCGGAACGACCCCGAGCACTTCATCTCCTTGACCTTGGCGTCGCCTTCGATGCGCCCCGCGCCGCTGACCGCCATCTCGTCGGCCGTCACGGACCCGTCGAACACGCCGCTTCCGGAAACCGAGATCGTCGTTGCCTCGGTCTTCCCGCTGACCTTCCCTGCGCCGGAGATGCGGATCTCCTCGGCCTTCAGGTCGCCGTCCACCTTGCCCGCGCCGGCGATGGAGACCCGCGCGTAGTCGCCGCCGCTCAGTTTCCCGGCTCCCGACATGCTGATCGATCGTCGTTCGTCGCTCATCGTTCCTCCTCCGGTGCAGACCGGCCCGAGCCGGGCCCCTCTTCGCTTGCCGCGACGTTGAGCTTGATGCGGTCGAGCAGGTCCTGGAGATCCACCCGCCCGATCGTGGTGACGTCAGGATCGAAGACAGCGTCCGCCGGCGCGATGACCACCAGGCTGATCTCCGCCGAGATCCCCCCGCCGGAGATCCGCTTCCGCAGGAGATGAAGGTCGAGGCGGCCGGCCGTAATCCGTTCCAGGAGAGCCTCATCGACCCGCGCCCGCAGGGTGCGCTGCACAAGGTCGAGCTCCTCGGCGCGCGCCGTCGGCTTCAGACGACTCACCGCGCCCACGCACAACGCATCCTGAATCGACAGAACCTTCTTCGGCCCTGCCTGGATGTCGCACGCCTCGAGCACCGACGCGTCGACGCCCTTCATGCGGCGGATCCTCTCGAGCGACACCTGCAGCTTGGCGTTGACCTGTTCCGTGATCACGTCGGCGAGGTCGTCGAGCGGGTGGGTGTCTTTCATGTCCTTGATCCGCGCGACACGCTCCAGGATCTTCTCCCGCGGGAAGAAGGTCTCTTGCCCTGTGAACGTCGAGCGCCGAATGAACCACGCCTCGGGGATCAGCCCCTTGCGCTTCCAGCGGTAGAGCTGTCCGTAGGAGATCCCCGCCAACTCGAGGACCTCCTTCTTCGAGACCAGCTGCTCCTCATCCATGGGTTCCACCTCCGGGCCGCGCGCCTCGGCCTTGCCTTGATCCAGTTCGAATGCAGGTGAGCGCACAGCTCGAGGCATTGTAACAGAACACTGTGTTACGGTCAACAGCCAATCCGATAGAAGGCACGGCGTCCGTAGTCCATCGTCCGAAGTCCGAAGTCCCCGGCCCGCAGTCAAAGGCGTGAGGCCTGCAAGCCAGACGAAGGTGAAGGTCGGTGGCAGCCGACCACGGCCACCGTGGAACGAGTTTCGGACCACGGACCATGCACGCAGTCTGTCTCCGACCACGAACTCCGCCATGGACCTCGGACGCTGTCCCTCACTTCCCCGGGCACTGCTGCGCGACAGCCGCGTCGATCCCCTTGCTTCCGTAGGCCTTGTCGAAGTGCGCGGAGAACTCGGACGCGAGCTTGGCCGCACGCAGGTCGTAGGCCGCGGGGTCCTTCCATGACTTCCTCGGATGGAGGACGTCGGCCGAGACGCCCGGACAGGTACGCGGAATCGACACGTGGAACAGCGTGTCATCCTCGTACTTCACGTCGTGCAGCTCGCCGGAGAGGGCCGCGTGGACCATGGTGCGGGTCAGCGTGATGTCCATCCGCTTGGCTTGGCCGTACGGGCCGCCGCTCCAGCCGGTGTTCACGAGGTACACCTCGGTCCCGTGCTCGTCAAGCTTCTCGCCGAGCATGCGCGCGTAGACGTCCGGGTTCCTCGGCATGAACGGCTCGCCGAAGAAACGCGAGAAGGTCGTCTTGGGCTCGACGATCCCCGTCTCCGTTCCCGCCAGCTTGCTCGTGTACCCCATGAGGAACCACAGCATGGCCTGTTCCTTCGACAGACGCGCGATCGGAGGGAGGACGCCGTTGGCGTCCGCGGTGAGAAAGAGGATCGTCTTCGGGTGCCCGCCCGCCGCCGACGCCTTGACGTTCGACAAGAACTCGAGCGGGTAGGAGCCCCGCGAGTTCGGAGTGAGCCGGTCGTCGAAGAGGTCGAAGGTTCCGTCCGGGTAGATCATCGCGTTCTCGACGATGGCCCCGTGCTTCTCCGGCGGCGCCGGGTGGAAGACGGCCTGGTGGATCTCCGGCTCCTTCTTCGCGTCGAGGTCGATCAGCTTGGCGTAGCAGCCGTTCTCGAAGTTGGCAATGCCGTCGTTGCTCCACGCGTGCTCGTCGTCCCCAAGAAGCGCGCGGCGCGGATCGGCGGAAAGCGTTGTCTTGCCCGTCCCCGACAGGCCGAGCAACAGAGCGATGTCTCCTTCGGGACCTTCGTTCGCCGAGCAGTGAAGCGGCAAGATCCCCTCCGCCGGAAGGTAGTAGTTCATGACGGAGAAGATCATCTTCTTCACCGACCCGCAGTACGCCGAGCCGTAGACCACACCGATGCGGCGGTCGAGGTCCATGGCGATGACCATCGTCCTGGCCTTCTTCGTCGCAGGATCGACGCGCAGTCGTCCCTCGTAGTGCTTGGGGTCTAGCTTGTCGTAGGGCAGAGCGATCAGATGGAACGGTCGCTTCGCAAAGACGCTCCTGCCGACGTCGGCCGGCACGGCGCGGAACATGTTGTCGGCGAAGAGCGACGTCAACGCGCGGTCCGTCACGAGCTTGATCGGAAGCGCGTACGCCGAGTCGGCTCCGACGACGCGGTCGATCTCGTACAGCCTTCGCTTCCCGCGCAGCGTAGCGAACGCATCGTCGAGGATCCGATCGAACGTGTCGTCCGCTATCGGGTTGTTGTTCGGCGAGTCCCAATCGATCTCGGCCTCGCTCGAAGCTCGGCGGACGATCACGGTGTCCTTCGGGCTGCGACCCGTCGACTCTATCGGCGTCCAGGTCGCCAGCGCGCCGGAGGAGCAGACCATGGCCTCCTTGTGCGTCATGACATCCCGAATGAGCTGACCGCGCGAAGGGTTCTTGGCCACATTGGGTCGTCCGAGGAGTTCCTGCAGACTGCGATCGAAGTCCATCCTCACCTCACCCGTGTGCCGGTCACCAACTCGCCGTGACCGCGGATGTCGGGATCATAGCCAACCAATCGTGGGTTCTAAAGGCTGAGATTCTCAGGCTGCGGGACTAGGCGCCCGCTCCAGCCGAGCCAGGTAGCTCATCGCGTGCTCCAGCGGCACAGGACTGCGGTACTCGCCTGACACCCGATCGACGGCCCCGCCGGGCTCAATGCCCGTAAGCCCAAGCCCCGTTCCCTCGAGCAGGAGGTGGAAGTCAGCCGGTTCGTAGCACCGCAGCGACTGCGTCAAGGCCTCTCCAGGGCGGCCGTTCGGCCACCACATGTCGAGCATTCGGTTGCCGGTCGCGTCGAACCCGTACCGCCGCGTCACGTCGCCGAAGCGCATCGTCGTCCCGGCGACCGCGGCCCAATAGGCGGGCGCATAGACCTCGATGAGCGCAGATCCGGCGCAGGAGACGCCGTTGGTCGCCGTCCTCGCCGATTCCCAAACCCGTCGAAGTAGCAGACGAAGTCGAACTTGCCGCCGGGTTCGAACGTGTAGAAGTCGGCGCGAATCGCCTGCACACTGCCCCGAAGGCGAGCCTTCGCCCGCTCTCGCGCACTCTCGATGGCCCGAAGGCTGGTGTCCACGGCAACAACGGTATGCCCTAGCTCAGCGAGGGCGGCCGCCGAGGAGCCGGTCGATGCGGCACGCTCGCTCACGGTGCAGCTCCCCAATCCCGCCGCGGCAGCACCCCGCACACTCGTCCTGCTTGTCGTAGAACGATAGTGGCGGATCCGTTACGCTCCCCGCCGCGGATCGCCCGCTGCCATCAGCGTAGCACTGCGCTGAACCAATGCTTGCGCAGGCGAAGAGTCGGAGTGCTGGGGGTCCACGTGGCTCTTGTTGTGCCGGGGCGACGCAAGCTAGCTACGCAGCGTCGACCGGAGCACGCAGCGGTTCCCCTTTAGGCGGGAGTCGAAGTACTCAATCGGCTCGTCCAGGCTCGAGTAGGCAACTCCTTGGAGACGCAGACACGCCTCCCAGGGTGCCGTCTGTAGCGGCTGAGCATCCTCAAGCGGAATGTGGGAGGCCCTCACTTCGCGATCGGCATGTTCGATCGTGATCCCAAACAGGTCATGAAGGAGCGTGAAGAGGTCAGTGCGGAATGCGGCTGCCGGCAGGTGCAGCAACTGCCCAAACCGCTTTGCGCTCAGAAACGAGTCAACAAGAAGAATCGGCTCCCCTTCCACGTAGCGAAGGCGCCGCAGATGCACCACACTCCCACCAGGCTCAATCTGTAGTCCTTGAGCGACTCGCCCCGACGGCGACTCTTCCTTCCGCATCAGCAGTTCTGTCTCAAACGACTTCCCTAACCTCGAGAGCATGGCGCCGAAACTGAGGAGCTCCCCCATGAACACAAGCGGCACAGTCTTCGGCGTCTGGATGATGGCACGTTTGCCTCGTTGGCGGCGCACGTAGCCTTCTTCCATGAGTGCCTTCATCGCCTTGTTCACCGTTGGTCTGCTTACGCCGAGCCTGTCAGCGATCTCCTCTTCGCTGTAGAACTCTTCGTCCTGAGCAAATCTGCTGCTCTCGATGATCTGCTCTAGAACAAGCTGCACCTGATGATAGAGAGGAAGAGGATTGTCCTCCTGGATGACTCCACGAAAGGCATCGAGTGGATGTCCCTCGATCTCCACGTCTCTCCCCCGCGCAGCTGGAGTGTCTGCCAATTCCCCGCCCCCCTTGTCTCCACTAAGAGTACGGTCAACCGCTTGGTTTTCCAAGCCGCGCGAGTTTGTAAGTACAAGAGGTTGTGACGTTAGGATTCGCTCTTTCACTTCCAGTCTACACTGCTGCCGTCCTAGTGGCGGGTGAGAATGTCCACAGTCCAGCGGGCGAGTGCAGAAGCTACGTGAGCGCATCCTGAAGAGGTTCCCCCCAGCGCCTTGAAAGCGACCTGATCTTCAGGCTTCCAAAGATCAAACGATCGGCCAAGCATCTGGGTCTGGATGGCGCGGCAAGAGAGGTCCGCCCCGAACTCTGAGATGAAACGATCAACAAGCTCCTTGACGAGCTTGTAGTTCTCCCAATGAACTCTCGACTGCGTCCGGAGATCGCGCGGCGTGCGGCCCACGACAAGACCTAGCGCCACAATCCCGCCCGTCAGAGCCCCACACACATGCCCCAAACATCCCAGTCCGCCGGAGAGCCCAGTGATCGCTTTGAATGTGTCGGGGGATTCCAGCTCCAGGGTGTCCTGAACGGCCAACAAAACGCACTGCGCGCAGCCGTGGTACAGCTCTTCGTACCGAGCTGCGAGCTGCCCAGCCTTCGCTACGAGATCGACTGGGTCGCTTGGCGGCTCCGCTGTCCCCCGTGCATCGTTCATCTCAGCCTCCCTCCATCGCTTCGATGATGCTCACACCCGCGCTCGTTCCGAGGCGGGTTGCGCCAGCCTCGATCAACTGTAGTGCCTGAGAGAGGTCACGGATACCCCCAGCAGCCTTGACACCGACGCCTGGCCCTACCGTGCGGCGCATGAGGGATACGTCATGAGTGGTCGCGCCTTCCATCAAGCCCGTTGACGTCTTCACGAACGACGCTCCCGCGTCGCGCGCAAGCTCGCAGGCTAGGACCTTTTCCTCGTCCGTAAGCAGCGCGGTTTCTAGAATGATCTTCGTCGTAAGTCCGCCGGCTGTGCGAACAAACGACGCGAATTCCAGAGCCAGTGCATCCAGCTGCCGCTCCTTCAACAGGTTCACGCTCATGACAAGGTCAAGCTCCTGGGCCCCCGCATCTATCGCGTCCTCAACCTCGCGGAGCTTCAGTTGCAGGGGGTATCTACCTCGGAAGAAGGACAGCGCTGCGTCCACCTTGACCGAAGTTCCCTTGAGAACGCACCGGGCAAAGGGAATTGCCGTCGGAAGAATGGCAACAGACGCGAACTGGTAACGCGCCGCCTCACAGCAAACACGAGCTATGTCCGTCTCGCTCCCCTGCAGTCGCAGAAAGGTGTGGTCAATCAGCGCGGCGAGTTCCGTTCTTGTCAAAGCGTCCCCCCCTTCCTGACAGCACGGTCCGCCGTGCGGGCAAGGACCTCGAACGGGGTGCTCGTGTGGACTAGGCACGCCCCGGCCCTGATGACCTCTTCGGCATCCGCGCGAGTCCGGATGCCTCCAGAGACCTCGACGCTCATCTCGTCGCCGTAACGTCGCTTTATGAACGTCACATCATCCACGACGGTTGTGTATCCGTACCCCGTGTTCGTCTTGAGGTTGTGCGCACCACGCTTGAGCATGGCCTGACACACCCCTTCCTTCTCGTCGTTGGTGAGCACAGCAAACTGGGGAATCAGAATCAGCTTGATCTTGTCGGCGCACGTCTCGACAAGCTCAGCAATCTCCTCCTCGACGCGACCCAGATGCCCCGATTTGAGCTCGAAGTAGTTGAGACAGGCATCGATCTCGTCGGCTCCTTCACGGATTGCATAGTCCACTTCGCTCCGTTTCACTGCCCTCCTAGTCCCCCCGAGCGGGTACGATGCCACGGTCATGACTTTGATCTCCGTGCCTTCCAGCACCTCCCTGGCTAGGCGGATGCTGATCAAGTCGACCGCGATCCCATAGAACGGCCAACTCTGGCAACCGCGAATGAACGAGCGGACACCGTCCTCCGTCACCTCCGTGTCTAGAATCGATGTGCTCAAGCGCCCCTTCAGGATATCGGCCACTGGCGCCTCCTTAACGTCGTCCGAGTTTGGGAGGCGAGATCACGAAGCATGGCTCTCCCCACCGAACTCCCTGACCGCGTCAAGCACGAGCCCGATGTGCGATAGAGCGGGACCTCCGTCCATGATGACCGCGACGAAGGCCGCCTCAATCAGCTCATCTGCGGTAGCTCCATTCGCAAGCGCCGCCTTCACGTGGTAGGCGATACATCGCTCGCACCGCTTCGAGAGCGCGATCCCCACAGCAATGAGCTCTTTCTGTTTGCGCAACAGAGCTCCGTCGGCGTGAGCGGCAGCAGTGAACCGACGGAACTCCCGAAGGTATGCGCCGTACTTGCCTTCGGAGATCTCAGCGTTGGCTTCGCTCATCTGATCCAAGAGGTTCTTCATCGGACCACTCATCAGACCTCCTGACTGGCAAACGTTGCTAGGCTCTATGGCTGTCATTACAGCTTGACACTATGAGTGATTCTACGTCACCCGCAGGCAAAGGTCAAGCACCCTGATCCACAAGCTTGCTAAGCCCTCGCGGGTTGCTGCGTTTGGCGTCGATGTATACATGCTAGCAGATGTGCACAACTTGACGTAATGGCGGAAAAGGGCTACGCTCGTCGTTCAGTGAGGCCCGCTGACTCGTACTTGCCCTAAGTAGGGAGGAGGGAGGTTCGCTTGGCCCAGCAATCCGACGGCTGCATCCTCGCGCTGGACATCGGCACGACGGGCGCGAAGACAAGCGCCTTCTCATTCCGGGGCGAGCTCTTGGCTTCGCATTACGATGCATACGCAACTCGCTTTCCCCAGGAGGGCTGGGTCGAGCAGGATCCCCAGGACTGGCGAAGCGCCTTCTGCCGGGGGACTCACGCTGCGCTTCAGCTGGCCGCCCTCTCTGCTGCCCAGGTGTCGGCTGTGGTCGTTAGTGGGCACATGCACGGCTGCGTACCTGTCGACCCCAACGGCCAACCCCTGACGAGCCAAGCGATGCTATGGGCTGATCGCCGTAGCTTTGCAGAAGCCGCCGAGATCATCGATCGGGTCGGCTGGCCGGAGTTCTACCAGATCACTGGAGGCGGCCTGGAAATGGCGCTGTACCCAATTGCCAAACTGCGGTGGATGAAGCGCCACAACCCAGAACTCTATCGTCGCGCCTACAAGTTCCTCGGCACCAAGGACACTCTCCTCTCCTGGATGACGGGCGACTTCGTCACCGACCCCAGCGACGCGTCTGACACGGGCATGCTGGACATCGACAGGCGGGAGTGGGCGACCGCACTGGTCACCGCCGCAGGACTGAGCACCGACAAGCTGCCGCGCATTGTGGACAGCGCTACGGTCCTCGGCCCAATGCGTGCCGATGCCGCCCGGTCGGCCGGGTTGAGGAGCGGAATCCCAGTCGTCGTCGGATGCGGAGACGTAGCCTGTTCGGCCATCGGTGCCGGAGCTCTGGCCGAGGGTGCGGCGTACAACTACATCGGGTCCGCCTCATGGGTGGCTGTCGCGTCTTCGCGACCTCTCCGTGAGCCAGTCCTGCGGCCGTTCGTGCTTTGCCACGCCGCACCAGACATGTACATCTCGCAGCTTGCTACCTATTCAGCAGGAATCGTCTTTGAATGGGTACGCGACCAATTGTGCTTCCCCGATGGGAATTGCCCTCGAGGAGGTGGATTCGACGTTATGACCCAGCGGGCGGCGGAGTCTCCAATCGGAGCGAACGGATTGACTTTCCTGCCGTTCCTGCGCCCTGGCGGCGCCCCGAACTACGACCTCAATGACCGCGGCCTCATATACGGCCTGACCATCTCCCATACCCAGAGTGACTTGCTGCGCGCCGCGATCGAGGGCATCTCGTGCAGCATCCGACAGCTCGTTGAGGGCCTCGAGTCCTGTCTAGGCCGTGCAGTTGAGGACTTCCGCGTCATTGGGGGCGCGGCCAAGAGCGAGCTCTGGCTGTCCATCCTGGCCAATCTCCTGTCTAGGCCCGTGCGGACTCTCAACGTACAGCAGGAAGCCAACACCCTCGGCGCCGCCGTCGTGGCTGCCGTCGCTGTCGGGCATGCGGCAAGCTATGAGGAAGCCGCCAACAGGTTCCTCCGGCTCGGCTCTCTGCGGAAGCCCAACTCCGCCGACGCCGACGCCTATCTGCCCGTGTATGCTCGTTTCCTTGCTATCTCTGACGAAATGCGCCGATGCCGGGGGGCAGTCCGCGAAAGCCTCGAACATCGAGCCGGAGAGAAGCGTACAGAGGCAACGGGAGAAAGGAAGGCGGAGTGAGCTCGGAGACGCGCCTGGAGATGACAGAGATCTCTAAGAGATTCTCGGGCACGGTGGCACTCGACGCTGTCGACTTCGATGTTCGTCAGGGCGAAATCCATGCCTTGTTGGGGCAGAACGGTGCCGGGAAGTCCACGCTCATCAAGATCTTGGCCGGAATCTACCAGCCGGACCTCGGTCGAATCCGATTCGAGGGACGTGACACGCGAATTCCCTCACCCCACGAATCTCACCTCCTCGGCATGCGGTTTATCCATCAGGAGCTGAACCTGGTCCCCTGGTTCAACGTCGCCGAGAACATCGCTCTGGGCGAAGCTTATCCGCGGCGCCTGGGCCTGATCGACTGGAGGACCCTGCATCGCCGCGCCGAAGAGGTTCTGAAGCGGTTCCAGATCGATATCTCGCCGCGCGCTCCTATCCAGGGGCTGTCCGTGGGGCGCCAATGGCTCGTTGCCATCGCCAGGGCCTTGTACTCCGAAGGCACCCTGCTCGTCATGGATGAGCCTACAGCGTCCCTCAGCAAGCGCGAGGTCACGGATCTGCTCAGCTTTGTTTCCTCACTCCGCCAGCACGGCACGAGCGTGATCTACGTGTCGCACAGGCTTGAAGAGGTCTTGGAGGTCGCACAGAGGGTTACGGTTCTCCGCGACGGAAAGAGGGTGACGACGTGCGACGCCTGCGGCTTGGACGTTTCAGCGCTGACGCAACACATGACGGGACTCCGTGACGCTCCCCAGTTGGACTGGTCCGCTTCCGCCCCGGCAGTCGAATCAGCGCTCCAGTTCGACGATGTCAGCGTTGCCGATCGAGTTCATCGTGTCTCGTTTGCGGTCCCCCGCGGGCAGGTTGTTGGGCTCACGGGCCTGATCGGAGCGGGCAAGACGGAACTGGGTAGCGCAGCGTTCGGCCTGATTCCGCACCAGGGGACTATCCGAGTCGATGACCGCTCGACCAAAATCGGCACGCCGCACGCGGCGATCAGGAACAAGCTGGCCTTCGTCCCAGAAGAACGCCGGCGCCAGGGCCTGGTTCTCGACATGTCGCTTCGCGAAAACATGACGCTTCCATACATCCGTGCTTTCCGTCGCCTTGCGACGCCGCTTCTGGACACGCGTGCAGAGCGGAGTATGACGCGAAGCATGATCGAGAAGCTCTCGATTCGGGCCGAGGGAACGGAGATGCAGGTTCGCTACTTGAGCGGCGGAAACCAGCAGAAAGTGGTACTCGGGCGGTGGCTGTACCGGAAGCATGCCGCGATGATCCTCGATGAACCCACGCGCGGCATCGATGTCGGAGCTCGTCAGGAGATCTTCAGGCTCGTGCGAGGCCTTGCTCGTGACGGCGTCGGGATTCTCTATATCTCCTCGGACATCGAGGAGATCATGAAGGTCGCGGATCGGATCCTGATCCTGAGACACGGTCGGCTTGTCGGTGACCTGCCGCGCGAAGAGACGACGACCCAGGAGGTGCTGGAGTACTGCTATGGGCAGAAGGAACGATAGGCTGCTCTTCTTGAAGCGTGCCGAGCGAGAGCCGAGCACGCGGAGTCTTCGAATCCGCGGCTCCTTCGCCCGCTACGGAGCCATCCTTGGGCTCCTTGTGATGCTGGCCGTGTTCTCCGGTCTCAGGCCGAGCGTCTTCCCGACGTATCGAAACGCGTTGAGCGTGCTGAACCAGATCTCGCTGCTAGGGATCATCGCCGGCGGGGTTACAGCGGTTCTAGTCATGGGGGACTTCGACCTCTCGATAGGTGCTCATGCGACGTTCGCCGGCCTCCTGGTCGCGGGACTCTTCCCCATCATGCACCCCGCTCTCGCAATTGGAATCACCCTGCTGTGCAGCCTGGCGATCGGCCTGATCAACGGATTCATGGTG
>Ga0209079_10000225_pt1 | contig 25032 bp, 20 predicted proteins | sample PPLLaktember2015_2_FD_187259 | JGI IMG/M metagenome (GOLD analysis project Ga0209079, IMG submission 187259) | Freshwater sediment microbial communities from Prairie Pothole Lake near Jamestown, North Dakota, USA - PPLs Lake P7 Core (6) Depth... | ecosystem: Environmental > Aquatic > Freshwater... | reverse complement strand
TCGCAATTGTAGGAGGTATTCTTATGGAACTGAAATATGTACCAACCACGTGTCCGTATTGTGGAACCGGGTGTGGCATGAACCTTGTTGTCAAGGACAAGAAGGTCGTAGGCGTCGCACCATGGCACCGCAATCCGGTCAATGATGGCAAGCTCTGCCCGAAGGGCAACTATGCCTGGGAGTTTGTCAACAGCCCGGACCGCCTGACAACGCCGCTCATCAAGAAGGACGGCAAGTTTGTCGAGGCGTCCTGGGACGAAGCGTACAAACTGATAGCATCCAAGTTCAAGTCGTACAAGGGTGAGGAGATGGCGTGCCTCTCGTCAGCCCGTGTCTCCAACGAGGAGAACTACCTGATGCAGAAGTTCGCCCGGGCCGTTTTAAAGACGCCGAACATCGACCACTGTGCCCGTCTCTGCCATGCGTCGACGGTCGTCGGTCTGGCAGGAGCATTCGGGTCCGGTGCAATGACCCAGTCGATTGCCGATATTGCGGAATCCAAGTGCCTCCTTGTCATCGGCACCAACACGTTCGAGCAGCACCCGCTGATCGGGCGCCGCATTATGCAGGCAAGGATGAAAGGAGCAAAAGTCATCTACGCCGACCCGCGACTCACGCCGACCGGGAAGCAGGCTGACCTGCACCTGCAGTTCTACTCCGGGACTGACGTTGCGCTCCTGAACTGCTTCATGCACCAGGCCCTCAAGAACGGCTGGGAGGCCAAGGACTTCATCAAGAACCGGACCAAGGATTTCGAGAAGGTCAAAGAGATCGTATCGAAGGACGCCTACAGCCCCGAGAACGTTGCGAAGATCACCGGTGTGCCTGCAAAGGACCTCATCACGGCGGCCGAGTGGTTCTGCAAATCCGGCCAGTCTGCGGTACTGTATTCGATGGGTATCACCCAGCACACGACCGGTGTCGACAACGTCAAGTCGGTCGCCAACCTCCAGATGCTGACCGGCAACCTCGGAAGGCCCGGCACGGGCATCTGTGCACTGCGTGGCCAGAACAACGTGCAGGGCGCCTGCGACATGGGAGCTCTTGCAAACGTGTACTCCGGGTATCAGTCGGTCATCGTCCCCGACATGAAGAAGAAGATGGAGACTGCCTGGGGCTGCGAGATTGCTGAAGGCAAGGTCGGCCTGACCGTTACCAAGTTGATCAATGTGCTTGCAGATGAGCCCGGCAAGGTCAAGGCTGTGTACATCATGGGAGAGAACCCGATGATCTCCGACCCCGACCTCCACCACGTCGAGAAGGGACTTAAGAATGTCGAGTTCATGGTCGTCCAGGATATCTTCCTGACCGAGACCGCCCAACTCGCCCATGTCGTCCTGCCCGGCGCCTGCTTCGCAGAGCGTGACGGCACCCAGACGTCCACCGAACGCCGCGTCCAGAAGTGGAGAAAGGCCCAGGACCCGCCCGGCAAGGCAAAGGCCGACTGGCAGATCATCAGCGAACTTGCGGCCGAGATGGGATTTGCCAAGCAGTTCCCGTATAAGAGCGCAGAAGAGATCTTCACCGAAGTAACAAAAGTCACCCCGTCCTATGGCGGCATGGACTATACCCGTCTCGAGAAGCCCGAGGCACTCTGCTGGCCCTGCCCGACCAAGGAGCACCCGGGGACCCCGATCCTGCACAAGGAGAAGTTTACCCACCCGGACGGTCTGGGCATCTTCACGCCGATCGAGTGGAAGCCCCCGGCAGAAGTTCCGGACAAAGACTACCCGCTGATCCTGACCACCGGTCGCTGCATCTGGCAGTGGCATACCGGCTCAATGACCCGCCGCTCGGAGAGTCTCGAGCGCGAAGAACCCACGGGCTGGGTCGAGATCAATCCCGAGGATGCAAAAGCCCTCGGCGTCAAGGACAAGGAGATGGTCAGGGCAGTCTCCCGCCGGGGCGAGATCAAGATCGGCGCACGGGTCACCAAGGACATCAAGAAAGGCGTCGTCTTCATGCCGTTCCACTACGCGGAATGTGCGGCAAACGTGCTCACCAACAATGCCCTTGACCCTGTTGCAGCGATTCCGGAGTTCAAGGCCTGTGCTGTCAGGATAGAGAAGATTGCGGAGGCGAAGTAACATGGCAAAGAAAGGCGATATGCTTTACGCGTGGACAAACGACGCAGAGATCAAGAAGAAGGCAGAACTCGGCGGTGCCGTGACCGCACTCTGGAAACACGCTCTCGAGTCCAAAATGGTTGATGCGGTCTTTGCGGTACGGAGGGGGGCAGACCTGTACGATGCCCAGCCGGTATTCATCACTGACCCCAAGGAACTTGCCCAGACAGCCGGTTCCCTCCACTGCGGCACCCTTCTTATGGCAAAACTCGTCAAGAAATACCTTGACGGTGCGGCAAACATGAAGATCGGTGTCACGGTCAAGGGCTGTGACATGATGGGATTCTACGAGCTTGCAAAGCGCAAGCAGATCGACCTCGACAACGTCATCATGATCGGTGTCAACTGCGGTGGTTCGGTCAGCCCGACCCTCGCCCGCAAAATGATTGCCGAAAAGTTCGGGGTTGACCCGGACAAGGTCCACAAGGAAGAAATTGACAAAGGCCAGTTCATCATCGAGTACGAAGGCGGACACAAGGGCATCTCCATGGACGAGCTTGAAGAAGCCGGCTATGGCCGCAGGTCCAACTGCCGCCGCTGCAAGCTTAAAATCCCCCGCCAGGCAGATCTCGCCTGCGGTAACTGGGGTGTTATCGGTGAAAAGGCCGGTAAGGCAACCTTTGTGGAAGTCTGCAGCGAGAAGGGTGCCAGCCTTTTGAGCGGTGCGGTAAAATCCGGTATCGTTGTAACCGAGGCAGCTAACCCCAAGGGTCTGGAGATCCGGGGCAAAGTCGAGGGAGCCATGCTCAAACTCGGCGATAAGTGGCGCAAGAAAGACTTCGAGGCTCTTGGCGAAGGCAAGGAGCGGCTGAAGAAGATCATGGCAGAGACATCGCGCTGTATCAAGTGCTATTCCTGTATCGAGGCATGTCCGATCTGCTATTGTGTTGACTGCACGACAAAGAACCCGGCCTATGTGACTCCCGGGCAACTCCCGCCCAACTTCATGTTCCACCTCATCCGGTTCGCCCACATCGCAGACTCCTGCGTGAATTGCGGCCAGTGCGAGGAACTCTGCCCGGCAGAAATCCCGAATGCTCTCTTCATGCACGCCCAGCAGGTCGAACTCGAAAAGATGTTCGGCCATGTGCCCGGTGTCAGCATGGAACTTCCGCTTATGGCTATGGTCGAGGAGAAAGAGGAGCGCGGACGCCTGCACAACACCGGCAGCGATATGATCTACGAGAACGTGTTCAACCCGGTTCCTAAATAATACTATACATTTTTTTCTTTTTTTCCTGAGGTGCAGGTAATATCAGCTGGACTGAAGATCCAGTAGCGAAGGGGCGTGTTGAAATTCCTCGAGTATATTATTTTTCGACAGACTGCGGATCATTCCTGTTTGTGAAATGTCATACCCGCCGGTTTTTTCTAGCAATAATCTGTATGTCGGCGATCTGATCAGAGAAATCAGCGTGCATATACGGGGGTCATTGAGTACAGAACGCTTCACGGCAAGTTCGTAGTCTTCGTTCGCAATCGGCACGAACTGAAGTCCGTAGGCTTCCGCTACACTCGATGTACAGACACCGGCATCGGCAAATCCGTTGTGGATAGCTGCGGCAACAGCCTGGGGGCCATTCACCTCATGAAGATACCCATCAATCCGTGATGGTTCTATGCCCCGCGAACTGAGTAGTGCGTCAAAAACCAGGCGGGTCGGTGTACCTTTTCGCGTATTGATGAACCGGACTTTGAACAGATCCTCTAAGACAAGACCATTTCGGGATGCAATACCCTGTTCGATTGTGGCAATATGGATAAAAGCGACATCCTGTGCCGGCAGGTGCTGCATCAGGAACCGGCATTCTGGTAGTAACGATAATGCTGGCAGGTCCATCGGAGCTGCATGACATGCATTACGCTTGAGTGCAAGGAGTGCACCAATATTCCCCACATTGCTTGCATGGATAAATAATCCCTCATCATGGACAAGATTGGCAAGTTCTTCTATTGCGGGGTCTAATGATCCCGAGAAGATAAGGGTTCGTTCTATGCTCCCCGGATCGGTGGTCAGGAAGATGTCAAGTTCACTTTCAGCTTCGTAGCCCTCCAGCGAAGCCGGGATATGCGCATACCCGTTGGCTTTTACCGTTGCCATCTGGACTCCATGACCCCGGTGATGGCGAATCCCCCATAAGGTTGATCCAATGCGCCCTACAAAGACCGGAATGAATACATCGAATCCGAGTTCAGAATTAAGTGGTTGGGACAACCTGACCCGGACCGGATACCGTAAAGCCGGTGCAAAACCCCACGATTCAAGCAGCGGTGCAGCAAACTCCCGAAGGATTGTCTGGGCAGCCAGCGGGTAACCGGGGAGTCCGAGCACCGGTTTTCCCTCTATCCTCCCCAGCATCACCGGCTTTCCGGGTAGGACTGCAACCCCATGAAAGAGCAACTCACCCAGCGAACTGATAACTCTCGCAGTAAAGTCACGAGTCCCGGCTGATGAACCGGCGGATATGATTACCAGATCATTTGATCTGATTGCTGAACCGAGCGCATCAGCAATTAATTCCGGATCATCGGGCACAATCGGGAACCTGGTACATTCGGCTCCCATAGAACTCAGAAATACCTGTGCCATGATGGTATTGCTTTCTACTACCTGTCCAGGCTTCGGGCGCACACCGAGAGGGACCAGCTCGCTTCCCGTTGGAATGATGCCGACCTGCACAGCCTTTACTTCAACATGGGTGATTCCATATGTTGCAAGTGCGCCGATGTCAAAAGCCCGGATAAGATGACCCCGGGGAAGCACCAGACGTTTCTCTCTGATATCTTCCCCTGCATGACGGATGTACTGCGATGGAGCTGTAGATTTACGGATCTGGAATTTGTCTCCGGTTTCCCACGTATCTTCAATCATGATGACAGCATCGAACTCCGGAGGTACAATGTTGCCGGTATTTACCCGTGCGAAGCGATCAAGCGTGACAGGTGTCCGATCACCTGCACCGACCGTGTCCCGGCTACGGACCGCAATGCCGTCCATCGCAGAAATGTTCACTTCAGGAACAGCATATTTTGAATATACGGGTTTGGCAACGACACGACCGACTGCCTGTAGAATCGGAATTTTTTCAGTATGGCCCGGATCGGAAAAAGAATCCTTCAGGATTGAAAGTGCCTGATCCAGTGGAGTAAGTGTGAGGTACCGGTTTACCATGCGAGTTCACGATTCATCTTTATGAGGTGAAAATCCTTAAACATATATTGGTTATTCCTCATTAAACAATTATTCATTAACATAGTTATTTTATTAATGATAACTGTCCGAGTGAAGGGTCGAAACGGGAGGCAGGTCACCCAAACCTTGCGGTGAATGCCCTGCCCTGTCTATCGTGAACGATCAACTGATAAAATTTTGATAGCCTTACAGAGAGATGAAAAAGGCATAAGGAATTCAGTCTAACCTGCATAAGGAGTAATAATGAAAGGTTTGTCCCTTGGTCTGGAAGAAGCGCTCAGTATAACCCTTGAACGCATTAAGCCTCTGGCAGTGGAAAAAATTGAACTGGCCGAAAGTACTGACCATGTTGCTGCATCGGATCTCTATGCTCTTGTAGATGCCCCGTCAATGGATTCTTCCTTAAAAGACGGATATGCGGTATTATCTCATGAAGTAGCGGATGCAACACCGGAAATGCCTGTACGCCTGAAGCTGATCGGTCTTCTGGCAGCAGGTGGGGACAAGGACATTGAACTGAAGTCGGGAACGACGGTCCGGGTTTTGACCGGTGCCCGGATCCCTGCAGGAGCCGATGCTGTTGTGTCCGAAGAATTCACAAAACCGGAAGGCACTGATGTACTGGTCATGAATTTTGCCGAACCCGGGCGGAATATTCTGCCCCGAGGGAGCGATGTGGAATCCCGGAAACGTATCATAAAGCAAGGCCAACAGATATCTCCGGGAATTATCGGTTTCATCGCTGCGGCCGGGCTCAGCAAGGTTCCTGTTTTTAAAAATCCGACCGTAGCCATCATAGGTACCGGTGATGAGATTGTTGCACCAGGAGAGCCTTTTGCAGAGGGCAAGTTATACGCCAGCAATATTATGACTATCAATGCATGGTGTAAAAGGTACAGGATGAAGACGGTACTGACCGTTATACCCGATGACTTTGATTCCCTTACAACCACGTTGAAAACAATGTCTGCAGATGCAGATGCTCTGATAACCAGCGGAGGAGCATGGACAGGTGACCGTGACCTGGTAGTGCAGGTGCTTGAAGGACTTGGATGGCAGCAATACTTTCACCGGATCCGCATAGGTCCGGGCAAGGCTGTCGGATTTGGTATACTGGACGGGAAACCAGTCTTCATTCTGCCCGGCGGACCATCTTCGAACCTGATGGGATTCCTGCAGATTGCCCTGCCCGGTCTACTTACCCTCGCCGGTCAAGCAAATCCCAACCTCCCCAGGATCAATGCCCGTCTTGCCGCTGATCTGAAGGGTCGTCAACGTGACTGGACCCATTTTTTCTTTGGGAGACTTGAAGAAGAGGGGGGAGTTCCGGTTTTTCATCCGTTAAAAGGCAGCAGCCGTTTGCGAGACATCGCTGAGGCTGAGGCAATAGCCTGCATACCCGAAGACCAGGAATGTCTTTTAAAAGGGTCAGTGATTTCAGTTCAGGTGCTGAAATAACCGGCATTTCTCAAGTTACTTCGTTTGAGTGATAGTATGCCCAAGAGGGATGAATCCTCATGTTCTCTTGATGTTGTGATTGAAAAGAAATGGTAAACAGATTGAAAGGAGGATGTCCGTATCCCTCCCTGTCTTGTCAGATTCAGCATTAACAATGTGCAGGGTGTAGGAGGTTAGAACCTGTCCTGAACACGTACGGACAATGCACCCAAGAAGGGCAGAGTACATTTTACCTTCTATTAATAAAATAATTATGTTAATCAAATATAGTTATTTTTTGAGGTGCAGGAAAACAACTATTCTGGCTGTATTATTCCTCATGATAACCAGGAAGGGAGCCTGCATTCATCTGCTCAAGGTCTTCCAGTTTATTGATATTGGTGAACGTCTTCAACGTCGGATCGAATTGCCTGAGCTCTTCGACCGATACATAGCGGGTGTTTATGCTGCGGATCATCGGGCGAAGGGAATAGGACTTGTGATCCTCAAGGTACTTTAAAAGAACAGGCCGCCGGTATACTGCATGCAGGGGCTCGATCATTTCAAAATTCCAGCTGGGAACCACGGCATCCGCGTTTCCTATGGCATCGAAAAGATAGCGCACTACTCCCGCATCGATACAAGGCATATCACACGCGGAGACAAACAGCATGTCACCGTGTGCTGCCAGCGCCCCTGCGTGCAGTCCGCCGATCGGACCGATGCCCCGGCGGATGTCGGTAATGCAGCGGACACCGTCCAGGTGGCAGAACCGTTTGCACTGTTCGGGATCCTTCGCCACGAGTATGATCTCGTCAACGACCTGCTCAAGGGTATCAATGAGCCGCTCAATAAAGGTCCTGCCCTCGTAGATAAAGAAGTACTTCTCCTTTCCATCAGCACGGCGGGCTTCCCCTCCTACGAGAATAACCGCTGATCGACTGACCATCCTCACATGTTCCTCCCCGTTCTTTAATAAACCCGTGGAATTCCTGAATGTTGGTAATTAAATGGATGGCAATCCCAATTGTAGTTTTCTCGTTTTTTACACTTTAATATGAACAACTCAATTCCACGATCATGACGACTGGTAATGACCGCTATTAGCATTCGTGGTAATGATTCAATAGAAAATGCAAACAGGGATAGCTTAAATGTAGAGAAACACACCAGCTCTGCAGATATTCTGTAAAAAGATCGTTTTATCGGGTGAAGCCATAAAAACTATACGACAATGTCCTCTGTATTCCAGGATCCTGCCCCCTATCCCGGTTGGGAGCGTCGCATATACTGGCTTTCCCGCCCAATAACCAATGATGATCTTAAGACATTTTTGGGAAACGAGGATCTGTATGTACGGGACACGGCAGCTGGGCCAATACAGATCATTCACAAATACGGCCTTCTTGAGATTCAATCTCTCATCGGCGAACAATGTATCGAGGTCTGGTTCAACCCGGACAAAGGAGCCTATCCCTCGGAATATCTGGATGCCCTGTTATCGACCAGGTTTAATTAGGGCCCGGTATCCTGAAATACATAAAAAAACGTTATTCATTAATCCCTCCCCTTACTTCGGATGCCTTCATAACCGCATAGATCTCCAACCCTTCTTTCAGTATCAGAGTTTCTGCAGAAAGGGTAGCAATCGATGAAACAATCTGGATCGCCTCCACCGAATAGTAATGACAACTTTCGTGTTAACTGAACCTTTCTCGATCATCTCCACGATCCCCGGAATCTTGTTTCGTGCGCTGATCTTCAAGGGCTTCACTGCATTTAATTATTATTCTGGTTTGGTAATCGATACTCGAAGGATGAGATAGTGATTGGATTTCGTAGAGTAATTTTTGGGGAATTTCAAACCTATATGGAATTTCTATCTATGAATGCCTGTCATGTACTATTCTCTCTCACCCACCTATCTCGCAGAATTATTGGTCAGCTCCATGTTGGCAATTGCATCTTTCAGCCGGCATGATTGAAGGATGTCCCTCCCAGTGTCTGACACCCTGACGAAGCAGGCACACCCGGTCACCTATGCCGAGAGCATCGGCAACCCGGTGTGTTACCACGAGACAAGGGATCTGAAGATCAGAAACGCACATGCGGACTGCCTCCTGCACAGATTGTCTGCTTTCTGTATCGAGTGCAGTGAATGGTTCATCGAGCATCAGGAGCTCTGGTTCGATGGCAAGTGCACGTGCAAGGGCTACTTTCTGCTTCTGCCCGCCAGACAGGTTACCGGCTTTCACGTGCGCCAGTTCCTCATTATTCATAACCATTAACCAGTGCTTCACCTTATTGACAGCCAGATCTTTAGGCTTGTGCCTGGCCTTTAACCAAAGGCAATGTTCTCTCGTATCGTATAGTGGAGGAAGACAGACAGGTTCTGTAAAACGTAACCGATAGTGCGATCTTCGCCCGTGAGGTTGACCGCGTTTGCCACCGTTGGCTGTCCTGTGAATATCAAACCTTGTAACCCGGTCAATTTAACAACTTTTTTATTTTACTTTCACTTATTGTTAAATATGAATGGTAAACCTGTCGGAGTTATACTCATGGTCCTCATTGCAGGAGCACTCCTCATCGCAGGCTGCACGTCCACCCAGCCGGGGAGCATACCGGCCAGCACCGTTGCGATAACACCTACTCCAGGGCCTTCACAGGATAATATCCTCGTGTTTGCTGGCGCTGGACTCAAAGCCCCGATGCAGGAGATCGGGCAGGAGTTCACCCGGAAATTCGGGATTGAAGTCCAGTACACTTATGGTGGTAGCGGAATGCTCATTTCCCAGATGAACCTGACAAAAAAAGGTGACGTCTTTATCCCGGGCTCCACGGTTGAATTCAGCACCGCACAAAGCCAGGGTCTTGTCGATACATCCCAGCTGATTGCGTATCATGTACCGGTTATCGCGGTGCAGAAAGGAAATCCGAGGAACATTATAACAATCCAGGATTTTGAAAAGCCCGGCCTGAAAGTCGCTCTCGGTGATGCAAACGCTACGGCCATCGGTAAAGCCGGAATAAAAATGTTCAGGAAATACAACATCACTGAAGCAGTTGAGAAAAATGTCATCACCCGCACACCAACCATCAACGAACTCACGGTTATCATGAACCTCGGGCAGGCAGATGCTGCTCTTCTGACGCTTGACCAGATCAACCCGGATACCATGGAGGCCATTTCGATTCCGGCCAGTGATAATGTCGTACTGATTGTTCCAATCGGGCTGACAAGCTTTACGAAAAATCCGGAGAATGCCCAGAAGTTTGCAGACTTCGTTGCATCAGATGCTGGAAAAGCGATCTTTGTAAAGCATGGGTTCCCGTCCTATCCCAACCAGACCTATGCAAGTGTCAATCTACGATAAAAAATTCCCAAACAAGTGATTTACCATGATGGATTTTATACCAATTGGCATCGCCCATTCTCCATTCAGGAATGCCGGGGCCCCCCCGTTCCAGAGCACCTTCTCGCATGCAGAGGGAATAATTGAGATCTTCCCGGAATATCAGGAAGGGCTCATGAGTATCGAAGGTTTCTCCCACCTTATCCTCCTCTCTCATTTTAACCGTGCAGATCGGCGTGCGCTGACTGAAGTGCCATTATCGGACGGGGATAGACTCCATGGCATTTTTGCCTGTCGTCATTACAATCGCCCCAACCCGATCGGGATCTCCTATGTCGCCCTCAATGGAGTCGATGGAGGGACACTCCGTGTATCCGGTCTGGATCTTCTTGAGGGGACTCCTATCCTGGATATCAAACCGTATGTGCCAGCATTTGATAGTATCCCCAATGCTGTCCCTGGCTGGGTATCTGCGCAACATATCGAACGGATACGCGAGACAAGCATTCGCGCCCAACAGGAGATCATAAAAAACCATCAGCACCCGTAAGTTCAGGATAATGGCTTATGCGAAGGTTCACCCTCACCCTCACATACCTGTTTTTTTTTAGCATCAGCGCAATCCTCCTCGGCATGATTTTTTATTCCCCGTTACCTGTTCTAGCTTCAAGCCTGGCGAATCCGGAGATCCGGTTCGCGATCATGCTCAGTCTTGTTACGAGCATGATATCCACCATCATCTGCATTGTGGTAGCCATCCCGGTTGCTTATGCCCTCGCCCGCTACCAGTTTTGTGGAAAACGGATTGCTAACATTGCGCTGACCCTTCCCCTCACGCTTCCGCCGCTCGTTGCCGGCGTTGCCCTCCTCCTCTTCTTCGGCACAACGCCGTGGGGGAAGGTGCTGGAGGACGCTGGATTTGTCGTAATTTTCACACCGCTTGGCATTATTGTCGCGGAGGTGTTCGTGAATATCCCCTATATGATCCGGATTTTGCGATCTGCCTTCTCTACGATTAATCCTCGGTATGAATACGTGGCAAAGACACTCGGATGCACAGACACCAGTGCATTTTTTCAGGTCACCCTGCCGATGGCACGCCACGGTCTCCTTGCCGGAACGGTGATCACATGGTCAAAGGCCATGGGGGAATTCGGGGCCGTGCTGATGGTTGCCGGAGCAACGACAATGCGGACTGAGACGCTGCCGATTGCACTGTACCTCAATATTTCAACCGGGGACCTGAATCTTGCAATTGCTGCCGCAACGATCCTTATCCTGATATCGCTCATCACCCTTTGTGCGGTGGAATACTTCGATCGGGTCGTGCATGTTTTTTAGGAGGCAAAAGTGTCTGTGCTGCGCATTGAATCCCTATCCATCACGCTGGGTGAATTCTCGGTAGAAGACGTATCGCTTGAAATAGGGTCCAATGAATATTTTATCATTCTTGGTCCGACAGGAGCGGGGAAAACCGTTCTGCTGGAGACCATTGCCGGAATTTACACCCCGGATAAAGGGAGAATATTCCTTGGCGACCGGGAGATTACGTCAACAGAACTGCGCTCCAGGAATATCGGGATGGTGTATCAGGACTATATGCTTTTTCCCCATCTCACGGTCAGGGATAATATCGCATTTGGGTTGCGCCAGAGAAAAATCCCCCTGGACGAACAACATGCGATGGTGGAAAAAATGTGCACCCTGCTGGAAATCCAACACCTCGCCGAGAGGTATCCGGGTTCGTTGAGTGGGGGGGAGCAGCAACGTGTTGCTCTTGCACGGGCTCTTGTCCTTGAGCCGGAAATCCTGCTTCTCGACGAACCTATGAGCGCTCTCGACCGTCGCACACGGGAACGGATGCGCATGGAACTTTCCCGGATCCAGCGGCTCACCGGTACTACCATCATCCAGATTACTCATCATTTTGATGATGTTTTTGCACTCGCCGACCGGATAGCTATTATGCAAGACGGACGGATTGTCCAGATTGGGGAAACCTCTGAGGTATTCCTCCATCCCTCCGACACCTTTGTTGCAGAATTTCTTGGTATAGGTAATATTATAAGGGGGAGTTCGTCAAAAACCGGGAATATCGCCCAAATCGCTACCGGTAGAGGCCCGGTATTTTATGCAGCTTCCACTATTTTTGGGGAAGTGGTAGCCACCCTGCATGCTGAGGATGTGATCCTGTCTCTGGAACCATTTGCATCCAGCGCCCGTAACTGTCTTTTTGGAACTGTTTCAGAGGTTATTCCCTTCGGCAGCATGATCAGGGTAATTCTTGACGTCGGCTTCCCGCTTACGGCACTTCTCACCCGGGAGAGCTGCCATGATCTCCACCTTGAACAAGGAAGCAGGGTATATGCAACATTCAAAGCTTCAGCAGTGCATGTGATTCCTATCAATCAGCAATAAAAAAAATTGGGGGACTTTCTTATCAGTATCTGCGTATAAATTTTTGTTTGATATTTTGGAGGAGGCTATGTGCCTGAATACCAGATGTGCGATGTACGCATGGTGAAACCATGTTAATACGTATGCGAAACCATATCCCGGGGACCGTGAAGATGATCAAGAAAAGCCCGGTGAGCACGGAAGTCGTTATCTCTATTGCTGGCGGCAATGAGATTGTCTCATCCATTACCATCCATTCTGCAGAAAAACTGGATCTGCGGGAAGGATCAAAGGTCTACTCGATTGTGAAGGCATCCGAAGTGATGACTGGGATCGATTAACATCCATTTTTCTTAAAATTTTTCCCTCCTCATTAAACCGGGTCATGAGAAGGGCATCCATCTGTTCGGATGAATACGACTTCTTTTCAGGATTATACCCTACTTCGATCTCAGATTCCTTGGAGATACAATTGATTTCAAGACGACCAAATTTGTGAATTATATGTTTTATTCCTAAAGGTGTGCCGAGAGTAGAGAGTTTTTCGTTTCCCAAAAATGCCGGATATTATCACACAATACTGGGCCTAAAATCCGGTATCCGCGACACTCCCCTCCAAGGTAGAGTGATCTTGGATTTTGGAAGATAATTGACATGGTTTCATCTGTTACGGTGATATCTGATATTATCCTATCTGGAATTTCAATTCGTACATAGTATTTTTTTAAAACACTTTACGGATATCCCACCAAGACTATTGAAAGTTGTGCAAACATCAACGGAAAGGTAGCGATCATCGTCAAAATGGACTTATTATCCTTTAAGTCTGCCTCATCAATTATCTGGAGATGAGGTCGGTGAGCTTGAATAGCGGGACCGGACGGGTACACAAATCCCCATGCACGGTGAGGCCTTTGTTCAGGCGTGCTACGTCGTAATACGTCATACCTGAGCAATCGAGTCCCCTTAAAATGCCCGGATTGGCAAACAGACGACGATTTGGGATCTCGAAAACGCAACGAAAAATCTCCAGAGGAAGTGGTGCCAACGCGGGACAGAATTGTTCGTATAAATCATTATTTTCCAGGAAAAACTGTTTAAATCAGGAAAAAATCATGCAATTTAGCGGGTTTTCTTTCACCCAAGAACGTGGGACAATTTACAGGCAATCCTCAGGGAGAAACGCTGCCCGGTGCCCGCTGTTGCCCGAAAAATGAGTTTGCCGGGAAGTGGGGTTTAAAATGGATATTTTTGGAAACGGGGGAGATTTTGAGGGATTTTATTGCACCGTTCCATCCTCAGGATAGCATTATGCCATTATCAGGAAGGGGAATATCATTACCTGTGAGCTTTGTTTAAACAGAAATATATCCTCTTTTTCACATACAGTACCAGGACACATTCATGACCATCCTCATCAGCCTCGATGATACAGACACCCTCAACTCCCGGGGAACAGGCCGTCTTGCCCGTTCAATTGCCGATACCCTTGCAGCAGATTATCCCATTTATGGAGTAACTCGTCACCAGCTCTATGTGCATCCCGACATTCCCTATACCTCGCACAACAGCTGCGCTGTAATTCATCTCGAGACGAATGGCAATGCTGATATGGATAAGATATTCGCCACCACACAGCAGGTGATGCTTGCCGATTTTGTCGAAGGCAGCGATCCCGGCGTAGCTGTAGCACATACAGATCAGGTTGCGCCACCGCTGATCGCGTTTGGTAAGGATGCAAAATGTTCAATCCTGACCCAGGAGAAGGCACGCACGCTGGCAAAAAACCTTAACATCCGGCTTAAAGGACTTGGAGGTACCGAGGATGGTGTAATCGGTGCAATGGCCGGCCTTGGTCTTGCAGTCGAACTGAATGATGGCCGGTTCATACAGCGGGGGAAGATACGAAATGTGCTCGGTCCATGCAGCGTACAACAACTTCGTGCTGCAGGCATCGATGAAGTATGCACCCTTGACGGGCGGACAATTACATCGGGGATTGTGATGAACGAGGAAAACAAATCCCCCAAACCATGCCCGGTTAATGGCAGGGTGATCCTGTTTGTCGAGGATTGTGACGGCATACTGAAAGCAGTCAAACGGGACTGACAACGGTAAAAGACCAGGTCCTGAAAAGTAATTTTTTTATCTTGTCTTTCCGACATTCCATTACCGCAACAAGGCCGTATTTTTCTGAATACCGGAATGAGCGATTTATAGTTGCTATTTTCAAAGGATTGGTAGACTCCCCAGATTATTTCACACCGGGCGTATGGGTATGGCAACTCTTTTGTTAATTATAAATAATTTACTCAATACAAAAATACTATATTTATAACATATTCTCACCAATTCTCACCAGCTGGATCCAGCGTATTTCAGGAGAGGTGGATAGTGCAACGTTTTTCAAGAATGATATTTTTTTCACTTGCTGTCTGTTGCGCGATGGTCGCACTCATTGTAGCAGTGACTGCCGCAACGACAGAGATGCATATTGTCAGATATGCCGCGGATAATGTGACCGTGATGAATGAGACGACAGTGACGTATCAATGGATGGAAGCGAACCTGCCGGTAATGGGAGACGGGGCAACTCATTACTATCACCAGGGGCCGGTTTTTGTTGACGATGCTGACCCTGCCCATGAAGAAGAGCTGCGCTGGAATGCCGCGGAGGATAAAAATGTCCAGGAAAAGGACATGGGAGCTGTCAAAGGCACGGATCTCAAAGACCTCTGCAATCTTGTCGGGAGTATGTCTCCCGGGGATACAGTAAAGATCAGGGCTGCTGACGGCTTTACCAAAACCTTTGCTTACGAAAACGTGTACACGCCCCCGGCACGACAGGGTCCGATGGTGATTACCTGGTATCATGACGTGGACGGGTATGTCCCCGATTACCGCACCGGCATGCGTCTGGTATTTTTTGCTGACAATTCCACCAATCCATGGGGTATCCATGCCTTCGGGAATAATGACTGGAGACAGGCCGCTGCAAGTGAATACTGGTATTATTACCGGCAGGGGGACGAGAAGTATCCGACCACGACCGGTCTCTCAGTTCAGTATGTTTCTGATATTCTGATCTATTCCGGCAGCATACCCCAGGGAGAGCCAGCCCAGACGACCACATCTGCACCAGGTACAACAGCGAAGCAGGCAGGGATTTCACCCGTTGCGATCGCAGGCTCATTGGCAGCCTGCGGATTCCTTGGATATAATCTACAGAAGAAGGGATGACCATGAACTCTGGATCTTATCACCTACGTGATTTTCAAAGACAACCGATGCCTGGAATACGACTGCTCCCGTTCATGATCGCCGCGATCCTGCTCTGCGGGCTGGTGAACGTTGCCTGTGCAGCGCCATCCACAGCGGTCCATATAGTGAAATATGCCGCAGATGGTACAACGGTTCTCAACGAAACGACCGTAACGTACCAGTGGATGGAGGCAAACCTGCCTGTTCAGGGCGATGGGAAAACCCATTACTACCATCAGGGCCCGGTCTTTGTCGATGATAAGGAAGGGCAGTGGGATGTAAACGAAACGACCAATTTCAAGGATGAAGGGTCTGTCAAAGGGACGGATGTAAAAGATCTCTGCAACCTTGTCGGGGGAATGAATGTCGGTGACGAGGTGATGATCAAAGCACCGGATGGGTACCATATTGAGTTCAGGTACGAGAACGTCTACAACCCGCTGACCAGGCAGGGTCCGATTGTGGTCTGCTGGTATAACGGGGAGGAGACGAGTGTTGGGGAGCGACAGGGAGTGGGGTACCCTCCGGCTTATTTCACGGGTATGCGCCTTGTCTTCTTTGCCGATACCTCTGTGAACAGCGAGGGAAAACATGTCTTTGGCAATAATGACATGCGGACCGTGATGCCACCGGAGACGATCCACCTGTTCGATGACCTGTACCCGTCAACCAGCGGCTATACCGTCAAGTGGATCGATGAGGTCAAGGTATACACCGGGGGCTACCATGGCACGAAGGGAGTCCTCGCAAAATCCCTGGAAGATACACCGAAAAGTCCGGTAACGATAACCCCGAAGGGCCCGCTCCTGCCATTCACCTGTATCGGCGGGATCATTATCATCGTCCTGCTCACGGGGAGGCGTTTGTTATGATGCACACTGCACACGCGATCTTCATACTGCTGGTCATATTCTGTTGTTGTGCAGGATGCGCCGGCACAGCAACGACTTCTTCTTCACCCGTAGTGACAACTGCAGGTGAGGACTATAGCAGCTGGAACCTGACCGTCAACGGAACGACACGGCAGGTATATTCTCTTGCCAAGTTGCGGGCACTCCCGGCAACCACCGGCAATGGTTTTGCGGTTTCCACCGTAGGGATCAAATACGGACCCTATATCTGCAAGGGAGTCCTGCTCACCGATCTCCTTGCACCAGCCGGCGGGATATCACCGGGGGACCAGGTCTGGATCTCGGCACCTGATGGCTATCTCTGGGTCTTTGACTACGACCAGGTTCAGGGAAACGGGTTCATCACGTTCAATGAAAGTCTCAAGGAGATCCCATCACCGCTCCTCAGGATCCTGCTGATGTACGACCAGGACGGAAAACCACTCGACTACAATGAAGGCGCACCGCTGCGGGTCGCGATCATTACCGATAAAAAAGGCGTAGTAACGGAAGGCAGCGCCTGGGTCAAATGGGTGGACAAAATCGAGATTAAAAAGGCTTGACAATGCACATCTCCCTCTATCTCCATTCTGATCCGAATAAACAACATTTGCATGGGATCAGACTGATCCCGGTCATGATAGCGGTGATCCTGCTATTCGGGCTCATGAATGCTGTCTCTGCAGCACCGACGACTGCGGTCCATGTGGTGAAATATGCCGCTGACGGAACAACGGTCCTCAACGAAACGACCGTAACGTACCAATGGATGGAAAACCACCTTCCGGTGCAGGGCGATGGCAGAACCCATTACTACCACCAGGGGCCGGTCTTTGCCGATGAAAAGGAAGCACAGTGGGACGTCAATGAGACCACGAACTTCAAGGATATGGGAGCGGTTAAGGGGACTGCGGTCAGGGATCTCTGTGATCTGGTTGGCGGGATGTCACCGGGTGATGAAGTCATGGTGAAAGCGGGTGACGGGTATCACGTGGAATTCCCGTATGAGAATATCTATTCACCAGACCCCCGCCTGGGATCAATCACGATCTGCTGGTTCAACGGGGAGGAATCGGCCACGGGTGAGCGGCAGGGCACCGGCTCGCCCCCCGGGTACCACACGGGAATGCGGCTGGTAATCCTTGCCGATAATTCCACAAACAGTGCGGGAAAGCACGTTTTCGGGAACCAGGATATGCGGGAGATCATGCCCGCAGAAATGATTCATCTTTTTGACAACCTCTACCCGTCGACCAGCGGATATGCGGTGATGTGGGTGGATGAGGTCCGGATTTACCCGGGTGGGTGCAGTCAAGGAAAGGATGCACTGCCAAAATCCTACGAATCCAAGATGGATGAGACCTATCCCGCCCCACCGATTACCCGCGCAGGACTTCCGGTACACCTGTCCTTTCTGGGGTGCGCACTTCCGGGCGGATTGCCAACGGCAACCGGATCGGACCCGGTTGAAGAGAACTGGCAGATCACCGTGGAGGGAAGCCGTGAGCGCATCCTTACCCTTGACGATTTGAGGAAATTGCCTGCTGTTACCGGGTATGGCTCCATGATATCCACGACAGGTGTGCGGTTTGGGCCGTATCTCTGTACCGGTGTCGACCTCCGTCACCTTGTCGTCCTGGCCGGGGGAATAATTCCGGATCACCGCATCCGGATCTCTGCACGGGATGGTTACCAGTGGGAGTTTGAAACCGACCAGCTGGAAGGTCAGGGGTTTGTGACGCTCGGCGCAGACTTACGGGAACGGGTGTCCCCGCCACTCCGGCTTGTCCTCGTGTATGAACAGGATAAAAGACCGGTCCCGTATAATGACGGGGGGCCGTTCCGGATCGCTATCGTATCAGACGATTCCGGCATTATCACCGAGGGCAGTTTCTGGGTAAAATGGGTAGACCGGATCGAGATACAGTGAGTTGACCATGCCCCCAAAAAAGTTCCTGTTGGTTGCCGTTATGCTCATCTGGATGCTCAGCTGGAGTGCGGGCTGCACCACCCGGGAAACAGGTCATGAACAGATCGTCCTTAAGGTAGTACCGGCAGGCAGCCTCCTCCAGCCGTTTGATGAGGTGGAGAAAGCGTTCGAGGCACAGCACCCCGGTGTCGATGTAGAGGTCGAAGGGCACGGCAGCATCCAGGCGATCCGCCAGGTCACCGATCTCCATCGGCCAATCGATGTTGTTGCAGTTGCTGATGAGTCCCTGATCCCGGACCTCATGTTCCGGAACGATCCGGTGACCGGTACAAATTTCACCGATGCCTACACGCCGTTTGCAACAAATGCCATGGTCATCGCATTTACGAATAAGAGTAAGTATGCAGATGAGATTACGCAGGAGAACTGGTTCCAGGTTCTCTCACGCCCCGATGTGCGAGTGGGGATCTCCAACCCGATGCTTGATGCAGCCGGCTACCGCTCGATCATGGTCACTCTGCTCGCAGATACATATTACCGGAACGCTACGCTCTTTCCAGCCCTAATCGGCAATCATTTCACACCGCCGCTTACGGTTCAGGAAATTAACGGTATAGCAACAATCAGCCTGCCGGAAGTGCTGCGCCCATCAGATGAGAAACTCGTGATCCGGGACGGGAGCATCTTTGTCCTCTCCCACCTCGAGGCCGGGGGCATCGATTACGCGTTTGAATATCAAAGCGTGGCTGAAGGGCATGATCTCAGGTGGATAAGTCTGCCCCCTGAAATCGATTTGAGCTCGCCAGACCATGCAGATGGATACGGGAAAGTAAAGGTTGTTCTCGGGTTCCAGCGGTTCAGTGCGATAGGCCAGGACAGGACAGGCCAGCCGATTGTGTATGCTGTCACCATACCGAATAGTGCACCAAACCGGGAACTTGCGAAGGAGTTTTCCGATCTTGTTGTCCGGATGGCGAGGATTGGGGGGAAGGGGTGGCCGGCACCGCTGGACTGATCCGGGTGTTCCACTACATAGGAGAATGGGAGAAGATCATGGCAACACAGAAAAGGTATGACCCATGCATGATCGCGTTCTGGCTGATCGGGAGTGTCATACTCCTCATTACGCTCCTCGCTCTGCTCGCCATTGCCGTGCCGGAACTGTCCGATCTCTCGCACTTAGCCTCAGTGGCAACAGAGTCCGGTGTGATTGAAGCGATCCTCCTGACAATTGTTGCAGCACTGGTAGCGGTGGTCTTCCTTCTCATCTTCTGCACTCCTCTTGCATATGTGCTGGCCCGGAGCACCTCCCGCTGGAAAGGAATCGTGGAGAACCTCGTCGACATCCCGCTTGTTCTTCCGCACACCGTTGCCGGGCTGATGGTGTACCTCCTCTTCATGTCCCGCGGTCCTGTCGGGGCTCCCTTCAGAAGCGTGGGTATTGTATTTGAGGACGCATTCTTCGGCATTGTGGTTGCGATGATTTTCGTCGCATCACCCTATTATATCAACGCTGTAAGAGAAGGATTTGAAAAAGTCCCGGTCCATCTCGAAAATGTTGCCCGGACCCTTGGGGCTTCGCGGTTCCATGCCTTCCAGAGTATCACGCTGCCCCTGTCAACCCGCCACCTGCTCTCCGGTTCATTCCTTGCCTGGGGCCGTGCGGTCGGTGAATTTGCGGCTGTCGTCATGATTGCCTATTTCCCGATGGTCGTGTCCACGCTCATCTACCAGCGGTTCACCACCGGTGGGCTTGCTGAGAGCCGGAGTGTTGCATTCATCATGATCATTATCTGCATCGCGGTGTTTATCGTGTTCCGTTGGATCACCCGGGCTGCGGGGAGGCATGACCATGATCGAGCTTGAGCAGGTGTCGCTCGTGTTGGGGGAATTTAATCTTCGCGATGTCAATCTGCGAATCAGCAAAGGGGAATACTATGTCCTGCTCGGCCCGTCCGGCGCCGGAAAGACCGTGCTGCTCGAAGTGATCGCCGGTCTCCGGGCAGCAGACAACGGCACGGTCACCATCAACCAACGTGATATGAGTGACGTTCAGCCGGAACATCGCGGGACGGCACTCGTGTACCAGGATTATTCACTCTTTCCGCACATGACCACTGCCGAAAATATCGCATATGGCCTGAAGATCCAGAAAAGACCCTCTCAGGAGATAACTGAACGGGTGGATGCCCTGCTTGCCGATTTCGGGATTTCATCGCTGAAAAACCGGTACCCGGGCTCCCTGAGCGGCGGGGAACAGCAGCGCGTTGCGATTGCCCGTGCCCTTGCCACACATCCCTTGGTCCTATTGTTGGATGAGCCATTCGCGTCCCTGGATCCACGAAGCCGTGATGACTGTATCCGGGTGATGCAGGAGCTGAAGGATACACGATCGGTTACGATTATCCAGGTCAGTCACTCAGGGGATGAGGCGTATGCACTTGGAGACAAAGTTGTTGTTCTGCTCAATGGCAGGGTTGCGCAGTCCGGAACTCCTGACGAGATTTTCTGCCAGCCGATATCAGCGGAAGTCGCACAATTCACCGGCATGGAGAATGTCCTGGCAGGCACAGTGACAAGTGATGGATCCGGCTATTCCAGAATTAGCATCGGATCTGCCGCGATCCTGCTCCCACACACGTACCCGAATGGTGCCAGCATCAGCATCGGGATTCCTGCCGGAAACATCAGAGTAATGCCGGAGCAAACGGTGTCCGATAATCAGGGAGTGAATTGTATCCCCTGCTTTGTGAAGCGGGTAACGTGGGGCAAAGATACTGCGACTCTCAAACTTGAAGGGCAAATCCTCCTTACTGTAGTTATGCGGCGGACAGACGATGACGGGCATATCCCCCGGCAGGGAATGCACGTGTGTGCGGTCTTCAGAAATACAGATGTCCGTGTCCTTTCAGGAGTGTGAATGAATGGCAGAGCGACTACTGACAGCAAAAATGTGGATATTGTTCATGCTTGTAGCTGTCATAATGATTTTCACATGTCCCTCAACTGCCTCATCCTACACTGAAAATCCCGATATTTCCAGTTTTATTACAATACCTCCGATGGGACCAGTTATTTTCGGTACGAACCAGAATTCAACAGTCATCAGTATTGTAACAGGAAGCGATTGCAGTCCGGTGATCAGGTACGCAAATGATTCATATTTTTCCACTTCACAGAACTACAACCATGAATTATCCGGTTACCCTTCTGGAAGAAATCACACGATCGGGATCACTGATCTTGAACCGGCAACAAAATACCACTATCAGGTGAGAGGATGCGGGGTTCAGAATACTGAAAGGACCTTCTCTACCTTTCCGGCCCACGGCTCCTGCACATTCATTGTTTATGGCGATACCCGTGAACAGGCACCACTCTACAACCAGACAGAACGGCACAAGCTTGTAGCCGACCGGATAGCACAGGAGCAGGATGTTCTATTTGTCGTAAATTCCGGAGATCTTGTCTCAAATGGCAGCGATCTGATGGAATGGTCGCGGTTCTTTGATGCAACAGAAATGGTGCGGTCGATGACCACCTACATCGCCATTCCCGGCAACCATGATACAAACAGAATTTTGTTCCGTCAGCTTTTCGGGACGGATAAAACCACTTTTGTTGACTGCGGGGGTACGCGGATTGCGTTGCTTGATTCAACAGATTTGTCTTCCATGACTCTCGAGGATCAGGCAGAGTGGCTCAAATCTTCCCTTCTTAATTATCAAGGTGCAAAAGTCGTTATCCTGCACTACCCCGTGTACAGTTCCGATGAGAAACACTACGGAGGATGGCAGAACATCCAGGAGACACTTGTCCCTGCTTTTAAGGAAACCGGGGTTCAGCTGGTATTTAACAGTCACGTGCATGCATTCGAACAAGTCGAGAGAGACGGAATAACCTATATTACCGAAGCTCGAGGGGGAGCACCTGCCTACCCCTTGAATGTAAACCGAATCCCCGGATCGGTGAGAGCCTTTGAGGATTCCCTCGGATACAGCCGAGTTACCATTGATCAGATTACAGGTATGATCAGGATTGATGTAATCCGGGTAGCGGATGTATCCGGAGATCTTCGCACTGTGACAATGGTGTATCCCGAAGAAACAATCGATGCACGCATCAGAATTTCCTCAGGCAAACCCTTCAACCGGTTTATGGATATTTTTGAACTGGTGTGTTTTCTGAAATATATGAAGGACACAGATACCTGTAATCATCCAAACCAGAATATGGCCACACTTCTACCCTAAATACTTTAGTTTTTTCGTACATCCGGCTTCTGAAAGTTAAAAGCAACCTGATTTAGTACCTATTTCACGATCCTTAATAAAATCCCTTAATGAAATAACTCATCTGTTTTCACCCGATTGTTGAACCAGCTCATTCAATTATTCTACGACTGGGATAAGAACCCTTTACCATTATCGATTCATCCGGCATTGTCAGTTCTAATGCGGATTCCCAGTATTCCTGGAGACTGGAAAGACCCGGAACATTTCTTGAAAATTTTATCTCCGTCGATATGAATGAAGGGTATCAACAAAGCCGAATTCTCCTTAAATTTTTTTAAGGAATTCTCAAAGAAGCGCATACGTATGTGATCAAAAAAACGGGACTTAAAAATTACAGGATATTAAATTTAAGACCATTTAAACAATGAAAAAGTCCCTCATCATTTATCGATACGCAACCACCATTCTGATTTTTATCAGTTAGTAATCCGATAAAGTGAGTCTTCAATAAAAATTTTAAAATAGCTTAACTTTTTTTAGTAATTTAGTATTTTAAAAAAATTTCGGTTTGTATCTGGTAAATCTCATCGGTAATAATTCGATTTGAGAAATAAACGAGCTTTCTTTTCAATGATCGTAAAAAATCGAGTCCGGTGCCTTGCAAAGGTCTGTTTCTTCTGGAGTCAATCAAATGTTAACCTAGTTTAATTAATTTCCATGCAAGGCAACAATTTATAATGCGAATTTTGGATATTATACTGTGCTGGAACGATGATCATTTTTGATTATCTGTTTCCGTGGACTTCTAGTATCAGGGTGATCGGTGATGATTAAAAAATATAAGAATGATATTTCGAGAGCGGTGCTGTTTTGCATCGCCTTGATTATGCTGATTACACCAGCAATGGCGGCATCAACACAAATTCATATCGTAAAGTTAGCTAATGACAATAAAACGATATTGAACGAGACGACAAAAACATACCAATGGCTTGAAGCAAATCTTCCGGTATTCGGAGATGAATCGACTGATTGGTACCTCCAAGGGCCTGTTTTTCCCTCTCTTTCACCTGATCGCTGGGACCCGGCAGAATTGTATAACCTGAAAAACTGGGGACGAAATAAAGGCACGAATGTTGAAGATCTTTGTGACCTTGTTGGTGGAATGAATTCCGGTGAGACGGTAAAAATCTGGGATGGCTCATTTTCAAAGACGTTTCCCTTTGAAAATGTTTACAATCCGGATCCACGACAAGGTCCGATGATTATTTCATGGTGGTATAATGATACGTATGTTCCTTCATTTAGTGATGGAATGCGACTCCTGTTCCTGGCGGATGATCACGTTTACGGCGTTTGGGATATGAACCAGACCCTGCCGGCAGCATACCATTATTTCTTTTATGACGGCGGGTACGCAAATCCGTTTTTCCCGACAACCACCGGACTTTCAGTAAAATATGTAAATGAAATCATAATTTATAGTAATGACCCTGTTCCCGTCCTCACGACTATTACAGTTTCCCCGGCCACTGCGACGGTTGCTATAGGTGAAACCGAGCAGTTCACCGCATCCGGTTTCGACCAGTATGGCGCATCCTATCCGGTCACGGTAACCTGGACGAGTTCGAACACCGGAGTCGGGACCATAACAACTGGTGGTCTTTTCTCGGCTCTCACATCCGGAACCACAACAATCACAGCAACTTCTGGGTCGGTGAGCGGAACTGCAGCGGTCACGGTGCCAGCAGCAGCTCCCGTCCTCACGACTATTACAGTTTCCCCGGCCACTGCGACGGTTGCTATAGGTGAAACCGAGCAGTTCACCGCATCCGGGTTCGACCAGTATGGCGCGTCCTACCCGGTCACGGTAACCTGGACGAGTTCGAACACCGGAGTCGGGACCATAACAACCGGTGGTCTTTTCTCGGCTCTCACAACCGGAACCACAACCATCACAGCAACTTCTGGGTCGGTGAGCGGAACTGCAGCGGTCACGGTGCCAGCAGCAGCTCCCGTCCTCACGACTATTACGGTTTCCCCGGCCACAGCAACGGTTGCTATAGGTGAAACCGAGCAATTCACCGCATCCGGGTTCGACCAGTATGGCGCGTCCTACCCGGTCACGGTAACCTGGACGAGTTCGAACACCGGAGTCGGGACCATAACAACCGGTGGTCTTTTCTCGGCTCTCACAACCGGAACCA
>Ga0209079_10000223_pt1 | contig 25115 bp, 24 predicted proteins | sample PPLLaktember2015_2_FD_187259 | JGI IMG/M metagenome (GOLD analysis project Ga0209079, IMG submission 187259) | Freshwater sediment microbial communities from Prairie Pothole Lake near Jamestown, North Dakota, USA - PPLs Lake P7 Core (6) Depth... | ecosystem: Environmental > Aquatic > Freshwater... | reverse complement strand
CGGTCCAGGCACTGGCGAAGGCGGATACGGTCATCGCGTTCTCGCCGTATCGAAACGGCGCCCTGGAATACGCCGACGCCATCCTGCCGATCGCCCCGTTCACCGAGACGGCCGGCACGTTCGTGAACTGCGAGGGACGCGTGCAGAGCTTCAACGGCGCCGTGCGGCCCGCGGGCGAGGCGCGTCCAGGGTGGAAAGTGCTGCGCGTTCTCGCCAACCTGCTCGGCGTTCCGGGCTTCGACTACGAGACGCCGGAGCAGGTGCGCGCCGAGGCGCTGCCGGCAGACGTGGCGGCCAAGCTGTCCAACGCGGTTGCGCTGGCACCCGAGCTGGCGCCAGCGGCCGCGGGTGGCGCCGAGCGCATCGCCGATGTCCCGATCTACTGCAGCGACCCGATCGTGCGCCGCGCGCCGTCGCTGCAGGCGACGCGCGCCGCGCAGCCGCCGCGCGCTCTGGCCAACGCCCGGACGCTCGAGGCCTTCAAGGTCGCCGCCGGCGACAAGGTGCTCGCGCGCCAGGGCGATGCGAGCGCGCTGCTCGATGCTGCCCTCGACGACACCCTGCCCGACGCCGTCGTGCACATCTCCGCGGCCCACGCATCGGTCGCGACGCTGGGCCCGATGTTCGGCCCGATCTCGCTGGAGCGCGCCTGATGGACGCCGTCACCGCGCTCGGCTCGCAGACGCTCGGCGCGGCGTGGCCGGTCGTGTGGTCGCTGGCGAAGATCGTCGCGATCGTCCTGCCGATCCTGCTGCTGGTCGCGTACCTGACGTACTGGGAGCGCAAGCTGATCGCCTGGATGCACATCCGGGTCGGCCCGAACCGGGTGGGCCCGGTCGGACTGCTGCAGCCGATCGCCGACGCGGTGAAGCTGATCTTCAAGGAAGTCATCACGCCGTCGCAGGCCGACGGCTGGCTCTACTTCCTGGCGCCGGTGATCATCATCATGCCGGCGCTCGCGGCCTGGGCGGTGATTCCGTTCGCGCCCGGGGTCGTGCTCGCGGACATCAACGCGGGCCTGCTGTTCGTCATGGCGATCACGTCGGTGGGCGTGTACGGAGTGATCATCGCCGGCTGGGCGTCGAACTCGAAGTACTCGTTCCTCGGCGCCATGCGCGCCTCGGCGCAGATGGTCAGCTACGAACTGGCGATGGGGTTCGTGCTGGTGACCGTGCTCATGGTGTCCGGGACGCTGAACCTGACGCAGATCGTGCTGAAGCAGAACAGCGGCATCTTCGCCGACATGGGCCTCAACATCCTGTCGTGGAACTGGCTGCCGCTGCTGCCGCTGTTCGTGATCTACGTCGTCTCCGCCGTGGCCGAGACCAACCGCCACCCGTTCGACGTGGTCGAGGGCGAGTCGGAGATCGTCGCGGGCCACATGGTCGAGTACTCGGGCATGAGCTTCGCGATCTTCTTCCTCGCCGAGTACGCGAACATCATCCTGCTGTCGACGGTGGCGACGGTCATGTTCCTCGGCGGCTGGGGCGCGCCGGTCGATCTCGGCCGCCTGCTGGGCGTCGAGTTCCCGTCGTGGACGGTCGCGCTGTCGGGCTGGGTGTGGCTGTTCGCCAAGGTGTTCTTCGTCGTGTCGCTGTTCATCTGGTTCCGCGCGTCGTTCCCGCGCTACCGCTACGACCAGATCATGCGGCTCGGCTGGAAAGTGTTCATCCCGATCACGCTGGCGTGGCTGATCGTCGTGGCCGTCTGGATGCAGACGCCCTGGAACATCTGGAACTAGCGGAAAGACCGGAAGCCGACGTGGGCGCGATTCGCGAATTCTTGGACAGCTTGCTCCTGAGGGAACTCGTCAAGGGCCTGGCCCTGACGGGCCGCTACGCCTTCGCGCGCAAGATCACGATCCAGTACCCGGAGGAGAAGACCCCGTACTCGCCGCGCTTCCGCGGACTGCACGCGCTGCGCCGCTACCCGAACGGCGAGGAGCGCTGCATCGCGTGCAAGCTGTGCGAAGCGGTCTGCCCGGCGCTGGCGATCACGATCGAGTCCGACCTGCGCGACGACGGCACCCGCCGCACCACGCGCTACGACATCGACCTCACCAAGTGCATCTTCTGCGGCTTCTGCGAGGAGAGCTGCCCGGTGGACTCGATCGTCGAGACCCACATCCTCGAGTACCACGGCGAGAAGCGCGGCGACCTCTACTACACGAAGCCGATGCTGCTGGCGATCGGCGACCGTTACGAGAAGGAAATCGCGGCGAGCCGCGACGCGGACGCGAAGTACCGCTGACAACGACATGGACGCCAAGGCCATCCTGTTCCTGATCTTCTCCGGCGTGATGCTGCTGGCGGCGGTGCGCGTCGTCACCGCCCGCAACCCGGTGCACGCCGTTCTGTTCCTCGTTCTGGCTTTCTTCTCGGCCGCCTGCCTGTGGATACTGCTCGCCGCCGAGTTCCTCGCGATCGCGCTGGTGCTGGTCTACGTCGGCGCCGTAATGGTGCTGTTCCTGTTCGTGGTGATGATGCTCGACATCAACGTCGACCGGCTGCGCCAGGGCTTCTGGCGCCACGTGCCGTGGGGCGTGGGCGTCGCCGCGCTGATCGTGCTGCAGATGTGGCTGGTGCTGTCGCAGCCGGCCTGGCAGGGCATGACCCGCGCGGGTCCGGGCATCGCCGGCGTCGACAACATCAAGGCGCTGGGCATGCTCACCTTCACCGAGTACGTGTTCCCGCTGCAGATCGCGGGCGTCATCCTGCTGGTCGCCATCATCGCCGCGATCGCCCTGACGCTGCGCGGACGCAAGGACTCGAAGTCGCAGGATCCGTCGCGCCAGGTCAGGGTGCGCCGGGAAGACCGGGTGCGCCTGGTGGCGATGGCCACCGAGGACGACGCCCGCCAGACCAAGAACGTCTGACGGGAAGAACGAGAAAGAGGGAGCGGGGGTGGTTTCACTGTCCTGGTACCTGGGTGTGGCCGCGCTGCTGTTCGCGATCAGCGTCGTCGGCATCTTCCTGAACCGCAAGAACCTCATCGTCCTGCTGATGGCGATCGAGCTGATGCTGCTCGCCGTCAACATCAACTTCGTCGCGTTCTCGCACTACCTCGGCGACTACCACGGGCAGGTGTTCGTCTTCTTCATCCTGACCGTCGCCGCGGCCGAGTCGGCCATCGGGCTGGCGATCCTGGTCCTGCTGTTCCGCAACCTGTCCACCATCAGCGTCGAGGAACTCGACGCCCTGAAAGGGTAGGCGCGCGGGCATGAAGATGGAAAGCCTCTACCTGCTCGTGCCGCTGGCGCCGCTGGCCGGCGCGCTGATCGCCGGCCTGGCCGGCCCGTTCATCGGTCGCACGCTGTCGCACTGGGTGACGATCCTCGGCGTGCTGGTGTCGACGGTCGCGTCGTTCATGGTCTTCAATGACGTGATGGCCGGCAACACGTTCGACGGCCCGGTGTACACGTGGGCGGTGGTCGGCGGGCTGAAGATGGAGGTCGGCTTCCTGGTCGATTCGCTGACGGCGACGATGATGGTGGTCGTCACCTTCGTCTCGCTGATGGTGCACATCTACACCATCGGCTACATGGCCGACGACCCGGGCTACCAGCGGTTCTTCTCGTACATCTCGCTGTTCACGTTCAGCATGCTGATGCTGGTCATGAGCAACAACTTCCTGCAGCTGTTCTTCGGCTGGGAAGCGGTGGGCCTCGTGTCCTACCTGCTGATCGGCTTCTGGTACAGGCGGCCGACGGCGATCCACGCGAACCTGAAGGCCTTTCTCGTCAACCGGGTCGGGGACTTCGGCTTCGTGCTTGGCATCGGCCTGATCTACGCGTGGTTCGGAACGCTGCACTACGCCGAGGTGTTCGAGGCCGCGCCGGCGCTGGCCACGAAGGCCGTGCAGTTCCTGCCGGGCACCGAGTGGATGCTGCTGACGGTGATCTGCGTGTGCCTGTTCATCGGCGCGATGGGCAAGAGCGCGCAGTTCCCGCTGCACGTCTGGCTGCCCGATTCGATGGAAGGCCCGACGCCGATCTCGGCGCTGATCCACGCCGCGACGATGGTGACCGCGGGCATCTTCATGGTGGCGCGGATGTCGCCGCTGTTCGAGCTGTCCGACGCCGCGCTGACCTTCGTGATCGTCATCGGGGCGATCACGGCGTTCTTCATGGGCATCCTCGGCATCATCCAGAACGACATCAAGCGGGTGGTGGCGTATTCGACGCTGTCGCAGCTGGGCTACATGACGGTCGCGCTCGGCGCCTCCGCGTACTCGGCGGGCATCTTCCACCTGATGACGCACGCCTTCTTCAAGGCGCTGCTGTTCCTGGCCGCCGGCTCGGTCATCATCGGCATGCACCACGAGCAGGACATCCGCCGGATGGGAGGGCTGTGGCGGAAGATGCCGGTCACCTGGATCACCTCGCTGATCGGCTCGCTGGCGCTGATCGGCACCCCGTTCTTCGCCGGCTTCTACTCCAAGGACGCGATCATCCTCGCGGTCGAGGAGTCGGCAAAGGCCGGCCACGCGGGCGCGACGCTCGCGTACTGGGCGCTCCTGGTCGGCGTGGTGATCACCGCCTTCTACTCGTTCCGGATGTTCTTCCTCGTGTTCCACGGCAAGCCGCGGTGGGGCCAGGGCGGCGATCACGGTCACGACCACGGGCACGACGACGGCCACCACGGCGAGCCGCACGAGTCGCCGGCGGTGATCACCGTGCCGCTGGTGCTGCTCGCGATCCCGTCGGTCGTCATCGGCTTCGTCGCGATCGGCTGGATGCTGTTCGGCGACTACTTCGGCAGCGCGATCTTCGTCGACGCCGCGAAGCACCCGGCGATGAAGGAACTCGCCGCGCACTTCCACGGCGCGACCGAGATGGCGCTGCACGGCTTCATGACGGCGCCGTTCTGGCTCGACTTCTTCGGCGTGGGCCTCGCGTGGTTCCTGTACATCAAGCGGCCGGACATCCCGGCGCTCATCCAGGCGCGGTTCCAGGGCCTGTACCGCCTGCTCGACAACAAGTACTACCTGGACCGCATCAACGAGGTCGTGTTCGCCGGCGGCGCCCGGCGCCTCGGCATGGGTCTGTGGAAGGGCGGCGACGTGGCGCTCATCGACGGCCTGGCCGTGAACGGCAGCGCGCGGCTGGTCGGCTGGGTGGCGGCCGCGTCGCGCCTGCTGCAGACGGGCCACATCTACACCTATGCGGCCGGCATGATCGTCGGCCTGCTGGTGCTGATCACGCTGTTCGTCACGCTGGGCGTTGCCCGCTAGGCAAGAAGACAATGGGCAACTCGACTCCCTGGCTCAGTCTGGCGATCTGGATCCCGATCGTCTTCGGCGGCCTGATCCTCGCGGCCGGGCGCGACCGCAACGCCGGCGTCATCCGCACCGTCGCGCTCACGGGCAGCCTGCTCGGCCTGCTCGTGACGATTCCCCTGTGGACCGGCTTCGACGCGACGACGGCCGAGCTGCAGTTCGTCGAGAAGGCCGCGTGGATCGAGCGGCTGAACGCGCATTACCACCTCGGCGTCGACGGCATCTCCGTGTGGTTCGTTCTGCTGACCGCCTTCATCACGGTGATCGTGGTGCTCGCCGGCTGGGAAGCGATCGAGAGCCGGGTGGCGCAGTACTACGCCGCGTTCCTGATCCTGTCGGGCCTGATGATCGGCGTGTTCGCCGCCGCCGACGGCCTGCTGTTCTACGTGTTCTTCGAGGCGACCCTGATTCCGATGTACATCATCATCGGCATCTGGGGCGGATCGAACCGGGTCTACGCGGCGCTCAAGTTCTTCCTGTACACGCTCGCCGGCTCGCTGCTGATGCTGGTGGCGCTCGTCTACCTGTACACCGTCTCGGGAGGCCAGTTCGGCATCCACGACTGGCACCAGGCGAAGATCGGCATGACGCCGCAGATCCTGCTGTTCCTGGCGTTCCTCGCCGCCTTCGCGGTCAAGGTGCCGATGTGGCCGGTGCACACCTGGCTGCCGGACGCGCACGTGGAGGCGCCGACCGGAGGCTCGATCGTCCTGGCCGCCATCATGCTGAAGCTCGGGGCCTACGGCTTCCTGCGCTTCTCGCTGCCCATCGTGCCGGACGCCTCGCACCAGCTGGCCGGATTCATCATCGCGCTGTCGCTGATCGCGGTGGTCTACATCGGCCTCGTGGCGCTGGTGCAGGCCGACATGAAGAAACTGGTGGCGTATTCCTCGATCGCGCACATGGGCTTCGTGACGCTCGGCTTCTTCATCTTCGAGCCCGTGGGCATGGCGGGCGGGATCGTTCAGATGATCTCGCACGGGTTCGTCTCCGGCGCCATGTTCTTCTGCATCGGCGTGATGTACGACCGCATGCACTCGCGCCAGATCGCCGACTACGGCGGCGTGGTCAACACGATGCCGAAGTTCGCGGCGTTCTTCATGCTGTTCGCCATGGCGAATGCGGGTCTGCCCGCGACCAGCGGCTTCGTCGGCGAGTTCATGGTGATCCTCGGCGCCGTCAAGTACGACTTCTGGATCGCGGCGGCGGCCGCCTCGACGCTCGTGCTGGGCGCCGCCTATTCGCTCTGGATGTACAAGCGGGTCGTGTTCGGCGAGGTCGCCAACGAGAACGTGGCGGCGCTCACCGACGTGAACGCGCGGGAATTCGGGATCCTGCTGCTGCTGGCCGCGGCCGTGCTGTGGATGGGGGTCTATCCGAAGCCGGTGACCGACCTGATGGACGCTTCCGTCAAGCAGCTGATCGAGCACGTGCAGCAGAGCAAGCTGCCCACCGCGTCGGCCGCTCGGCTGGACCGGTAGGACGACCCAGCCATGTCCAACATGAACCTCTTCGCCGCGCTGCCCGAGATCGTCCTGCTGGTCGCGGCGTGCGTGATCCTGATCGCCGACCTCTTCGTGCCGGACGAGCGCCGCAACCTGACGTACGCGCTGTCGATGGCGGCGCTCGCCGCCGTCGCCGCCGTGCTGTGGTTCTTCCTCGACAACCGGGTGCTGACCTACGCCTTCAACGGCATGTACGTCGCGGACCCGATGACGACCGTGCTGAAGCTCTTCTCGGTGCTGGCCGTCGGCTTCATGCTGGTCTACGCGCAGGGCTACGCGCGCGATCGCGGCATGTGGAAGGGCGAGCTCTTCACGCTGACGCTGTTTGCCCTGCTCGGGATCATGCTGATGATCTCGGCGAACAACCTGCTCGTGATCTACCTCGGCCTGGAACTGCAGGCGCTGTCGCTGTACGCGCTGGTGGCGCTGCGGCGCGACGACGCGCGCGCGAGCGAGGCGGCGATGAAGTACTTCGTGCTCGGCGCGCTCGCGTCGGGTTTCCTGCTGTACGGCATGTCGATGCTGTACGGCGGCAGCGGCACGCTGGACATCAACGAGCTGGCGCGCCGCGTCGCGACCGGGCAGGTGGCGAGCCGCCTGTCGCTGGTGCTCGGCGTCGTCTTCGTGATCGCCGGCCTCGCGTTCAAGCTCGGCGCAGTGCCGTTCCACATGTGGGTGCCCGACGTCTATCACGGCGCCCCGACGCCGGTGACCCTGCTGATCGGCTCCGCGCCGAAGCTCGCGATCTTCGCCGTCGCCTACCGCATCCTCGTCGAGGGCCTGCTGCCGCTCGCGGTCGACTGGCAGAAGATGCTGATCGTGCTGGCGGTGGCGTCGCTGGTGCTGGGCAACCTCACCGCGATCGCGCAGACCAACCTGAAGCGCATGCTGGCGTACTCGACCATCGCGCAGATGGGCTTCATGCTGCTCGCGATGCTCTCGGGCGTCACGAAGGGCGATGCGGCCGCCACGGCGGCCGCCTACAGCGCCGCGATGTTCTACGTGATCACCTACGCGCTGACGACGCTCGGCACCTTCGGCGTGATCCTGCTGCTGGCGCGCGAGGGCTTCGAGGCCGAGGAGATCGCCGACCTGAAGGGCCTGAACCGCCGCAGCCCGTGGTATGCGTTCGTGATGCTGCTGCTGATGTTCTCGCTGGCGGGCATTCCTCCGACCGTCGGCTTCTACGCCAAGTTCGTCGTGCTGCAGGCGCTGCTGGTCGATGGCGTGACATCGGCCATGGTGTGGCTCGCCGTGGTGGCGGTCGTGTTCTCGGTGATCGGCGCGGTCTACTACCTGCGCGTCGTCAAGGCGATGTACTTCGACGAGCCGGCGGGCGAGGTCGCGACGGTGCCGATCGTGGCAACGACCGACATGCGCGTCGCGCTGTCGATCAACGGCGCGCTGGTGCTGGTGCTCGGCATCCTGCCGCAGTACCTGCTGAAGCTCTGCGCCGACGCCGTGCAGCGCGCGCTGGGCGGCTAGCCGGCGCAATCACCGCCGGAGCGCAGCGGCCATGGGCGAACCCTCCGACGATCCGCTCGCCGAGCGCACCCTCGACAGCCGCCTGGCGTTCGAGGGCGTCTTCCTGAAGCTCTTCGTCGACCAGGTGCAGTCGGCCGACGGGCACCAGGGCACGCGCGAGTACCTGCGCCATCCGGGCGCCGTGATGATCATCCCGCTGCTGGACGCCGAGCACGTGCTGCTCGAACGCCAGTTCCGCTATCCGCTCGGACGTTCGATCGTCGAGTTTCCCGCCGGCAAGATCGATCCGGGCGAGCCGCCGTTCGAGTGCGCGCGGCGCGAGCTCTTCGAGGAGACCGGCTATACCGCGCGCCGCTGGAGCCATCTCGGCGGCCTGCACAACGCGATCGCGTATTCCGACGAGAGGATCGAGATCTACCTCGCCGAGGACCTGGAGCGCAGCGGCGACGCCACGCTGGACGCCGGCGAGACGCTCGAGGTGTTCGAGGCGCCCTGGCGGCAGTTGCTGGAGTGGGTGCGCGACGGCGCCGTGACCGACGTGAAGACGATGGTCGGGGCCTTCTGGCTCGAGAAGACGCTGCGCGGTGACTGGCCGCGCCGGCCGCCCTCCGAAGCCGGGCGCTGAGTCGTCGGCGGAGCCGGGCCGCTTCCCGGCGCGCGTCGCGCGGCGCTACATGTTCGTGTAGTTCGGCCCGCCGCCGCCCTCCGGCGTGACCCACACGATGTTCTGCGTCGGGTCCTTGATGTCGCAGGTCTTGCAGTGCACGCAGTTCTGGAAGTTGATTTGCAGCTTGTCGCGGCCGTCATCGCCCTTCACGAACTCGTAGACGCCGGCGGGGCAGTAGCGCTGCTCGGGGCCGGCGTAGATCGGCAGGTTGATCGAGGTCGGCACCGACGCGTCCCTCAGCGTCAGGTGCGCGGGCTGGTTCTCCTCGTGGTTCGTGTTCGCCAGGTACACGGAGGAGAGCCGGTCGAAGGTCAGCTTGCCATCGGGCTTCGGATAGTCGATCGGCTGGCACTGCGACGCCGGCTTCAGCTTCTCGTGGTCGGCGAACTTCCTGTGCAGCGTCCACGGCGCCTTGCCGCGGAACACGATCTGGTCGAGGCCGAACAGGAAGCCGCCCCAGAAGAGCCCCTTGTCGAGCAGCGGCTTGAAGTTGCGCGCGCGATGCAGTTCGTCGTGCAGCCAGCTCGCTTCGAACGACTGCGGATACGCGGCGAGTTCATCGCGGCTCCGCCCGGCGGCGAGCGCATCGAACGCCGCGTCGGCCGCCAGCATGCCGCTCTTGATCGCGGCGTGGCTGCCCTTGATGCGCGGCGCGTTCAGGAAGCCGGCGTCGCACCCGACCAGTGCGCCACCCGGGAAGACGAGCTTCGGCAGCGACTGCAGGCCGCTCGCGTTGATCGCGCGCGAGCCGTACTCGAGCCGCTTGCCGCCTTCCAGCGTGGCGCGCACCAGCGGATGCGTCTTGTAGCGCTGGAACTCCTCGAACGGCGACAGGTACGGGTTGCTGTAGCCGAGGCCGACGACGAGGCCGACCGACACGAGGTTCTCGCCGAAGTGATACATCCAGCCGCCGCCGTAGGTGTCCGGCTCGAGCGGCCACCCGATGCTGTGCACGACGCGGCCGGCCTTGAACCTGTCCGGCGCGACTTCCCAGATCTCCTTGATGCCGATGCCCCAGGTCTGCGGGTCGCGGCCGGCGTCGAGCCCGAACCGTGCGATCACCTGCTTGCCGAGGTGGCCGCGCGCGCCCTCGGCGAACAGCGTGTACCGGCCGTGCAGTTCGACGCCGGGCTGGAAGTTCGCGGTCGGCTGGCCGTCCTTGCCGATGCCCATGTTGCCGGTGGCCACGCCGCGGACCGCGCCGTTCTCCTCGTAAAGCACCTCGGCGGCCGCGAAGCCGGGGAAGAGTTCGATGCCGAGGCCCTCGGCCTGCTGGCCCAGCCAGCGGACCAGGTTTCCGAGGCTGCCGGTGTAGAAGTCGCCGGAGTTCGTCAGCGCCGCCGGCACGACCGCGTGCGGCACGGTGGTGGCCGCGCCTTCCGAGAACACGAAGAACTGGTCCTCGGTGACCTGCGTCGTCAGCGGCGCGCCCAGTTCCTTCCAGTTCGGGAGCAGTTCGTTCAGCGCGATCGGGTCGATCACGGCGCCCGACAGGATGTTCGCGCCGATCTCCGATCCCTTCTCGAGCACGCAGACCGACACCTCGCGGCCGGCTACGGCGGCCCGCTGCTTGACGCGGATCGCGGCGGCGAGTCCGGCCGGGCCCCCGCCGACCACGACCACGTCGTACTCCATCGCTTCGCGTTCGACCTGCTGGCTGTCCGCCATGGCGCTCCTCGTTGTGCCTTGCCCTGCCCGGATTGTCCCGGAGATCGGTTAGAGGCCGCAATCGACTGTGCGATCATCACCGCGGAAGAGGGGAGCACCCGCAATGCGAACGAACCTGAAGGAAAAGGTGGCGCTGGTAACCGGCGCGAGCAGTGGCCTGGGTTCGCGCTTCGCGCGGGTCCTGGCGGCCAACGGCGCGCTGACCGTGCTCGCGGCGCGCCGGATCGAGCGGCTGAAGGATCTGCGCGCCGAGATCGAGGCCGCGGGCGGCGCGGCCCACGTCGTGGCGCTCGACGTGACCGACCCGGACTCGATCCGGGAAGCGGTCGACCGGACCGAAAGCGAAGTGGGGCCGATCGACATCCTCGTGAACAATTCCGGCGTGTCGACCACCCAGCGGCTGGTAGACGTGACCCCGGTGGACTTCGACTACGTCCTCAACACCAACCTGAAAGGCGCTTTCTTCGTCGCCAGCGAGGTCGCGCGCCGGATGATCGTGCGCGCCAAGGGGCAGTCCGACTTCCGCGGCCGCATCGTCAACATCGCCTCGGTCGCCGGCCTGCAGGTGCTGCCGCAGATCGGCGTGTACTGCATCAGCAAGGCGGCCGTGATCCAGATGACCCGGGCGCAGGCGCTCGAATGGGGGCGCTACGGCATCAACGTCAACGCGCTGTGCCCCGGCTACATCCGCACCGAGATCAACGACGCGCACTGGGACACCGAGGCCGGCCACAAGCTCATGCAGATGCTGCCGCGCAAGCGCATCGGCCGCCCCGAGGACCTCGACGGCGCGCTGCTGCTGATGGTGGCGGACGAGTCGCAGTTCATCAACGGGGCGGTGCTGACGGCCGACGACGGGCTGTCGGTGACGTAGGCAGGCGAGCTCATGAAGGACTTCATCCTCGAAGTGCCGCTGCGCTGGGGCGACATGGATGCCATGGCTCACCTCAACAACGTGATGTACTTCCGCCTGATGGAAGAGGCGCGCATCCAGTGGTTCCAGCAGTTCGACCTGCCGACGCTGCCGACCGGCGAGGCGTGCATCCTCGCCCACGTGTCGTGCGACTTCGTTCGGGCCATGACCTATCCGGGCGTGGCGCTGGTCCGTCAGGTGGTCGAGCGGATCGGCCGCAGCAGCGTCGACATGTCGATCACCATCGAGAAGAAGAGCGAGCCCGGCGTGACCTATGCCACGGGTCGCAGCGTGCTCGTGTGGTACGACTACACGGCCGGAAAGTCCCTGCCGTGGCCGGAGAAGGTGCGACAGGCGATCACTTAAGATTCACGGCATTGGCCAGCGGGAGGAACTGATGAACAAGGTGTACCCCTCGGCAGCGGCAGCGCTCGCCGACGTGGTGAAGGACGGGCAGACCATCGCGGTCGGCGGCTTCGGGCTGTGCGGCATTCCTGAGGCGCTGATCGCCGCGCTGCGTGACAGCGGCGTCAGGAACCTGACCTGCGTGAGCAACAACGCGGGCGTGGACGGGTTCGGCCTCGGCCTGCTGCTCACGACGCGGCAGATCAGCAAGATGATTTCGTCCTACGTGGGCGAGAACAAGGAGTTCGAGCGGCAGTTCCTGTCGGGCGAACTCGAGCTCGAGTTCACGCCGCAGGGCACGCTGGCCGAGCGCATGCGCGCCGGCGGCGCCGGCATCCCGGCGTTCTTCACCCGCACCGGGTTCGGCACCATCGTCGCCGACGGCAAGCCCACGCAGGTGTTCGACGGCGTGTGGGGCGGCAAGGAATACGTGATGGAGCGCTCGATCCGCGCCGACGTCTCGCTCGTGAAGGCGTGGAAGGCGGATCAGGAGGGAAATCTCGTGTACCGCAAGACGGCCCGCAACTTCAATCCGGTCGTTGCGATGTGCGGCAAGGTCACGGTCGTCGAGGTCGAGGAGATCGTCGAGAACGGCGCGATCGAACCCGACAACGTCCATACCCCCGGCGTGTTCGTGCAGCGCCTCGTGCTGAACAAGACGCCCGAGAAGCGCATCGAGAACCGCACCGTGCGCGCCAAGTAGGAGAAGACAATGCCCTGGACCCGTGAAGAAATGGCGGCGCGTGCCGCGCAGGAATTGCAGGACGGCTTTTACGTCAACCTCGGCATCGGCCTGCCGACGCTGGTGGCCAACTACATCCCGCCGGGCGTCCACGTGATGCTGCAGTCGGAAAACGGCCTGATGGGGATCGGCCCGTTCCCGCTGGAAAGCGAGATCGATCCGGACCTGATCAACGCCGGCAAGCAACTCGTCACCGCGCAGCCGGGCTCGAGCTACTTCTCGAGCGCCGACTCGTTCGCGATGATCCGCGGCGGGCACATCAACCTGGCGATCCTCGGTGCGATGCAGGTGAGCGACAAGGGCGACCTCGCCAACTGGATGATTCCCGGCAAGCTCGTCAAGGGCATGGGCGGCGCGATGGATCTCGTCGCCGGCGTCGAGCGCGTCGTCGTGCTGATGGAGCACTGCGCGAAGAACGGCGAGCACAAGATCCTGCAGGAATGCACGTTGCCCCTGACGGGCAAGGCGGTCGTGAACCGCCTCGTCACCGACCTCGGCGTGTTCGACGTGACGCCTGAGGGTCTGAAGGGAGTCGAGCTCGCGCCCGGCGTCGGCGTCGAGGAAATCCGGCTGAAGACCGGCTGTCACGTGCGCCTGTCCCACCTGAACGTGCCGGCCTGAGCGACACGCAGGGGGCGCGATGAGCGCCGGGCATACCCACGACCACCTGTCGGAGCACGGGCGAGGGGACAGCCACTACGGCCACCGTTCGCCCGCCGCGCGCGGCAATGCGCTCGGCATCGCAGTCGCGCTGACCTTCGGGTATGCGCTGGTCGAGGTCATCGGGGGACTCTGGTCCGGGTCGCTGGCGCTGCTGGCCGACGCGGGGCACATGGCCACCGACTCCGCGGCGCTGCTGTTCGCGCTGGCGGCGAACATCATCGCGCGCCGCCCGGTGTCCGACCGCCACTCGTTCGGGCTGGCGCGGGTGGAGGTGATCGCGGCGTTCGTCAATGCGATCGCGATGCTCGCGGTCGTCGCCTGGATCTTCTTCGAGGCGTTCGACCGGATCAGCACGCCGGTGCCGGTCAAGGGACTCGGCGTGTTCGCCATCGCGCTCGTCGGCCTTGCCGTCAACATCCTCGTTGCCTGGTCGCTGTCGCGCGACCGGGACAACGTGAACACGCGGGCGGCGTTCATCCACGTGATGGGCGATCTGCTCGGTTCCGTCGCCGCCATCGCGGCCGGCGCCATCATCTACTTAGGCGGCCCGCTGATGGTCGACCCGCTGCTGTCGATGCTGGTCGGCGGCCTGATCCTGCGGTCGACCTTCGGCGTGCTGCGCGAGACGACGCTGGTGCTGCTCGATAGCGTGCCGGAGGGCGTGGAGTACGGCCTTGTTGGCGAGACGCTCGCGAAGATCCCGGGCGTGCTCTCGGTGCACGACCTGCACGTGTGGGCGATGGTGCCTGGCAAGTCCGCGCTGTCGGCGCACGTGCTGGTGGACGACATCGAGCGCTGGCCGGTCATCCTGCACCAGGCGCGCTTCATCCTGCGGCGCGACTTCCACATCGACCACATCACGCTGCAACCGGAGTGGCTGCGCCGCGAGCCGCCCGCGCGGGCGGTCGTCATGCAGGCCGACCTGCGGCGCGTCTGAAACCGGCCCGCGTTCGCTACAGGCCGAGCTTCCTCAGCAGCATCATCGCGCCCATCAGCACCGGCTGGTGGACGAGGTACACCGTCAGCGCCCAGGTCCCGAGAAACAGCAGCGCGCGCGGCGGGCGCCGTTCGACTGGCGCCAGCCACGCGGGCACGCACCAGCCCCTGCGCTGCCAGAGGGCGCCGAGCCCGATGCCCGTGAGCACGGCAGCGAGCCACGGGAACAGGGGCACGTAGTCCTCCGTGCGTGGCTTCTGCGTGATGAAGCCGATCGCGTTCGCCGGTGTCGCGTTGAACACGGGGTCGGCATAGACGAGCCACGCGACGAAGGCGAGGACGGCCAGCGCCAGGTTCCACGCGCCCAGCCGCACCAGCGGCCGCGATATCAACAGCGCCACCGCGATGAAGTGAAGGATGCCGAACCAGATGAAGCGTGGTCCGAACAACAGCCAGCTGCCCAGCGACACGAGGGCCGCGGCGGCGGCCACCTCGGCCCAGCGCCGAAGGAAGTCACCGAGGCCCGGCTTGAACGACATGCGCAGCACCAGGCTTACGCCGACCAGCAGCAGGAATTGCGTCACGATCGCCGTGCGCCACCCGAGCCACGGCTGGTCCACCTTCATCTGCAGCTTCACCCACCCGAAGTGGTTCAGGTCGTAGATGAAGTGGTAGACGATCATCTGCGCGACGGCGAAGCCGCGCAGGACATCGACCAGTGCAAGCCGCGGGGAACGGGCAGGGGGCATCGACGGCGGGAGGGAAGCGACGACGGATGCTACCGCGCGGTACGCCGGTTGCCTGCGCCTCGCTCGATCGGATACCTTGTGTCATGCGCAATGTGCTTCGCTCGATCCGGTGCGGTTCGCCGATGTCGCTTACGGGGCGGCTGGTCGTGGTGGCCGTGGCCGCTTCCTTCGTGGCGGCACGGCCGGCGACGGCGGTCGACCTGCAAGGCCACCGGGGTGCACGCGGGCTGGCGCCGGAGAACACGCTCGCCGGCTTCCGGAGAGCCATCGAGATCGGCGTCACCACGCTCGAGACCGATCTCGCCCTGACGGCTGACGATCTGCTGGTGCTGTCGCACGACCCGGCCCTGAACCGCGCGCTGACGCGCACCGGCGACGGGCGCTGGCTGTCGGTGAACGGTGCACCGATTCGCTCGCTGACGTCGACCGTGCTGCGGGCGTACGACGTGGGCCGCATCGACCCGTCGCACGAGTACGCGAAGTCCTGGACACAGCAGGTCGCGGTCGACGGCGAGCGCATCCCCGCGCTGAACCAGCTCTTTGCGCTCGCGCGCGACGCCCGATCCCCGGGTGGTCGTCCGGTCCGCTTCAACATCGAGACCAAGCTGACGCCGGCCGGCGCCGTGCCGACCGCTACTGCCGAAGAGTTCGCGCGGGCGATCGCGCGCGAAGTCGCCGCGGCCGGCATGGCGGAGCGCGTGACGGTGCAGTCGTTCGACTGGCGCACGTTGCGCGCGCTGAAGCGCATCGCGCCTTCCATCCGAACCGTGTGCCTGACGATCGAGGCCGAGTCAATGAACACGGTGCGCGAAGACGCGAGCGGAGCATCGCCGTGGCACGATGGGCTGAAGCGGGCCGATCACGGCGGCTCGCTGCCGCGCACCGTGCGGGCGGCCGGCTGCGCCGCCTGGTCGCCGCTGTGGCGCAACCTGACGCCGGAGCTGGTCGGCGAGGCGCGCGGGCTGGGCCTTGCGGTGGTGCCGTGGACGGTCAACGAACCGACCGACATCGAGCGGATGCTGGACCTTGGCGTCGACGGCCTGATCACCGACTATCCGGACCGCGCTCGACGCGTTCTGGCGAAGCGCGGCGTGCCGGTCGACTAGGGCCCGCCAAGGCCCGGCGCATGCGCCGGGCCAAGCGTTGACAGGCCCCAGGGTCGCTGCGGGGCGAGTTGCGTTTCACCGCGCGCGCCGACACGCGGCCGGCGGCTGCGGGCAGCCGCCTCTGTATACTGCCGCTTTACCGGTAACGCCTCGCCCCAGGCTAATGGGGCAGTGCGGAAACGATGACGAAATACGTGTTCGTTACCGGTGGCGTGGTCTCCTCCCTGGGCAAGGGGATCGCCGCCGCCTCCCTCGCCGCGATCCTCGAATCGCGCGGCCTCAAAGTCACCCTCCTCAAGCTCGATCCGTACATCAACGTCGATCCCGGAACGATGTCGCCGTTCCAGCACGGCGAGGTGTTCGTGACCGAGGACGGCGCGGAGACGGACCTCGACCTCGGACACTACGAGCGCTTCATCTCCGCCAAGATGCGGAAGGTGAACAACTTCACGACCGGACAGATCTACGAGTCCGTGATCAAGAAGGAGCGGCGCGGCGAGTACCTCGGCAAGACCGTCCAGGTGATTCCCCACGTCACCAACGAGATCCAGGAATTCATCGAGCGTGGCGCGAAGGCCGCCTGGGACGGCAAGGCCGACGTCGCGATCGTGGAGATCGGCGGCACGGTCGGCGACATCGAGTCGCTGCCGTTCGTCGAAGCCGCGCGGCAGATGAACCTCCGGCTCGGCCGCGGCTCGTGCTGCTTCGTGCACCTCACGCTGGTGCCGTTCATCCCTATGGCCGGCGAACTGAAGACCAAGCCGACCCAGCACAGCGTGCAGAAGCTGCGCGAGATCGGGATCTCGCCGGACGTCCTGCTGTGCCGCGCCGATCGCCCGATCCCCGAGGAGGAGCGCGCGAAGATCTCGCTCTTCTCCAACGTGCCGATGAACGCCGTGATCTCGGTGTGGGACGCGGACTCGATCTACAAGGTCCCGGGCATGCTGCACCAGCAGGGCATGGACGAGATCGTCTGCTTCACGCTCGGCATGGTGTCGCGCCCGGCCGACCTGTCGGCGTGGGACAAGCTGATCGACGCGCTGGAGAACCCGCTGCACGAAGTTCGCATCGGCATGATCGGCAAGTACGTCGACCTGTCCGATTCGTACAAGTCGCTGAACGAAGCGCTCAGGCACGCCGGCATCCACTCGCGCACGAAGGTGGTCATCGAGTACATCGACTCGGAGCAGATCGAGCGCGACGGCACCACCGGGCTCGATCGCCTCGACGCGATCCTGGTCCCGGGCGGCTTCGGCAAGCGCGGCACCGAGGGCAAGATGGCGGCGATCCGCTATGCCCGCGAGAACGGCATTCCTTACCTCGGCATCTGCCTCGGCATGCAGCTGGCGACGATCGAGTTCGCGCGCAACGTCGTCGGGCTCGCCGGCGCCAACTCGACCGAGTTCGATCCCGACACGCCGCACCCGGTCGTCGCGCTGATCACCGAATGGATGGACCGCACCGGCCGGATCGAGCGGCGCGACGCGACCTCCGACCTCGGCGGGACGATGCGGCTCGGCTCGCAGAAGTGCCCGGTGCAGCCGGGCACGCTGGCCGCGCGCATCTACGGTGCGGAGGTCAGCGAGCGGCACCGGCACCGCTACGAGGTGAACAACATCTACGTGCCACAGCTCGAGGCCAAGGGCTACCGCGTGTCGGCGCGCACGCCGACCGAGAACCTGCCCGAGATCATGGAGCTGCCGATGCACCCGTTCTTCATCGGCGTGCAGTTCCACCCCGAGTTCACGTCCACGCCGCGCACCGGCCACCCGCTGTTCAGCGCATTCGTCCACGCCGCGCTGTCGTACCGGCAGGGGCGCCACGGACAGCCTCCGCAAGTGCAGAAGGCGGCCGCATGAGCCCGCCGGGCCGCCCCAAGGGCGAATTCCCCCTCGGGGGGAAGGCGCGAGGCGCCAAGGGGGTCGCATGAAGCTCGCCGGTTTCGACGTCGGGCTCGATCGCCCGTTCTTCCTGATTGCCGGGCCGTGCGTGATCGAGTCCGAGGCGCTCGCCATCGACGTCGCCGGCCGGCTCAAGGAGATCACGGGCGCGCTGGGGATTGCCTTCATCTACAAGTCGAGCTTCGACAAGGCGAACCGCAGCTCGGGCAAGAGCTTTCGCGGCCTCGGGCTCGAAGAGGGCCTGCGCATCCTGTCCGAGGTGAAACGCCAGGTCGGCGTGCCGGTGCTGACCGACGTGCACGAAGTCGACGAGATCGGGCCGGCTGTCGCGGTGGTCGACGTCCTGCAGACGCCGGCGTTCCTCTGCCGCCAGACCGACTTCATCCGCGCGTGCGCGGTCAGCGGCAAGCCGGTGAACATCAAGAAGGGACAGTTCCTCGCGCCCGGCGACATGAAGAACGTGATCGACAAGGCGCGCGAGGCGGCCCGCGAAGCGGGGCTGCCCGAGGACAGCTTCATGGCGTGCGAGCGCGGCGTCTCGTTCGGCTACAACAACCTCGTTTCCGACATGCGGTCGCTTGCGATCATGCGCGAGACCGGCGCGCCGGTGGTGTTCGACGCCACCCACTCGGTGCAACTGCCGGGCGGGCAGGGCACGTCGAGCGGCGGGCAGCGCGAGTTCGTGCCGGTGCTGGCGCGCGCCGCGGTGGCGGTCGGCGTGGCGGGGCTCTTCATGGAAACCCATCCGAATCCGGCCGAGGCGAAGTCCGACGGTCCGAACGCCGTGCCGCTCGACCGCATGAAGGACCTGCTCGCGACCCTGGTCGAACTCGACCGGGTCACGAAGAAGAACGGCTACATCGAAGCCGATTTCCGCTGAGGAGCGCGCACATGGCTGCCGGCTACGTCGTCGTCGAAATGAAGATCTCCGATCCCGAGCGGTACAAGGAGTACATGGCCGCGGCGCCGGCGACGATCGCCGCGGCGGGCGGCGAGTACCTCGTGCGCGGCGGCAAGTCCGAACCGCTCGAGGGCGACTGGATTCCTCCGCGCGTCGCGATCCTGAAGTTCCCGAGCTATGAGCAGGCGAAGGCCTGGTACGAGGGCGAGGCTTACCGCCAGGCGCGCGCGAAGCGCGCGGGCGCGACAGAGTTCTTCAACATGGTCCTGGTCGAAGGCGTGCCGACGACCTGAACAATCCCGGACAAGACCGAAACAACGACATGAGTGCCATCGTAGACATCATCGGCCGCGAGATCCTCGATTCGCGCGGCAACCCGACCGTCGAGTGCGACGTCCTTCTCGAGAGCGGCGTCATGGGTCGCGCGGCGGTGCCGTCGGGCGCGTCCACCGGATCGCGCGAGGCGATCGAGCTGCGCGACGGCGACAAGGGTCGCTACCTCGGCAAGGGCGTGCAGAAGGCGATCGAGAACATCAACACCGAGATCGCCGAAGCGGTGATGGGCCTGGAAGCCAACGAGCAGGCGTTCCTCGACCACAGCCTGATCGAGCTGGACGGCACCGAGAACAAGATGCGGCTCGGCGCGAACGCGACGCTCGCCGTCTCGATGGCCGTCGCCAAGGCCGCCGCCGAGGAAGTCGGGTTGCCGCTGTACCGCTACTTCGGCGGCAGCGCGCAGATGCAGATGCCGGTGCCGATGATGAACGTGATCAACGGCGGCGCGCACGCCAACAACAACCTCGACCTGCAGGAACTGATGATCGTGCCGATCGGCGCGCCCTCGTTCTCGGAGGCGGTGCGCTACGGCGCCGAGGTGTTCCACGCGCTGAAGAAACTGATCCACGACGGCGGCATGAGCACCGCGGTGGGCGACGAGGGCGGGTTCGCGCCGAGCGTGAAGAGCCACGAGGCGGCAATCCAGCTGATCCTGCAGGCCATCGAAGAGGCCGGATACGTGCCGGGCGAGCAGGTCGCGCTCGCGCTCGACTGCGCTGCGAGCGAGTTCTTCAGGGACGGCAAGTACCATCTGGACGGCGAGGGCCTGGCGCTCGCGGCGGCCGACTGGACCAACGTGCTCGGGACGTGGTGCGACAAGTACCCGATCGTGTCGATCGAGGACGGCATGGCCGAGAACGACTGGGCCGGCTGGGAGCACCTCACCCGGCAGCTCGGCAAGCGGGTGCAGCTGGTCGGTGACGACCTCTTCGTCACGAACACGAAGATCTTCCACGAAGGGATCAAGCGCGGCATCGCCAACTCGATCCTCATCAAGATCAACCAGATCGGGACGCTGACCGAGACCTTCGCCGCCATCGAGATGGCGAAGCGCGCCGGCTACACGGCGGTGGTGAGCCACCGCTCGGGCGAGACCGAGGACACGACGATCGCCGACATCGCCGTCGGCACCAACGCGATGCAGATCAAGACGGGCTCGATGTCGCGCTCGGACCGCGTCGCCAAGTACAACCAGCTACTGCGCATCGAGGAAGACCTCGGCGAGGTCGCGAGCTATCCCGGCCGCGGCGCGTTCTACAGCGTTCGCTGATCGCCGATGCGGCTCGTCGCCATCGTCATCGCCGTGCTGCTGCTGGCGATCCAGTGGCCGCTGTGGTTCGGCAAGGGCGGGTGGCTGCGCGTGTCCGAGCTCGAGCGCCAGCTCGCCGCGCAGAAGTCGGTCAACGCGGAGCTCGGGGAGCGCAATGTGCAACTGGCGGCGGAAGTCGCCAGCCTGCGCGAAGGCCGCGGCGCCATCGAGGAACGCGCGCGCCACGAACTCAACATGGTGCGCGAAGGCGAGACCTTCTTCCAGCTGATCGGCAGTCGCGCCGACCCGGTGCCGCCCTCCGGTTCCCGCTGACGCTGCATCCTGCGGTCGCGGTGCGTGCGCGTGGCCGGCAGCAGGATCTCGCGTCCTGCATAAAGGGTCGGGTTCGGGACCGGTCCGCGCCCGATCCGCGCCTTCAGGCCACCGCCGTTCCGAACAGGGCGCCGACAGCGGCCGTGAGGGCCATCGCCAGGGCGCCCCAGAACGTGACGCGCCACGCTCCCTTGACCGCCGAGGCGCCGCCGGTACGCGCAGCCACTGCGCCCAGAGTTGCGAGGAACACCAGCGAGCTGCCTGCGACCGACGCCGGCAGAGCCCCGGTCGGCACCATCGATGCGACCAGCAGGGGCAGCGCCGCGCCCGCGATGAAGCTGGCAGCCGACGAGAGCGCCGCCTGCACCGGTCGCGCGCTTAGCGTCTCGGAGATGCCGAGTTCGTCGCGTGCGTGAGCGCCCAGCGCATCGTGCTCCATCAGTTGCGTCGCGACCTGGTCGGCCAAAGCCGCATCGAGCCCGCGCTTGGCGTAGATGCCGGCGAGTTCCCGGTGTTCGGCGTCTGGATCGGCAGCGAGTTCCCCGCGTTCCCGCGCAAGATCAGCCGCTTCCGTATCGGCCTGCGACTTCACCGACACGTACTCTCCCGCCGCCATCGACATGGCGCCGGCAACGAGGCCTGCGACGCCGGCGATCAGGACATCGCCACGGGCGGCACTCGCGGCCGCCACGCCGATGACGAGGCTGGCGGTCGAGACGATTCCGTCGTTTGCGCCGAGTACCGCGGCGCGCAGCCAGCCGATGCGTTCAGTGCGGTGCCGTTCGCGGTGCATGCGGGGCATGGGCCAGGACCTCTCCAGTTGGACGGCGTCGAGGGCTGCCCTGCGTGCTGCCAGGCCAGGCCATCGTTCGAAACAGGCTACGCCCTCGCTGTCGCCGGCGGTTTGCGCTTCGCCAAGGATGCCGAGGGGCCCTGCCGGAGCCCGCCGCTTCGTCTGAAGTTCATTGTCGACAGTTCGTCCCTGGCACGGGGCCGCCTCGTTGCCGGTCACCGCCCCGGCGCAAGCACCACCCCGCGACAAACAGACGCCCCTCGTTTTGCGGCATCATCGTCCGTCCACGTGAGGGAGAGCGCAGATGAATCTGCATCGCTTGTTGAAGGAGCGCGAGGCGCGCGGAAGGCCGCTGCGCGTCGGCCTGATCGGTGCCGGAAAGTTCGGCTCGATGTACCTCTCGCAGGTGCGGCACACGCCGGGAGTGCGGATCACCGCGATCGCCGACCTCAGCCCGGCCCGCGCGAAGGAGGCGCTCCAGCGCGTCGGCTGGGCGGACGCGGCGATCGGCTCGGTGCGCTTCTTCGACGAGAGCGCGCGGATGATCGCGGAGCCGGATGTCGACATCGTGATCGACGCCACCGGATCCCCCGCGGCCGGGATCGGGCATGTGCTGGCGTGCTGCGAGCATCGCAAGCACATCGTGATGGTGAACGTCGAGGCCGATGCTCTGGCCGGTCCGCTGCTGGCCCGCCGGGCGCAGGAAGCGGGAATCGTCTACTCGCTGGCGTACGGCGACCAGCCGGCGCTGATCTGCGAGATGGTCGACTGGGCGCGCGCGTGCGGGTTCGAAGTGATCGCCGCGGGCAAGGGCACCAAGTACCTGCCGATGTATCACGCGTCGACGCCGGACACGGTGTGGGGCCACTACGGCCTGACGCCCGAGCAGGCCCGCATCGGCGGCATGAATCCGCAGATGTTCAACTCGTTCCTCGACGGCACCAAGAGCGCCCTGGAGATGGCTGCGGTCTCCAACGCCACGGGACTGATGGCGCCCGACGGGCTCGCTTTTCCGCCGTGCGGCGTGGACGACCTGGCGACGGTGCTCCGGCCGCAGGCCGACGGCGGCGTGCTGCATCACCGCGGCCAGGTGGAGGTGATCTCCAGCCTGAACCGCGACGGCAGCCCGGTCTTCCGCGACCTGCGCTGGGGCGTCTACGTGGTCTTCGCGGGCGGCAGCGATTACGCGGAGCGGTGCTTCAAGGAGTACGGGCTGGTGACCGACCCGAGCGGCCAGTACACCGCCATGTACAAGCCCTTCCACCTGATCGGCCTCGAGCTCGGCATCAGCGTTGCGAGCGTCGGGCTGCGTGCGGAAGCGACCGGCGCGCCGATCGGCTTCAACGCGGACGTCGTGGCGACGGCGAAGCGGGATCTCGCCGCGGGCGAGGTGCTCGATGGCGAGGGCGGCCACACCGTCTACGGCAAGGTGATGCCCGCGCTCGAATCGCTGCACCTGGGAGGCCTTCCGCTCGGGCTCGCGCACAAGGTGCGACTGCGCAATGCGGTCGGCGCCGGCCGGCCCGTGCGCTGGGAAGACGTCGACATCGACGAGCGCCAGCCGGCTGTGGCGTTCAGGCGGGAAATGGAGCAGGCGTTCCGCTAGCTCGCCGGTTTCGCGTTCTTCAGCGCGCGGCGTCGGCCTCGGCAAGGATCGACGCCGCGGCGTCCGCGATCACCTGGCAGCCGAGCACGATGTCCTCGTCCCGGCTGTCTTCCGCGAAGTCGTGGCTGATGCCGCCGATCGACGGAATGAAGAGCATCGCCGACGGCAGTCGTTCGGACACGATACCGGCGTCGTGGAACGCGCCGCTCGGCATGCGCTGCCACAGGCCCGGCGCGTGCCGCTCGGCCGCGGCCTCGATGTGGGACTGCAGGCGCGGATCCATCCGGCTCGGCCGGATCGGCGCGCGGGCGCGGATGGCTTCGATCGTGACGCCGCCGCGCACGTTCATCTCCTCGACCAGGCGGGCGACGACCTCCTCGAAGGCATCGAGGGGCGCATCCTCCGGATCGCGGAACTGCAGGTCCAGTTCCGCGTAGCCCGGCACGATCGACGTCGCGTTCGGCTCGACGCGCACACGGCCCATCGTCCAGACGCTGCGCTGCCCCGCGACCTTCGGGAATTCCTGGTTGATGCGGTGCGCGAGTTCGTAGAGCGCGGTGGATGCGTCGCGGCGGCGCGCCATCATCGTGGTGCCGGCGTGGTTCTGCTGGCCGCGAAACACGAAGCGGATGCCGCGCAGGCCGACGATGCCCGTGACGACCCCGATCCGGCGTCCGGCGTCCTCGAGGTGCGGACCCTGTTCGATGTGCGGTTCGATGAAGCCGGCATAGCGGTCCGGATCCAGGCGCAGCCGCGGGACGCCGGCAAGTCCGGCCTCGCGCAGTGCCTCGGCCAGCGCGGTGCCGCGGCTGTCGGTCGCGCCGTCCTCCATCTCCGGCGTCAGTGCGCCGATGAGCGAGCGGCTGCCGAGGCAACCGACGAAGCGCGCCTCTTCGTCCTGGAACGACACGACGTCGACGGGAAGGGCGCGCGTTGCGGCGTCGGCCGCCAGGGCGCGCACGACCTCGAGCCCATAGACCACGCCGAGCGCGCCGTCCAGCCAGCCTCCGGTTGGCTGGGTGTCGGAGTGCGAGCCGATCAGCAGGGCCTTGCCCGCGGAACGCGAACGGCCGAGCACGTTGCCGACGCCGTCGATCGCGGCGTCGAGTCCCGCTTCCTCGTACCGGGCCTTCAGCCAGCGGCGCGCTTCCATGTCGGTCGCGCTGAAGGCAGGGCGCACCACGCCGCGTCCCTGGGCCCCGATGGCGCGCAGGGCACGGAGGTCGGACAACAGCCGGTCGGGATCGATGCGGGGCATGGTGCGTGGTTCCAGGGTGTCGTCGGTTGTCGCGGGAGGCACGAGCGGATGAGCCAGTTGCACGGTCCCCGGGCCGCTCGGCCTCAGTGCCGCGTCCCGTCGTCGGCCGGCGCCGTGTCGCCACGCGTAAAGAGCTGCGTCGCGTCCACGGCGTCGAACGTGTGCTGGCGATTGCAGAAGTCGCAGGTGACGGTGACCGTTCCCTGTTCGTCGATGATCGAATCGACCTCGTGGCGCCCCAGCGAGACAAGCATCCGGCCGATCCGCTCGCGCGAGCAGGTGCACGCGAAGTGCGGGCTCATCGGCGGATAGTGCTCGAGGGTCTCCTGCCAGAACAGGCGATGCAGGACGGCGTCCGGCGCGAGCTTCAGCAACTCGTCGCTGGTGATCGTCTGCGCCAGCGTGACCGCGCGGCTCCACGCGTCGGTGTCCTCGGTCGCCGCGGTGCCGCCCTCGGAGGGCAGGCGCTGCAGCAGCAGGCCCGCGCTGACGTGGTCGTCGGCGGCGAGCCACAGCCGCGTGTCCAGCTGTTCCGACTGCCGCATGTAGGCCTGCAGTACGTCGGCCATCGATTCGCCGTCGAGCGGCACAATGCCCTGGTACGGCTGCTGACCGGGCATCG
>Ga0209079_10000220_pt1 | contig 25482 bp, 27 predicted proteins | sample PPLLaktember2015_2_FD_187259 | JGI IMG/M metagenome (GOLD analysis project Ga0209079, IMG submission 187259) | Freshwater sediment microbial communities from Prairie Pothole Lake near Jamestown, North Dakota, USA - PPLs Lake P7 Core (6) Depth... | ecosystem: Environmental > Aquatic > Freshwater... | reverse complement strand
GGAACGCCGCGTCGCCCGCCTCTCGGCCGGGCGCCGCACAGAGAAGGGATCTCCATCCGCCGCTCGAGCGGATTCCGACTCGGTAGGGCGTATTCTCCAGGAACGCTTGCGGTCGCGCGGCGAAGGGGAGGAAGAGCCACTGGAACGGATACCAGCCGCGCGCCGTCGCGAGGCACGGGGAGCCCAGAATGAACTGCGCCGCCTCGTCCGACGTCGGTTTCGCGACGTCCGGGTCTGCGGTCGCCGGAAGGGGAGGCGCCTTCACCGTCCGCTCCAGGACGACGAACGAGGCGACGCGCTTGAATCCGAGAGACTCAATGATGCGGATCGACGGCGTGTTGTCGAAGTACGTGGACAGGGAGATCCGCGCCGCGCCGGCCCGCCACGCGCGATCGACGAGCGCTTGCGAGAGCGCCGTGCCCACGCCTTTCCCTCGGTAGTCCGGGTCCGTTCGGATTCCTTGCAGCCAGGCGTGTCCGGGGAGAAGCCAGGTGCGGTACGCGAAGCTTGCGACGGCGCCGTCGACTTCGGCCACGACAAGCTCGCCGCTCGGGTCGACGAGCCAGTCTGCAAGGGTCGACGGAACGTAGTCGTTGCCGTCCCACACCTGGGCCGAGATCGCGAGAATCCGCTCTGCGTCCTCCTGCGTAGCCCTTCGGATGTGGATCATGGGGGGAGCACAGTACAGCGCGGCTTACTCCGCCGCAACCGGCCGGCCGGAGCGCCGCTTGAGCCGCCAGCGGAGAACGTCCCGACGACGTGAGACGAGCAAGGCGACGAGGAAGAACCCGGTGGCCACGAGCACGATGGCGGCGCCGGAGGCGATGCCCCAGTAGAACGACAGGTACAGGCCAACCACGCCGGAGACGATGCCAAGGACTGCGCCGATCCCCATCATCCAGGGCAGGCGACGGGTCAGGAGAAACGCCGTCGTCGCAGGGGTGATCAGCATGGCCAACATCAGCCCGAGGCCGACCGTCTGAAGGGACACCACAACGACGACGGCCACGAGGACCAAGAGGAGGCGGCGGTAGAAGGACGCCCGAATCCGCAAGGTCGACGCGAGCGTCGGGTCGAACGTCACGAGGAGGAACTCCTTGTAGAAGAGAATCACGGTCAGGAGAACGGCGGCTCCGAACCCCCCGATCACGGCCAGGTCCCACGACGAGACGCCAAGCACGTTGCCGAAGAGAATGTGGACGAGGTCGACGGCAAACCCTCGAACCGTCGAGAGCAGAGCGACGCCCAGCGCGAACATCCCTGCGAAGACGATCCCAATGGCCGTGTCCTCCCGGATCCTGCTGCGTTCGCCAATCCACCCAATTCCGAGCGAGACGGCGATGGCCGTGCCGAGCGCCCACCAGAACAAGGAGCGGCGATCGCCGCGTCCTGAGATGAGGAGGCCGGCGGCGATCCCGGGCAGGACGGAGTGGGCCAGCGCGTCGCCGAGGAAGGCCATCGACCGCAGGACGACGTACGCGCCGACCACCGCGCAGAGGCCGCTCACGAGGACCGACGCCGCGAGGGCCCGGACCATGAACGGGTACTGCAGAGGGGCGATCAGCCAGTCGATCACGGACACCGATCCTCCGCCGTACAGGCCGTGTCGTGGACGACGAGAACGCCGTCCTCCGTGCTCACCATGCGCAGCGCCCCGCCGTAAGCCTGGCGGAGGGTCTCCGGCTGGAGGACGTCGGCCGGCCGGCCGAAGCCGAGCATCCGCCCCCGCAACAGGAGCACGTACTCAAAACGCGTCGCGGCGATCCCGAGGTCGTGCAGAGCGACGAGGATCGTTGCCTTTCGAAGCTGCGCGAGGAGTCCTAGGACCTCGTTCTGCGACGAAACGTCGAGGCCGGCGAGCGGCTCGTCGAAGAGCACCAACTCCGCTTCCTGAGCGATCGCTCTTGCGATGAACATCCGCTGCTGCTCGCCGCCGGAAAGCTCTCCGATCCTTCGTTTCCCGCGATCCCCAAGACCGACGAGCGCGAGCGCCTCTCGCACGATGGCGCGATCCCGCTCCTTCGGGTGACGCAGCGGTCCGAGGCGGCCGATGCGCCCCATCATCACGGCGTCGAAGGCGGTGACCGGAAACCGCCAGTCAACGTCGTTTCGCTGGGGGAGGTACGCGATGCAGATGTGCCCCTCGGGGACGACGCCGTGAACGGCGATCGAGCCGTGGGCGCATCGGACGATCCCGGCGATGGCCTTGAGCAGTGTGCTTTTGCCGGCGCCGTTCGGACCGACGACGGCCAGCCGCGCCCCAACCGGGAGGTTGAAGGTGATCGCCTCCAAGGCGAGGCGCTCTCCGTAGGAGACGCGAAGGTCGCGGATCCGCAGAGCCGGGGCGCTCGGATCGTGGACGGCCTCGGTCGTTCGCCGTCCGCCCCTTGCGGCGGTCGGTCGCAGGGAGGTCAAGGAGAGCCCCCCAGGGCGGCCACGATTCGTAGGACGTCGTAGCGCAGAAGGTCGACGTAGGTTGGCGCAGGTCCGTCGGCGTCGCTCAAGGATCCGGTGTACAGGACGACAAGCTGAGCGCCGGTATCGGCGGCCACCTGCGAAGCCAGTGCAGGATTCACGGTCGTTCCGACGAAGACGGCGGGGACCTTTGCCTCGAGGATGGCGGTCTCCAACGCCGCGACCTCGCGCGCCGACGGCTCGGACATCGCGCTCAGCCCCGGAAGAACCGTCCCGATGAGGAGAAACCCGTACCGGTTGGCGAAGTAGCCGAACGAGTCGTGGTCGGTTACGAGCCTGCGGCGTGCAGGGGAAAGCCGGGAGACCTGCTCGAAGATCCAGGCATCGAGATCCCGCAGGGACTGCGCGTAGTCCTTGGCACGCTCCCGATACCCCGCCGCGTGGTCAGGGTCCACGTCTCCGAGGACCTCCGCGACGAGGTCGACCCAGGCGATGACGTTCGTGGGGTCGAACCAGACGTGGGGATCGACGCCCTCGCCCTCGTGGCCCTCTTCCGGCGAGAGCACGCGGAGCGTAAGGCCCGCCGAGAGGTCGACGATGCGCGCTCTCGTCGTCTCGAGGAGGGGGGCGAGGAACGCTTCGAGGCCCGCGCCGTTCTCGAAGATCACGTCGGCGCGGGCGATCTCGACGAGATCGCTCGGCGTCGCCTCGAACGAGTGCGGGTCTGCGTTCACCGGCAGGAGAACGGTGACGGAGAGATCGCTTCCCGCGACGTGCGCCACGACGTCGCCCACGATGGTCGTCGTGCAAAGGACGCGAACCTCGGCGGATGCGGAAAGCGAGGCCGCAGAGAGCACTCCTGCGATGACTGCGATTCCCCAACCTCTCATTCGGCCTCCCTTGCCCGGCGTATGCCCTGTCCGCCGTGAGTGTATGCGCCCGGGAACGTCGAAGCGAGATCGCGCTCTGGGAGCCGCCAGCCCGGACCGAGGGAGCTTCACCGTTCTGACACAGGACTGCACGAGGGCGTTCATTCTCGGAGACTAGGTTTCTTCCTAAGCACAGGAGGATGCGACGTGGACACGCAGACAACAACAATCGGCTCGGGGGTCGACCCCTCGAGCGTGACAAGAACCGGATCGCAGGGAATCACGATGCTGCGTCGACTCCTCGACGTGCGATAGTGCCCTCTCGCTTGCCCTTTCCGAGGAGCAGGACCGCCGCCTCACTCCGGGGCGGCGGATTCCTTTTCACCCACCCCGGAGCGGCCGATCGGCAAGGCCACGTGGAAGCAGGCGCCGCCCCGAGGGGCGTTTTCCGCCCAGATCCGCCCTCCGTGCGCCTCGACGAGGACCTTGGCGATCGAAAGGCCGAGGCCGGCTCCGCCGTCGTCACTCGACCTTGAAGCATCCGCGCGGTAGAAGCGCTCGAAGACGCGCTCCAGGTCTTCCGGGCGGAGGCCGGGGCCGGTGTCGCACACGCTGACCACGATGCCGTCGTCCGCCTCTCTCCGCGCGGAGAGCCGGATCGTTCCACCGCTTGGGGTGTGACGGATGGCGTTGGACAAGAGGTTCAGGAAGACCTGCTCGATCCGGTGCGCGTCGAGGTCGAGGGTCGGCAGCTGCGGGTCGATGTCCTCTTCCCACACGATCCCTGCGTCCTCCACTTCCGCGCCGACCGTGTCGACGATTCCTTCGAGGACCGCACCGATCGGAGTCGGCCTCTTTTCAATCGACAGTTGGCCGGCGTCCGCGAGGGTCAGCTGGTGGAGGTCGTTGACGAGCCTCGTGAACAAGAGAAGGCGGTTGTGAAGGGCGGTGAACGTCGCTTGGGAGGGTTCGATCAGCCCGTCCCGCAACCCCTCGAGCGCGGAGCGAACCGCGGAGAGAGGCGTTCGCAGCTCGTGGGAAATGTCGGCGATCATCTGCTGCTTCGCCCGCTCGGCGGACTCGAGGGTCGCCGCCATGTCGTTGAACGACGCAGCCAGGCGCCCGATCTCGTCCGATGAGTCGACGCGGACGCGCTCATCGAGGTGTCCCTCCGCGATTCGGCGCGTCGCCGCTTCCAGTCGCCGCAAGGGGCTGGTTGTCTGGCGGAGGAGCAGGATGGCCAGCAAGAGGCCGGCCGCCCCGGCGGTGAACCCGGCAAGCCACAGCGCCCGACGCGTCGTGAGCAGGAACCCTCGTTCCAGCGCTCCGAACGGCCGAGGCGGCTCGGGCGGATAGCGAAGAGCCGTCCATACCTCTCCCGTTGCCAGGACCACGCGTTGGCCTTGCCGAACCTCGTCTTCGGCCAGCTGCTTGCCGACCCTCCGCGGATCCGGGGAGACAATCACCGTGCGGGACGAATCGACCAGCGTGAACGGGATCCCTCGCGGCCCACGCCCGAGAACCTCCGCAACCCCCTCGAGGCTGCCGCTCCGCTGGTAGTAGTTGGCGATCAGTTGGATGAGCAACTGATCCTCGAGCGAGAGCCGCTGGACGGCGAAGCTCGAGAAGGCGCGGTTGACCGACTGGTTGATGAACACGTATCCGGCGATGGTTGCCAGGACGATGACCGCGGCGAAGGAAGCCAAGAGCTTCGTCTGGAATGACAAGCGATGCAGCGGATTCCTCACGCCTCGCTCTCCCCGGACGGTGCGTCTCCGTGAGAAGGCGACTCATCGCCGCGCGCCATCTTGTACCCGATGCCGAACACGGTCAGCACGTGCTTCGGATCTGCCGGGTCTTCTTCGATCTTCTGGCGGAGCCGCTTGATGTGGGAGTCGACCGATCGCTCGAAGCTTCCGTACGTCTCGCCCCGCACGGCCTCGAGCAGCTCGAGGCGAGTAAAGACCCTTCCCGGATGGGTCATGAGGAACGCCAAGAGGTCGAACGCCATGGCGGACAGGTCGATCGGGAGCCCCCGCACCCACGCCATGCGCTGCTCTCGATCGAGGCGCACGTCGCCGACCTGGAGAATCGGGGACTCGTCTCCGGCAAACCGCCGGAGCACCGCCCGGACGCGGGCTTCCAGTTCGCGGGCGCTGAATGGCTTGACCACGTAGTCGTCGACTCCTGCGGCGAATCCCTGGAGACGGTCCTCCTCGCCGGTCTTCGCCGTCAGCATGATGATCGGCGCCCTCGACGTCCGGCGGATGTGCTCCGCGACCGAGATTCCGTCCTGCTTCGGCAGCAACCAGTCGAGGATCACAAGGTCGGGATTGTGGCGGTCGAACTCGTCGAGTGCCGCCGCACCGTCGTAGGCGAACGCGACCTCGTAGCCGGCTTCCTCGAGGTAGCGGCGTACCGCGTCGACCACCCACTTCTCGTCATCCACGACAAGCACCCTCTGAGCCATCGCCTTCGCAGTATACGAAGTCGTGTGGGGAAGTTGCGGCAACGGAGTGTCTTTGCCCTGGAGGCGGCGGACGACAAGGCCGCTTCTTCGGGGTGAACCGTCGGGCTCCTCGAGAGCGACGTAGAGGAGACGATGCGACGGTATCAAGGGGTGTTTGAGGCGACGCCGTCGGGACGGTACTCTCTCGCCGCGAAACACGACGTGCCCGCGGGGCTCGAAGGGGCGGAGGGGCTCTCGCTTCGTCTGAAGGGAGGATGGGAACGTGCTAGGGGAAAGCCGTCTGGCTGAGATTGCGCAGCGGGTGCTGCGCGAGGCCAAAGCCGACCAGACCGAGGTGATGGTAGCGGCCGCCGATTCGCACCTCACTCGGTTCGCGGTCAACACGATTCACCAAAACGTCTCAGAGACCGACGCCACGGTGCGCGTGCGGTCGATCCTCGGGCGGAAGACCGGGGTCGCCTCGGGAAACGAACTCTCCGAGGCCGCCCTCCGCAAGTTGGTCCGATCGGCGGAGACCGTGGCCGGCTTCCAGGAGGAGAACCCGGAGTTCGGATCGCTGCCGGGTCCTAAGCCGGCGCAGAAGGTTGATGCCTTCGTGGAGCGGACGGCCGAGTACGCCCCCGCCGAGCGGGCCCGCGGCGTCGAGAAGATTCTCGCGATGTCACGGAAGAACCGTCTTGACGCGGCCGGCGCGTTCTCGACCGAGGCATACGAGACCTACATCGCGAACTCGCTCGGCGTCTCGGCTTACCACCGCGGGACCGTCGCCAGCATCGTTACGGTCATCATGGGAGCGGACAGCTCCGGGTACGCGACGGCGGCCTCCATCGACGTGGCCGATCTCGATCCGGAATCGGTCGGGCGAATCGCCGTTGAGAAGGCGCTCTCGAGCAAGAATCCGACTCCGATCGAGCCGGGAGAGTACACCGTCATTCTCGAGGAGCCGGCCGTCGGAGACATGCTGTTCTTCCTCGGTTGGATGGGGCTTGGAGCCCTGGCCGTCCAGGAAGGGCGAAGCTTCATGAACGGAAAGTTCGGCGAGCGGATCACCGGCGAGAAGGTCACGATCTGGGATGACGGCGCCGATCCGCGCGGCCTTCCGCTGCCGTTCGACTTCGAAGGCGTGCCGAAGCAGAAGGTCACGCTGATCGAAAAGGGCGTGGCGAAGAACGTCGTCTACGACTCGTTCACGGCCGGGCGTGAGGAGGGGAAGACCTCGACCGGGCACAGCCTGCCGGCCCCCAACACCGCCGGCCCGATTCCGCTCAACCTGTTCATGGCGCCGGGAACCGCAACGAAAGAGGAGATGCTCGCCTCGACGAAGCGCGGGATCTGGGTGACACGCTTCCACTACACGAACATCCTCCATCCCGTTCAGACGATCCTCACGGGGATGACGCGGGACGGGACGTATCTGATCGAGGACGGGAAGATCGTTCGTCCGCTCCGCAACCTTCGATTCACGCAGAGCATCCTCGAAGCGTTCTCGAACATCGAGGCGTTGGGGAAGAACCTCGTGCTCCTGAAGGACGAGTGGAACTCCGTCGGGACCTGCGCTCCGGCAGCGAAGATCCGCAACTTCCGGTTCACCGGGACGACCGACTAGGGCTCCCAGAAAGGAGAACCATGCGAGACTACGCAAATCGTGCACTGAATGAGGCTCAGGCGAAGGGAGCCACGTACGCCGACATCCGCATCGTCCGCCGGGAGACCCAGAACATCGAGGTGAAGAACGGGATCGTCCAGACCCTTTCCCTCGGAGACACGTACGGATTCGGGATCCGAGTCGTGGCGAACGGCGCGTGGGGATTCGCGAGCAGCCACCGGCTCGAGAACGCGGAGATCGACCGGGTCGCCGCGCTGGCGGTCGCGATCGCCAAGGCGAGCGCCATCAGCAAGGCCTCCGACGTCGATCTGGGTCCTGCGGAGTGCCACGTCGGCACCTACGCGACGCCGATGAAGATCGATCCGTTCCAGGTGTCGCTCGAGAAGAAGATCGACTACCTCCTCAGCTCCGACAAGGAGGCGCGCGCCGTCCAGGGTGTGCGCGTGGCGGAAAGCACCCTAGGCCTCGAGCGGAACCACAAGATCTTCGCGAGCTCGGAGGGGAGCTACATCGAGCAGACCCTGACCGAGACCGGAGTCGGCGTGGTCGTAACGGCCGTGTCCGAGGGAGAGATGCAGCAGCGCTCGTACCCGAACTCGTTCGGCCGTCATCAGGGGACGGGCGGATACGAGTTCGCCGAGACGTGGGACCTGCCAGGAAACGCCCGCCGCGTGGCCGAGGAGGCCGTGGCGCTCCTGTCGGCGCCCCAGTGCCCGAGCGGCGTGACGTCGATCATCCTTGACGGTCCGCAGCTTGGACTCCAGGTTCACGAGTCCTGCGGACACCCGATCGAGCTCGATCGCGTGTTCGGCACCGAAGCCGCCTATGCCGGAACGAGCTTCCTCACTCCCGAGAAGTTCCGGAACTTCCAGTACGGGTCGAAGATCGTGAACATCGTCTCCGATGCCGTGGCTCCGGGAGGCTTGGGCACATACGGCTACGACGACGAGGGCGTGCCGGCCCAGACGACCGACATCGTCAAGAACGGCCAATTCGTGGGGTACCTGACGTCGCGCGAGACGGCGAGCCAGCTGCGGAAGATCCATCCCGACGCGCCTGCGCGGTCGAACGGCGCGATGAGGGCCGACGGGTGGAACCGGATTCCGATCATCCGCATGAACAACGTGAGCCTTCTTCCGGGCACGTGGACGCTTGACGAGCTGATCGCCGACACCGACGACGGGATCTACATGATCACCAACAAGAGCTGGTCGATCGACGACAAGCGCTTGAACTTCCAGTTCGGGACGGAGCTCGCCTACGAGATCAAGAAGGGCAAGCTCGGCCGAATGGTGAAGAATGCGACGTACACGGGGATGACGCCCAAGTTCTGGGCTGGCTGCGACGCGATCTGCAACAAGGATCACTGGCACGTCTGGGGAACCCCGAATTGCGGGAAGGGGCAGCCGGGTCAGGTCGCCCACACGGGCCACGGGGCGGCCCCGTCGCGCTTCCGGAACGTCCAGGTTGGGGTGATGAAGTAACCGGACGCGAAGGGACTCATGAGCGAGAGGGAGGGCGGCCTTGCCGCCCTCCTTCACTTTCGGTGTCCGATCCTGTCTTTCGAACAAGGGCGCGTAAAGGCGCCTTGTTCAGTAGTAGTACTGCGTGACGTTCTCGACCTCGAGCCCGCCGGCTCCCCGTCCCGTGTACTCCAGACCGAGGATCACCGAGCGGCCCTGCATCCGGACGTTCAAGAGACCCCACAGGAGGCTTCCGTGCCCCAAGATGGGCGTCAGCCCGACGTCCTCCGCTTCGAACGGCGCGAGCGTGAATTGCCGCTCGTCAACAGGCTTTCCGAGCGAGTTGAACACGGTCACTGTGCAGGTCACGGACTCATTCCAGGGGTTCATCAGGACGTACGTTGTCGACGCGTCGCGGACTTGCGTGTAGTACGCGCCGAGCCAGAACGGTTCCGTCGGATCGAGAACGGGAACCTCGCTCGACACGGTGTCGGTCGAGACGAGGACTCCACCCACCGAGTACTCGAGGCCGATGAGGAAGCGACCGCTCGACTCGAGGGTCACGACGCCCCACGCATGCGGGATCCCTGCTACGCGGCTGCGAAGGCTCACGACGTCGGACGCGCCCGGTCCGAGATCCCCCGAGTACGACCAGATCTCCGCGCCGTACGCGTCGTGTACGGCGATCGCGTACCGGGACATGTCGGGAACCGTGCTGATCAGACTGATCTCGAGGTCTCTCTCCCCGAGCGTGTTGTAGTAGAACGCGTAGTGGAACTGAGCCGCGCCCGTTGCCCCGACCAGCAGCATCAACACCCCAAGAACCAGTGCGTGCCTCATTCCTTCCCCCTTCGCTTCTTCCCGGCCGTAAGACTAGTCGAATCCTTCGATGGCGCAAGGGCAGAACGCCTTCGCATCGACCGTGCACCGGATCGAAGAGCCGCGGGCGTCTTCCGGGAGCGGCTTCCGTCGGGTATTCTGGCGGAACCTGGAGGGCCGAGGGACGCTCGCGGTGGAGGTGGGAGAATGGAAGGAATCGCCAGACTGATCTCTGCGTCCGCGTGGGGACTCGTGGCGGTCATGTTGGCCGCCGGGATTCCGTTTGCCTGGCGGAAGGTTTTGGCCTGGCTCGACGCCAAGGCGCAGGTCGCGATGGCTGAGGCTGTGCGGAAGATGATCGACAAGTAGGAGACAGCGGCTCGAGAGCGCCGCTCTACGAGGGATAGCCCAAGGGCCGACCGAAGCGAGGGAGGGCCGGGCGAGGATGCCGCCGCAGAGGCTGCCCGGGCTTCCCGGGCAGCCTCCCCGCAGCTTATTGGCTAGCTCCTGTTCTCCTCGCGATCCAGGTACTGCAGGATGGCTTCCACGACGAGGTAGTTCACGGACCGATCCTTCTTGGCTCCGACCTTCATCAGCCGCTCGACGGGCTGCTGTGCAACCTTTGACTTCGGCACGTAGATCGAGAGCTTGTCGACGAGTTCTTTCTTAGGCATGACTCCCCCTTCTCTTTCCTGAGAACGTCTCTACTGTCCTTACACCCAACTCATGGACTGTTCCACCCAAACGTGCGCGGCGCGTGAGGGTGATGTGGAGGAAACGTGATCCTTCTTGGTATCTTGTACCCCGTCCATGGGCCGAGCCCCTTTCCCATCGCAACCTTCCCATAGGTCCTGACGGTTCGCGTCGGCAACCCAGAACGTCGGGTCGTCGACGGCATTCCGTACCCCGCTATTCTACGAAAGGTGGAGGCCGTCTACCAGGGGGAGATCCGAACCTTCCTAACCAGGGTGTACGGGGGCGAGTGTGCCGCCCCCAGCGACGTGATGGGCCCAGCGGGTGGGCTCGGGAAGTCGATGGCTCGCCACGCATCGGAGCGTGAACTCGACGGCGTGCGCGAGGTCGATCCGGTGCCCCGGCGAGACGAACACGGGATGGGTCGCGTCCTTCGTCCTCACGACGGCGCCAAGAACGCGCCTCGGGTCCGCCTCGTCCAGGAGATCCGCGACGGCGCCGCGATGGGCGCCGGGCTCCATCGCTACGCCACACAGGCGCGACTTCGCGACCCCGATCGTCGGCACGTCAAGCCACAGACCCATGTGAGCGGCGATCCCCATCCCTCGAGGGTGCGCCGTGCCTTGGCCGTCAAACAGAACAAGATCCGGCTTCCGGTCGAGCTTCTCCCACGCTGCGAGGATCACGGGACCCTCGCGGAACGAGAGGAGTCCGGGCACATACGGAAATGGCGTCTTCATCTCGGCGGTCACGCTGGTGCGGGGGCGGAGGTCGGGAAATCCAAGCACGACGACCGCGGCCCGCGCCGTATCCCGGACGACGCTGACGTCGATCCCGGCGACGAGGTCCACGACGCGCCCGTCCCACGTGAGATCGAGCCGGTCGCGGAGTCCCGCCTGAATCCCCGCCGCCTGTCTCGGCGTCACGCTCCAGGGATGCAGTTGTCCTCCCATGTGCACCGCCTCTCCCGGTCGATCCTAGACCCTAAGGCCGAGGCAGGTGAACCGATGGCTTCGCCAGGTACGAGGTTGCCACTGCCTTGCGTCTCGGGAGGGGGCTCGGCTACTCCTCGGGCAGCGGGGCGCGTCGAGCTCCGACCAGGGTGGCTCGCCCCGTCGCCAAGAACGGGATGCGAACGGCGGCCGGAGTGTTGTCAAAGCTCTGGACCCACAGCGTTCCATCGTCCTGCAGGAGGCCGTGCTCGACCTCGCGCGGCCACCACGACGGGGAATTGTAGATGGGGCGGGAGAACGCGAACGTGCCCGGGTGCTCGATGCAGTAGCGCTCCATCGCGCGGAATGCGCGCCCGTCGACCGATCCCTCTCGCCGGAGATCTCGGCGTTGGGGGTAGAGACACCCGTCGAAGGTTCCCCCAAGCACGCCGCCGGAGATGTGACGGCGGTCGGCGTGTCCGCCGAAGATCGCTGCCGACGCGCCCAGGAGTCCGCTTCGCTGCAATTCGGGACGCGCACACTGGGGGCGCGACCGACCGAACGCGACGATGATGCGATCCTCCACCCCATCGTCGCCGCGGGGGCCTCCTCCCGTCGTCCGAGCGGAGGCGTGGTCAAACAGGAACTCGAACCCGCCGTCGGAGAATCGCACGGAGTTTGCCGAAGCCGAGGTCATTCTTCGGTACGCGCGCAGCCAGAGCGAGGGAAGCGCCTTCCCGAGTCGAGCGACGAGCGCGTCGTAGTCCGCGGCGGAGAGCCGGGACAACAAGGCTTCGTAGTTGATGGAGAAACCCCTCACTCCGTTCCTGCTTTCGCCCACCCGGTACGAGTCCTCAGAATACCGAACGGGGCGGGAAGAAAGCAAGAACCCCGAACCGGGGCCCCGGGTCTCACCGGCGCGCTCGCCGGGAACGTCCCTAGGCAGGGATCGGCGAAGGCCCGACGTACTCCTCGGCGAGAAGGTCCATAAGGAGCAGGTCGAACTTGCGGGCGCCGAGGATGACCGCCTGACGTCTCCTGCCGACGACCTGGAAGCCGAGCTTCTCGTAGCACCGCCGAGCGCGAGCGTTGTCGTCGCGGACGACGAGTTCGATGCTGTTCAGGTTCACGATGTGAAACCCGTACCCAATCAGCACGCGCAGCGCGTCCTCTCCGTATCCCTTTCCCCAGTACTCCTTCTCACCAATCAATATGGAGAGCATCGCTCGCCGGCTTGGTACGTCGGCGACGAAGAGCGCACACCATCCGATCGGTCGATGGCCGGCCGCATCCACAATCAGGAAGGCGTGCGCCTTCTGTTCGAGGTACCGCGCGATCGTCTGCTGGTACTCCGCGAGCGTTCCCGGCGTTCGGTGGCCGGGACTCGAAGCGAGGAGCCCCGTTTCAAGGTCGTTGTGCCATCGGTACCACAGTTCCGCCGCCTGCGGCTCTAGGGGCGAGAGGTACGTGAGCGTCCCGCCGAGCTTTCGGACCAAGTCCATGGCGCCTCCTTAAGCGAGGAGGACTCTACTTGGTCCGCGTCTCTAGGTCGCCTACTTCGCCCTCCCGAAGAACGCGTCGACGTCGGCCTTGAACGCCGCAAGCGAATCCAGGTCGAGATAGAACATGTGCCCGGCCTCGTACGTGTGCATCTCGAGGTTCGCGCGCAGCTCTTGATCGACGTTCATGTGGCTCACCATGTACTCCGTTGCGAGGAGCGGGGTGGCGAGGTCGTAGTACCCTTGCCCGACGAACACCTTCATGTACGGGTTCTTGGCCATCGCCGCGCGCAACGTCTCGCCGGTCGCGGGGAGGTATCCCTTCTCATACTCCCACTTCTCGTTCACCGTGTTCGACAGAGTCTCGTACACGAGATCGGTCTCGATCCCCAGACGAGTGCGGACGTAGTGACAGAACGTCGACGTGTACGGAGGCGTGATCGCGTGCATCGACGGGTCGAACTCAGGGACCTCGGTCACGGCAAGCGCCTCAACGCCCCGGAAACGGGAATCGAGGCGACCGACGCTGCGCTTCTCGTTTCGCAGGAGTTCCTTGCAGAAGCGGAAGATGTCGACGCGCAGGTTGGAGCCGAGGACGTACTCGAGGTCGAGGCCGGTGTAGTCCGCCAGCTTCCGTGCCACAGCCCGCCGTTCTCCATCGCCGAGCCGATCCCCTTTCATGAGTGCCGCGGTGAGCGGGCCTTCGGACCACGCCTTCACCTCCGCCACGAGATCGCCGAGCGTCCTGCTCTGGAGGGACTCCCGCAGCTGCTTGTGGTACCACGCCGTGGCGGCGTAGGTCGGGACGAAGAGCTGGAATGGAAGGTCGTTGGCGCGTCCGAAGCGGATGGCGAGGTGATCGAGGACGGTCGAGATGAGGAAGATGCCGTTGAACGTGATGCCGCGATCGACGAGGTGGCCGGCAAGTCCGGCGGCGCGCGTCGTGCCGTAGCTCTCGCCGGCAAGGAAGAGGGGCGACGTCCACCTTGCGTACCGCGTCAGGTAGAGGCGGATGAACTGGCCGACGGACTCGATGTCGCCCTGGAAGCCCCAGAACTTCTTGTCCAGCTCTTCCTTGGCGGCGCGGCTGTAGCCGGTTCCTGCGGGGTCTACGAACACAAGGTCGGTCTGGTCGAGCCACGTCTGCTCGTTGTCATCGAGCAGGAACGGGGGCCGCGGCATCCAGCCCTGCTTCTCCATCCGCACGCGCTTCGGGCCAAGCGCCCCCAGATGGAGCCAGATGGACGCCGACCCCGGTCCTCCGTTGAAGGCGAACGTGAGCGGCCGCGTCGCGCGATCCTCGACGCCGTCGAGCTCGTACGCGGTGAAGAAGATCTCCGCCTCCGTCTCGTCGAACTCGTCCTTCAGCGACAGAGCCCCCGCTCGTGCGGTGTAGCGAAGTCGCCGGTTGCCCAGCACGATCTCGTGATGGGTCTCGACGGGCTCGATGCCGAGGAGCTTTCGCCTCTTCTCCTTTGACTCCCCGTCCTTCTTGGTTTCGGCGCTCTTGGTCTCTTCGGCCATGTCCACGCTCCTCGGATCGCGACGTTGTCTTGACCCGATTGTACAGGGAGACGCTTCGGCCACAGCGCGGATGCGTTCCGTAGGAGCGCCGCGTATCCTCTCAAAGGAATGGAGCGACTGGAGAGCTTGCGCAGGATCATCGACGAAGTCCTTGACGAGACCGGGGACTCCGAGGATCGCCGCTCGGGATTCGTCCACCTCCACGGCGTCTCCGCAGCGGCGGCCCTTCTGGCCCTGCGGCGCGGACTGGACGCCGAGCTTGCTGCGGTCGCGGGGATGCTCCATGACCTCGCGACCTACGAGACGGGCACGCCGGACAACCACGCGACGCGGGGTGCTCGCCGCGCGAGCGAGATCCTCCGAAGTCAGAAGGCGTTCACCGACCTGGAAATCGAGGACGTTTGTTCGGCGATCGCCCATCACAGCGACAAGGCGGCCGTTCACGACGCGTTCTCTGAACTCCTGAAAGACGCAGACGTGCTCCAGCACTTCTTGTCGAACCCGGAGGCGCCGTCTCTCGAGTCTCACGCCTCTCGCCGGCTGGCGCTGAAACGGGAGATGGGCCTCTAGATCCTGGCCCCTGCGCGCCGCCCGCCCGACCGGGCGAGCCGGCCGTCGGGTACGCGACGCCTGCCTCGCGGTAGACTACGAAGCATGACAACGGAACTGGGCGCGAACCGAACCAAGATCGTCTGCACGATCGGGCCCGCGACGCGAGCCCCCGAGATCCTGCAAACGCTCATGCAGGCTGGGATGAACGTCGCTCGCGTCAACTACTCCCATGGAACGGCCGACGAGCACGCGGAAACCATCCGCCAGATCCGCCGAGTCGCCGCTTCGGAGCGCGCCGTCGTCGCCGTCCTCGCGGATCTTCAGGGACCGAAACTGCGTCTTGGGGACCTCGCTCGCCCGTTTGATCTCGCCGTGGGCGAACGAATCACGCTGACGAGCGAGGCCGGAGCCGACGGCTCCCACAGCCGCTTTCCCTTTCCTCACCCGGAGCTGATCGAAGACGCGCGCCCCGGCGGGCGACTCGTGTTCGGCGACGGGGAGCCTGAGGCGGTCGTGCGCGAGGTTCGTCCGCACGCTCTCGTGGCGGAGATCACGGCGGCCGGCCGGCTCTTTTCGCGTCGGGGCGTTGCGGCGCCTGGGATTGGAGGTTCGCTCGAGGCGCTCACGACCAAGGATCGGGACGACGCGCGATCGGCCGTTGCGAGCGGCGTAGACTACGTGGCGCTCTCCTTCGTCCGCACAGGGAGCGACGTACGGCGGCTCCGAGAGCACCTTGCGACGCTTCCCGACGGAGCGGGCGTCGGCATCGTCGCCAAGATCGAGAAGCCCGAGGCCATCGAGAACCTCAACGACATCCTCGAGGTCTCGGATGCCGTGATGGTGGCGCGAGGCGACCTCGGAGTCGAGATGTCGCCGCAGGACGTTCCGATGCACCAGAAGGCGATCATCCGCCAGTGCAATCGACTCGGGAAGCCCGTGATCACGGCGACGCAGATGCTTCAGTCGATGACCGACAGCCCGCGCCCGACGCGCGCCGAGGCGAGTGACGTCGCGAACGCGATTCTTGATGGGACGGACGCCGTCATGCTGTCGGCCGAGACCGCGACCGGCCGGTTTCCCGTCCAGGCCGCGGCCATGATGCGCGAGATCGCCGCCATCGCCGAACGGCAGATGCCGTGGCGTATTGACGATGTCGCAACCCGGAAGGCCGAGCACCCGCATGCGGTGACGGACGCCATCAGCGACGCCGTCGTGCGAATCGCCGACGAGGTCGGCGCGCGTCTGATCGTGACCTCGACGTGGTCTGGGTACACGGCACGGCAGATCGCCCGGGAGAGGCCGCATCAGACGATCGTCGCCCTCACGCCCAACGCGCAGGTCGAAAGGCAACTGGCGCTCGTGTGGGGCGTCGTCCCCGTTCTGGTTCCGGAGTACGAGGGGACCGACGAGATGCTTCGAGTCGCGACGGAGTCGCTGCTTAGAGAGCGGTACGCCGTTCCGGGAGAGCTGGTTGTCCTTTGTGCTGGGGTTCCGACCGGCGGCGGAGGGACCACGAACTTCATCAAGGTCGAGCGGCTCGGCGCGGCCTGAGGCGTGCAGCTGACGTCCCAGGCCGACGCCGGCCGAGCAGCCCACGGCCTATCCCTTCACGAGGATCGCGAAGAGGATTCCGACGGCAACCAACAACCCGGCGACAATCCACACGACGGCTGATTCCATGCTCCACCTCCTTCACTCCGGGAGATCCGCGAGCAGTCCCTTCATTTGGCGGCGGTACGTGTCGAAGGCCTGCCTCCCCGCTGGGGTGAGCTTCACCATCGTGTGCGGCTTCCGGCCGACGAAGTCCTTGACGATCTCGACGTAGCCTGCCTCCTCGAGCTTCGACAGGTGCGACGAAAGGTTGCCCCACGTGAAGTCCGTGTTTTGCATGAGGAACACGTAGTCGGCGCTTTCCACAACGTAGAGGTGCGCCACGAGCAGCAACCGCGCCGGCTCGTGGATCACGCGATCGATCTCGACTCTCTGCGGTTCTCTATTGCCCTGCATCGGCATCCTCCTCGGACGGCCGGCGAGGATGCCGTCGGACGAAAAGGACCAGGAGCACGGCACCGACGAGAGCCATGGGACTGCCGCCAATCATCAAGGCGGATCCGATCGAGTAGGTGCCGGTGAGATCCGAAACGACGAGGGCGACGAGCAGCGCGAGACCGTAGGCACAGAATCTAGGAACCCGGAGGATTCCCCCGGCGAGAGCGAGGGTTCCTCCCCACATCGCTCCGAGCACCGCGGCGAAGTGGTGGCGAACCCAGTCGAGCCAGAAAGGGGTAGCCGATCCAGCAGCCCGGCCGGCTACCACGACCAGCACGCTCGTGAGAAGGGCGAGACCCGCGAGCAACCATGTGACTCCTTCGACCCGGCGAACGCGGCGCTTCGCGAACCGCACGTGCCCTATCCGGGGCGCCGTGATCCAGAGCTTCAATCCCAGGCACGCGGGCGTCAGAACCGCCGCCGCGATCGGAGCAAGGGCTCCCCAGTCCGTGGCGATCGTCGCTCCGAGCGACACGAACAGGAGCCCGATCTCGATATCCCACACTCCATCTTCGAAGACGCGCAGCCAGGCGCGCTTCTCAAGTCCGGCAAGGAAGAGTTCATTCGACACGGGCATCCTCCTCAGCGTTCACGCCTTGCGCGAGGACAGGGCGTGGAACCGTCCGCAGGAACCGGACGTAGACGCCAATCCCCATCGCGAGGCTTACGCAGGCGGCGGCGCCGTACGCGATGGCCCCGCCGAATGGGAGCCGCGCGGGCAGCTTGACCACGATGTGGAGGAACTCCACGATCACGAACAGTCCCCCGTGCAGGAAGAGTCGAGGGTAGTCGAGGAACAAGGCCAGTCCACCGACCGGCACGAGGATGACGGCGGAGATGATGAGCCATGCGCCGAGGTCGCCGGGGAGTGCAATCCCGAGTCCCTTGGACAGAGAGGTCAGGGCGACCAGACTCGCGGTGGCAAGAACGCACGCGGCGAGCATGATGCGCATGGCTCGGGTGCGACGTACGCGCCACGGGGCGAACTTGACGGTCCCAAGACGCGGCGCAACGTAGCGCCGACGCATCCACGCGATGACCCCGACCTCAAGGAACGCCAGCACAGCGAGCGTGGCGATACGGACCCACGGCGGAGTGCCTAGCTGATCGAGGACGGCCACCCCCGCGGCGGCCAGCAGGAGGCCTCCGAATTGCGCGTCCGTGAGCCCGTCCTGTTGGTACGTCCGCCAGCTCCTTCGTTCGATGTCGCGCAGGCGAATCGATTCCATGGTCATCCTCCAGAGTACTTTGTGCTGCAAAGTTCTCTGTATGTTATCCGGGAGAGGGCCATAGTCAAGCATTCCGCCCCGGTCAGAGAGGAAAAGAATAGGACGACGGCTTCCGCCGTCGTCCCAATTCTCGTACTCCTAGAGAGCACCCAGAGCGCTACTTGCCGCCGTTCTTTCCGTGCCCCTTGCTCTGACTCCCGTGCTCGTTCTGCTCGGTCTCCTGCTCGGGGTCCTCGGATGTCCCATCGTTCCGATTTGCATTCGTTTCGCGATCGCGGTGCTTGTAACTTCCGTGCTCGGCGATCTCGTTGGCCAGCTGTCCCCATGAATCGCCGTCCGCGAGTTCTCCGAGGGTCGTCAGCAACGCCTGCACCTCTTCGTCCGTCAGCGCGTCCTGGTTCAAGCCCTGCTTGACGATTCGGACGACGATCCCCGGAGGAACGCCCGCTGCGACGAGTGTCTCGGCGAGAGCCGCGGTTGCTTCAGACGCACCCGCCTGAGTGATCGCGTCCAAGAAACCATCCGGGGCCGTTCCCGTCTCGGAGACTCCGAGGGCGATCAGCGCCTGGTCCAGTGTGAGCGCTCCCGCCGCAATCCCGCCGACGAGGTCCGTGAGCGTGGCGAGCATGGCGTCGATCGCTGCACCGTCCTCGAGGGCTGCCCAATCGGCGGCGATGAGGAGCTGGATCGCCTGATCGGCTGTTAGAGTTCCTGCGGTGATGCTGCCGGCTAGGAGGTCGACGGCCGCCTGGATCTGCTCCGGAGACGCCGCGAGGTTGAGGGCGGCGACCTCATCGAGCGTTGGTGACGTCGCGGCGTCTTGCGCCGCAACGCCGGTGGCGAGGGCGGCAAGTCCCAGCAACGCAAGAACCCCTGCGATGCGCCATCCGGTCACCATGAATGCCTCCTTCCTCCGAAAACACGATGCCCCGGCCGTTCGCCGGGTCCCGATCTGCTCAGTCAGGAGTATGCCTATCTCTGCCCGAACTCAGACGGAGGAAGGCAGGAGTCGGCGGGTTGCCGGGATTCGAGGTGAGCCAGGCGCGACCTGTTGACGGCGTCGCAGGCGGCAGGCAGAATCGGGAGCGCCGACCTGAGCGACTAGGGTTCCGCTGCCAAGGCAGGCCTGGACCGAGCGTCGCAGAAGCCATCGTGCGCAGCACCTGATCGGACAAGAGCCGGGAGGGAGTAGGCGGCGCCGACAGCGCAGGGAAGACCCTGCGCGAAGGGGGTGTCGCGCATGGATGCACCGTCTCATCGCCGCGCCGTTCTCGAAGCCCTCCTGGTGACGTTCCTTTGGTCGACCTCCTGGATCCTGATGCGGTTCGGACTCCGCGAGATTCCGGCGCTTGCGTTTGCCGGCCTTCGGTATGCAACGGCCTGGCTCGTCCTCCTTCCGTGGCTCTGGAGGGCGCGCCGCGAGGTGAGGGCCCTGTCCCGTAGCGACTGGGGACGGCTCGTCGCCCTTGGCGTCGTCTTCTACGCTCTGACTCAAGGCGGTGTCTTCCTCGCGCTCACGCACCTCGAAGCCGCCCCGCTCTCCCTCGTCCTCTGCCTCACGCCCGTTCTCGTCGCGGGGGCAGGCGTCGTGACGCTTCGAGAGAAGCCAGGAGCCGTGCAGTGGATCGGGCTCCTGCTCGCCGTTGGGGGCGCCGCTTTCTTTTTCTCGCCGGCCAGAACCCGGGGTGCGGCGCTCGGGTTCGCGCTTGCCGGCCTCACCCTTTGCGCGAACGCGGCGGCCTCCCTCCTCGGTCGTGCGGTCAACCGTCGCGGCGTCGGCACACCGATCGTGGTCACCGGGATCAGCATGGGGATTGGCGCCGCGATCCTTCTTGCCACAGGGATCACGATCCAGGGCTTTCCGGCGCTCTCGGCAACGGGGTGGGGGATCATCGTGTGGCTCGCCGTCGTGAACACGGCGATCGCGTTCACCCTCTGGAACCGGACGCTGCGGGTGCTGTCGGCGGTCGAGTCGAGCGCTCTCAACAACACGATGGTTCTGCAGATCGCGGGTCTCGCGTGGCTCTTCCTCGATGAGCGGCTCGGCGTCGCAGGGATCGTCGGCGTCCTCCTGACGGCGGCTGGGACCACGCTGGTCCAGCTTCGCCGCACGGGGCGCCGGGGAGGGGCGGCGGGGCCTCATGACCCGCCGCCCGGGACTACCCAACCTCTTGGGCGCTCTGCCGCAGGACGAGGCTTGCGAGGACGATCGTGAGGACGACGAACACGAGAACGCCGGCGAGCCCGACCGGCTCTTCCCACGGCGCGAGCCCCTTGACCATCACGGCCCGCAGGAGGCGGTTCGAGTACGTCAGCGGCACAAGGTACGACAGCGGCCGCAGCAAGGCCGGAATCGCCTGGATCGGCCACATCATCCCCGACAGGAGCACGGAAGGAAGGATGACGAGCGGGAAGAAGACGATCGCCTGAGATTCGGTCTGCGCCAGCGCCGACAGGAGGGTTCCGAGACCGACGGACCCCACCGCGAACAGGATGACCGACACGAACGCCCACACGATCGACCCGTTGATCACGATGTCGAACACGAGCTTCCCGATCGAGAGGACCACGAGGGATTGCACCAAGGCGACGAGACCGAACGCGAGAACGTACCCAAGGATGAACTCGCTTCGTCGTACGGGCGACACCCAGACGCGCGAGAACGTCCCATCGACCTTCTCGCGCACGATGGAGAGCAGCGTGAGGACGGTGCTGATCAGGGCGACGACGAGGCCCATGATCGCCGGGGCGAAGCTGTCGATGAACCGCACGTCGACGCCGAACAAGTCGCGCGTCTCGACGTCCACGGGGCCTCCCTCGCCGAGGTCCATGATCGCGTCGGCCAGCTCGATGCCGACCGTCGAGGCGATCTGGGGATCCGACTCGTCGAGTGTCAGGTCGATGGTGCCCTGGGCGCTCGTAGCGACCCCCATCGCGAAGTGCGCGTAGTAGAGGCTCGTGAACTTGTCCGGGATGCGGATTACGGCCTGGTAGCCTTCCTTGAGGAGAAGCCGCTCGGGGTCCTCGCCGGGAGCTAGGACGGTGATGCGGAACGCATCGTTCGCCTGCAGGTTCTCGAGGAGCGACGCGGTGAGGTCGGTGTCATCCTCGTCGATGAACGCGGTGCGGATCCCCGTGATGTCTCCCGAGAAGGAGTACCCGAAGAGGATCATGGCAACGGCCGGGATGATCAACATGAACGCGAGCACCCGCCGGTCATGCCACAATTGGCGAAGCACCCGCTCGGTGACCGTGAAGATCCGACGGAGTCTCATCGTGCACCTCCCGCGGCCTTGCAGAGGGCGAGGAAGACGTCCTCCATGTCTGGAGTTGGCCGACCCGTCTGCGCGGCGGCGCGAGCCTTGAGTTCCTCAGGGGCTCCCTCTGCGGCCAGCTGGCCCCGCTGGACAAGCCCCACGCGCCCGCAGCGCTCCGCTTCATGAACGTAGTGGGTTGAGACAAGCATCGTGCAACCGCCCTCAGCGAGCCCGCGGAAATGGTCCCAGAACTCGATGCGCAGCGCGGGATCGAGCCCGATCGTCGGCTCGTCGAGGAGCAGGGCATCCGGCTCATGGACCAGTGTGCAGGCAAGCGAGAGTCGCTGCTTCTCCCCTCCCGAGAGGCGGTCGGCGCGCTGCCGAGTTCGGTCTGCCAGACGCATGAGCGTCAGGAGTTCCCGCGTGCGCCGCGCAACAGCAGGGCGCGGCATCCCGTAGATCCGACCGAAGAAGAGCAGGTTCTCGCCCACCGACAGATCGCGGTACACGGCGCGCTCCTGGGGCATGTACCCGAACCGGCCTTCCACGGCGCGGCGCTCCTTCGGCATGACGTGGCCGAGGAGCCGCGCTTCTCCGCTTGATGGGGTTGTCAGCCCGCACATCATGCGGATTAGCGTGGTCTTCCCCGCGCCGCTCGGCCCCACGAGGCCGTAGATCTCCCCGCAGCGGATCACGAGGGTGATCCCGTCGACGGCGCGGAGCTCCCCGAAGGTCTTCACCAGGGACCTTGCTTCGAACGCCGCGCTAGCCATTCGGCGCCTCCGCGGGAAGATCGAAGAGCGATGGCTCCAGGCGCTCGTTGATGGTGAGTTCCTGGTAGACGATCTCGTTCTTCAGCACGCCGTTCTCGTCGTAGGCTTCAACCCGGCGAGCCAGAAAGACGCCGGGCAAGACCTCCACGATGTTTAGGATGCGCACGTCGCCAATGAGGTTCCCATCGACGTCGTACAGGAGTCGACGCGTGGGAACGAAGGTCTCGGGATCGACCCACAGCTCGATCGAGCCGTAGACAGCTCCGTCCGTCGTGGGGCTTCCGACGAGGTGGTATTTGCCGCCGTCGAGCCCGCTGAGCGTGAACGTGTAGTCGTTGAACTCGTCCTGGACGTCGCGCAGGAGCTGCCGGAAGAGAAGCCACGGCTGCTCGGCCGTCGAGAGATCGGACAGATTCGAGTCGTACCACTGGTTGTTTGCCGCGATGTAGATCAGCATGCGGTCGCCCACGACGAGCGTGAGGTTGCCCGCCATGTAATCGGGGGCAACGTACTCCTGGCGCATCTTGTCCGGCTGCTCGAGGTAGAGCCTCATCTCCTGGATGAGGTTCACTTGGCCATCCTTGAACGTGTGCACGACGATGCGTGCCTGCAGGGTTTCGATCGCCGTGGCGTTCGCGCGAAGACGATCGAGGATCTCGTCCGCCGACGTCAGGGTTTGCGCGCTCGCGGCCAGCGACGCCAGAGCCACGCAGACGACACCGAGCCACACGAGCCGGGGAGTCCGGGTCTTGTTCATGGTTTCTCCTTTGCCTGCCTTGAGGCCACGTAGCAGCGGCCCTTCTCCGTCAGGAGTCCGTCGCAGTAGATCTTCTTGAGAGCGTCGACGAGGCTCGGGAGCGGGATTCGCGTCTCCAGAAGGACTTGGGGGGTGAGCGCCGAGCGGATCGTCGCGGTGAGAAGTAGGAACCAGTGTGCCGGGTCGATGTCGTCCCTCAGGAACCCATCCCGCTGGGCCTCTTCCATCAGGGTCCTCAGGCGCGCGACGCGTTCGAGGCGCATCGCGTCGATCTTCTCCCAAAGGGATGGCGCGACCCGCTCGACCTGTTCGATCACGGTCGCCTGGATTTGGGGCAAGAAATGGGTGACGAGATCGAGCGAGGCGACGATCCGGTCCATCGCCGTCTCTTCCGTCTCGAGGACCTCGTCCCATCGGGCGAGGTTGGCCTCAATGAACGAGACGACGACGCCCTCGACCAGCATCTCCTTGCTCGGGAAGAGGTTGTAGAGCGTCTTCTTGCTCACGCGGGCGCGGCGCGCGACCTCGTCGGTCGTGACGGCTCGCAGTCCCTCCGAGAGGAGAATCTGCCGCCCCGCACTCAGGATCTCGGCTTCTCGCGTCACCATGACCTCCGTGGATACCGTATAGTACCAGAATCGTACTCCGCAGTATCCCGCAGGTCAAGTCCTAGAGAGCAGGACCGCCGAGAGCGGGATTGGCAGGAGCGAATCCCTCTCCCGCAGCAGTCTCTGGAAGCCGACAGCTAGGCCGTCTCGCCGAAGACGTCCTTCATGACGTCCATGGCAAACCGCGCGCGCACCGTCGTCGCGCCGTTTCCCATCATGATCGCCACGTCGACGGCCTCAAGGACCTCTGCAAGGGTCGCGCCGTGCTCGACGGCCTTCTCGATGTGCCACTGCATGCACGATTCGCAGTCGATGGTGACGGAGATGCCGACGGCGATCAGCTCTTTGTGTTTTCGGCTGAGCGCGGCGTCCGACATGATCGGTTCGTCCATGTCCGAAACGGCCTTGTAGCCCTTCGACTTGTGGGCGGTGAACCACGAGTAGGCCTCTTTGCGCTTGCGTTCGATCTCTCGCAGCTTGTCCATGATTGACCTCCGGAGGGTCGGCGTCGGGCGTTTTCCGCGCCGTTCACGGGAGATGTTGCCCGGTTCATCGGGGCGTCTCCAAGGCACGCTACGTGCCGAGCCAGTCGTCGATCAGCCGGCGAGCGATGGATTTCGCCGAGGCGAGGGCGAGCGTTCCGTCCTGCGTCTCTCGGCGCACGTCGTCTCGCGTCCACCACTCGGCCGACTCGATCTCGCGTCCATCTACGCGAATCTCGTCCCCGGCCGACTCCGCGACGAACCCGACCATCAGGCTCGCGGGGAACGGCCACGGCTGGGATCCCACATAGGAGAGGGTCGCGAGGTCCAGGCACACCTCCTCCTTGACCTCTCGGCGAACGGCGTCCTCGAACGATTCGCCCGGCTCGACGAACCCGGCAAGGATCGAGCGCAGGCCGGGTCGGTAGGCCGGTTGGCGGGCCAGAAGACATCGGTCTTCGTGGGTGACGCGGACGATCACGGCGGGGTCCGTGCGCGGGAAATGGAGCGCGCCGCACGCAGGGCTGGAACAGGCTCGCAAGTAGCCGGCGTTCCGCACCTCGGCCGGTGCGCCGCACGCCGAGCAGTACTGCGTGCGGGCGTTCCACGCGAGAAGGGCGCGAGCCTGGGCGAGAAGCGACCACGTCTCGACATCGACGGGGTCCTGGATGGGGCCGAGCGCGGCGAACCGACCGAACGACAGAAGGGCCGCCCGCGCCTCCTCCGGAAGACCGGCGACGTCGATCGCGAACCGCGGCTCGCCTCGGTCGAAGCCGAGGAACACGGACCCGGCGGTATCCGCGCCGAGCTTCGCGAGGGCCTGCTCGGGCACGCCGGCCGCGGCAATCGACGGCCCCGGCGTGAGGAGCGCGTCGGGTCCCGCGTACACGACGTAGCGGCATCCGACGGCATGCCGCGCCTCCTGGATGAACGTCTCGTCCGTTCTCAGGCAATCCGATCGGTCGATCATGGGCCTCCCTGGAGCATTCCCCAGCGTACCGGCTCTGTCACGCGTTTTCGGGCGCCGGACTCGACTCCGCTTCCGAGGACGCCTCCGGCGCCTTCGCATCGTGGTCCGGCACCAGGGTATCGAGGTTGCGCACGGCGGGGACGAAGAAGAGGACGAGGACGCAGGCCAGGCAGTAGAGGGCCCCCGCAACGACGTACTGGAGGGCGAGTCCGGAACCGGGCGACGTGCCGACCGCCCACCCGAAGGCGCGGGACATCCACGTGTCCGACACCATGGCGGGCCCGGTGACGAAGTCGGCGAGCGCGCCGGCGAGCACGGGGGTCACGGGAATGAGCGACCAGGAGATGAAGCGGCGGGCCGAGAAGACCCGGCCCTGGAGGTCGGGGGGAACCTTAGACTGCCAGATGGCTTGGGCCGTGCTGTTCGTCAAGGCGGCCGCCACGGCGCCCAGCGCCACCGTCGGGATCCAGAAGGACAGACTGCGCCCGAATCCGAACAGGAAGAAACCGGTGAAT
>Ga0209079_10000215_pt1 | contig 26231 bp, 20 predicted proteins | sample PPLLaktember2015_2_FD_187259 | JGI IMG/M metagenome (GOLD analysis project Ga0209079, IMG submission 187259) | Freshwater sediment microbial communities from Prairie Pothole Lake near Jamestown, North Dakota, USA - PPLs Lake P7 Core (6) Depth... | ecosystem: Environmental > Aquatic > Freshwater... | reverse complement strand
GGGAACGTGGAGTTCTCGGTCCTTCACGGCTCAACGGATGCGCCGACGGTCGATGTTGTTGCACGTGGCGTGGCAACGCTGGTGAACAACGCGGCCTACGGTGATATCACCCCGTATATCGCGGTTCCGCCGGCAGCGTACACGCTCGATGTCAAGGACAGCAGCGCGACGACGACCGTAGTTTCATTCACAGCCGATCTGAGCGGTCTTGCCAACGGTGCGGCGATCGTGTTCGCCTCCGGGTTCCTCAATCCGACGGCAAACCAAGGCGGTCCGGCCTTCGGATTGTTTGCGGCGTTGCCGAATGGAACGGTTGTGCAGTTCCCCTCCGCCGCAACGAGTGTGACGGAGTTGAGCGATGCGGTGCCGAGTGCGTTTGTGCTCGGTCAGAATTACCCCAACCCGTTCAACCCGTCCACAAACATCAACTACATGTTGGCGGTTGCGGGAATGGTGAACTTGAAGGTCTACGATCTTCTCGGCCGTGAGGTCGCAACGCTGGTTCAGGCGCAGCAGCAGCCAGGTTCCTACACAGTGAACTTCGATGCAGCCAATCTGACCTCCGGCGTCTATCTTTACAGCCTTGAAACGGAGAACTTCAAGTCCGTCAAGCGCATGGTGTTGATGAAGTAATAACGCATTGCCAACTGATCGAGCGCCGGGTTTGTGAAGAACGAGCCCGGCGTTTCTGTTTTGTGGCAGTTGACACTCGAGCGTTATGGATGTAATTTGAATGATGATCGAGGAATAACCATGCGCTGTACGATCTTCTCGCTTCTGGTCCTGACGGTATCCCCGCTTGTCGCACAGGATATGAACGATGTCAAATCGTGGCGCGCTCGGACATGGCCGGAAGCAGAAGCAATGTTTCATCAAGACCGCCGTTGGCTCGGGTCAGACGGCGCATATTCTCTCCCGCTTGATTCAGCACGAGTCCTTTGGTTGTTCGGTGATACGTTCATCTCGACCAGCGAGGCGTTTCGGCGCTCCGAAAGCGTGATGATCCGCAACAGCATCGGGATACAAGAGGGCGCGGATCCCTCCAATGCCCGCATGACCTTTCATTGGAAAACGACCGAAGGGCGTCCATCTTCCTTCATTCCGGAAGAAGGAGAGCATTGGTTCTGGTTCGGTGATGGGAGGCGGGTTGGACGTGTTGTTATGATTGCGCTCGCGCGAATGCGCGCGGTACCCGAAGGACTCGGCTTTTCCTACGTCGGTCCACACCTCCTCTTCGTCCCAAATCCCGACGATCCGCCCGATCGATGGACCTTTGTCCGCAGAGATATCGCCGGAGATTCAGTCTTTGCAACCCACTTCCCGTCGGCACTTCACAGCGACGGGACGCATGTATATGCCTTTGTTACAGGTGCGGCGCCGCTGATGCCCGTAAGGTTGCTCCGCTGGCCCGTCAGAGCGATCGAAAGACTCAACGTGCAGACGTACCAGTGGTGGGATGATTCAACGAAGCGGTGGTACGATCTTGGAGCAAGGCCAATCGTCCCGCATCCGATTTTCGCAGGCGCACAAGCGGAATTCACGGTTCAACGGCACGCGCATTCCCGCGTTCTTACGCTCGTTCAAAGCGTCGGGTTTGGAGCGACGAGCATTGGGGTCCGCTGGGCGCAACAGCCCGAGGGCCCATGGACCGATGCACAGATATTCCACCATCCGATTGATGCGGGTCTGCCGGGCGCTTTTCTGTATGCGGCGAAGTCACACGCTCATCTCACCGGCGCGCCGGTCATCTGCACGTATGCCGCAAACAATTTTGAATTCACACGACTGATCGCGGATACCACGTGGTATTATCCGCGCGTGTTGAAGGTTATCGTTGATTCAACGGATGCGCGGTGAACCGCCGGCGTCTTGTTTTCGCGATGGCGTTTACGTATCATTTCCGACACAACCCCAGGTTCTTCTACTCCCATTCTGAGAGGTCTTCATGAAGTCCACCATCAAGCCGGGAATCGCCCTCGGACTCATCGTTGTCGTCTGGATGTACATCATTGGCTTTGCCGGGTGGTATAAAGACCCGGCGATGTTGAACATGTTCTACATGGTCATCGTCTTCCAGATTGTCGTGCTGGTGTGGGGGTTACGGCTCACGGCGGCAGAGGGAAAGGCGTATGGAAGTCAGATCGCCGCCGGAATGGTGATCTCACTGATCGGTGCAGTGATTATCTTTGTGGGTTCATATCTGTTTACCACGGTCGCATTTCCTCGGTATTTTGAAGAAATCCATACGGTCGGGGAGCGCGTTTTGCGCGAGCAGGGGAAATCGGAGGAAGAGATTCGCAACATGATGAAGCTGTCTGCTCCCATGCAAACGCCACTGATGAATGCCATAACCGGCGTTGTCGGAACACTGATGACGGGCGTGCTTGCATCGGCCATTATTGCGTTCTTCGTCAGGAAGAAGTGACCCCCATGAACGCGTTGATCGGTTCAACATCCTTTCTCTGGGCGGCCCGTGGGCTTGTGATCGCATTCACACTGTTCGTTTCGATGTTTGCGCTCGACGTCTTTGAGGCGGGACACCCGCTTGGCGCTATCGTGATCGAACTGATCATTCACCTTGCGCCGTCGTTCCTTTTGTTGTTCGTCTTATGGATTACGTGGACGCGGGCGCGGTATGCTGCGCTTGGTTATCTGCTGATCGCGGGCGCATTTACGATCTTCTTTCAGACATACCGCTCCATGGCAACGCTTCTGTTGTTCACCGCACCGCTGCTTCTCACATCGCTCTTGTTTTATCTGGCGGCAAAGGAAGTGTCCCCGCCGGCATCCGCATGATGAGCCCGCAGGAGAGCAGCATTCCCTGCCAACGATTCGGAATCGGTTCGCCGTGATTCGAGCAGTGATCTATGATATGGATGGACTGCTGCTGGATTCCGAGCCGCTCTGGCAAGAGGCCGAGATCCGCGTCTTCGGCGGTGTAGGGATTTCACTGACGCGGGAACAGTGTATGGAGTTCATGGGTGTGCCCGTCGGCGAGGTGGTTGCGCGGCGGTTTCGTGAAAAGCCATGGAGCGGAAGAACGCGGGAACAGGTAAAGGACGAGATCATTGCCGCGGTTGAGGCTCTTGTGCTTGAGCGTGGCAGACCGCTCCCGGGTGTTCGTGAGAGCCTTGCCTACATGCGTCGAAAGGAACTCGCGTGCGCACTCGCTTCCTCTTCGGCGATGCGTCTGATTGAAACGGTGTTGCAAAAGTTCGGTTTGAACGATTCGTTTAGCGTTGTCCATTCAGCCGAACAAGAAGAACATGGAAAACCACACCCCGCCGTGTTTCTCACAACCGCGCGGAAGCTAGGAATCGATGCCCGGGAATGCCTTGTACTGGAGGATTCCGTGAACGGCGTTATCGCTGGGAAAGCGGCGGGGATGCAAGTGATTGCGATTCCGGATGCACATCACCGAAACGATCCGCGGTTTGCGATCGCGGACCTGCGATTGAGGAGTCTGGAGGAATTGGGGGACGAGGTGTTGGAGAGGTTGGGGCGGAGTACACCTTAGTGATGCCGAAGGTTCCGTTTTTTCTCGGTTGCATCATGAACAAAGGGAACCTTCACGCGAGGGTTGGTTGTCAAGGTATGTCTTAAACATCTCGCTTCCTTCGGTTCGACACAAGGAATTTCGACAGGAAGTCTTGGGAAATCGTCATGTATCCTTGGTCGCACGACATCATGTGCGATGCACGATGACCGCCCCCGCCTGCGCGGTCGGAAAGGCGATGACCTCCGCGATCTGAACATGTGGCGGACGCGATGCCGCGAAGAGCACGATGTCTGCGATGTCGTCCGGCGTCAGCGGCTGCAATCCTTGGTAGATCGTCTTCGCCCGCTCCTTGTCCCCACGGAAGCGCACTTCACTGAACTCCGTTTCAACAAGCCCCGGATCGACCGTGCAAACGCGGATCGGCGTATCCATGAGATCCAGGCGCATCCCCTTGGTGATCGCATCGACCGCATGTTTCGTGGCGCAATACACCGCTCCTTTCGGATAGACCTCGTGTCCCGCGATCGATCCGATGTTGACGATCGTTCCCTTCTTGCGCGCGACCATCCATGGAATAACCGCGCGGCTGACATATAAAAGCCCCTTCACGTTTGTGTCGATCATCTCCTCCCAGTCTTGAACCGATCCTTCGTGGATCTTATCCAGACCACGGCTGAGACCGGCATTGTTCACCAGCACGTCAATGTTGCGCCATGCTTCCGGGAGAGCAGCGGCAAAAGCATCGACGGCTTCGTTCGAGCGCACGTCAAGCGTCGCGCAGTACGTGGAGATGCCGAAATCCCTTTGTACGACCGAGGACAGTTCGTCCAAGCGCTCCTTGCGGCGTGCAACCAGAACGAGGCGTGCGCCTGCTTGTGCAAACAGGCGAGCGCAGGAGCGCCCGATCCCGCTGCTTGCGCCGGTAATAAGAACGGTCTGCTCTTTCATTGTATACACGAAGCGTCCTTTCGGAGATTGATCATATCCGGCCACGAAGGATCTTCCAGCGATCAACGACATTGTCTCCATCGACAACGTTGTAGTGATCGAATAACGCGGCCGACAAGCAGGAGTGTTGCATGAGAATGCGAACGCGGTTACCGATACGCAAGGAGACGGAGTCATCGACTGCGATCTTACCGTGCTCTTGCGAAATCGAGGAAACATGCGCGATCGATGGATCGTAGAGCGTGCTGCTCGCATAATCCCGAACCAGCAAACCAAACCCCACTTTGGGAGAGCAATGCGCGGCACCCACGTCCTTCGAAAGGGCAAGAGCGCCAGCATCGGTGAGCACCTGACCAGGCCGGGTTGAGATGACCGAACCGAGCACGGTTAATGCACAGTCGGCAACGGTGCAAACGCCAAGCGACACCATGGTAAGATCGTGGAAACAGTAGTTGCCGGGACGCATCTCGGTGATTCCCGCGAGATCGTCGATGAAGGTCATCGTTGGTGTTGACCCCACGCTGATGCTTCCGACATCGACATGGTTTGACCGAAGCGTCTCCGCGAATTGCGTCATCCCGTCGCGTTCTTGCCGCGCAATGGTCCTGATCTCTTCGGGAGATGACGCGTTGTAGGAATGGCCCGCGTGGGTCAGGATCCCGTCCAGGACGAATCGCGGGGAATCAGCGATGCGCTTGGCGAGAAAAACCGACGCCCGATCGTGCGGATCGACACCTGCGCGATGATATCCGCAATCGACCTTGAGCCAGACGTGGAACCGGACATCGGACCGGCGCGCTTCGGCTTCGAGGGCATCCACAGCGGAGGTCGAATCGACCAGCAACCGAAGGGTAATTGAGCGCGCGAGCGCAGCAGCGCGCGATGCATACACGGCGGGAAAGGGGAGAGCCCACGTAAGATCTGCGAAACCGGCCTCGGCAAACCGCTCAACTTCGTACCACGTCGATACGGTAAGCCCGTGAGCGCCGAGTGAGCGTTGTTGTCCGGCGATCGCGGGGCTTTTGTGGGTTTTAATATGAGGACGAAGGGCGACGCCAAGGCGGTTCGCCCGGTCCTGCATGCGGGAAAGATTGCGGTGCAAGACGCCGGCATCCAAGAGTAATGCCGGAGTCGGGAGGTCGTTGATCTGCATGCCGGCGATGCGGCGATTCCGGCTTACGCGAACAGCCGGATGAATTCTTGGTTCATCTCGTACAATGCGAGAAGCTTCTGCTCAACTGCGTCGGCCCGCTCTTCGGCGAGTCGCGGGAAGTGTTTCCGCATCACCTTCCAGCTCTCATCTTCCTCGAGGTTGAAGTTCATCGGCTGTTCACCGATGCCGGACCCCCACCGCTCACTCAGCAGGTCGGCAAAGCGCACGAGTGCAACAAGAGATTGGTTGTTCGGCGCAGTCTCGGGTGTGTGATGATGTCGCATGACCTCGACGAATACGGGAGGAATGCCCCATTTCTCGCCGAGTTGTCCGCCGATCTCGCAGTGATCGATCGCAAGGGATTGGAGCTCAGCTTCAACATCCCTCATCCCCAACTCCCGGATCATACTCTGCGTTACATTGAGCGTGTCTGCGAAGTATTGAACAAGAACGATCTTGCCCAGATCGTGCATCAAGCCGGCCGTGAACTCCTTGCCCTCACCGCGAAAATCGACGAACAGCGCCAACATGCGCGAAACAGCAGCGGTGGCGACACTGTGCTTCCAAAGGGTTTCCAGAAACGAGCGCTGGTCCGGACTCAAGGCGAAGACGCGCTGCTTCATCTGGTAGATGAGGACAAGGCGGCTCACTTCCTCAAAGCCAAGCAGGACGACAGCGCGGGTGATGTTGTTGACCTCCCAGCGCAGTCCGTAGTAGGGGGAATTGGCGGCACGGAGGATCCGAGCGGTCAGCACCGCATCGGTTTCGATCAACTGGACGATCTTTTCCGTCGCGGTTTCTTCTTTGAGCAACTCGGACATGATCTGCGCGACGACCGTCGGAAAGGGTACGATCTCGTTGATCTTGTCAATCTCGCTTCGGATATCTCTCATGGCAAAATCCCATCGTCTGCTAGCGTAAAGAAAATGAATGTTAAACAAGATAGGAATAGTTCCCCCCTTTCACAACCAGAGGTGAATCCCGGGGCGCGGTCACAACAAGTGACCGACAGTCTGTCACGCAATGAATCTCGATTTGCTTTCTTGATTATGAGCAGGAATGGGGGGAACTGCTGGCGACAAGTGCGAGAACAGGGATTGGAGAACGGGGATTGATGTTGAGAATGGATGTTGAGAAAACGGGAGAGGAGAAAACTGAACGGATTCGGGGAAAAATTGCCAAAGATGCATGTTGCGCGAGGGGGGCTTAAGCCCCTTAAGCCCCTTAGCGACCTTAACGTGCGGGCTCATCAATCCCACCCCACCTCCCACCCCACCCCGCTCCCCCATTCTCCCCCTGACAAAAAGACCCCGGCTCATCACCGGGGTCCTCGTGCTTCCTGCTCAATCGTGCGCCACACAAATCCATCCCGCCCAAAGCGCGTCCGAGGATGCATCTTCACACCTCGTCATCGTTGGCGACGACACCTACTTCTTCTGCTTTCCCGCGTTCTCCATCACCCGCTTGCGTGTGTAAGCGATCAATCCCCCCGCATCCACGATCGCCCGACGCGCGCTCGGCAACGGGACTACAGCGTACGTCTTTCCCCTCGTTTTGTTCGTCAACGTTGTATCGGTGATCTCCAGCTCGTCGCCGACATCTGCCTCGATGCCTGGACAGGAAATCGTCCGCAATCCAAGGTTGATGCTGTTCTGCAAAAAGATCCGGGCGAAATCGTTTGCAACAATGACCAATTCGTGTCCCTTCAGCGTCGAGACCGCCTGCTCACGAGACGAGCCGCAGCCGAAGTTCTTCCCGCCGAGGAGCACGCTTCCGGGTGCGATTTGCTTCGCCTTCAGCTTGCCGTTCAGCTCCGCAATGTCCGCGAATGCGAATTGCGGCGTTTCAGTTGGGAGGACCGTTGCCATGTACCGCCCCGGATAGATGACATCCGTGGAAATGTCGTCACCGAGGACATATGCGACCTGTGCCATGATTACTTCGCTCCTTTCGTCGGATCGGTGATGACACCCTTGATCGCGGAGGCCGCTGCAACAGCCGGCGAGCAGAGGTACACTTCGGATTTCGGATTGCCCATGCGTCCCTTAAAATTCCGATTCGTCGTCGAAAGCGCAACCTCCTCGTCTCCCAACGCACCTTCGTGCACACCAAGGCATGGCCCACAGCCGGAATTCATCACAACCGCCCCAGCCTTCATGAACTCGCCAATATACCCCTTTGCCAATGCCTGGTTGTAGATGCGTCCGGAGGCGGGGAAAATCAGCATGCGCGTGTGCGCCGCGACCTTTTTTCCCTTGAGGATCTTGGCGGCGATCGCAAGATCGTCCAACCGCCCATTCGTGCATGAGCCGATGACGATCTGGTTCACCTTCTTCCCGGCGACATCCTTGATCGGCTTCACGTTGTCCACCGTATGGGGACATGCGATCTGCGGCACGAGTCTCGATACATCGATGTCGACGACTTGCTCGTACACGGCATCTTTATCGGGCAGCACTGCTTCAACCTTGCCCTTCACGCCCGCCTCTTCGCGCAGATAGCGCATCGTCTCAGCATCGGCCGGAACGATGCCGCTCGTTGCGCCTGCTTCCACCGACATATTGCAGATGACCAGCCGGCCGGAGGTCGACATCTTCTTGATCGTCGGTCCATGGAACTCGATGACCTTGAAGTTCGCTCCCTGTGCGCTGATCTTGCCGATGAGACGAAGGATCAGATCCTTCGGCCCGACGAACTTCTTGAACGTCCCAGTGACGTTCACCTTGATCGTGGCGGGAACCTCGACGTTCAGCACGGAGCCGAGCGACCAGACGCTTGCCATCTCCGTTGCGCCGATGCCAAACGCGAATGCGCCGAGCGCACCATGGCTCGTCGTGTGTGAATCCGTTCCGACCACGACCATGCCGGGACGCACGTAGCCATTCTCCGGAAGGATTTGATGACAGATGCCGCCAACGTCACCACGAATGTCGTGGAACTTCTTGATCGTTTGCGCCGCCACAAATTCGCGCACCTTCTTCTGATTGCTCGCGGTCTTCTGTGATTCGGCTGGAACGCGGTGGTCGAAGATGATGGACACGCGCGTCGGATCCCAGATGTTGGGTTCCAATCCGGTGTCCTTGTAGATCTCGAGGAATTGATTGATCACAAGCGCCGCGTTTTCGTGCGACATCGCAAGATCGACCTTCGGCTCGACCACATCGCCGGCCTTCACCGAGGCAAGTCCTGATGCGCGCGCGAGGATCTTCTCTGCAACGGTCATACCCATGGGGAACTCCTGGATTAGATGGCTTTTGCGTCTTTGAATTTCTTGATGTCCTCTTCGCCGTAACCGACAGACATCAACACATCCTTCGTGTGCTGTCCGAGCGTTGGCGGAGGTGTCTCGACCACGCCCGGCGTGCGGGAGAACTTTGCGGTCATATTGAACAACGGAAGATCGCCGACCCCCTCCAGCGCGACGGTCGTGAATGTATTGCGATGCTTCACCTGCTCCTGCGACACAGCCTGGTCCAGCGTCAAGATCGCTCCCGCGGGAACATCCTTCCGATTGAGCTCATCCACCCACGCGGAGGTCGGTTTCTGCGTGAGCTTTGCCTCGAGGAGCGGCGTCAATTCCTTCCGGTTCTTCTTGCGCGTGTCCCGTTCCTGGAAGCGGGGATCGGTTTTCAGCTCGGGAATGCCCACCACGTCAGCAACCGCCTCCCACTGTTCCTGCTTGTTCGCCGCAATGTTGATATAGCCGTCCTGCGTCTTGAATACACCCGATGGTGCCGCGGTGAAATTGTCGTTCCCCATCAGCACCGGTTTCTGTCCGCCGATCATCAGGTTGGCCACCACCCAACCCATCAACGGCATGATGGAATCAAGCAATGCAACGTCGATGTATTGTCCCTCGCCCGTCCGCTCGCGGTGGTACAATGCGGCCATGATCGCGAATGCCGCGTTCAATCCGCCGACGGTATCGCACACCGGAAATCCCGCCCGAAGCGGATTCAAGCGTTCGTCGCCGTTGATCGCCATCTCGCCGCTCAGGCCCTGAATGATCTGGTCATATGCGGGCTTCAATGCGTCCGGACCGGTCTGGCCAAATCCGGAGATCGCACAATAGATGATCTTCGGATTGATCTGACTGAGAATCTCGTACGACAATCCGAGGCGCTTCATCACGTCGGGGCGGAAGTTCTCCACAACGACATCTGCCGACGCAACGAGCTTCTTGAATATCTCCTTCCCCTCCGGCGTCTTCAGATTCAGCGTCAGCGATTTCTTGTTTGCGTTCTGCGCGAGGAAGCTTGTGCCGAGGAGCATCTGATTGTACTTCGGAACGCAACCAAGCTTTCGCGCAAGATCACCGTCGGTTGGATTCTCGATCTTGATGACCTCCGCACCGCCCAGCGCCAGATGCAGCGTCGCAAACGGACCGGACAACACGTTGGTCATATCGAGAACACGAACTCTCTTTAAGAATGACATACCTGTTCCTTAGAAGATCGGGGATGAAGATCCAAGAACACAAATCTCAAGAACCAAACAAGAACCAAGAATCAAGACACAATCAGCAATCCCTGCCCGCCTAGATGAATCTTGACAGGCAGGCGGTCGCAATCCGCAATCGACAATCATCAATGTACGGGTGCTGAATACGGAATCGCCCCACTCTTGTACACCATTCCCGGCATCTCGCGTCCGAAAAAGCGAGCGACATCCGATGCGGTCTGAATGAGCGCGTCGAGCTTGATCTCGGGCCGCATGCCGATCCGATGGAGATAATGGACAAAATCTTCCGTGCAGACGTTGCCGCCCGCCACTTTAGTGAAGGGGCATCCACCAAGTCCGGCGACCGACGACTCAAAATACTTCACGCCGGCCTTCATCGCCGCATGGCAATTGGCAAGTCCGAGACCGTACGTGTTGTGAAAGTGGCAGGTGCACTCTGCGCTCGGATCAAGCTGCAGGATCGCGTTGAACATTTCGAACACACGCTCCGGCGTCGCATGTCCCGCCGTGTCAGCAAGTGAAATGTTCTTCAATCCGGCATCCAGAAACTTGCGCACGATCTGCAGGATGCGCTCAGGCGGGACGTAACCTTCGTACCCGCAACCGAACGCCGATTGGACCGAGACCTGCGCCCGCTTTCCCGCATCGACCGTCTGCTTCGCCATCGCAATGATGCGCTTCGTTGCATCACCGATCGACATCCCGGTGTTCTTCTGGCTGTGTGTTTCGCTTGCAGAGATGCCCATGCAGAACAACTCCACGCCACAGGCCATGCCGCGCTCCAACCCCTTCTCGTTCAGGACCAGGCCTGCAAGCACGACGTTCGCTGGTTTCCGTCCGGGCGCCTGGTAGTGCTGAAATAATGCGTCAGTATCTGCCATCTGGGGAACCTTCGTCGGATGCACGAACGACCCGAGCTGCAGAATGTCGACCCCGGACGCCATGAGCGCATCTGCCCAGGCGATCTTCTGTTCTGTCGGAACGGTCTGCGTTTCCATCTGCAGACCATCCCGAAGCCCAACCTCATGAATAAGAATGCTCATCAGTCTCTCCAATCCGCAATCTGCAATCCGCAATCCTACAGTTTATCTGCCACCGCCTTCGCCATGTCGAGCGTGCTGCTGCTGCCACCCATGTCGTATGTTCGGACCTTCCCCTCCTTGATGACCGCGGCGACGGCCTTCTCCAGCGCGGCACCTTTCTCGGTCTCGCCAAGCCAATCCAGCATCATCTTGGCGGCGAGGATGGTCGCGATGGGATTCACCTTGTACTGTCCCGCATACTTCGGCGCGGAACCATGCGTCGGTTCGAAGACCGCAAGCTGCTTGCCGATATTTCCGGAGCAAGCGAAGCCGAGGCCGCCAACCATCTGTGCGCAGAGATCGGAAATGATGTCGCCGTATAAGTTCGGCGCAACGAGAACATCGTAGTTGAACGGATTCTTCAGCAGCCACATCGTCATCGCGTCGATGTTCGCTTCGTCGAACTGGATGCTTGGATAGTCCTTGGCGACCTCTTTTGCGACCTCGAGGAATAGTCCGTCGGTTGCACGAACGACGTTTGCCTTGTGGACAATCGTGACCTTCTTGCGACCATTCTTCTTCGCAAACTCGTATCCAGCGCGGACGATGCGTTCCGATCCCGCCTTCGTATTGATCTTTGTGGAGATGGCGTATTGATCGGGAGCGAGCTTCGCAAACGGTGCAAATGGTTTTGAGATCTTCGTCAGAAGGTCGATCAACTCGGCCGGAGGGGTGGGGAATTCCACGCCGGCATACAGGTCCTCGGTGTTCTCACGGAACACGACCAGGTCGATCCCTTCTTTGAAGTTCAGCGGATTGCCGGGATATCCTTTGCATGGACGAAGGCAATTGTAGAGATCGAACATCTGCCGCATTCGGACGATCGGTGAACGATAGACGAGATTCTTGCTCTGCAACTCCGGCACAAGCTCCGCCTGCGCCGCCTTGATCGGCTTCGATGTGATGGCGCCGAACAACGCTGCATTGACATTCTTGAGCAACTCGACCGTACGTTCCGGAAGCGCATCTCCCTCCTTGCACCAGAACTCCCATCCGATATCACCATGGATGTATTCTGCGTCGAGCTTGATCTTCTCAAGGACGATCTTCGTAGCGTCGAGGACATCGACACCAACACCGTCTCCGGGTAACCATGCGATCTTATACTTAGCCATAAATTCTCCTGGGGTGATGGATACGTGGGAACAGAGTATGGCAAGAAAGGCAATGGTCGTGCCACGACCACGCGTGGGATTTCGTAGATGACCCTAGGAAGCAGGCACAGATTCACGCCGATTCGGGGAGGTCCCCTATCCCCCTTCCTATTCGTGGAAATGGGCGAAAAACGGCGTTTTCAAAAATGGGAAAGGGCCAGTGATTCCAGCAGACGCAGAACATCCTCCGGCCCGCGAACATTGTAGAGTGCGACGGTGTTCGTAATGCCGACGCGAATGGTGAACGAATTCGGAGGAAGAGCGCGAAACAGATCTTCGTCGGTCCAATCGTCTCCGATCGCGAGAATGTGATCGTTCATTCGCCCGCTTAACCAATGCGAGGCCGCCGTCCCCTTGTGAATGCCGGCTGTGCGAACCTCGACGACCTTGTTCCCCGGCAACACCTGAACATTCAAGCCGGACGTGTAACTCGTCAATTGGTCGATCAGCTCTGCGGCGATGGGACGCGCCTGATCGGGATCCGACGACCGGTAGTGCCACACCAGGGAAAACTCCTTCTCTTCGACGAATGCTCCCGGAAGCCGGTCGGCATGCTGATCCAGGATCGCACGCAAGGTGAGCTTCCAATCGGTGGAAGGATGCGGAGCGTTCGTCCATTGCCCTCCGGCGTCCTTCAGCCAGAAGCCATGCTCCGCGGCGAGTCCGATGGGCAGGTGTCCAAGCCACCGGTCAAGCGAAGCGCGGTCGCGCCCGCTGAGGATGACGACCGAGTTCCGCGGATCGTCGGCAAGTTGCGTAAGCAGACGATGCAATCGTTCGGGGGGCTTGGCGAGCGAGGGATGGCGGACGAAGGGCACAAGCGTACCGTCGTAATCGAGGAAGAGCTGACGTTGCCGCGCCTCCGCGTACGACCGGAGAATGTCTCCGCGCGAACCATGGGTCAGGAGCTTCGCGGTAAAACGGTTCCGGACCTCTTCCATCTCGCCAAGGTCTTTCAGAAACTCTCCCGCCCATCGTGTCACATCATACCGAAGCAGACGCTCCTGCATCACAATATTCCGTTGCCGCTGTTCCTCTTCCGGCATCTGAAGCGCCGTGTGCATTGCATCCGCCATCTCCCCCCGATCGTTAGGATTCACAATAAGTGCCTCGCCCAATTCCTTTGCCGCGCCGGCCATCTCGCTCAGGACCAGAACACCCGTGTGATCCGACCGCGACGCGATATATTCCTTTGCGACGAGGTTCATGCCGTCCCGCAGAGGTGTCACAAGGCCGACATCGCTGACGCTGTACAACGCAGAGAGCGAGTGCAAGCCGAGATTGCGATATTGATAGATCACCGGCGTCCAGGCAACGGTTCCAAACCGTCCGTTGATCCGTCCGACGATCTCCTCGATCTGCCTCTTCATTGTCTCATATTGGTCGACGCCGATTCGGGAAGGAACGACGACAGCGATGAGCACGACCGCGCCATGATATTCGGGATGTCGTTCGAGAAGGAGTTCGTACGCTTCGAGGCGATTGAGAATTCCCTTCGAATAATCGAGCCGGTCCACCGAAAGGATGGAGCGCATGTTGCGCAGCGTCGCGCGGATCTCGTTCCGCTCGGCCTCCGTTTCCGGATCACGCGCCGCGGCGACGAAACGCTGGAAATCGATCCCCATCGGATAGGTTTCCGCGCGTGCGACATGCGCGGGAAGAACGATCCGCCCCAGGGAATGGTCGTGACCGAGAATGCGAAGCACGGATTGAAGGAAGTGCCGGGTGTACTCATACGTGTGAAATCCGACAAGGTCCGACCCGAGCACTCCCTCAAGGATCGCCTCCCGCCACCGCGGAGGAAGCAGGCGAAACAACTCGAACGACGGAAATGGGATGTGAAGGAAGAAGCCGATGAGCGATTGCGGCACATGCGCGCGCAACATCTGAGGCAACAACATCAGGTGATAGTCCTGGATCCACACGACATCATCTGGGAGAAGCAGAGGCTTCAGCGCTTCAGCGAACCGTTCGTTCACGGCAACGTAGCGCGCCCAGTAATCCTCGCGATACGTGGTGTATGATGGAAAATAATGGAACAGCGGCCAGAGGGTCTTGTTGCAGAATCCGAGGTAGAATTCATCCATTTCCTCGCCGGAGAGAAACACCGGCAGCGCCCGATGCTGTTCGGCAAGCGTTTGCCTGACGTCCTCCTGATGGTCCGGCGGGATCGTGCTCCCGGGCCATCCGACCCACACATATCCCTCGCGATCCGGGAAATGAGAGCGATACGAATCCAGGAATGAACTCAAGCCCGTCGCAAGGCCGCCGGCGCTTTCTCCATACGCGATCGTTCCGTTCTCGAGGCGAACCGTAATGGGAAGCCTGTTCGAGACGATCACAAGCCGCCGCGTCGAAGTTGAAGAAGACATAGACCGCCCTCCTATCCAATCCATGATCAAGGATGATAAAGCCGCAATCCGCAATCCAAAATCTTCCCCCACCCCTCTTGCCCTTCTCAGCGCTTTTTCCCTTCTTACACAACTATGAGTGCGAACGACCTGTCGGGATTCCTTGAACAGAATCGCGAGCGCCTGTCGCCGTTGCTGATCGTGATGCACGATGTTCCCGATCCGGATGCGCTGGCCTCTGCCGTGGGGCTGCAATTCCTCGTTGAACGGGTGCATGGCATCCGGGCGAAGGTGGTGTATGGAGGTGTGATCGCACGGAGCGAAAATCGCGAGATGGTCCGCTTGCTCAAGCTGCCCGTGTACAAGCAGCGCTCATCCGATGAACGGATCTATCCGAACGTTGCCTTCGTTGACACCCAGCCACAGTTCGAGAATCACTCTCTGAAACGAAAACGCAAGGTTGCCATCGTCATCGACCAGCATCATTCTGAAACACCTCCGTCGGCCGACTTCACGCTGATCGATGAAACGGCTGGCGCGACATCCGTGCTCGTCGCCCGGGAACTGCTGAACGCCGGGGTCTCCGTCCCGAAGTGGCTTGCCACCGCGATGGTCTACGGCATCCTGTCGGACACGCTCAACTTCTATCGCGTAACGAACCGCGAGACGGTCGACATCTACTTCAAATTGTTGCCGCTGAGCGATGTACATCTTCTTGCGCGCATCCAAAACCCATCACGGCCGCGGAAGTTCTTTTCTGACCTGGCGAAAGCGCTTGTGCACGCGGTCATCCGCCAGCGGGTCGTCGTCTCTCACCTTGGACCGATCGGCAGCCCGGAGATCGTTTCACAAATGGCCGACGTGCTGCTCGGCGCCGAAGGAGTTGATTGGGTGCTCTGCACCGGACGGCACGGCGAGAATCTCCACTGTTCATTGCGTACCGTGCGAATGAACGTGTCGGTCAGCACCATCCTTCGCACGATCATTGGCTCGAAGCGTCACGCCGGAGGACATGGACAGATCGCCGGCGGGCGGGTCCACTTTCCCGGGGGAATGGACCAGGAGCGCTGGACCGCATATGAAAACGGGATGACTGAGCGCCTTGCCGCCCTGTTGCGGCTGCACAGCCGGACCACGTTTGCGCCGTTTATCACGATGAAGGCGGGATGAGGCAGCTATGAATGCCATGAAGATCATCGAAAGCGTCGGGATCTCGGGAATACTCGACATCATCATCATGTCGGTCATCCTGTACTCCGTGCTCGTCTGGTTCAAGCGCACACGTGCGGCATTCGTCGTCATCGGGATGTTCATCCTGGGGGTCGGCTACTTGCTCGCCCGGCAGATGGACCTCGCATTGACCATCAGCGTGTTCCAGGGATTCTTCGCCATCATCCTGATCGCCGTCGTCATCATCTTCCAGGAGGAGATCAAGCATCTGCTCGAGCAGCTTGCCAGCCGCAGTATGATCCGCAACAAGCGGCTGCGAAAGATCACCCTGGGAACGCGGCGCGAGATCGACATCTTAGTGAACAGCGCACGCGCCTTCGCACGCGAGCGGATCGGCGCGATCATCGTTCTTCGGGGAAGGGATCCCATCGGACGTCAGATCGACGGCGGCGTTGACCTGAACGGTGAGCTCAGCGAGGCGCTCCTGGGTAGTATCTTCATGCCGGGATCGCCGGGACACGATGGCGCGGTCATCATCGAAGGGGCCACGATCACCGCGTTCGCCTGTTATCTTCCGTTGTCAAAGAACCTGCGCGCGCTTCAGAAGGTTGGAACGCGTCATGCGGCGGCGCTCGGACTTGTCGAACGCACGGACGCCCTGTGCATCGTCATTTCGGAAGAGCGCGGGACGATTTCCATCGCCTACAACGGCGCCATCAGCGCGCTCACCTCCGACGACGAACTTCCGCGGATCCTCGAAGCGTTCTACCGTGAACTTGATCCCCCGACGACGGCCCGCAAGTGGACCGGGATCCTCGTCAAGAATCGCAGGGAAAAAGTGCTGGCATTTGCCGCGACGGTCGTTCTGTGGTTCTTCTTCGTCCACGAAGCGCGAATCGACTACCGCACCTACAAGCTGCCGGTGCTGGCCGAAGATGCGCCGGCAGAACTCATGATCAAGAGCATCGATCCGCCAGAGCTTGAGGTTACATTCTCCGGGCCTCGCCGGTCGTTCTATTTTACGGATACGAGCCGTATCCATTTGGCGGTCAAACTGGGCGACGCAAGGCAAGGAACGGTGCGTCGGACCATCACCCGGTCGAATGTCTTTGCGCCCGAAGGTCTGTATGTGGAAAACATCCAACCGTCGCAGGTAGCGGTGTTGCTGGGGAAACGTCCGCCCCAGCCGTAGAAGGCGCTTCTTATAAGTACGCACCTCAACGCACAGAGTCAAGAAATTCCGTCCCGCAATCAACAATCGTAATTCGAAAATCGCCCAATCTCCCCATCACCCAATGTCTCCCAATCCCCCTTCCTCCCTCCGCTTTGGCATCATCGGCTTCGGTCGGTTCGCGGAGCAGGCGATCGCTCCCGCAATTCGCTCCGCATCGAATGCGCGTCTCGTCGCCATTCAGAAGCGATCTCAGAGCGCTGTGGAGGAACGCGCGCGAGCGCTGAACATCCCGCTTGCATTCACAAGCGCGAATGATCTTGTCGCACATCCCGAGGTCGATGCGGTCTTCATCGTGTCTGCGAATGTTGCGCATGCCGCGGAGACGATCGCCGCAGCCCGCGCAGGAAAACATGTGCTCGTGGAGAAACCGATCGCGATGAACGCGTCGGAAGCGGAAGAGATGATCGAGGAATGTCGGAAGGCGGGTGTGACGCTCATGGTGGGACACATGGTGCGGCTCTCGCCGGCAGTGCGGAGGATGAAGGAACTCATGCAGACCGGAACGATCGGCCGCGTGACGTTTGTGAAATCGGAATTCACGTATGACGCGCGCCTCTCCCAGCGCGGTTGGCTCTTCGACCGTGTAGTTGCAGGAGGCGGACCGCTCTACGACATCGCCGTCCATTGCCTCGACACGATCCGATTCATCCTCGACGACGAGGTCGCATCGGTGAAAGCGCATCTCTCTCCCGTACCATCCGCGACAGAAACAGAAGCGACTGCGCACCTCGCTTTGCGATTCACCCGCGGGACAACGGCGTCGATCTATACCTCTTTTGAATCGGGCATCCGACGTTCCGCGCTTGAAGTGGTCGGAACGGAGGGAATGCTCGCGTTGGAGCACTTCACGCGGAGCGACATGACCTTGGAGCTATTGATCACACGCGCGGAGAATGGCATGCCGGGAACAATGACGCGGGAAACGATCGTCGTTCCCAACCTGTACCGACAGGAAGTGGAATTATTCGCGGAGAGTGTACTGCGGGGGACGCCCTCACCGATCCCGGGCGAAGAAGGACTGCGCAATCAGCGGATTCTGGATGCGGCGGTCAGATCGGCGAGTCAGGCGGACTGAATCAAGCCGTGCATCTCGCGAACGGCCGACTCGAGTCCAACGCTCACGGCTCGAACGATCACCGCATAGCCAATGCTGACCTCATCGATCTCCGGAATGCGCGCGACGGCGGCAATGTTGTCGTAGTCAAGTCCATGTCCCGCGTTCACGCCAAGGCCGAGCGTCTTTCCCAACCGGGCCGCATCCTTGATGAGTTGAAACTGATGAGCGCGTTCTTCGGCGGAGGACGCGTCGGCGTACTCGCCGGTGTGGATCTCCATCATCTCCGCGCCCGTCTCCCTGGCGGCGTGGATCTGAGCCGGCACGGGATCGATGAAGAGGCTGACGGCGATCCCATGATCGTGGAACTTCTTGACCGCGGTCGTCAGGTGCGCTCGTTCGGCGACGACATCGAGCCCTCCTTCCGTGGTCAGTTCCATCCGGTGCTCGGGCACCAGCGTCACAAGATCCGGCTTCACGCGGCACGCAATTCCGATGATCTCCTCAGTTGCCGCCATTTCGAGATCGAGTTTCGTCTTGATCGTCGTGCGAAGGCGTTCGACGTCAGTATCGCGAATATGCCGCCGGTCCTCGCGGAGATGGCAAACGATGCCAACGGCACCGGCGCGTTCGCAAGCGAGCGCAGCATCCACGGGGTCGGGTAAGCGTCCTCCGCGCGCGTTCCGCAGAGTAGCGATGTGATCGATGTTGATGGCCAGATTCATAGCGCAAAAGGCGATGACGATTTCCCAATTGTGACGGAGGAAGTTCCTTGTGCAAAAGAAGAAAGAGGGTGATCGTATCCCCTCAAATATAGCAAATTTCCTTTACCCTCACATCATGCGCCTGCCCTTTGCAACAATTTCAAAACCGGCGGCGTATCCTTGTACTGCACGCTTCTGAATATCTCACGTTGACTCAAAGGTGTTCCCATGAAACGACCGACACTTCTGTTCATCCTCCTTGCTGTTACCCTGCTGCCAGCCCTGGCACCCGCCCAGGAAGATGACCGCGCGGAGAACGTTGGTGAACGAGTCGGCTCTGCCATCGAACGGTTCGTCGACCAGATGACCCGCCGGCTCTCCCGCTCGTTCGAAGACGACGACATACTGACCGACGGTGACACGATCCGGACGAAGCGCAGCCGCACGCGGGATATCGAGGACCTGGAGTCTGAGGAAAACACCAAGGTCTATTCTTCCGAGACCACGGTCGCCGAAAGCGTGATCGTCGATGGAAACATCGTCGTCAAAGGAGCTGATCTGATCATCGCAGGGAAGGTGGACGGCGATGTTCTTGTCGTCGGCGGCGATCTGGTGGTGAAACAGCACGGCGTTGTCGCTGGCAACGCCCGCGTCATCAACGGAAGCATTATGAAAGAAGAGGGCGCGGTCATCGAAGGATACGAGGACCGAACGGGCGCAAGCACTGCAAGCTATCGCGAACCGCGCCGGCGCTTCGGCAGCAGGGGGACATCGTTCGATGTTCCATGGTTGAGTGAACAATCGGACTTTGACGACGTCATGTTTCGTTACAATCGCGTGGAAGGCGTGTTCCTCGGATTGGGGACCGACAAGAAGTACAACTGGGACGGTCAGCGCCGATTGAACAGCTATGGTTCGGTCGGGTACGGATTCAAATCGCATCGATGGCGCGGGAATCTCGGTCTCGGGTGGCAGTTCCCTCTGAAGAATACCGAAGGCCGCGAACTTCTCGAATTCGGGATCGAGGGCTACAGCCTCACCGACACGAAAGACCAATGGCTGATCCAGCCCATGGAAAACACGCTCGCCGCGCTCCTGATTCATGAGGATTACCGCGACTACTTCCAGCGTGAAGGCTTTTCGATTCACGGAGCGTACTACACGATCCAGGGAGACGTGAAAGCGGAAGCGAAGGTCGCTTATCTGATCGATCAGTATGACTCATTGAGCAATCGCGTCGACTGGGCGTTCTTCGGCGGAGCGAAGCGATTCCGGCTGAATCCGGCGATCGATCCGGGAAAGATGCGAAGCATCACCGCGTCGATCGGCTTTAACACAGTGTCGCGCACATGGGCCGGGCCGCAGGGATGGAACATCATGGCGAGCGCCGAGGTGGCAAAGGAATCCTTCGGCAGCGACTTCGACTTCGATCATTACGTCGTGGATGTGCGCCGTTTCCAGCCGCTCGGTTCGTACGAAAGCCTGAATCTCCGGCTTCGAGTTGGAACGGCCGGAGGCGCGGTCCCCCTGCAGAAGGCATTCGATCTTGGAGGATTGGGCACTGTGCCGGCATATGGTCACAAGGACGAAATGGGGAATCGGTTGCTTCTCGTGAACGCCGAGTTCATCATCAACGGGAATTTCCTCGACGACCTCGACCTCTGGCCGACGTGGTTGTTCCGCAATTTCAATTTCCTCATCCAGAGCGATGCCGGAATTGTGCGCGCCGTTTCTCCGAATGAAACGCCGACCTCTGGCTTCAACGACATCACATGGAGAGAATTCCGACACGACCTCGGCATAGGATTTGCGAATCGGAGCGGCTCATTCCGCATCGGACTCACATGGCGGACCGACCGCAAAGAGCCGGCACGCCTTTTATTCCGCATCAATCGTCCCTTCTGACGAAGAATTTCGCGTTCAATCAAGCCCGACAGTTCACCGCTGCCGGGCTTTCTGTTGTTGTCACCTTGCTTCGTCTGCGCAATAATGGTATTATTCTCTATGTTTGCGACACTCGCCAAAGCCCTCGAGGTCGAGCGCGACCATTTGCTGACAACGCGGCGTGAGATCACGCTCTGCGGAGGCATGCAAGTCGGCACGTTCGCCGGATTCGTCTATTACCGATTCGAGATCCCCGAAGAAACGCTTCTCCGGACGACGGAACGGGTTCTGTTCACGATCGGACGGGTGGAATCGCTGGTGTTGGAAGGGAACATCATCAGCATCGACAATCAGTATTTCACCGTCGCCCTGCCGCGGGATATTGGTCCGGTCATCCCCGAAGCGCGATGTTCCTGGAATCATGAAGCGCAGATCAGCCCTATCATCGATGCGCTCAGCGCTCTCGAACCGAATGCGACGATTCCCTCCCTGGTCTTTCAGCCCGATAGCCCGACGAACAACCATGTCGTTGGTTTTGCGCCGGCCTCGATCGATTCAACACCCGCCGACCAGGTTGAGGCTGTGCGTAAGATCCTCCAGAACAAAGTGACGATCCTCTGGGGCGCGATGCGATCTGGAAAGACGCACACCCTCGCCCTCGCGGCCGCGACCTATCTGAAAGCAGGCAAGCGCGTTCTCTTCGTTGCCCCCACGAACGACAATGTGGACGAGATGCTTCTCCGAACAGTCGACGTCGGCAAGCATCTGGAACTTCCGATGGAATCCACCGCCGTCCGGGTGGACCTTCCTTCCTTACCCTATGCTTCCCAGATCGCTCCGTTCTCCTTCGAGCATCAGCTGGAACGGATGCGCGAGGAGAAACGCAGGGCATTCCAGGAGCGCGTGCAGCTCCTGCGGGCGTACTGGCGTGTGCGGATCAAACAGATCCTCCACGAGGAGTACTACCAGAATATCGTGGACCTTCGTTCACGTGCGGCTGATGCGAAGCGGCACGCCGAACAGATCTCAAAGGACATCCGCCAATTGGGGGATGCCATTCAGAATCACGAGAAGGCCTCCGTGCTGGAGCGGCTGAAGAAAGGGTACTCCAAGGAAGACGTCGAAGCGGCCCAGCGGCAGCTCCAGGAACGTCAGCAGCAGCAGAAGCGATTCCAAACGATGAACCAGTCGTTGACGGATGAAGCTGTTCTGCTGGAAACCAACGCTCCCATCACGCAGGATGAGCAACGGGAATTCAAGGCCGCGCTCAAGAAGATGGATGAACTGGGAGGCCTCGAAAAGGTCACGCAGGCGGTCAATGCGTTCGTTGCGGTGGATGAACCGGCCATCCTGCGAACCAAACAATTCATCGCGACGAGCGTTGCAACTGCGTTCATTGACCCGGTGATACGAAGTCAGAAGTTCGACCTGGTCCTGATCGATGAGTCGCAATCGGTCAACCTGCCAACCCTCGCGGCGCTTGCCAGTCTGGCGAAGGAAAAGTGTGTCGTGGCCGGCGATCCGTTCCAGCTCCAGCCGGAATCATCCGCCACATCGGAACTTTCCAAGCAATGGCTGCAGCGGGACGTGTTCCTCCATATTGCGGAGACCGACGAACTTAGCCGCCTCTTCGATTGGACGGAACAACATGCGCAGTACTGCGTGCTCTTGCGGTCGCTGTACGCCACAACGCCCAGGCTGTCCTTGTTCACGGCTGCGGTGCTCTACGATGAGAAGATCAGTGTGTTTGTACCGCCAACCGCACGGGGACGGATCTTCTTCCTCGACACATCCGAAGCGCAGGCGAAGTGTCGGCAGTATGCGGGTCGGAAACGCATCCTCCCGTACAATGAGCATCAAACGAAGAAAGTGCTTGAGTGTGTCAAGCACGCACTCCAGGAACAAGGACGCCGAGCGGGTGACATCGGCGTGATCGTGCCATTCACCGGTCCGACGTTGTATACAAAGATGCAATTGCGGCTGCATGGGATGAAGAACATCGAGGTCGGGACGCCGGCAACATTTGCGGGGGCGCGGAAGAAAGCGGTCATTCTCGACACCACGATGGCGGGCGTCGACTACACGGTACGGGCCATCGACGATAAGAAGATCGGCGAACACCGGATCGCGCGCATATTCAACACGGTGTTCTCCTGCGTGGAAGAAGACCTCTACGTGCTTGCGGACATGAACCACTTCCGCACTCTGTACAAGGACCGGCTCTTCGTCCGTCTCCTGATGCTTCTCCAGGCGGAGGCCGACCAGAAGACCAGCGCGTTCGGCGCGGCGTCGAAGAAGTTCGATGAACTGGACCGGGAAAAGCGCGCTGCGCTCTTCGAGTACTCGATTCTCATGTCTGAACCATCGGCGGTCTCGGCTAAGCCGGAGAAGCTGGAGTCCAAGAGCGATGCGGAGCTGGCGATTCGCATGCAGGCGGCCGCGCGCCACCGCGACGTCAAAGCGCTCGATCTGCCGCGCGATTTCGAGAAAGAGATCGCTATCGCTGTGGAGCGAACGCTGGGCTATCGCATGGACATCAATCTTCTCTCGCAGTTCGTTGGCGGAGATGTCTTGTTTCACAGCACGCTCCGGGCGGAACAGGCCATGGAGCTTCTGCCGAAGCGCCTCTGCGAGAACGAGCGCGAATTCCGCAGCGTGATGGAACAGTGGAATCTGCTGATCTATGAGCTGAGCGGTGGGAGCAAGACGGAGACGATGTTGTTCGCGCAGACGAATCCGGAAGCGCGCATTCGTCAGGACTTGAAGAACTTGCGCGCCTACTATTCGGCGGACGTCCAGGCCATCATGCAGGAAGGCAAGCAAAAGATCGCAGTCGAGGTTTCACGCGTCTTTCAGGATCTTGTCGGAAAAGCACAGCCCCCCGCAAACGCAGAGGAATGGTCGAAGGCATACGTCAACTTCCTCGCGCGTCTGGAATCATACCTGAGTTGGATCGAAGAGCAGTTACGAAAGTAGGAAGACAGGAGAATGAGCATCTGGGAGATCGTCGGCGACATTCTCTTCGTCTTCCTGTTCGTGTTTCTAAACGGGTTCTTCGTGGCGGCGGAATTCGCCATCGTCAAGATCCGGGCAACGCAACTCGAACCGCTTGAGAAACGCGGAAACGCGCGCGCACGGATCGCGCGGGAGATCGTCTCCCATCTTGACGCCTATCTCTCGGCGACGCAGCTTGGCATCACGATGACGAGCCTGGCGCTCGGCTGGCTGGGGGAACCGATGGTTGCGTCGATGATCCGCCCGCTGATGGGGGGACTCGGCGTCGTGGATGAACACATCATCCAACTGGTTTCGTTCGCCATTGCGTTTTCGATCATCACGTTTCTGCATATCGTCCTCGGCGAGCTGACCCCGAAGTCGATCGCCATTCAGAAGACCGAAATGACCACGCTGCTGATCGCGTATCCGTTGCGCTTCTTCTTCTTCGTCTTCAAACCCATCATCAACACACTGAACAATCTCGCCAACGCCATCCTCCGCATGATCGGTATTGAACCGGCGAGCGAGACGGAACTCATGCATTCAGAGGAAGAGCTCCGGCTTATTCTCGCACGCGAGCAGGGAGTCTCCGCCTCAAGCCGGTCGATCGTACTCAACGCGATGGACTTTCGACGCAAGCAGGCGCGCCACATCATGGTCCCGCGGAAAGAAATGATCGCCTTGTCCCTCACGGTGCCGGTGGCGCAGAGCCTCGAAATTATCCGTGCGAACAAGTTCTCACGGTTTCCGGCGTACAAAGATTCTATCGACAATATTGTCGGCGTGGTGATGACGAAGGACATCTTCAAACAGGACCGCGATCACCAGGCGGGATTCACCCTTGCCAGCGTCCTGCGCGACGTCTGTGTGCTCCCGGAAACCGCCACGCTCGAGAAGACCCTCGAGACGATGCAGCAGAAGAAGACCCACATGGTCGTGCTCGCGGACGAGTACGGAGGCACCGCAGGCCTTGTGACGCTGGAGCTGGTGTTGGAAGAATTGGTAGGGAGCATCCAAGACGAATACGACCGGGAAGCGCCGGAGATCGTGAAGGTCAGCGATGATGAGTATCTCGTTGATGGAAGTTTGACCACGAACGACGTCGAGCGCCTGTTCAACATCGAGCTCTCGCCGATGGACATTCGTTCGATCGGTGGATATGCGGTCGAACAATGGGGACACATTCCGTCGGTCGGCGAGACATTTGAAACGGCGGGCCTTCGCTTTACGGCGGAGAAGGTCGCCGACAATGCGGTCGAAACGGTCCGCATCCTCCGACTTCCTCCGGCAGAACCCGAGGTCGCGGGCGCAACAGATCAAGTAGAAGGGGGCGAGACCAAACCGAAACGCACCAGACGCAGCAAAAGAGCCACGCACTCGAACGAATGAGCAAACAACCCCTCGCAACTCTCGCTTTCGGCGCACTCCTCGTTGCCCTCATCATTCCACCCGCTCTCGCCCAACATCCCGCCTGGGCCGCCGATGTCGTGTGGTATCAGATCTTCCCCGAGCGATTCCGCAACGGCGATGCCTCGAACGATCCAACGGCGGAAGACATTGGTCTCCGTCCCGGTCGTGAGTGGCACATCTCGCCATGGACGAGCGATTGGTACACGCTCCAGCCGTGGGAATCGGCCTTCAGTTCAGAGTTCTATCAGAGCGTCTTCAACCGCCGCTACGGCGGCGATCTTCAGGGCGTGCTGGACCGCTTGGACTATCTGCGATCCCTCGGCGTCACCGCGCTCTATTTCAATCCGCTGTTCGAATCGGTCTCCCTGCACAAGTATGATGCGGCGAGTTATCATCATATCGACCGGACATTCGGACCCGATCCGATCGATGATAAGCGGTTGATGAAGCAGGAGACGGACGACCCAGCAAGCTGGCACTGGACATCGGCGGATTCGCTCTTCCTGGTGCTCGTTCGGGAGGCACACGCAAGGAAGATGAAGGTCGTGATCGACGGCGTGTTCAATCATTGCGGAACGGCGTTCTTCGCGTTTCAGGATGTCGTTCAGAACCAGCGGCGTTCACGATATGCGGATTGGTTTGACGTTCGCGCATGGGATGATGACCGAACGCCGCAGAGTGAATTCGTCTATAAGGGATGGTGGGACCATCTGTCCATGCCCGAATTCCAGGAGGACGAGCGGGGATTCGTGAAACCGGTGCGCGAATATTTCTTTCACGTCACGCGGCGATGGATGGATCCGGATGGGGACGGTGATCCGAGCGACGGCGTGGACGGTTGGCGATTGGATGTGGCGAACGACGTGTCGCCGGTGTTCTGGCGCGAGTGGCGGCGACAGGTGAAGTCGATCAATCCCGATGCGTACATCGTGGGCGAGATCTGGGACAATGCGGCGGAATGGCTGAAGGGAGATCAATTCGACGCGGTCATGAACTACCGGTTCGCACGCGCGTGCGTTCGCTTCTTCATCGATACGAATGAGGACCGGTATTCGGTGGCGGAATTCGATGGGGAACTCAGGGCCATTCGTGCCGATTATCACGAAGCGACGAACGCGGTGCTTCAAAAT
>Ga0209079_10000214_pt1 | contig 26446 bp, 27 predicted proteins | sample PPLLaktember2015_2_FD_187259 | JGI IMG/M metagenome (GOLD analysis project Ga0209079, IMG submission 187259) | Freshwater sediment microbial communities from Prairie Pothole Lake near Jamestown, North Dakota, USA - PPLs Lake P7 Core (6) Depth... | ecosystem: Environmental > Aquatic > Freshwater... | reverse complement strand
TCACGGGGTTACCCCTTGCGCTGATCGTAATATTTGCTGCACTCTGGCTTGTCAGTTTTATCGGAGAAACCCTGATTACCTATGTTTTTGACCCGCTCTTCTCACTCTACACACCAATTGCCATGGGTATCAGCACATGGCTCGGGCCTGGATTTCTCCATGATCTGCTCATCGGAAAACTTATTGATGGACAGATCGACTATATCCAGTCGATGGGGCTGTTCACCACCGGTATATTTGTTCCCTTTGCAATGGTGCTTCCCTATATTATTGCATTTTACTCGGTCCTTGCTGTCTTCGAAGATTCAGGGTACCTGCCACGGCTTGCAACCCTGACTGATACGCTCTTTCACAGGATTGGGATGCATGGTTTCGGTATCATCCCGGTGTTTCTCGGCCTTGGGTGCAATGTTCCCGGGGTGCTGGCAGCAAGGAGTCTGGAGACAAAGAAGCAGCGGTTCATTGCTGCAACCCTCATTGCGATATCAGTTCCCTGCATGGCAAAGAATGCGATGGTGTTCGGGATTCTCGGACCCTATGGTTTTAACTATATTGTCCTTGTATTTGCAACGCTTTTCATCGTATTCGTCTCTTCAGGTCTCATCCTGAACCGGTTCATACAAGGGGACAGCCCGGAAATCTGCCTTGAGATCCCGCCATACCGGAAGCCGGACACGTTAACGGTGCTGAAAAAGACATGGATGCGGATCCGCTGGTTCCTGCAGGAAGCTATCCCGTTCCTGTTTCTCGGTGTGCTCCTCATTAATGTCCTCTATGCCATCGGCTTTGTGGAGTGGCTTGGCAGTATTTTCGCTCCTGTCATCCAGGGGTGGTTCGGTCTTCCCAAGGAAGCCACCACAGCACTCCTGATCGGTTTCCTGCGCAAAGACCTTGCCGTGGGTATGCTTCTCCCCCTTGGCATGTCCCCTCTGCAGCTCGTAATCGCAACGACCCTCCTTACGATATATTTCCCTTGTGTCGGCACATTTGCAGTAATGTTCAAAGAGCTGGGTATACGGGATATGATTAAGGCAACAGCCTTCATGGCAGGCACAGCACTTGTGGTTGGTGGTGGGATGAGACTTATTTTACTGGGTATATGAGGTCAACCTGAATGAGGCACAAGACTATTGAAGAATATATCGAAACCATCTGCGTTCTCGAACAGGAGGACGGGCGGGCACAGACCGGCATGATCGCAACACGAATGGGGGTAAAACCCCCCTCTATCACCGAGATGCTGCAGAAACTTGAACGAGAGGGGCTTATCCATTACGAATCCTATACTGGAGCTACCCTGACCAGATCCGGAAAAAAAATGGCACGGGAGCTGATGCAGAAACACCGTGTTATCGCGGATCTCCTGGAAATCCTGGGAATTGACCACAAACAGGCTGAGACTGACGCCTGTGAGATAGAGCATCACGTCAGCCCCGAAACGCTGAAACAACTGGAACAGTTTGTGGAATTTGCCAGGAATGACCCGGTAACTACCAAATCGATCAGCCGTTTTAGATCAAACTGTCAGCAGAGAAAATCGAAATATCAGGGCAATGAACAACCCGGTGCAGCTATCAGTAAACAGCCCCCGTCCTGATCATACGGAATCATCAGATGAAGGGCTGAGAAAAAAGGTTCAGGATTACTATAGAAACATTTGCCGGACCAAAACCGTTTGTGGATAATCCTGAGTAGATAATAACCGTTCTGTTGCTCTCGAAATCCTCCGAAGTCTGATTGCAACCGGAAGGATCGATCCTGCCCTTGTTAAACTTTTGGAACTTTTTTCCCTGGTCCACCACCGCAACACCATCCAGAGCTGCTCCGGGCATTTTGTTCACGAAAGGCAAATCAGATGAACGTACTACAGCACGACTCGCACCGTATCGGGGACTGGTTCAAACGGTACATTACCGTATTGCATGCATTGGGTTCGTTCTTGAAAAGAGTAAGGACGGTTTCGTGCTATGCCGCGATCTCCGGATGCCTGCGTCATGGAACCCGGGGTATATCCCGTTTGGTTGTGCCGGCTGGTTCTGGGAGCTCCCTTTCAATACCTGCCAGATCCAGGTTGCTCTGGAACGGGAAAAACCCAGGGATTGCTTTTGGGTTACCTGCAAAGAAGCTATCCTGTTGGAAAAGTTTCGGTACATGCTCATTTACGAGCTGGAAACGATTGCCGTTAACCTTATCGTGCTTGCCAGGAACTGATGGAAAAACCGGATCTTATGATAGTATTGAGTATCTTGGTATCAGGAAGGTAATGCATGTTCCAGCGCCTGAATCCTGCCGGTCCCCGGTACAACGCATGGCATCCCGTTGACCTCGGCAATTGTCACGGGTATACCGTAAACTGCCTCGATCAGTTCCGGTGTGATGATCTCCCGGGTGCCGGCTGCAAAAATTTCACCATCTTTCAGGAAGAGAAACCGGTCGGCAAACCGGATGGCCTGGTTGATATCGTGCATGGTCAACACCGCTGTCAGTGAGTGATCACGGACAATCATCCGCAGAAATGCAAGGATATCGGCCTGGTTTTTCAGGTCAAGACTGCTCGTAGGCTCATCAAGAAGAAGCAGGCATGGTTCCTGTACAAGTGCCCGGGCGATCATCACTCTCTGGAGCTCTCCGCCACTCATGGAATTTATCGGGCGGAGAGCAAGGCTGCCAAGGTGCAGCTGGTCTATAATCGCCTGCACTTTCAGGATATCTTCCCGGGTTACGTCCCAGCGTACATGGGGGCGGCGCCCGAGGAGGATTGCATCAAAGGCGGTGACCGGTCCGGTCTCCCCCCGTTGCGGTACATAAGCGATAAGACGGGCAATCTCTTCGCGGCGCAGAGAGAGGAGATCCTGCTTGTCCACCATCACAGTCCCGGCTTCGGGACGTAGCAGGGTATTGATACACCTGAGCAGTGTTGTTTTTCCAACACCATTGGGACCGAGAATGGCGAGAATTTCATGCCGGGGAACCTGAAACTCCACATCGTGTAATATTTTGCGGCCGTTATACCGGAACGTAACTCCCTCAACACTGAGTATCATGAAACATTCCTCCCGATAAGGAGGTAGATAAACAGGGGTGCACCGAGGAACGCAGTCAGTACACCTACCGGAAGGACTGCGGGGGAGATTATCAGCCGGGCGACCATATCTGCACCAAGCAGGAGGATCGCACCAGTGATACATGATGCAGGCAGCAGGTACCTTTGGTCACCGCCGATAATCCTGCGTACCATGTGGGGGCTTACAAGACCGATAAAACCGATGATACCTAAAAATGAGACGACAACCGCAGTGATGAGCGAAGAGAGAAGCATCGCGACAGTGCGGACTCTTTCTACATGTACACCAAGACTGTGGGCAGTTTCGTCTCCGGCATCAATCGCATTGTAATCCCACCGTGCAATAACGAAATAGATGAGGGAAGGAATTACAATCGTGGCAATCAGGGCAAGATCACTCCACGTGGCGCGACCAACGTCGCCGAATGTCCAGAACACGATTGCAGCAATCTGGTCTGCAGATGAGAAATACTGGAGAAAGGTAGTACCTGCCGTAAAGAGGGCAGCGAGTGCAACTCCGACGAGGATCATCACTTCCGGCTGGGAACTCCTGTAGCGGGCGACGAGGAGAAGGACTGCAGTCGCCATCATTGCACCCAAAAAAGCACAGATTGTTACTGCATAGGGATTCCTGACCACCACTGAATCGGCGATGAGGTGGGAGAGAGAACCGGCACCAAGAGATGTGATTGCAAATGCCGCCCCGAACGCTGCGGCATGGGAAATGCCGAGAGTGTATGGTGAACTTAAAGGATTTCTGAGTACTGACTGCATCACGACCCCGGCTGCCGCAAGTCCGGCACCGGCAATGACTGCTGCAAGTACACGGGGAAGCCGGATATTCATGATAATGGTTGAAGCATTCCCGTCTGAAGGAAAAAGGAACGCTGATGCAACATCAGCCAGTGGAATGAACGAGCTCCCGACAGCAATTGCCATAAAAAACAGGAAGATCAGGAAAATGGCTGATCCGGCAATGAAGATCTCTTTTCGCCGGATATAATGCAGGTAACGTTCCGGTTCCGGGAGTGTTTTCACATCGAGATGCATTGATACGTGCCCCTCATTCGCTGGATTTTTTTGCAATGGTCATAACAGAACGCTTGTCAACAGGAATGCATTCGCGGACAGTGAACCCGGATTCTGCCAGTATGCGGTTGTATTCATCCAGGGAAACACTCCCTTCAAACCGGAACCTGCGGCCTTGTTTGGGCATCCCTTCGAACTGCCAGAGGCTCCATTCAAGGTCGAGAAAGGGATCTGCTTCGGGTTCGTCTATCACCTGTTTGTTAATATAAAGACCACCAGGGTTCAGTGCTGCACGGATCTTCCGGATAAGGGCGGGCATCTTTCCCGACGGGTTTGAGGATGAAAAAATAATATCATATCCGGTACCGAGGGGATCCCGAAAGAAGTCCCCTTCATGGGTGCTGATCCTGTCAGATGCCCCATACTTCCGGATATATTCCCGGGTTGCAACCGTAACCTCTGGAAGATCAAAAATTACCGCGGTGAGGTCCGGGTTTTTTTGTGAGAATGCAATCGCATAGAGCCCGTGCCCCCCGCCAAGATCGAGCAGTCTCCGTGCGTGCCGGAACTCCGGAAGGCAACTTACGTTATCAGCAATCCGCTGCACAAGGCCGCACCGGGCGGCTTCTGCCATTGCCGGTATAATAGCCTGCCGGAACTGTTCGCCTCGGGAATATGTCACCGGACCATAGGTAAGAATATGTGACAGTTGGAGGGAAAGTGAAGCATATTGCCGCATCTGGGCCAGTGCAGCGGCCTGTGAAAACGGGGAATCCCATAAAAAGAAATCACAGGTACAGGGGGTCACCTGGTAGCTTCCTGCTGCATTTTTTGCAAGGAGTCCGGTACGAACAAGACCCTCACAGAGTGGCAGGACAATCGCTGGTGTGCACCTGGTCTCGGATGCAATTTTTTCGAGGGTTGCCGGCTCCCGGCAGGCTTCGAACAAGCCACGTTCATACGCAGTTACAAACGCCAGGTAGCAGCGCATGCCGCTCATCGCCTCTTCGAGGAACCCCAGTGGATTTTCTGTACCTGAACCGGGAACCTGTTCAAGAGATAAAGGGCTGCTGTGTGGGGAATTCGGAGTCATCTGCTATCCTACCGGGAGATCTGGCTGAAGGGGATAAATCCCCCGAAGATCCCTTCCATATCCGTATAGACCGGTTTTCCGTCAAGCATGGTGTAAATTTCATCCGCTTTGACAGCCGGGTCAACATCAGCAAACTGCTCCGGATACAATATCTTTCCAACGTAATATGCATCCGCAAGCACCGTATCATAGTTATTTGCGTACCAGTTATATGGCATGACTCCATACACCCTGCCACCCTTTACTGCTTTGAGGGACTGGAAGACGGGATCTTCCAGATCTTCTTTTATCAGATTGTAACTGGCCTCATCGACAAAGATGACATCCGGATCCCATGCAAGCAGTTTCTCCTTGTCGACCATGATCTGCCCGCCGGATCCTGCACCCGCTGCAACATTGTTCCCGTTCACCAGGGAAAGGGGGGCGTATGCAGGGTCAGTGGAGAGGAATCCATGGGCACCGTTGAATGCGATGCCCCCGACATAAACTGTCGGCTTCTTTTCCACCGGAATATTCTTTGTCCTCTTCTGGAGGTCAGCAAGCGTGCCATTGATATACGTGATAACCTCATCTGCCCGTTTCTCACGATCCAGTACTCTCGCCATCGTGCGCAGGGAGCTGTAGAATGCCTGACGGTTTTCCCCGAGGTCTCCTGATACAAGCGCCACGACAGGTACATTACTTTTCTCCTGAATGGCTACAGCGTCTTTTCCGGCTAAAAATGTCACAAAAACCACATCGGGCTTCTGCGTGGCGATCAGTTCAGGATCGCCGGTGATTGCACCGACAAATGGACGGCTCGCAAGATCCGGGTACGCGATATTATACGGCCGGTCGATTCCAGATGGCATACCGGAAGAGGAGGCATTCTGGGCAGTCTGTTCCCGCATATCAACTCCGACCACGTCGTCCTGGGCCTGGAGGTACACGATCATCCTCAGAGAACCCGCACCTATCCCGATGATTCGTTGGGGATCTTTTACCAAGGTAACCGTATGATTCATCATATCGGTGATGGTAATCATTTCTCTTCCTGCAGAAGAGGGTTCTCTCGGTGCTGGTGTAGAACAACCCGCAGAAAAAAGTCCTGCGAAAAGAATGCCGCATACCAGTATGATAATTGGTATATGAAAATTCATACTTTTTTTTATTATCGTATGAGTAATTAAACAATTCCAAATATTCTTACATATAAAATAAAATATTTTATTAATTTAATGAGATTGAGATTCGGTTTCATTAATCGGTATTGAAAAAGTCAGGGAAAAAAAGACAAAGTATTTCAGATTTTTTTAAAGCAGAGATACCAGTCCTTACACTCGTACCCCTCTGTGGGTCTCTTCTCCATCTCAGCGGCCGTCTTCGGCGGCGGAACAACAACCTTATCGCCGGGCTGCCAGTTTGCGGGTGTGGATACTTTGAACTTGTCGGTTGTCTGGAGTGCTTTTATCATGCGGATAATCTCGGGCATGAACCTCCCGTTCTGGAGAGGGTAGTAAAACATTGCCCGCATAATCCCCTTGTCATCGATGAAAAAAACCGTGCGGACGGCGGCAGTGGATGACTGCCCTGCATGGATCATACCGTATTTCTGTGATACTTTCATGGTAAGATCTTCAATAATCGGAAACGGTATTTCAACTCCCATCTTCTCCTTGATAGCGTGCACCCAGGCCAGGTGTGCCGAGATGCTGTCTACCGAGAGACCGATCAGCTGGACATTGAGCGCCTTGAGTTCATCATGGATATTTGCAAATGCCATGAACTCAGTGGTGCACACGGGTGTAAAATCTGCCGGGTGCGAGAACAACACCACCCATTTTCCCTTGAGGGATGACAGTTTCAGGGGTCCGTGGGTAGTCAGTGCTTCAAAGTCCGGTGCCGGTTCCCCGAGAACGGGGAATGTAATCCTGGTATCTTCTTCCATAATCATTACTCCTCATGAGGTCAGGGCATCACTTCATCAAGCTGTGCCTTTCCATAGACATAGGCAGGCATACCCGAAAGAAGAAAGGTGACCCGAAGTGCTTCTTCAACTTCCGCTTTGGTGACACCAAGATTTGCTGCCCCTGCCATCTGGGCATGAACTGCGTGCTGGTCACGGAGGGCCGCAGCAATTGCAATAGCGATTAACTTCTTGGTTTTTCGTGTCAGGGCTCCATCATCCCAGACATGCCCCTCCATTTTCATCACAAGTTCATACATCTTGGGTTCTTTCAAAGTCAGTTCTTTAAAAAATTTGGGTACTTTTCCAATCTTCTTTTCCAGTTCTCTGAGTTCTTTTTCTGTTTCCTTTTTCACCATTGTCAATCCCTCTTCAGTTGAATGACGTCCCCGCTGCAGACAGGTTTCCTGCTGCGGGTATCAATCGGGAACCTCACACCTGATCACCATACCTCACACTACAAGAGATGTGCCAGTACATTCTGTCATGCTTTTGGGTTACTCCTGAGTCCCTGAAACAGATAATGCAATCGTGCAGCGATGCTGATCACATGAGTAATGTGCTGTTCGTGGTATCAGGCTAGAATTCGTTTAACCCCTCATTCTTTGGGGTTCTGAATGATGGCCCAATCTCCCTGTTAGCACTCATATGAGTAAAATATGTTAAACATTGCGATCATGCCCCTGGTTGTAGGGTGCTTTTAAGACCAGAATACCAAGGATTGTCAATACTATTCTGGATGTAAATATCGGTCTTAAAACCATGTTAACTTCTGGAGAGTTAAAAACCATAGGAATTTAAAAAAACTGATACTGCATACACATCAATGGGATGAGACACTATGAAACTAACCGTTCTTACCGATAATAATACACTTACCGATCATTATCTCATGGGAGAACCCGGCCTTTCATTCCTGATCGAAACCGGGGGCCGGAAAATTCTCTTTGATACGGGCTATTCAGATGTTTTTATCCGGAACGCACAGAGGATGGGCATCGGTTTCCTTGATCTCGATAATATCATAATATCCCATGGTCATCTTGATCACACGTGGGGTCTTGTCGACCTGGTAAGGTATTTTACCGAGGCAGCAATTGAAAAAAAGGAGGTAAGGATCCCGGAACTTATCGCACACCCCAGATGTTTCTATCCAAAAGAAAAACTCCCGTTGCAGAATAATGGCTCAATTCTTGACGAGGCGGAGGTTCGGCGCCGGTTTCCGGTGAACCTTTCCAGCTGGCCCGTGTGGATCACCGCTGATCTCGTCTTTCTGGGGGAGATACCCCGGCAGTTCGCGTTTGAACACACCGATCCGGGAAAGAGGAGAATCCTCCATCCCGATGGCAGGATAGAGCCAGACCAGCTGCTCGATGATTCCGCCCTCGCTTACCGGTCCAGTGCGGGTCTTATTATCATTACCGGCTGTTCTCATGCCGGGATCTGCAACATAACAGAGTATGCCAGAACGGTATGTGGTGATGATCGGGTGCTTGACATTGTGGGTGGTCTCCACCTGCTGGATCCTGGCGCTGATCGGTTGGAAAAGACATGCCGCTATCTTGGATCGCTTGAGCTGAAAGCTCTTCATGCCTGCCACTGCACCTCACTCGCATCAAAAACAGCCCTTGCAAAATACTGTCCCGTGCAGGAAGTGGGTTGTGGTATGCAGCTGGAATGGTAAATCACAGTTTTTTTAAATGTTTTTTCCTTGTGACAGTCTATCCATGTCCCTGGTACATGATACCCCCAATGCACTCATCATCGGGATCTGCGTAATGAAAATGTTTGAAAAAGCCGGATGGCTTTTGACAGGTATGTTCGACTGTCTGATCGATGTGAATATTGATCCTGGGGAGGTCACGAAAAATCCCGATCATGTTCAGGATTATCGTGGCTACGGGGACTCACCAGTATCCAAATGGTGGAGCACAATAAATCCGGAAAAGGGCATTTAAGAGCACTGGTCGGTTTGATATTCCGGACCCCCCCCCTTTTAGGATCCCTCAAAGGATTTTTCCCGGTCTGTGAACATGAACCCCCACTACTGATCAGAAAAATCTGGCCACACGCAAAGGTTTCGTGCAATCGTATCCTTGTCCCTGACAGCTGAAGCCTTTATAATTGATCTTCAGTTTTTTCCATAAGCCTGGTTCGCTGTCGGTGTGCAGTGTTACATTCCCGCAGTTTCAGGAGATACCGGCACTTTTTCGGATCGGACGGGTTTTCCCCCTCTTCACGCGAAATCTTTGCAACGATAAAGGGAAACCGTCCAAACGGCCCTGATTTCAGCCGCCGCAGGAATGCTGATACCGTGTTGCTCTGGTAGCGTGTCAGACCAAAACGGTCACGGAGTTCATGCACAGTAATCCATCGCTCCTCAGCCGCGTTCTCCTCCATGTACGCTTCGAGGAGTTCAGGTATACCGGGATATTTTCTCATGGGTGCAGAGTACACGTTTTTTATCAAGAAAAACAGGGTCCGTCAGGACTCAACCCGTTTTACCAGGTTTTCCATCACCGTGTTCACGGCCTTCCAGGCGGGCGTATCCGCATGTCGGAGGATGTATGGACGCCCCTCGTCTCCGGCTTTTACCATAGCCGGATCGAGCGGGATAGATCCCAGAAAGGGCACGCCCAGCTCCTGTGCAGCCTTTTCCCCGCCACCCCTGCCGAACAGGTCAATGATATCTCCGCAGTGGGGGCAGACCATACCGCTCATATTCTCGATGATCCCGATGACCGGCAGCTCCAGTTTTTGGATGAACTTCACTGCCTTAACCGCGTCGAGCACTGCCACATCCTGGGGAGTTGTAACAATAACGGCTCCCTGGACATTCGGTGCCAGCTGGATGATGGAGAGTGCTTCATCCCCGGTTCCGGGCGGGAGGTCAACGATTAAATAGTCAAGTGCTCCCCAGTTCACATCAGAGAGAAACTGCTGGATTACTGCCATCTTCATCGGCCCGCGCCAGATAACCGGAGAACTTGTATCCGGAAGCAGGAACGCCATTGACATGACCGCGAGGGTTCCGGTTACATGGACCGGCTCAAGGTTTTTTTCAAGAACGGCAGGACGCTGATCCTCGATACCCAGCATCTTTGGAATGTTGGGACCATGAATGTCAAGATCGAGCAGTCCGACCATCCTGCCATGATTAGCGAGAGCGTACGCGAGGTTGGTGGAAACGGTTGATTTACCAACACCCCCCTTGCCGCTCAACACAAGGATTACATGGTTCACATCGATCTTTGCTTTCGGTGGCAGCCCTTTTGGGGTATGGGATGCACCCTTCGTCTCCGGGTGCTTATCAGTATGTGTCGTCATAGTCAGTATCGTACGATTACCCGTTCAATTGCCGTTTTCAGGCCGGACGTACGGCTTCGTATATCCATGAAACGGGAAGTGATCATCATCTCTTCAGGACGGTGCTGTATTCCATGGAAGTTAGTGTTCGCACCCTTCGTGTTCAGGACCATGGTGGCAGCTGCTTTCACCCTGGGCAATATTTCCTGCGAGGAAATCTTTAATTACCGACTCTATCGGACCTCGTACTCCAATAAATACCTCGATATTATGTGCGCAGAACAGGTCGATAGCTTTAGGCCCCATCCCCCCGGCAAGAACATGTGTTACCTTATGGTCGGCAAGCAATGCCGGTAGTTTCCCCGGTTCATGTCCCGGGCTGAGAAGATTCTCATGAGATGTAATACGTGAATTTTCTACCGTGAATAGTGCATACTCCCGGCAGTGTCCGAAATGCTCTGATACAAAATCTCCATCTTTTGCGATTGCAACTTTCATATAAATGACCTCTAAAAATTGAATTCTTATCACTTAAGGTACATGCCTGTTCCTCTGCCGCTCAACCGGGCCAGTTTGCTGTGGTCCTGTTCCATCGAATGGCATGTATCATTCCTGGTACCGTTTCAGGTACTCTTAGTACTCATATGCGCATAAATATTTAAAACATGTTATTGGAACAGAGTCCACCGCTCAAATAGACACCCCCTGAATGGATGTTTTTTGTGAATTTTTTTTAATTTCGTGGACCATAATATTTGAACAGGAGTTCCGTAACAGCCTTAATCTCACTGCCCTGTGTCTTCACGGCTTTTACATAAGCGTCAAAGACCTGATCGGTAGTTACATGGAGGGCTGGTTTGTACATATCTGCGTGGAGGGTGAGATCAAAGCACCGGGCTTCACCTTCGGTCAGGCCCAGTGTCCGGTACTCCCCTGTATGGGGCATGAAAACGGGGTTCGCACTCCTCTCTGTCCGAAGAACGAGTGAAGCGAGGGGAGTGGAGGGGATGGGTTCGGCGATACTGATGAACACATCGTCAAGACCCTGTGCGGCAATAAAGTCTTTGGTCTGCTGGTAATCATCAGGGCTCTCGGTCGGATACCCGACAATAAAACTTCCGGCAACCTTGAGCCCGTGCTGCCGGCACCTGGCGATTGCCTCTTCAACCTGTGCAACGGTCACCCCTTTCCCCATCTGCCGGAGGATAGAATCGCTTGCGGATTCAACACCAAAAAATACCCACCCAATCGTATACTTCCGGATTGCTTCAAGGATCTCATCGTTGATGCAGTCGACCCGGATGTCCGGTGACGACAGATTGCGACTCCCCATCACCCCGGCGAGTGCAGCGAGCAGCTCAACAAAGGCCCCGGTGTTGATTTGCCCTCCTTGTATCTTGTAGAGCGAACCTGTCCCGCCACTTATTGAAATCCGCTGTGCACCTGCCTGTTTAAATGCCCTGACTTCATTGATGATTGCCGGAATTTCCCGGCTCCGGATGGCATGCCCGAAGAACCTGGGCACCTGACAGAATGTACATGCACCGGAACACCCCCGGTGGGTTTCGATATAGACATTTGCGCCACGAATATTCTGCGATCCGATATCAGCAGGAATACAGGGCAGGGGGTGCTCGATGGATTGCGGGGGCGATCCTTTCCTGATAACAATATTTTCACCGGACCTGAACGCGATGTTAGTCGCAGTACCCGCGATCCCGGCTCTCGCCAGATTGAGCACCGTCTCTTCACCTTCGCCAAGAACAACTGCGTCCGGGCTAAGCTCGCCAAGCACAATTTCCGGGTAGGCGGACACCGGCCCGCCGACGTAGAAGAGGCTGCCTGTCATGCGGTGGCTGATGACGAACGAGCGGATTTCCGGTGAAATCAGGTGAAGTGTCGAATAGAGGCTTAAAAAGACGGTATCATGAGTATGAGCGGAAAGTTCCTTTTTTAAGGTGACCTCATAGCCCCCCTCTTTCAGGATACCTGCGATGAGCATTGCGCCATAGGTGTACATGCCCGGGGATATGACTACGATTGCCATCATCGGTTACCGTTTATACCATAGTGTTGTTCACGATTCTATAGAAATTGCGGGGATCTAACTTCTCCAGGTACCTTATCATCCATGGAAGATATGATGGTCAGCGTACATCTGGGGACTATTACTTTAAAGCCATGCTTTCATTTCAGGATTCATGGGTATTTTTCTGGTAATCCAGAGACTCCGTAACACAAACGAGGCACCAGAACACGCCCATCATTCTGGATTTTCTTAAACTATCTAAAAAAAAAGATTAGGTCTGATCTTACTTTGCGGGTATGATCAGTGAGCGCTCTCCTGCGGGCATGAACTCGCGGATTGCACCCCTTGCAAACTCGCGGCGTGGTTCGGCAAAGTCGAACTTGAGCGACGGGTCTGCGAATGTGATCTTCATTAACGGGGACAGGGACCATGCATCGCCGGTACTGTAGTGAGCACTTCCGACAATTGCGGCGTACTCACCCTGGTGACCGACGTTCATTGCATAGTTCGGGTAGTTCGGGCCACGGAATTCTCCGACACAACCTTCGTCAGGCCGTATGGACATGGAGTTAGCAGAGCCGCACTGGTCCTGCAGGTCGTAGCCGAAGAAGCCGAGACGTGACCAGCCTTCCTTGTGGGCGAGCATGGACATGTACCAGCCATTCAGACCGGCGTTGGAGTTGGCTGTTGCAATCGCAGTGGTCAGACCGGATGCAGCGGCAATCACACCGGCGCGCTGGGAACCACCAAAGTGGTCTTCCATAAGGGTCGGGAACTGCTCGTACTGCTCCATTGCGTTGAGGGTGACCTCGGTGGCGAGCTCGTTGACAAGGTCCTGGGTTGGCTTGAGCTTGTCCTTTGCGCTTGGGTTCCTCCAGTCGACTTTGTACTTGTCCTTGATGTAGTCCATACCATAGTAGGTGTAGTCATCGAGGATGTTGTCGGTGTATGCAGCGGTTGCATACTGCGTGAACCCGACACCGCCGGACATGTAGGATCCGAGCCAGATCTGGTCGAACAGCATGGTACCTGCACCGACGACCTCAAGGGCTGCCCTTGCGGGGTCGTGGGGGTACTTGCGGTCTCCCTGGATCATGTCAGCGAAGTGGCCGAACTTGATGCCACCGGGCTCGTTCGGGCCACGTGCACGGCGGGCGGGCAGGATATCTGCCATCTGGATGACACCGGCGTGCTTTGCGGCAAATGCGAGGTCAGCGACTGCTGCCTCACCGGCGCACATCTTGTAGGCACCGATAAAGGACATACCGATCTGCATGGCTGACCAGCGGGAGGTGGTACCGCCATCACACGTGCGGCTGACGGTGGTGGGGATGTGTACTGCCTGCCACATTGACTTGCCGACTGCGGCCTTCAGCTGTGCTGCCTGCTTTGCGGGGAAGAGTTTGTCGACGTTGAGCACGAACTGGGGCTCGAGGTCATCGACCATCTCTTCGTCACCGGTAAAGACCTTGACGTAACAGTCATCCACAAGTCCCGGGTGGGTCTCGACCATGTGTTCCTGGACAACGGCTGCACCGGGCATTGCGTGGTTCAGCACGTGGAGGTACTCGTTGATGGTCTCGGGGGTGACTTCCTTGCCCAGACGCTTCTGGAGCGTGCCGTGGGCAAGGTCAAGTCCGACGATGATCGTGCGGCGGATATCATCCCACATCTGCTGCATTGCAGAGTTGTTGACAAAGTGAAGGTCATCGCCTTCCACAAAGACACCCGTGGTGCTGACCTCGTAGGTCATCAACTGGCGCTGGCCGAGCGGGATACCACCGCAGTGGCAGCGGACGGGGTCGTACATGGAGATACCGCGGTCCATCGAGGCTTTCTGGCCTGCCTTGATGAATTCCACCTTCCTTGGCGACTGCTTCAGACCTTCGCGGGTGAACACGGTTGACATTGCCTGCGGGTCTTCTGCAAACTTCTCCTTCATTGCCTTCAGGAAGAGCTTCTGCGTTCTCTCAACTTTTGCTGCTTTTGCCATGTTCAGGCCTCCTTGGGCATGAAGCCGTATTTGGTTCTCAGCGAGTGGATACGCTGGATGTACTCAACATATTCGGGGTCGTCGCGGAATCCAGTACCGACAAGTGAGTGGTACATGGTTGTGTGGGCCTTGAGCCACTTTGCGTCCTGCGCCTTGCCGACCTTGACTTCTGCATCCAGCGGTGAGCCGACCTGGTCCTTGATGTACTTGATAGTGCCTGCCTTCTTGTCCATGACAAAGCGCTGGAGCATGTCGAACATCATACCGTTCTCATCGAGACGGAGGGAGTGGCCGTGCACCGTGCAGCCACGGATACCGGTGAGTGCCGGGTCAAAGAGCTCGGTGTTGATAAGTTCCTTTGCATATTTCTCAAGGTCGCGTTCGCGGCACTCGATGATCTGACGGCCTGAGAGGGTACCCGGGTCAATGCCGCGGAAGCGGTATGCCTCAAGGTAGCTTCTCTGGTAAGGCTGGCAGGGTGCATTGTACATCGAGTCGGTAAACTGGATGTAGCGGACACGGTCGCCGGCCTTTGCGCCGTCGGTTGGGGTCACTAGTTTGCGGATCGGGCAGGCAGGTTCCTGCTGCTCGGCAAGCGGCGGGTGTGCACTTGGATATGCTGCACCGGGTGCCTTGTGTCCCATGACCAGGACAACATCCTTGTCAGTGACATCTCGAAGCTTTTCCAGCTTGTGGTTCGGGTCCATCTGCTTGCGCCTGTTCTCGGCGACCTGAGTCTGGCCGGGACCATACTGGGGTTTGTATGCCATTATTTTATCACTCCAATGTTTCCTTCTTTTTCACAATTCTCATTACTGACGAAATGACTTCCGCCATCTTCTCGCGGGTGGGGGTCTGACCCCGGGTAACCCCGCTCACGATGGCCATCACCGTACCTTTGGTACGGATACGGTCAGCGGGGGGCATCACCACGGTGGTCTTCACTCCCTCTTTTGCTAAATCCTCATAATCAATCGGGCACTGGGAAACAACAACTGCCTTCACATCACAGGCCTGAAGAATAAACCTGACCTTCTGCACGACATGGGAACGAACATTCCCGTGGTGAAGGATGGCGACTTTGTGTTTCTCGATCTGCACGACCTCTTTGTCGGTAAGCCCAAATGAAGCGCCAAGGACACCCCCGGCTAATTGCGGTGCATCCGGCGGCACACCGCTGCCGGCATACAGGACCAGCGTACTGATACTGTATTCGACGCCCTGTTGTCGCAGTCCTGAGGTGATATCGCATACCGGTTTTGTCACGTGGCGGCGTCCGGGAGACATACCGACCACAATGACATCCGGGTACCGGCACTCGGAGATGGTGCCCCTTTGGGCAATCCCGCCTCCTTTACCCATGCCCATCGCCTCGCGGCAGTCAACAACCTGGGTTACTCGTCCAATCGGCATGATTATTTGGTTCCCTGAATGATTATGGGGCTGGACTTGCTGGTAGGATCAGTCAGTCCGATTACTGTTTTGTCCGCATCGGGGCCATACCTGCAATAATCAACAAGTGACGGTTCGGTCTTCATGAACTTGCCTTCCTGAATGCGGAAAGTGAAGTCGGTAAAGACCGATTCACATGCGGTTTGCAGTGCAGGGATAACCTCGTGGTTCTCAAGCTCGAGCAATATGGTGCCTACGTGAACCTGCAGCTCCAGTTCCTGGTCTCCGACATGGATCTTCTTCCTCATGGGATGAGGATTTTCTTGTCCTTTTGCGGGGCCATAGGGAACCGTTGCCGGAAGGCGTGGTCCGTTAAGGACCATGCGCCGGATCCCGGCAACTTCGCAGAGTTTATTCAGCAGGCGTTCGGTAGTCTCGGGGTTAAGCAACCGCTCGGTTACAATCCTGCACTGGGGGAACGTGGCTTCGGTCATTCGTATCCTTGTGGGTTATATACCCTTTGCAACTGCCTGGATCGGCTTCTTGAATGCATCGAGCTGCCCGAAGGTATCCTGGTAAATCTTTGAGGTTGCTTCGGGGCCGAACATCTGGGTACCTGCATCAAGACAGCATGCTGCTACGATACAGGGCATACCGACACCGGCTGCGTGACGGGTAACGACGTGGTTACCGTTGAAACCGCCGGGGCCGCCGCCACCATAGATCGAGTGGCTGAAGAATGAGAAACCGACTGCGACACCCATGGTACGACCGAAGTCGGAACCTGGGAGGCCGGTCTCGTGCTCGAGCAGATCGTTGAAGTAGAGCAGGGTTGCAGAGACTGCCTGTGCGAACCGCCCGGCACCACAGTTGACCATGGTTGCTGCAAGGGTTCCTGCAGATGCGTAAGCGTTCCAGAGCATCGGGTCCTTGGTATCGTAGAAGATGTAGCCGCTCTTGCCCTTCTTGCCTGCCTTGATGACTTTGTCCTCAATGGCACGCTCGACAAGGCTCTGCACGACAGTACCGATGGTACCAGTCTTGCCGTTCTTCTTGACGAGGTCGTAGACAATGTTGTTTGCATTCAGTCCCTGGTATGCGTAGAGCAGGAGTTGTGCACGCTCGAACGGGCCGATTGCCATACCCATCTCGAACTCGCCGGCCTGTTCAAAGGTTGAACAGAGCGCTGCACCCTGCATTGCATTCCGGTGGGTCATCATTGCCGCATGGTTTGCGGGAATGTTACGGAGTGCGTAGCCGAGACCTTCGTTGTTCTGCGGGATGGACATGATGGTGACGATGTTGCCGCCATCCATGGTCATGGTCTGCGGGTAGGTACCCCAGACTGCTCCCTTGACGTAGGAACCATCGAACATGCCGACCTTGTACTGGTCAATCAGTGCATAGGTGGTAGCTGCTGCAACGGCTGTCGATGCTGCATCGTAGGTTGCCGCTGCGGTTAACCGGGCAGTCGGGACCTCGACGAGGATCATCTTGCCGCCGCCGACCTTGGTGATCTTGGTGTCGTCACCCTCGGTGACCTGGACCATCTCCTTGATCTTGGCCGAGAGTGCGTCGCAGTCCTTGACACAGCTGCAGTTCATGCTGCGGCCGAGGATCTGGTTTGACTTGCCGCCAAATTTACCGGTCTTTAATCCTTCCTCGATACCAGCTAAGTTGACTGCCACGGTCCTCTTGGTGAGGTCGATGACATTCAATGCACCCTTGTTGACCAGCGGGCTGATCCTGTCAAGAGTAACATTGCTCTTTAAGAGCTTGCCCTCATCGTCATATAGGTCGATTGTGTCTTTCTGTTTCATGTTAATTTCTCCAAATTTCCATCTATTTGCGGTACAATACTGTTTCTGAACGATAGTATGGACTATTTGAGAACACTGGTAATGAATGAAAGTCGCTATTGCACGTCCCCTAAATCGGGACATGAAATAATACCCAATTACGCCATATAAGTGTTCCTATTTCTTACCGGAAGTTATTTTTATATTATGTAAAAAATAATAATTCAAAGTGAAGGAATGTTCAAATATATCATATAAATTACGTTTCAATTTTTTACACAGTATTATCAAAACAGAAAAAAGTAGCACAAATTGCTATATCATTTGCCAATTTTTTTGATTTTTTTGTGCGCTCCATATAAAAAATGTATGGGTGGAGGGTTGATCCGGGCAGGATTAACCCGGATCAACCTCCTGCGGATTTGCAGTGCGTTTTCAAATCAAAAAAAAGATCAGATCTTTTTGTACAAATTGCCGTACACGACCTGTCCTTTCTTCTTCTTATGGCGCTCGCCCGTGTCACCAATGTAATGGGCAAATTTTGCCTTGACACCTTCGACCTCGAGCTCCAGTTCACCTGCTGGTTTGAAACCAGGCATCATGACGTCAATTGTGCCAAAGACATAGATAGTGCCATCGACCATCTGCCCACCGACTTTCGTCTTGGCGTTTCCTTTGATAATGACTTTTCCGCCTTCGGCATGGGTACAGACATGCACGTCCACATTTCCGTTAATGATCATCTCGCCGCCGAGCATGTACATGCCTATGTCAGAGCCTGCATTCCCCTTCACAAGGATCTTGCCGCCTGACATGCCGCGCCAGTCGCCACGGTATGCTGCTCCGAGGTAGTTGCCGGCATTGCCCTCTATGGTAAGTTCACCGCCTTTCATGGCAGTTCCGGCAAAGGCCTCAACATTGCCTTTTACCAGCATCTTACCGCCTTTCATCCAGCCCCCAGCATACTGGTCGGTGTTGCCTTCAACAACAAGTTCCCCGGCGCTCATTTTGAAGCCGAGATACTTGACTTTTTTAACATCGCCTTTGACAATAATTTTCGTGTCAGCGGCAGTTGCACCTGCATTGCCGCTTATTTCGAAATACTTGCCAAGAGTTGAGGTTACATTTCCTTCATACACGTGAAGGTCGCCGATCTGTGCCGCAGTTTTTCCTGCAAATGCATCGGGTGATACATTGTCCGCTTCAAGATACAGTGCGGGCAGGTTCTTCATGGTTATAGTTACAGTCTCCATGTTTTTCACCTACCCCTGTGTTGCATCAACCTCTACAGCGAATGGATTGGGGACAAAGTGGTGCCCGAGAGATTCGTAATTTGCCTGGGTCATGCTGTAATACTTCAGGAATTTTTCGTTGATATCACGCATGACCTGCGGGTTTTCCTTCGCTTTTACATTCACCCAGAGTGTACGCTTGTGGCCGTTGCTTACGATCTCTCCATTGGTAACGACTTCGACACCGCTCTTGAAGACATGTGCACAGCGTGAGAATGCTTTTTCAATATCATCGGGGTTTGCCACCGGTTTGTCCGGGTTGAAGTTATAGACAGCAACATCGGCGTCCATGCCGGGCTTCAGGCCACCACACATGGAGGCAAGACCGAGCGATTTGGCCGGGCCTGCACGCGTCATCTGTGCAAGCTCGTAAAGCGAGATCTCGCGGTCCAGTGTGCCGATGCTTGTTTGTGAAAGAACCTTGTCTTTGTGCTTGAACGCATTGACCTGAGCTTCCCGGGCTTTGGCGGACATCAGCCACTTGATAACCCGCGGGTACCGGGTGAACGGTCCCGCGTTCGGGTGGTCGGTGGTGATGTAGCAGCGCATCGGGTCTTTCATCATCAGCGCAACCTCAAGACCAATCGCCCACTGGATGGCACAGACCGAGATGTTCGGACTGTATATATACGGAACGACACCGGATCCGGTTTCCAGTTCCACATCGATATTTGCCCATTTGAGGTGGTTAAGGCCAGTCAGGTGGTGTTCGAACGGACCGTCCGCGGTCATGGTAGTAGTTTCATCGAGAGTTACATTGCCGGTGTCGATGGTGATGTTCTTGCTCTTGTTGACGTAGTCCGTGACCTCTTTTGCCTTGGACTCAAAATCCCCCCAGTTGGTTCCACCGTAGGAGTGGAACTGCGTATGGGTGAGGTGCATCACCTGTTCACGGCCGAACTTGTTCTTGGCCTTGTAGCCTTCCGTAAGTCTCAACGTGTCGAGCGTGGTCTCGTAACATCCCGGGTTCCCGAGATTGTTGGGATGAATGTGCAGGGAGTGTGGGAGCCCGAGGTATTCGTTGGCCTCAATAAGCCCTGTGACAATTTCAGCGGGGGTGATGTCGAAATACGGGACCGGGTCATTCACGGAAAGACAGTTCAGTCCCCACGCCCATGCTTCGGTACCGCCAGGGTTGACAACCTTGACAGCATATCCCTTGGTTGCCCGGATGAGCCATGCGATATAAGCAGCAGTGTTCTCAACCTCTTTGTTTTTGAGGTATTCCAGTACGAACCAGTTGTTCCCGAAGACGGGGAATGCTCCTTCATCGATGATGGGGGTATCGCGAATCTCCTCGTGGACGTGACGGGAGAACAGTGGTGGCATTGCTGCTTCCATTGCGGTCGTGTATCCCATCTTGGCATACTCATAGCCGGTCTTGAAGGTGGTCGGGATCGATGCCCCACCGCCCATCCGCTCCATACCCTTTGTGGGAGTGCAGGTGAAGAGCTTGTCTTCAGGACGGTAGATTCTGCCCATGTTCACTTTCGGGCCGGCAATATGGGCGTGGATCTCCACGGCACCCGCCATGACGGTCTTTCCCTTGGCATCGATGACCTTTGCACCGGAACCGACCTTGTCGACAATCTTGCCAGCCTTGATGGCGATGTCCGCTTTGTCACCCTTGATACCCTGGACCGGATCAAATACATTGCCATTCTTGATGATATACTCTGACATTTTTATGCTACCCCCTTGAGTTGTCTGACCCGGTCACGGACTTTAATAAGGAACTGCTCGTCGGTAAGCATGCCCTCTGGTGGCTCGACAACCTTTCGGCAGTCGATTGGTACATTGTCCATACGATAGCAGTTCCCGCCGACTTCCACCCCGTTGAATGCCACCGGTACATGCAGTTTTGAAACACCAGTTGTCGGGGTGAGATGGGGATCGACGCACACGGAAGGTACTTTTGCGATCTGTTGTACTGCACTGATCGGGAAGTGGGCGCCTGGATCACTTCCTATGGTAAACATGGCATCCACTTCACCGCGCACCAGCAGGTCAATAGTGCTGGTGTCGCCGGGGTTATAACGTGCGAACCCTCTGGTGAGATCCACAGAATAAGGGAACCCGAACTGCCAGGCAAAAACTTCACCTGAGCCGGTCACGTTGTAGTGGCCACGCATCGGCATGATCGAGAATTTCGTATATTCGTTGAGATCTTTTGTGACTGCAATTGCCTCATCGATGTTGTGGTTCTTGCCCAGTGACTGGGTCACACCCATACCGAAGAAGATGATTCCGAACCGGCCGCTCTTCATCATATCTGCGACTTCACGGATCTTTTCCTTGGGGATACCGGCAACAACATCCGGGAGCCATTCTCCTTTGAAGGCAACCCTAAGTGCATTGAGCAGTTCATAGTCCTTGCCCTGTTCGATCTGCAGGTGAACATCGGCCATCTTTGCAGTATCAGTAACCCGTGGGTCAACAACAACCATCTTACGGCTCATCTGTCCCTTGCTGGTGAAGAACCCGCGGGGGAAGATGGAGTACCGGGACATGTGCCGGGGATGGGCATGTGCCGGGTTGCAGCCCCAGAAGATGACACGATCTGCACGGTTCTTGATTTCCCCGAGGGTACAGGAGGGAAGACCGATATCCTGTATCGCAATCAGTGAAGTACCATGGCAGGTTGCTGCGGTATTGTCACAGCATGCACGGGTTAATTCGGCAATCTCGTTACCAACGCTTTGCGCTTCGCAGTTGGTTGAGCTCCAGCCGAACATGAGGGGTTTCTTCGCCTTTGCCAGCATCTGGGCAGAATATTCGACTGCTTCATCATAGCTGATCTCTTTCCATGTCCCGTCATCCTGGTGCAGCCTTGGCCGGGTCACACGGTCCTTTGACTGGGAGTGCAGGAACTTTTCAGTGCCGATGACGCAGGCGTTGTACACTTCAAGAAGCTGTTTTCCGTCATCCGAGACAACAACTTCCAGGTCGTCACAGAGCGTCCCGCAGAAAGGACAAATGACATCTGTTACGGTCTTGGTCATTTTATTTCACCCCGCATAATTTCTGCACAAGTTCTATGCCAAGCAGTATAGGTTCGTTTATCGCTACGTCAACTTTTACCGGCACGCCTTTGAACGTCGGCATACCTGTTGAATACGTGTCAGGGTTGATAATAGCGTTCGCCCAGGGTCCCATGGGAATAAATCCGAGGCCAGGGTGAGGACCCTGCGTGGTCTCGATTGCTTTTACGATAACACTGCCGTAATCGCTGGTCACCTTGACATTGGTATTTTTCCACGCCCCAAGTTTTTTCAAATCTGATGGATCAAGTTCGATGATCCCGGCAGCGGTGCGATAGGCGGGTTTCTCCTTCCCGCCTTCAATCGCAACACCCTGCTGGATGCTCCGACCTGATATCAGGTTCAAGTGTATCGTTGCCACTGAATATTCCTCCCTTATTTATTGAATTCTGTAATAGGGCTTGGTCCGAGCTCGTTGATTGTTTTCACAACATCGGTGATGACTGCACCCCACTTAGCGCCTTCAGATGCTGACACGAACGTCATTCTGAAGCGGCGGTCATCGAGGCCGATACTCTTCATCAGCCGCTTGACCATGAACATACGTTTTGCAGCCTTGAAATTGCCTTCAAGATAGTGGCAGTCACCGAAGTGGCATCCGGAGACAAGCACGCCATCTGCACCGTCGGCAAATGCCTTGAGGACAAACAATGCATCAATACGACCGGTACACATGACACGAATGACCCGGACATCCGGTGGATACTGAATACGACCACCGCCGGCAAGATCTGCACCTGCGTACGAGCACCAGTTGCAGAGAATACCAACAATCTTGGGTTTCCATTCACCCGGTTCACGTTTCGGAATGGGGAATTCAGGTGGTGCTGACATTACTGCTCACCCCCGAGCAGGAATGCATCAATCTGCGCCACGATCTGCGGGGTAGCAAAGTGGTTCATCCAGATTGCTCCACCGGGGCAGAATCCGCCGCAGGTTCCGCAACCCTTGCATTTGGCCTCGGTTACCTGCATAACCTTACGCCCCTCCTTTTCGACAAGTGCCAGGGCGCTGTATGGACAGAGGTTGACGCACATGCCGCAGCCTGCGCATTTCTCTTCAATGCACGTGGCAAAGTACGGCTCGAGTTCCACCTCACCCATGTGAATGGGGATACTTGCTGCAGATGCTGCACCTTCAGCAGATGCGACAGTATCAGGGATATCCTTTGGTGCTTGGCAGACACCGGCAAGGAAAACACCCGCGGTTGTTGTCCCGCAGGGGTTCAGCTTCGGGTGGGCTTCAAGGAGCCAGCCGTCCATCGAACAGGAGACACCGAAGAGCTTGCGGGTCCTGTTGGTATCCTCCTTCGGCTGTACTGCAGCTGCAAGAACGACAAGGTCGACGTCCAAGTCAACCGGGCGGTCTAGCAATGTGTCATCGGCGTGGACATGGAGGTTCTTTGTCACCGGGTCCTCGAGGATGTTTGCAACACGCCCTCGGATGAATTTACCGCCTTCATCCTGGATGCGGTAATAGAACTCTTCATACATCTTACCGAACGAGCGGATATCCATGTAGAAGAGATACGGAACACACCCCGGAATCTTTTCGATGATCTGGTGGGCATGTTTCAGGGAATACATACAACAGAACCGGGAACAATAGGGCTTACCGTTTCCGGTATTATCACGGGAACCGGCGCAGAGCACAAATGCGACTCTCTTCGGGGTCTCTCCATCGCTTGGCCGGACGAGGTGACCACCGGTCGGGCCTGATGCACAGATGAGCCGCTCGAACTCGAGGCTCGTAATGACATTTTCATACCTCTTGTATCCCCATTCTGTTTTATTCTCTACAGGGAAGATATCAAAACCTGTCGCGAGAATTGCGGTCCCGACCTTGACCTTGACAAACTCATCTTTCTGTTCGAGTTCAATTGCCTTCTTTTCACCGCATGCGGTAACACACAGCCCACACTTGATGCATGAGTTCCAGTCAATCGTATAGAGAAGGGGCACGACCTGCGGGTGGTTGATATATATTGCCTTTCGTGGCTTCATGCCCACTTCGAATTCGTTGGGCTTGACAACCGGGCAGACAACCTCACAGTCACCACAACCATTACAGCCTCCGCCGACAATACCCTTCGCTTCTGCCTCCGCCACGGAGAGGACACCGCGTGCCTTCTTCCGGATGGTCACGTCAAAGTTTCCGATGTAACCTTCAACAGCGTCCACCTCTGACCATGTCATCAGCTCGATATTCGGGGCCCTGCCAACGTCAACCATCTTTGGTGTTAAGATACACTGCGAGCAGTCAAGGGTCGGGAATGTCTTGTCCAGCTGGGACATCCGTCCTCCAATGCTGGCGTCAGACTCAATCAGGTAGGTTTTAATCCCTGCATTTGCGAGATCGAGTGCCGCCTGCATGCCGGCAACGCCAGCCCCAACCACCATCGCCGCGTGCTCAACAGGAACTGCCTTCGGGTACAGGTCCTGCAGGAGTGCTGCCTTTGCAACAGCAATGCGGATTGCATCCTTTGCCTTCTCTGTTGAACCTTCCTGGTCATGCATGTGCACCCAGGAGTTCTGCTCGCGGATGTTTGCCATTTCAAACCGGAACGGGTTCAGGCCGCCTTCTTTTGTTGCAGTCCTGAATGTCGGTTCGTGAAGACGTGGTGAACAGGCAGCGACAACGACACCGGTGAGTTTCTGTTCCGTGATAGCCTTGTTAATCACAGCCTGCCCGGGCATCGAGCACATATACTTGTAGTTGTCAACATAGGCAACATTCGGAATGGTTTTTACATATTCCTGAACGGCAGGGATATCCATCGAACCAGCAATGTTTGTACCACAGTGGCAGATGAAGACACCGATACGGGCTTCCTGTTTTGTGGTGCTTCCGACTGGTGCAGGTGCCTGTTTTTTCGTTTCCTGTTTTGCGGGAGCTTCATGTTTTATTTCTTTCTTTGCTTCCGTCTTCTTTGCAGTTGTTTTCTTCTTTTCGGCCATTGGTCCCACCTCACAGCACCTTCTGCAGGAATGGCTCGCAGCTGATCCCGTGGAGATCCAGTCCGAGTTCCTGCGGACTCATTCCCTGTGCCAGTCCGAGCAGTTCATTATAGTGAAGAACGGGGAGTCCGTACTTAACCCCAAATTTCTCCTCGATCTCAATCTGGCCGCGGTCAAACTGGAGCTGACAGAACGGGCAGACTTCCGTGAGTGCATCAGCCTTTACCGCTTTCAGGTTGATCATCTTTTCGTTGGTGATGTCAAGCGAGTGCACGATATCATACCCGCGGACACCGCCACCGGCACCGCAGCACAGCATCTTGTTGCGGTATTGAACGGGTTCTGCCCCAAGGGCAGCGACCATGTCTTCTATCCACATCGGGTTTTCTGTGTCACCGATACCCGGAGCACTCCATACACGGTCTTTCTTTGGCTTCAGGAGGTGACACCCGTAATGCACAGCAATGCGTGTGCCATTCAGAGGATTGGTGACGCTTGCACGGATCTTTTCAACACCGCAGATTTTCGGGTCATAGAGGAGTTCGGCGAGGTGATAAACATTGACCGTCCCCTTATATTCCATGTCGATCTCTTTTAAAACTTCATTGACCCCCTCGCGGAGATCCTTGTTATGCTTGAGCTTGTGGTTGACCTCCCAGATGGATTTGTAGCACCCGTTGCAGATGAGGGCAATATCTGTTTTCATCTGCTCGGCAAGGACAACGTTGCGTGCCGCCATTGCATACCAGATATTCAGGTCGATTGAACCGAATGCCCCGGGGGCCGGGCAACAGCTGGCACCCTTTAAGGGGACCAGTTCGATACCCAGTTTTTTGCTTGTCTTGATTGCCGCTGATTCAATGCCGGGATACCGGTTCGGGGCGATACAGCCCAGGAAAAAGGCATACTTATTTGTTGCTTCCATAGTTTCAGCCCTCCCGTTCTTTCACAATTCTGTCAGCCCGCGCCTTGAGACCATAATGGTCAAGGATTTTCTGGATGCCTTTGATATACTGGGGATGCATATGCGTTGTTTCCGGATCGGGGGTCATACCGAGTCTCTTTCGGGCAGCCCTGTTCACGTCATTGTTCGGTACACCATGCCCGGTAGAATAAATTGCCTGCACGGTCTTGAGGAAGTTCACCGGTACAATATCGCGCTTGGCCGCAAGGTTCCTCATCGCCATGATGACATCGGTCGGAGCGATATCACGGGGGCATCGGTCAGTACAGCTATAACACGTAGTACAAAGCCAGAGGTCGGGATCGGTCAGCGCCTCGTTCTCGAGTCCCAGAACCGCCCGTCGCATAAACTTGCGGATACGGTAGGTGCTGCGGGGAGCTGACGGGCAGGAGCCGGTGCAGGTACCGCACTGGTAGCACATATGGGCGATCGTGCGCGAAATTGATCTCACATTCTTTAAAAATTCCGGGTTGCTGTCATCGCGGAAGTACCGTTGGTCGCGCAGTTTCTTCTCAAGCGCTTCAGGGTAACCTTTTGTTCTT
>Ga0209079_10000213_pt1 | contig 26506 bp, 19 predicted proteins | sample PPLLaktember2015_2_FD_187259 | JGI IMG/M metagenome (GOLD analysis project Ga0209079, IMG submission 187259) | Freshwater sediment microbial communities from Prairie Pothole Lake near Jamestown, North Dakota, USA - PPLs Lake P7 Core (6) Depth... | ecosystem: Environmental > Aquatic > Freshwater... | reverse complement strand
CCTTCGGCTTCACTCCGCACTGCGTAGTCTCGCTGAGCTTGCGATTGCAGAACACGGGGTTCACGACTCCGCCCACAAGAGGCACAGTCTTGATCTTGGGAGCCCCGTTCCTGTGAATACTGCATAGCAATCCGTCTTTGGGCTTTACGCCGCATTGCTTTCCCTCGACGACCTCAAAGTTGCAGTAGATGGGGTTGAACGCATCGTCGACGATGTCGACGGTCTTCTCGTTGGAACTGGCACGAGACTTGGGCTTGTGGGAGCTGCACAGAGGGCCGTCCTTGGGCTTCACTCCGCATTGCATGCCGGCGTTGTTGCCGACGAGGAATGTGTGTTGGCACAGAGTGGGGTCTAGATCTCCGTTGACGTGTTGAGCTTTCCCGGTTTTGGCGATCCCAGCCCCAGAGCCGCTGATCTCTTTCCACTTTGCGCTGATTTCGTTTGCGTCAATTTCGTACGTTTGTTCAATCCACTCAATCAATTGGTGGACGTGCTTGTCAATGTTCTTCATCAATGTATTTAATAAAGGCATGTTGTTTGCTTGTAACTCAAAGGTTGTTTTGGTCATGTTTTTGGTTTAAGTCGATCAATTTTCTGGTTCCCCTTTCCTGGGCATGGCTTTCATGCTTTCCTTGTCTGTGAGATTTTCTGATGTCAAAATTTGGTCTTTCTTTCAGTCAAGGTATGTTCTATTTTTGCCAATTTGATGGTCTTAGACCATTAAACTGGGTGCCATTTGTCTTCTTTTATTTTCTTATTCATGATTCATTCTTGATCTTAGTCATCTAGGAGTCGTTTACCGAAGTCATCAAGCCCTTTTTCGAAAATATCCATATTTTCAGAATGCCGTTTTGCGATTTCATCAAGCCGTTTTTCGATTTCAGCGAAAATTGCTTTCAATTCCAATTTCTTGTTTTCATCGAGTGGTGTTCTGGTTCTCAATTTCTTGTGTTCGACGTTAGATATTTGAGTGTTAGAAATTCGTTTCATGTTTGCGTTGTAACTCAAGGTTATTTTGGTCATGTTTTTGGTTTAAGTCGATCATTTTTCTGGTTTTCCAAGCTTTTACCCCCTTTCCTGGGCATGGCTTTTCCATCCTTCCCCTTCATCATTTTTCTGGTTTTCCAAGCTTTTACCCCCTTTCCTGGGCATGGCTTTTCCATCCTTCCCCTTCATCATTTTTCTGGTTTTCCAAGCTTTTACCCCCTTTCCTGGGCATGGCTTTTCCATCCTTCCCCATCATTTTTCTGGGGATGGCCTTTTTCCTCTCTGGGGACCCCTCAGCCTTCCCCTTCATTTTTTCTGGGGATGGCCTTTTCTATCTTTTCCTCTCCATCATTTTTCTGGGGATGTCTTTTCCATATTTTCCACCTCTTTTCCCCCAGCCTTTTCCATCATATTTTGTTCAAGTTCCAACAGATCATTTAACCACATTTTCGAAATGGTTTGTAAGATTAATTGTTCCAAGTCTTGCTCAAGTTGTTTTATAGACAGTTCAAGTTTCTTGATAGCGTTAACCGTACAATTACGTATAGGAATGTTTAAAAGATAATTAAATGTTTCATCAACCTTTAAAAAACTTTCCATCTCTAATTCCGTAATAATCACATCTTCGTCTTGTTTTAAAAAACTGTCGTTGTTTACAACTTTAAAGATAAATCTAAGTTTATTTTCGTTGATTTTTATGGACATTTTTAATTTTTGAATCAAGTATTTTTTGCGTAACTCGTAATAATGCAGTCGAACACTATAATAGTTTGTCAATATGTCATCTACAGTTTGATATTTTGTTATAATGTCGTGTTCATCAAAAAGTACCATATTACTTGTATGCAGTTTTGATGTCAATTTTATTTCTGAAAGATCCGCCAATCCTTTTAAATAGAAACTTACTTTATCAGTACCACTTTCGTTGATCAATCTAGACAAAGAGCCCTTTTCAATAAGTTCGTGACACTGCTCTTTGAATTTATCGGTCCACATCCCAATGGGAAGTTCCGTTACGTGTAGCGTTGTATTATCAAGCCATTTCATTTTACCATACGTAACAAATCTTGTAGATTTGTCTGTTGATTTAATTTTACCTTTAAACCCTTTATACCAAGGAACCAATGTTAACGGTTCCGTTGTTTCGCCCACCAATTTTAACTTCAAATAGCTGATAATCTCGCGGTGGTTAAATTGCGGTACGAAACATGACCATCCAGTTCCAATCCCAACTGATCCGTTGACCAGGATTAAGGGTATGATGGGCACGAAAAAGCAAGGTTCATTTTCATTGGTGTATGTTAAAACGTTATCGTCTTCTTCTCTAAAAATATATTTCAAAACTTTGGACGGCTTAGTAAATATGTATCGTTCGTTTGCCGCATCCTTTCCACCAGACAGTCTAGAGCCAAATTGGCCATCGGGTTCTAAAAGTGGCAGGTTGTTTGTTCCAACGTATTGTTGTGCCAGTTTGATGATGGTTTCGCACAAATTTTGTTCTCCGTGTTTGTAGTCAGTTTGTTCGGCGACATACCCGCTCAACTGAACGACTTTCAGAAATTTTGAAGTGCTTTTGAATTTTTTCCTAATTGCGTAAATCACCTTCCTTTGCGACTCTTTTAAACCATCAAGACACGACGGCAAACTTCTCTTACAGTCTTCATACGAAAATTTAACCATCTCGTGTTCCATAAAATCGCTTACTTTAACATTCGAGACATTATCGATCGCGGGAAGTTCATCCAAACAGTACTTTGACACCTTGGGGTCGTGGAAACTTAACCACTCTTTTCGAGCATTCGCAAAATCGTCTTTAAAGACTTTGTTAATGGTGTCCGAACCTTTGGAATCGCATCTATATTTGACGATTTTCTGTCCGAAAAAGGACGAAACGTCGGATGGTCTAATTGTACCTAGTCCCTTGTAATACTTGAATTGAATGTTTTCATTCTCATGCTCTCTTCTATATTTTTCAAATGTGTTTTCATCATAAAACAAACGAGACTTTTTGCCTTTTTTAGCAAAAACCTTTACTATAGGTGTTTCCATACTAATAATAAAGTCTTTTCGTCTAAATAGCGATGGAAATAGTTCTTCAAAGAAATTGATGATGAGACCTTTGATGTGGATTCCGTCCTTATCTGCGTCTGTTAAAATTAAGAGAGTGCCGTAATTTAACGCTCTGTAATTTTGAAAAACAGAATAATCAACATTGAATCTTAAATTTAATGTTTTTATAAGATCAGAAACAACCTTATTTTCTCCAATCTTTGATAAACTGACATTTTTGACGTTTAAAAATTTGCCCCGCAAAGGTAAAATTCCAAAGTTATTTCTCCCCTTTTTTCCGAAAATCCCTGTTTGAATCCCAGCCACCGCATATGATTTGGCAGACAACCCTTCACAGACAATCAGAATGCTCTCGACCCCGAACGTGTTGGCCGGGTCGTAGCCGTCGACCTGGACTATTTTGGTTTTCGGGCATTTCTCGATCTTTTTCAAAGTCAAGAGCTCTTTGGACCGCAACACTCTGTTTTTGATCGTAGAGATTACAGACCACTTTAGAATTTTATTAAGATATCTTGGTTCGATGTGAGAATCGATTTTTGGGTTTTTTAATACATTTTTATTTTGTCCGTCAAACCTGGCTTTATTAACCCTTGAATGGATAAAAAACTGAAAAAATGGTGAAATGTCCGATTTTGTGAGTTTTACATCTGCTTTGCTGTTTAGCGCCTCCAGCAGCCCAGAGAACACCGTCTTGGTCCAGCTTTGCGTGTGTTGTCCGCCCCCGCCCGTAATTTGGCCGTTCACGAACGACACTACGTTGTGACCTGTTTCGGCACCCACTATGACAAGCTCGGACCCCTGGTACTTGATGCCGATCATGTCGACCGCTTGCGAGTCCGGGTAATACAGTCTGGCGTATGTCAGTAGGTCGCGGATCTCGATCAGTTCGCCGCAAAACCAGAACTCGGTATTCGGCAGCAAAGCGCTTATGTCCACCACCAGCTTTTTGAACAGATCAAGAATATCGCTTGGGTACCCCGAACACTTAAATCGCGCAAAGTCTGGTATATACTTTACCTCTGTGCGCCCCATCTTGTGTTTGTATGGTTTAATGATTGGGCCATTGGTCTGCGTCATATTGTTTGTCCACTCTTGCGTCAGCTTTAGCTTGCGGCTTGGATCGGTTCCGGAAACAGAAAACCACGAGGAGAAGATGTTTGTGCATTTGACTCCGACGCCGTTTTTGCCCGACAATTCTCTGATCTCTTCGTTGCCGTAGTTTGAGCTAGATCTTAGATGCCCAAATATCAAAGAGTGGATGTAAAGCTCGCCAAACTCTCCATCGTCTGTTTCGTCGCTCTGTTCTTTTTGTTTGATAATTGGAATGTATTGGCCGTCATTCCAAACACTTGTTAAACCGGTGTCTGGATCGATATTTATTTTGATTGCAGTTGTGGGAGTCGCAGAGTTTTTGCTTCGTTCTACATTGTCGACGGCATTGGTCAAAACTTCAACAAAAATTCTGATTAGTGCTTCTGGAGTATCGATGATACGAGATGTTATTTTATTTTTCGAAAACACGTATTCACGCCGTGTGATCGCGCCTGTATCACCGATATACACGTCTGAACAATCCAATACGTGTTGGATATCGTTTTTTACGCTGTATTTAACTTTTGAACTCATCTTTTATTATTAAATTGTCTTTGATTAAATTTTTCATTTTTAAATTTTCGTTACTTCATAAAAGAAGCTGCCGCGTTGAAGAAGCCTGTTGAGTGGGGAAATTTTTAATGTTTTTGCAACATTAAAAATAAAATTTAATTAATCGCTGGTGATGTCTCGTTTCGCATCGTTGATCATAATCATTTCGTCCATCAACTTTTGCTCTGTCACATCCGAGGGTTCAAGATCGATATTGTTCCCCTTAAATACGACGCACTTGGCCTTCAAACTCTCCTTGATCCTGGTGTAAAGCGTCTTGGAGTTCGGATTACACGCAAAGTCCAGCAAAACCTCCAAGTTGGGAAAGTGTTGTCGCTCGAACTTTAGCTTGCGCTTAGTGTAATCGTCTTGTGCTCGGATAGTGTAATACGGATAGTACTCGTCATCGTTGCGCTTAAGCAGAACGAATCTTTCTCGTTTGGCCTTGTTTTCGGGAAGCGGTGCTCGGTCTTCGACCGCAATTCCTAACTTGCTCTTGACTTGTTTAATGTCATGTTTGAGTCCTTTGTTGCGATCAAGGAGTTCATCGTTCTGATCTTTTACGTGTTCAAGAGAGATACCAAGTGAATGCATATATTGTTCTTGTCGCAACATAATTTCTCTGAGTTCATCAATCTGGTTAGTTTTTTCTTTAATAACTTCATCTTTTTCTAACGTCAAATGTTCCATCTGCTTCATTTTTTCTTCAAGTGCACTTTTGTTCATTTTCTTAAACTCGTTCACAAAGTAGTTTATGATGATCTTGTTGCACTTGTCGTAAAACTCTATCGACACCCACGATGCAATCTCCAAAATAAGTTCTTGGGGGACATAAGTTCCGGTGATCTGTCGAAATTTGGGATCGCTGTTATCACCGTGGACCTCGTATAAGAACCCGCCCTTCAGATCTGAAGGGCGGGTTCTTTGGTAATACTCAACCATTCTCTTAGACTTTTCGAGGCGTTTCCAATTAAACAAATTTTTGCCTCCTTGGTCACATAACTTTGTTGCGTTGAAGAAGCCTGTTGACTTGTCGACGACAAGCCGAAAGGCTCCAAAGAGACCATAATAAAAAGTATCTTTGATATGCTCGTAGATACAGTTTGATAACTCAACGTTTTCCATCTTTATTGGCACCACACACATTTTAAAAATTTCATTTTTTTGGTCTCTTAGACTTTTCGAGACGACTCCAATTACGATAATTTTTGCGCTTAGATGTTTACGGAAGCGCGTTGCTGTTCTAAGAACATTAAAATTTTGTACTTTATGTATTGGTCGAGTATTTTAAAATTTCTCCACCGTGTTTTAAATACACCTTTTCTCTATTCTTAAAGTGTCGTACCAATGTGGGATGCGAATCGACCAAATCGAATATGACAGGCTCCACCTCCTTACGTCTCATAACACGTCCTATAAACTGAATATAGTATGCAACCATATCACACGCGCACAGCAACGTGTCTAATCGTGGATGGTCGAATCCAGTACCTATTTTTGAATTGGTGCCGATCAAAATACGCGCGCCTTTGTCAAAGACTTGCTGCTTCCCAAGCAAAGACGTGACACTTTCGCCGTGCTGCTCTAGCTGTTTTAGTAAATAGTTTCCATGTTCGACTCGTTTCACCAGAATCAAAAACATGCGTTCTTTGAACCGTAACACAATATCAACAATTATTTTATTGCGTTTAACGTCTTTTGACTGTTCATCCAATATTCCATTCCAATCAATTTTTGAATGGTAATTTGGACCCATCGTTTTTTTAGCATCTGGTACAAACCCGGTTTTAACTTTATAAACAATGTGTTTTTTGTTTAAGCTGTAAACAACTTTTTCTGAGCCAAAAAATAGATTGAAGAGCACATTGTACCCATCCTCTCGGTAGGGTGTTGCTGTAATTCCGACCAGATAGCGAGGCGTCAAACACAGTAGATTTTCGGAGAGCCGTTCTGTCATCTGGAGATGTGCTTCGTCAACTATGACGAGTCCGTACTCTTTTCTGAATGTTTCTGGCAGTTTATGGATATTGCAAGAGTTGATGATGCAAAAGTCTGGAATCGTGTTGGGTTCTAAGTTAGAGATCTTGCTTGGATCAATGATTTGTACAGTCGCTGCAGGCACGAATGTCGCAATCTCGGTTTCCCACTGTTTAAGCAATGCTTTTTTGGGCACCGATATGAGCGTCTTGAATTTGATTTTTGTTGCCATGTTAATTGCAGTCACCGTTTTGCCAAACCCGGTGTAACAAGATATCATGACACTTTTGCTTGTTAATAAACTGTTAAGCGCTTGATCCCTGCACAGTTTTTGTTCGACTCTCAAAGAACCGGTGAATGGTTGAGACATTGGTTTTAACATTTTTCTGGTTGGTCTATCTATTTGCACATTATTTTTTGCAACCAATTGCAAACCATAATTAAATGGAATATTACATGGTCTACTTTCAACTTGCTCATTGACTGAAAAAACATAAATGGTTTTTGTTTCTTTCGAATATTGAGGGTTTCCAGACTCAATCTTTTTTGTCAAATCTTTTTGCATCTTGATCAAAATTGAGTCGTCATATAAATTTGTGTGGATAATGCATGCCATTTTTATTCTACATAATTCATTCTACATAATTCATTTTACTACATTAAGTGTTTAAAGTTGTTACAACTTTAAACACATAGCCAACAATTTAAGAATTTTTTGCACTACTCGTTACAGAGCATCTCGAGCCACAAGATTCGCATTGTAAGAATAATAAACGGGTGTCTTTTTGTAAAATTGTCTCTGGCGATCTGCAGGTTTTACAGATCACATACTCCTTAATATATCTTCTTAACACATTCTCAATTTGTTTCGATTGAAACCTTCCCTTAATAATGAGTTGTGAATCTCCATCAACTGATCCACTTGTACTCAGTTCGGCGAGCAAAAATTCAAGAAGATGATTTGGTTGTCTGTGCAATGTTTTGCAAATTTCTGTAAAATTTGCAAAGGATGTTTTCTTTGTTCCAACACGAAGAACTTGTGGTGGTCTCATGACGAATTTCGTTCTACTGGTAGCTATAGTGGTATCCATATTTGGATTATTTTTGAACACGCGATTTAAGAGCTCATCATAAGTGTACCCAATGTCGCTACTGGGATCAGGATGCTCAACGTCGTGGTCTCTTTGCGACTCATCGAGCAAGTCTGCGGAATGAATCTCACATTTCGGTTTGTTGATATCGGTCTTTTTCTTGGGTTTTTTCTTCTTTTGGCCCAAATCCAACTCAATAGAAGCATTGTCGAATTCCATGTTTAGTTTTTTATTTTTATTAAAATTTGAGATGAGACCGGGTATTCGTTGCCCATAACGACGCCCGAGTTGAGGAGAGAGACAAGCGAAATATACCACCTCACAAGGGCGCTCTGCGCCCGAGTTGAGAAGAGAGAAGCGAATTCGGTGGTTTCACCACCTCACAAGGGCGCTCTGCGCCCGAGTTGAGGAGAGAGACGAGCGAAATGTTTTTTGGTGGTTTCACCACCTCACCCCGTTCATCGCTATACGACCGACCCTCTGGGGTCGGGTTCACCCATCTGAGTCTGCTCCCGAGTTAAGAAAAAGTGTTCGCTTGTCCTCTGATTTTCAAATTTGAAAATGTTATTATGTTCTAAGAACATTAAAATAAAAAATGCTCGGATACGTTTATGTAGTAACAACAAACCATTATAAAAGCAAATCTGTATTTAAAATTGGATTTACAACAAACTTGACTAAAAGACTAAAGTCTTTTAACGCAACTAGAATGGACGACGACCTTTTTTATTGTGTTAGACATTGGAGAACTGTCCATTACTCCAAGATGGAAGCGTTTCTACACACTCATCTGAAAGAATATAGGAAGAAAAACGAGTTTTTTAAAGTAGATATATCACTCATCGAAGAAGGCGCCGAACTGTTTGCAAAAACCAATGGGCCACAATTCTTCCACGAAGACGTAATTCTCGTCAACTTGGAACTCTACAGCGTTGAATACGTCTGCTCTAAAAATCTCTTCATCTTTTCAGACTGCCCCTTCGGGCACCGGGTAGGGCGCTCTGAAAAGGGTCTCGGCCGTATAAGATACGCCAACGAGCAGGACATGCGCACAGTAATCATCGATTGGTTGGGGAGTGTTGATGTCTACAATTTGGTGAGATTCTTATCGTCAGATGTGGTGGATAGACTGGTGATGCTGCTCAAACAAGCGTGTCTCACAAAACAAGCTACCAAAGAAGAGGAGATCGAGGATTTGTCTGCGGGCTTGCGTCGACTAAAGATAAACTTTTATTAGTTGATTTTAATGTTTTTAAAACATTAAAATTTCGCTCGTCTCTCTCCTCGTAGAGCGCCCTTGTGAGGTGGTGAAACCACCGAAATGCTCGTCTCTCTTCTCAAAAATTTTGCTCGTCTCTCATTAGTTAATTAAAAAATTATTGCAAACAAGTTCCAACTCCAAGTCATTCTCCTGTTTTACTTTTTCGAGCAAAATATCCACAAACCTCTTTTGAGGCTCTATGTTAACAGTATTAATGGTTAGTTCATCTAACTTGAATGCAAATTTAAATCCTTGTTCTAAAAGTTGTTTATACAAATTGTTTTTTTTAAATGATTGAAATTCTTCATTCGTTCCTTTAACTACAAGCTTATATTTTTTTGTATTGGTATTTTTTATTTTTAGCGGTCGTAAAAGATCATTGATCCTAACGTATTTGATGATCAGTCGCGGCATTTTAAGGTCTAGTTCTTCGACTTCAACGTTTTCCGTGAAAAGCGTTAGTAGACTGATTGTATTGTCGACCGACTGCCCAAAAGCGTGTTGCATTGCTGAACCGGGGTAGTAAATGTTTGGTTGTGGCCATTGTTTGTTGTGAATATGGCCACTGATAACAAGTGGCCACGACTTTTTCCATCTGTCGCCGACCTTGCTTTCTATCGGTCCCATCTTACACCCGTAAAACTCTTGATGCGCAAAAACAGCGTCAAACCCGGAAAAATCGGCAATTTTCGTTTTAATGGCCTCAACAAATCGTCCAGGAGGTACATAAGGAACAAATAAATATTGTTGGTTACAGTGTTTATATTCGACTATATTATCAACAATCGTTACATTGGGCCATTGTTTCATAGCGTTCATCCAATGATTGTTTGATAGAAATTGTTGGTTATTTTTATAGTCATGGTTTCCTACAAGTATAAACGTTTTGCTTTTTTGGCTGACGCTTTCAACGAATGTCAGGGCGAGATTGAGGGGCTCCACGTCGATTCTGTCGTGATTATCCAACAAGTCTCCTCCTATCACGACAAAGTCTGGGTTTGTCGATTCGATGAATGTGCAAACTCTTGATGTAAAGAGTGTGATAAATTCAACGTTTTTAACTTTAAAATGCGGATCTCCAATAAATAAGATAGTTGTTTTAACATCAGTCATTTTATTATTTTAAATTATTCACAATTAAAGATTCATTTTGGCTCAAATGGGACAATAAATAAATGGACTCTGGAAATTTTAAAACATACGACCCCATTACAACTTTGATCGCAACAAGCGGATCAGGTGGAAGTGGAGGTCTTCCCTTGACAGGTGGCGTTCTAACAGGAGATTTGTTAATGCAAGCACCAGCCAAAATTGTGCAAACACAGACCCCAACAAATACTTCCGATTTAATAAATAAAGGGTTTGCTGACGGATCCTATCAAGCCAAAAAACCAAGCGCTGTTCCAAATAATGTTGCGTTATTTGGAACTGGCGTCGATGCCGGCCAAACCGTCGATAGCGGATTCAAAATTGACGCCAACCCACTCAGCTTGGCGGCCAACGACACATTATGGCCAAGCAACAGATTAATTGGGTCCTTTCAGTACGGAGCGGTCGTATACAAAGCCACTGGGCCGTTGGCAATTCCTGGAAACAACACCGTGTTAGCATTTAGCGCTGGAAAGGCACTCGTTGGACCGGGAGATTGGCCCAATATAGGATCGACAATCACAATGGATGTCACGGGTATTGCAAGTATCACAAACTCTCTCCCATACACCACCTACTTCAAGCTGGAGTTTGTCGCGTGCAGTTTGACTGGGCCGAGTCCACTAAACTCTGTGGATTGTGTATTTAAAGACGAAACAACACCTACCGGAACTAATTTTGGTATAGACAAGACTTTAAACTGTTTGCTTGGTCCACCTACAATTTGTAATAATGTACATCTAATAGCGATGGTTGGTGTAGCACCAGGAAGTTCCTTTGATTTTTCGGTGCATTTGACAAATCTGGGGGCAAACCAAGTTACGGTAGACCCCGATTCTCCAACTGATGGTTGTTTGTTGGTTATTCAAAGAGTTGCTTAAGGGGTGTTGTTCGTGGGTCGGTAACCCGTGTCGCATAGCGCCCGATGTCGCGAAGTGACGCATTGGGTATTCTTTAATGACTAACAACGTCATTAAAGAAGCCGGTCTTCATTGTGCAAACCGTTCAACAAGTTCGAGTAATGTTGTTGAACTTGGTGTTAGGTTGGATGTAAACTTGCCATAGCTAGCGCCAATCAGGGATAAAAGGAAGGTTTTATACAAACTGTCGTGTTTCGTATCTTGAAGAGCGTTTTTAAAAACTTCGATCGGGTTGTTGTCATATTTGATGAACTGTTGTAGAGCCAGAACAAACATCTCTAAACAATCGGATTTATTTAAAATGTCGTCCAACGACTGATCTTTTGCAAATTTTAACAGTGCAAATAATAAAACCATTCTATCGTTTGTAAGTTCCCTTGCTGTTTTTAACAACCACGAATACAGTTCTTGCGAAGTTTGGATAGTCTCATTCATCAACTCTCGCAATAGCCTACTGTACAAAACTGCAAATGGTCGATTGTGTTCGTCGATTTTATTGAGCAAGAAGGTTTGATCCGACAACTCAACAAGCGAAAGGAACCACAAACTGTCTGGTTCGTATTTTGAATGTTTCAAACTCAAACATGAACTAAGCATGTAGTTTGTATATGCCACAGTATTTTTTTTATCTAAGCAAACCATGAAAACCAGTCCTTCAATCTTATTTTTGGGCAACTTGAGGTCGGCAAATTTCGGCTTTTTGTACGAAAATAGAGAAAAAGATGCGGTTTTATCATCTTTGACCGACACCTGAGTGTTCACTGCGGGTTGAGGTGGTGCGTTGGCGAACCCGACCCCAGAGGGGTTGGGCGCTCGTTGCCCGAAGGGCAACACCTGAGCACTTTGATTGGTAAAACTTGGTGCTCTACTGGAGGATTGGTGGAATCCTCCTGATTGACCGGTTTTGGCGACCGGGGGTGTGGATGGTTGAGTAAATCCACCAAAAGGTTGGGTAAACCCGTCAAAGGTGTGTGGGTTGGCGTTCCAGTTCCACGCCGAAGGTGTGTCGGGGCCGACCGGAGGTCGATAGTTGGCCGAAGGTGCGGTCCACCAGTTCCATTGATTGGTTGAAGTCATTGTATTTTTATTTCTTGTATTTTTACTTTTTTTTTTCAATTTTAACACGATTTCGGCTTTCGCTCAACATCGCAAAGCAATCGGTAAACAGATTAAAATGGAAATAATAAATGTCGATAGCAATTGTGAAAAATAGTTTAGATAAACCATTTGGGGTTTTGGCGAATGATGCAATAACACCATTTACTATTGGTACCCAAACTTACCAAAGCATAGTAAACTATGTTTACTCGAACTTGCTGCCAGATTCTACGTTTAAAACAGAGTTGATGCACATGCATCCAGACAGCGGTCTTTTAGTTGCATTTCGCGAGTCTAAGAAACACTTAAAGAAATCGATTATCCAGTCTGCGTTACACACGGCAATTATCGAAAAAATTAAACAAAGTCCAGAGTTTTTAGAGAAACTGTTGCAAACTGGTTCGTCTAAAATTTTTTACAATTCTCCAAACAAATATTTAGGAACCGCACAAGACGGTAGCGGAGACAATTTGTATGGACAGTTGTTGGAACAAACGCGAAACGAAATACAAGTCGAAAAAACAAATGTTAAACAAAAAGATAACATTTACTTGTCTTATGTAGCCGAAATCAACCTCAAAAAAGCCCTCAAAAAACATAATCTTGAAAAATACTTATCAAAAGATGGTAAAAGGTCGATTAAGAGGTTGGTAGATGCGTTAGTGGGGGATTATGGAAATACGACTGTATATTCTACCGTGCCCGATTTAGAAACGGTTTTGACGTTGCACGAAAAGCGGAACATACTTGATTACAAAGACCCGAATTCTCTGATTCGGGTTGTTCGGAAAAATGAGATTCGAAATGTTTTAAAAAAAAATGTGTTTGATTTAAGAATAAAAGCGCTACAAGCTTTTATCGATTACACAATCAATAAAAACATTATTTCTGTCGATCAACAAAGTCGTTTAAAAGAACAATTATTTGAAATTCCTATTGGTAAAAGAGAAGACTTTGCGACAAGAATATTACAGCTCTACGCTGCTAAAGCATTACCCGAAGAGATTAGAGCACACATCAAAAACTTCAAGTCTCAGTGGTATTTCCCCAGCGAACAAGAAATACAGGATTTCGAGGCAGAACACGTTAAGCTGCCCGACTTGCAACCCGAAAACACTGAAACGTTTGACAGTTACACGGTGCAAATAAACGACGTTCTTTCACCTCTCGACGAGTCGGCAGAGATGACCGTTTCGAAATCGGGTGGTTCTAACCTCGTTGGTGAAGCTAATCGGGGAGTTCAACGTAGCTCTGCAGTAAAACAACATTTCACGTTCAAGTCAATTTCGCAGTTTGTCGCGTTCGAGTTGTTCCTCCTACAATCGGGAAGTAAAGACGTGCAAAGGTCATATGCACAGATCAAAAACGTCAAAAGCACCGACTTGGACAGCTTTATCAGAATGCTTGAACAAGACCTGTTCAAAGAAAAAAAGAACAAACTCTTAGCAGACGCAATCAACTACAAATTGCAATTGCCGGATATAAAAACATTGGTTTATTTAACCAAGCAGATTAAAATCAAAGACGAATTCAATCTCGACAATACAACCGAAGTATATCAAAAATATAAAGAAAAAATTGTCCTTCCAATTCGTCAAATTCATTCATTTGAACAATTTGTGTATAGGGATCGTTTCATTCACACTATTCTGAAAGAAAAGATTGATTTTTATTTTATGATTCTTCAAAATTTGGTGGTTCATGCGCATTCCAAAAGCTACTTCAACGTGAGTGTTGACGATTTGGTGGAAATGTCTCCGTTTTACGGGCATATTATGATCCAAGATTCTTCTCTTCCCAACGCGTCATTCCCCAGCTATTTGAAAGAGCAGCAGTTGAAGCATGAACTGAGCATAAAATCGTTGTTGCAGGTTTGGACAATAATTTTCAACAGCCTGAAGCAATCGGAAACGATCGTAGGCGCGCACAACTATGATATAAGGTACAAAGGTTTGTTCGCATGGTCTAAATACTTGTTGGGAAAAAAAATTAATCACCTCAAACACTTTGATATCATGCAAACTCACGAAGAAAATCTATTTCTTACAACCACAATAGCAATCTTAAGTACTTTAGCACACGTCAATTTAAAATTCGATACAATCACCTCCAAACCATTTTTGGATGTTAACGATTTACAAACAGTTTTTCATCTTTGTTTGGGTAAATCGAGGAAAAACATCTACACCAAAAGCATATTTGACGTCAGTCGCTTTTTTGGAAAAGCGACAGTCCCGGACGAGCGACCCACTACCCCAGCCGACCTAGAAATCTACGAAGAGCACCCAATCCAACTGCAAGCACCTACCTTCGTAGACGACGACCTCGAAGACCCGGAAAACGTGAACGTAGAGTTTGGAGACGACGATCAGGAGCTCGGAGAAGAAGAGTTTGACGGGTTCAACCTCGAAGATCGACAGCGGTTCGACGCTTTTGTCAAAGCGTACTTCGGGTCACACAGGGTTCGGCTAGAAGTACACGACTTTGACATCTTGGTCCAGAAACTCTTGGCATCCAACACGGCCTCGTCCGTTAAACGTCAAAACGTAAACTTTTTCATGTCTGGATTTGTTGTACCCTCTTTAAATTAGATTTTTAATGTTCTCAGAACATTAAAAATTAAAACACTAAAAGTCTCCTAACCAACAAAAAACACGCTATCAGCAAACCGAATATAACCAACAGATAAAGGGTCTTATCCGTATCATAAAGTTTACTGCATATTGGACATGTATCAATATGTTGAGCAATCGTAATGCAATTCAATTGGCTTGCCAAGAAGCGCGGAGCTTCTGACACAATGCCTGCAGAATCACGAGGATTCGTTCCGACCTCCGGACTCCCGAAGCGATTGAGCGCTCGTTGCCCAGCGGCCTTCAAATAGTCTTGTGTGGACATTTTTTCTGGTAAAACCGGTCCATTATTTCTTGGAAAAATTGGAGTAACAGGTGGTTTTTTATTCATTTATTTATTGTTTTTAACAAGCCGATCAAGATGGGCGAAGCCCATCTGAGTCTGAGATGTTGGGTTCCAACGAATCGGTATCAAGGTCGATTAAAAGTTTTCGAGTCAACTGGTTAAGATTGAGTTTAAATGCGCAGTTATAATTTACCCACCCAATTCCCGAAGAATCCAAATATAATAAATTATCAAGATTTACCATATCCATACTATCAAGACAAATCTTATAAATGTAGCAGTTGCCCATCGGTATTTTATACAAATCTTCATCTTTTAAGACCACTTCCAACCCGGTCTCTTCCCTCAGTTCTCTTTCTGCACATTCCTTCACTGATAAATCAAAAGGTTCGACATGGCCTTTGGGAATGCCCCAAAATTTATTGTAAGACTGTGTCAATAATATTTTATCTCCACATAATACTAATACGCCCGCTTTACGTTTTTCAAACGCATAAATATGATCTTGTCTGTTTATTTTTGTAAATGGTTTGACCATTTGTTTAAGTATACATCCGTTTTCACACATTCTTATTTTTTATTAAGCTGGTTAATTTGGATTTCATTTTTAATTCTCAGAAACGGTAGACGAAAGAAATCTTTAACACTAAAAAGCGTTAAAGAGTTTTATGAAAAATAAGCTCGTACAACACTGTTAAATGGTTGTCTGCAGGCAGGACACTTTGTGACACTTGATGCACATTTTGCACACGCTATTATGTGACCACAAGGTAAAAAAATTGTATTGCATTCGTTGTCGTAACATATTTTACAAGACACGTCACTTAGCGGCGGCGTTAGGTTTTCTCTTGCCGTGTCGTGCGGATGCTCAAACCCCTCTATGTCCGCATTTGGTCCTTCGGTTGGATTCCGATCACCCAAAACCATTGCATTCCGTTTTTTAGCCATCTGATCGATAAAACATTTTCCTTTCATCAGTTTTAAATATTCACAGTTTCCATACCACATAGCGTGTTGTTCCCACGGAGTATCACCCTCTTCCCAATCTTTCAAACCACCGCCACAACTAAAACAACACACACGATCACCTTTACCAGAGTAATAGAAACCCGCATCGCTTAAGTCTTGTGGACGCTGCTTTAAAAATTTAGGCCAATCGGTATAAGACGCGATTCGGTTGGTTTCTACCGCAAATTCGGGGAATTCGTGGTGACATTGGGCATCCTGACTTTGCGTCGAGCTCGGGCGCTCCTCAATCCCGCGAGATGGCTCCGATTGGTCGCGAGATGGCGTCGAGCCCCCAATCCCATAAACGTCGACGCCTACGTTGGGCACGCCCCCAAGCATTCGATTCAAAAGATCTTCGTTAATCGGGACATTGTTAGTGCGAAGACGACAGATGAAGGGACAGAGTGGAGACCATCTCACGTGATCTGCTAACACATCATCGCCTTCTTCCCACATGCCAACTTCAATTCCGCAAAAATAGCACTTGACCAGGTCGCACGGCCCAAAGTAGTAGAACCCCAACAAGGCTAGTTGGTGTTTGTCGATGAAAGGGATGGGCCACCTGTCAAACGTGCGTAAACGTTGTGCTTCGACATTCAATTCGATTGTAGCCATTTTATATTTTTAATTTTTTAAAAATTAAAAACATTTTTCTGAAAATTCGTTGCGGTAGTATCCCGATTGCAAATCACAATGTGTATCACGAATCAACTGTTGTTGTGTGATACAAGCGTCGGACGCGATATCAGGCTCGTCCGGACGCATCAACGCTAGCTCAGCCAACACCAAACGCGATTTTTGGCCACCGCTCAAATCCGCGATCGCTAGCGTGTGCGCAAAACTTCGAACAGCTTCCTATGATAAGTTGAAAAGACCCATCAAATACTCAACTGCGGTTTTTTGCAAAGATAAGCACGTTTAGAGTCGCGTCAACCAGCAATTTGTGATTGATTGAGCGGGTAAGTCCGATTGGCTGTTTTATGGGTTTGTAGGTGTTTACTATTAATAGTTTCAGGAAGGTATTAATAAATAATCGTTGTGTAATGGCAGCTAAAAATAAAAAAGTTTTACTTCAAAATCTGAACACATTGGTTTTAAATACATTGTTTGCGAATAAAGACGATGTGGATATAACTTTGGCAGATTTACGAAAACAATGGGAGTCTCAAGACTTTCAAAAAAAATTAGCCGCCGAAGTATTTGGAATTCGTGGAAAAAATATAACTCCCGGACCAAAACGAAACAAATCCGCATACATGTTTTTCTGTCAAGATATGAGGGCTAAAATAGTCGAAGACAACCCCGAAAGCAAACCACACGAAATTATGTCACTTTTAGGCAGTAAATGGAGAGAATTGACCACCAAACAAAAAAGCAAATACTACGAACAAGCCGCCGAAGACAAAGAACGGTATTTGGACATGAAAGAGCTCGAAAAAAGGCGCAACAAGACTCCCAGTAAGCTTTCCTCTTACTTTTTGTTTTGTGAAGACGAAAGACCCTTAGTCAAAAAAGAATTTCCAAGTATGAGCACCAAAAAGGTTACAGCAGAATGTGGTAAAAGATGGAACGAGCTTAAGCTAAACGATCCAGATCGTTACAAGTTGTACGTCGAAAAGGCATCTAAATAAGTAATTAAATAAAATGCCGCGTGATAAAAAAATTGTTCATCGATCAACATCTGACGTTGAAGAAACATCTGACACAGAAGATGCAATCAGCGACCCAGAAAACGAGCGATTGATCGGCAAACCCGATCAGGGCGCTCAATCTCACGAACCAAAACTGGGCGAAACCAATCTGGAAAAATTAGAAGAGGAAAGGAAAAAAATTTTAAAAGATGCGCTTTTAAAACGCACCATCGCATTGAAAGAACAAAGAACAAAAAAAATTTCGCATTGAATGTTTAATGGTATCTATCAACCATTAAAAATTGCAAATTATTTTGAAAGCACGATGTTTACAGCGTGTTGTTTTAGCCCGTTATCGGCCCAATGAATCTCCTCGTTGTTTTTTTGAAGAACAGCCCTTATATATTCGTCGATCTCGTTTTGAGTTGCCATAACAGGGTTCAGCAAAAAGTACACCGGAGTTTTTATCTCAAACTCGAAACTGTCGACACACACGCTCTGATCGGGCACACAGTGTCCTCGAAACACCGAGGTCATAGTCCTCTTATGATTGGGCAAAGCAATCTTTTGTGTCACAATATAACGTGCAATTGTATTAATTGATTGGGTTTTTATAACAACATCTGTCAACTCTGCAAATGTTGTTGGACAACCCGATCCCATCTGAGTTTGCCCGGGGTAGCTATTTGGAGCGAAATCCAAGACGTCTTCATCGTAAACGACTTGGATTTCGTGAAAGTTAGAAACAGTAGCATAAACGCGAATATAGTCAATGCTGTTTTTATCGAAAAATGCTTCCAAAAGGAGCAAATCGTCAAAAGAAATCAATACATTAGTTTTATTTAATAACTCCTCTCCTTCGGGAAACGAGCGTCCGATGTCGCGAAGCGACGCAACTGGTACCCGAAAACGGCGCTCGATAGTCAAAACCACTGCTCTCTTGTACAATTTGTAGACAATGTGGACGCAAAACCCGTCTGTTACATCTGTTACTGTGTGTTCAAGTGTTGGATCAAAAATAATGTAGAAAAACATTGTGTCAAAAACACTGACATTGTGACATTGAAAAAAGTTTTCAGATCCATTCAGGCCAATCAACGTCAAATTTCCTCCCTGGTGTTTTGTCGGGCATATTACAATGAGATACTTGTCTGAAGAATTGTCATTTGACGTCGAACAACATCCGCGCGCCGAGTCTTCGGAGAGGAGTAGTTCTTCGGGGGGTTTTTTGGACGAGTATACTATCATTCGATGTGGTTCGGGTAATAAAGCGGAGTCTTTGCAAATTTCCTGTCCTATTGTGCTTATAACGACGAGATCAAGTGTTTTTTTCAAATGTTCCAAATCGCCACTCAAAGGGGGCAAATCCATCATTGAAAAAGTTCCGGTCTCAACTTTGCACATTAAAAGTTGAGTAAGTTGATTTGTTAAATATTTCATTTATTTTTAATGGTTTAAACCATTAAAAATATTTCGCTCGTCTCTCTCCTCGTAGAGCGCCCTTGTGAGGTGTGAAACCACCGAACTCAAGAGTTAATTGTAGTAATAGTCTTCTTGGTCGTCGTACCCGTCACTCTGCGACGGTCGGTCGTCGCGCTCCAGGATTTTGTCGAGGTCCAGCTTCACATCAAACATCGAGGTTCCAACGTTTGCTCGTTTGCCGCACATAATGGAAGCGGAAACACCAGTCAAGTCGTCGACATCGGCATCCCGAGCCGTTTTATAAAAGTTCTCCATGATTTCTTCAAACCCAACCTTGGAGAACGGCTTCTCGCCACGCATCGTATAACGCGTCAAAGACTGAACAACACCAGTAAAGGTCAATCTATCAGCTCGCAATTTTATATGACTCAAATCAACCCCAGAACCCATAATTTCAACCATCTCCCGTATTCTGAACTCCCTAGCTGCTTCAATGCCTAATGTACTATAAATATCCCAAATGTTGCTTGTTGTCGTGTGGTTGATGTCGATGTTGTCCAAGGCATAAAACTCTTTAAGCGTTCCACCCTCTGTTTGGACAAACCATTGATTGAGACGATCGTCCTTCAGGTAATCGACGTTCTTAATGCTTTCGAGACCGCAAATGACGGTAAGCAGCAACGAGTTTAGGTGCCTTTCCAGTTTCGTCTCGGCCGACTCGCAAAACACGTCCAAATAACATCCGAGCAATAGTGGCGCAAACACGCACACAACGGCGTGTTTAGCTTCCAGACTTTCTTTAATCATCTCGAAGCTAATTTGGAATCGGTACATAAGGTCTCGGTTGATGACAAACCGGATGCGTTTTGCTCCCTTTGTTTTAATATTCGAATGTGGGTAAAGCAGTCGGAAGCTCGTATACCACCACTCTTTTTGGGCGGGCTCGATCTTAAACTCTTGCACCAAGTCCTTGAACCGTGTACACTTCAGATGTAATGTCGCACTCCTAATTTCTTCAATCGTCGAGTTGTGAGCTGTAAAGTATATTTTTCCCACAACGTGTTTTGGGTTCTTGGTGGCATTATTAATTTCCTGAAATCTCGTCAAACAATTTGTGACCACACCAGTAGTTGTCGAACCCGCGCTGTGAAACGTGTTCAACGTGGCTTGTGTGGTAAACTCGCCCATGCTCTGAGCCCCTACAATTCCAACGCACTCTCCAGGCGTCATCAAAGCCCGGTAGTAGCGAGTTTCCAGTTCGTGTTTCAAGACTGAAACCAACTCATCACACATCTTTACAGCCTCCAATTGCTCGACCAGCGGCTGTCGGCGCAGTGCACAAATGCGTTCTTCGACGTCGGCCGGGATACAAGGGCGTGGTTGAATAAAGTCCAGCATTCCTTCGATCTCCTCTTTGTTTAGCGCTCTGATGGGCTTCGCCGTGTGAGACCGACTCAATCTGTCAACTGTTCTAGAGACATTGCAGAAAGTCTGGCGGCCGTTGACAGTAATCACCGCCGCGGGATCGTATCCCGCTTCTCCAAAAATATACTGGTAGATTCTGCCATTGATATCTCTAACGGTGTAATCCGGGTAAATCTTGATGTCCTCGTTTAGTTTAACGCCTTGTCGCTGTCCATACCCCGAAACAGAGGTTTGCAACGCTGTATCGATGACTCCTTTTCTGCCGGCCATTGCGTGGTGAAAAAACTGACGTGGGGACAAACCTTCGACAAAACTTCTATCAATAAAACCCCTATTTTTAAATTCATTATCTTGTGGATGAATCAAACCACACACTCGTTTTCCATCGATAGTTTGTTGAGCTAACATGTTTGTAATTTGGCAAATGTTAAATGCGCTGCCTTTGCTACCAGAGGCTTCGGTAACTTTAAAGTTGTTTTGTGAGGATAGAACGTCTTTGCTTTTTTTCATAGTTTGGTCCATACAACTATTTAATGTGCCTAAAATTTTTTGCTCCCGAATAAAAGAATTATGAGTCATTTGTTGAACAGTTTGCGCTTTAACCATCGTCGTATTCAACAAATTTTTGATATCGTCTGCAATGTCTGGGTTTTTCAGGCAGTCAGCCGCGTTAATCGTAAACCCCTTCTCCAGAAGATATTTGTTGGTCACGAATTGAACATTGTCAATAAAGTCAGAAACGGTGTCTTCTCCATAATCATTGTAGATGGTTTTTATGATTGTAGAAATTGATCGCTTTTCTAAAAGCCCGCGGACAAAAATTCCATCTTCAATCTGCAACGACCCAACGTTGCACCCTTCGGGCACCGGGTAGGCAAGTCTAAAACTAAAATCGCTCGGAAACAAAAACGACAAAAGCCCTTTACCATTAAATATACTCTTTCCCCCAGTTTGAGCAAAAGTTTGCACTTCTTTCATCTTATGGGCAATGTTAACATTATTTAAAACCATCAACAAGTCGTAAAACTGATTTTTGTCAAATGTTTGGGTTGTCCAGTCATCATTCGATAAACAAAATATACCAATCAACGAGTCTTGCACAATCGCCATGTAAGGACTCCCGTTTTGACTCGACATAATACACTTTTTTACCGAACTCAACTCCCGCAATTCTGCAACCGCTTCATACGATTGGGGAACATGAATATTCATCTCATCGCCATCAAAATCACAGTTATATGGTTTGGTAATTGCCAGATTGATCTTTAACGTTTTGGTTGGTTGAACAACTACTTTCAGAGCCATCATTGATGCTTTATGTAATGTTGGTTGGCGATTGAGCAGTACGTAATCGCCGTCGGTGAGCTGGCGCTTGACGATATCTCCAATGTCGAGTTCGATGTTTTGTGTTTCGGGATAAAGAACGTCTTTTAATAACCGGTCGTTTCTAAGAATTGTGTCACCCCTCTTAAGTTCAAATTTTGTGTCCAAGATTGGAATATTCACACCATTTCTAATAACAACATCTCCAAAATACAACAAGGTGCCTCTAAAATGGCGAGCGTTCTTTAAATTGATGCTGCGATCAGGATCAGTCGCTTTAATCAAAAAGTTTGCCTTGTCCGAGTTAACGAGTCGTGTCAATCGATCAATGTTAAAATTTGTAACATGTTCAGGAATCGTTAAAATTTCGGCCATCTCTTTCGGAACACCCAATTCGTCCAATTTTAATGTCGTATCCGGACCAACAACCGTTCGACCAGACATATCAACCCTTTTTCCAAGCAAGTTGTTACGAATTTGACCCTCTTTACCAGCGATACGCTCTTTTAATCCAGTTATAGGACGCGACGTTGACGCGTATTTAGCCTTTTTTTTAGAATTGTTAAAGTATGTGGATATTCTAAACTTTAGATTTGTCAAGTGTCTATCTTTGATGTCAGACATTGAAAATATAGACTGCACAAGGTTGTTTTTGCGCTTGGAGTCTACATCCGATAGTCGTGCTTCGTTTAACGCCTGGTTGTTTTTGATGATCTCGGTCAATTGATAGGTTAGGTCGTCGTCGCAGTAGTTTTCGTCGGCCATTACATATGGTCTGCAGCACGGTGGTAAAACAGGAAACACCGTAAAGACAAAGTTTTTGGGATGAGCCATGAACGGATCGAATCCCAGCAGTCGAACTGTTTCGGGGCTTATATTTTCCAAGACGCGCTGGATTTTTCGCGCGTCGATTGCCGTCTTCGTCTCATCCACGATCGTTTCGTTGACTATCGAAATGGCCGGCTTCTCACTGTTGCATTTGTAGCAGTATTTAATATTCTTCAACCAAAGGAGTATATCGGAAAACCGGTTTGTTAGGTTTTCTAGCTTCAGCAGATCCTCCGAAAGCAAAAAGCTGTAACAGTTGAAACAAACACATCTCAAAATATTTAATGCGTCAGTCAGAAAAATTGGGTTCACAACAGGATGTTCCAATACAATATGACCAAAATGACCCGGACATTCCCATACGTCGTTATCGCATGTTTTACATCGTTCACCGTTTTCAATGGTTCCCATAAATTTTGAATAGATGTTTTCTCCTTTATCTGCCACTTTAACCGAAGTGACTTCGCAACAAGACATTTTTGTAATTTCTTCCGCGGATAAAATTCCAAACGAAATTTTAGAAACATTTACAATCTCCTCAGTTTGATTCAACATTTATTATCGATATTTTACCCTTTTCAAAATCAATTTTGAGCGACGAATCGGTACTCTGAGAAAGGAATAAATAAATGTCTTCCGTCATAACTTCCTACTCTTCTACAGATACAGACCTGACTTTGAACCCATTCCAAGTCAGAGTCGACTCAAAATCAAACAGCGTACAAATATCGACCACGGGCACAACCGTTGACGTGCTGTACACCACTAACAAATGCGACCCAGCGACTCGTTCCGCGATCACAAACAGCGATAGCCTCTCCGGAGTTTCCACGAAACCCACCACACTATACAACACAGCTATAAGCACAGTCAACGAATTTGTCCACGTCTCCCTAACAGACATGACTTATCTCATCCCATACACAATACGCGTCGCATGTGTCGATCCCACACCACTGTATATGATCAGTATTTCGAAAAATTAAAGTTCTTAGAACTTTAAAAAACAAAGGTTGGTCCCGGATGGGCTACTCGTTGCCCTTCGACCTCTCTGGGTCGGGTTCGCTCTCAATCCCATCCCGGAAAGATCGGGTACGGGTTTTAGGAATCGTACGAAATTGACTCTCGAAGACCAGATCCCTGACGCCACGAGAGTCTCTTTGTTCCAATCAACGTTGATGAATCGATCATCGTAATTCGGCGATTGATCGAAAGTTCCAAACGCGGACAACCTAAACAAAAACTGCTCGCTCCTTACGGGATCAGGATACCCTACCCATCTGGGGTCGGGCGCTCGTTGTCGCATAGAGATGAACGAGTATCCAACACCTTCTCGAATTGATTGGGATGCCGAAACCAGATGTTTGTCATCAACCTTGGGTCTTAAAATTTACTTGGTTTTGCTTGGGTAATAAGGCGTTTATTTATGTTTCTAAAATTTAAATGAAATATTGCTAATAATAAATTAAACATGTCTATGTCTTCATCTAATATAACCTCAGGGTTTATCGATATCGCCACGTTTGACGAAATCGAAAAATATATGTATGGCAGCCCCCAAGCCACCGCATACTTTGTAAGAGAAATTCGCATGTCAACCTGGTTCACCCAAGTTCCAGTGCCACTCTCCAGAAATACAGGCAATGCAGCATTCGGACAAGAATGGTCGGTCTCGATCTCGCGCGCTGGCGACTATTTACTGCAGTCGTGGCTACGAGTGCAAATCCCCCAGGTCACGCTTTTGCAAACCGCTTCTACAACCGCTACTCTTCGATGGACCAAAAACCTCATACACAACCTGATTCGCGAAGCCACCATCACGTTTAACGACTTGGTCGCAGCCCGCTTTGACAACTACCATTTGGACTTTTGGTCCGCTTTCACGGTCCCAGCAAGCAAACGCAACGGCTACGATAACATGATTGGCAACATCTCATCCCTGATTAACCCCGTTCAACCAGGAGGCACCCTCGGAGTCTCTGGTGGCACCACCTTGAACTTGCCATTGCCATTCTTTTTCTCGAGAGACACTGGAGTGGCTTTGCCAACTGCTGCCCTTCCATACAATGAAATGCAAATCAATTTCAACTTTAGAGATTGGACAGAACTTTTAATCTTGACCGACCCAACTGTAAGCCCACCACCGGCTTCTCCCTATATCCCTATCGCTGTCGGAACACACATTGCCACCGCCCCTGTTCTTGGAACAGTGCAGGTTTGGGCCAACTACGCGATCGTCTCAGGAGACGAGCGTCGTCGAATGGGTTGCGCAATTCGCGACATCCTCGTCGAGCAGGTGCAAACAGCCCCCAGACAAAACTACAACCCCCTCACAAACTCGATGCCCACATTTGACATCCGATTCTCCCACGCTGTCAAAGCACTCTTCTTCGCCGTGCGCAACAAGACGGGCGCTGCCGAATGGTCCAACTACGCAACTTCTTCTCCCACTGTAACATTCCCCAACGTCAACTTCGAACCCGCCGGCTCATTTGACCCCATCGCCAACACCACGCTGATTTACGAAAATACAAACCGTCTCGGATCGATGGGCTCTGACTACTTCTCGCTGGTCAACCCCTTCTACCACGCCCCTACCATCCCATCATACATCGGCTACCACTTGTACTCGTACTCGCTCCACTTTTACGACCTCGACCCAATGGGATCGACCAACTACGGAAAGCTCACCAACGTATCAGTCGTACCGCAAGCCAGCCCAGCCGCTATCGCTGCCGCCAGCGGACTCGGCGGCAAGCCCGGCTCCGACTACGCCCAGAACTACGAATTCATCATCACCGTTGTCAACAACAATATCATAAGAATTTCGGGTGGAGCTCTGGGTTTTCCTGTACTCTAAGGTGGGGGGGTGGTGGTTGTGGTTTTTTTCACCCACAAAATCTCTCTTCAATTTACCGTGTTTTTATCTATCATTTTCAACTCTTCGACTTGAAAAAATTTTTATCTTTTTTAAAAATAAAAATTACAAAACCAAAATTACAAAACCAAAAAAACAAAACCAAAAAAAATTAAATTTTTGTTATCACAATGTGTTCACCAACAAGAACAAACTCTTTTTTAAACCACAATTTCTTATGGCTTTTATAAACCCACAATTCTCCTTTATAACCGGTTTGGGCGACTGCTTTCATTTTTTCGATCACATTTTGTTTGTCGCGTTTATACAAATATGCGCTTTTAACTTCGATAATCTTGTCTGGAAGTAAAATATCCGGAAAGTACACCGACATTGCATATTCTTTATTCAACAGTGGTCTAGCTTCAGATGAGACTCTTTTATATTTAAATGTTGGGATGCACCATACGCTTGTAATAATGTCTCGTTCATTGTAAGACTCGAGCAACTCAAATATTGCTACTCCTTCATATCCCAAAATGTAATCTACTCTCCCAGAAGGATAAACAAAGGGTTTTCTGCAAAAACTGTTTCGAGTGGCTTTTTGAAAAATCTCAATCGTTTTCATGGGGTGGTCCACTCCATACTTGTCCAAACACGTATTTGCGTAGTCAATCTTAAACCGGTCCGTCTTCGAGTAGTGGTCCACTCCATACTTGTCCAAACACGTATTTGCGTAGTCAATCTTAAACTGGTCCGTCTTCGAGTAGTGGTCCACTCCATACTTGTCCAAACACGTATTTGCGTAGTCAATCTTAAACCGGTCCGTCTTCGAGTAGTGGTCCACTCCATACTTGTCCAAACACGTATTTGCGTAGTCAATCTTAAACTGGTCC